>Ga0164242_10000711_pt1 | contig 40187 bp, 40 predicted proteins | sample OricomgcompostMG_FD_108783 | JGI IMG/M metagenome (GOLD analysis project Ga0164242, IMG submission 108783) | Miracle-Growth compost microbial communities from Emeryville, California, USA - Original compost - Miracle growth compost (MG) ... | reverse complement strand
GGTGGAGATTTGCTCCCAGCCGGTGGCGGCGTTCTGGCAGATATAGAAGGCGCCGCCGCTGTACTTGACCGCGCCGAGGGTGGCGGCGCTGCAGGCCTCTCCGCCATTGGAGATTTTGAGGGTACCACTGATTGTAACCATACCGTTGGCGTTTATGGCCATATCTAAAACGTTGGTAGAGCTGGTATGGCGGCCGAAGTACAGATTGCCGCCGTTCTGTACGATATCTCGATTGAGAATTGTGCTGCTTGCCGTGGAATTGGAGAAGACAATCCCCACCCCGGCCCATCCAGAGGCGTTGACGCTGCCGAGGCCGACGTTCCCCTGGTCGATATCTGTCGGCGCGAAGGTTGTGCCACTTATTTCAAGCGGGGCGGATGGCGTGCTGGTGCCGATGCCGACGTTGCCGGTGCTGTCGATGCGCATGCGTTCGACACTGGACGTACCGAAAACAATGGGGTCGGCTCCCTCGGCGTTAATGGCTACACCATTCAAAAGGCCGTTGCTATCGATAAAAGCGCGGTTGTTGAGAAGGGAAATGCTTGTGTAGGAAACCCCACCCACGCCGAACGCGGCGACTGCGTTGCCATTGCCGTTGGAGGCCCAATAGCCCGCATAGGCCGTGGTGCCTGAGGAACTGTTGGTGATACGGTTGACCAGGGCGTTGCCGGTTGTTTTGTTTATGCTGAGTGTGCCGTCGGAAGCAATGTTGCTGTAGGTGTTGCCGTTGGTGGTGAGCGAGATGGTGCCGTTGCCGTTGGCGTAGACAGAGGTGGTGCCGGAGACGATGTGGTCGGTGGTGACGGTGCTGCCAGTGGTGGAGATTTGCTCCCAGCCGGTGGCGGCGTTCTGGCAGATGTAGAATGAGCCGGAGGTGTATTTGACGGCGCCGAGAATGGTGGCGCTGCAGGTTTCGCCTCCATCGGCGATGCGGAGAGTGCCGGAGACATCGAGGGTGGTTCTGGGCGCGGTTGTGCCGATGCCTACTGATTGGGTATTGCCGGTAATCGTGAGAGGTGTCGCTACATAGGTTCCAGACGAATCAAATACATCGAACTGAAAACCACCCAAGCCAAGCCCAGGATGGTTCATGAAATCGGTGCGACCACTACCGCTGGACTCATTCCAACTGATGTAAACTCCCTGAGAAGGCAGGGTCAGGGATGCTAGGCTTCCTGTGCCTGCGCGGCCGGTGATGTGCATGTAGAGGGAATCTAACGGGGCGGCCGGATTGAATGTTTCCCCGAAGGAAACCCAGCCGCTGGTGCTGCTGATATAAGGCGCGTTACTGGGGCAGCCGAGGTCTGTGCTACCGCCGCCGACACACAGGCGGTTAACATTGTTGCCGAGGGTGCTGCTGATGGTGGCGATATCCGTCCACTGGCTGGCGTGCGCGGCAGGGGCAAGCCATGCCAAGGCTACCGCGCAGAAAGCGGGCAGCGCAAACCAAGCTTTGAGGCAAGTCATGGGGCCACTCTATTGATTCAAAAAGTATACTGCCAGAGTACCGCGGCTTTTGTTGCCGTTGCCTGTGGCAGATATGTTGGTTTCAGAGCAGTCCGAGGGCGAGCTTGGCTTCCAAGGGCAGGTTATCCTTGCTCCACGGCGGGGTGAAGGTGAGGGTGATTGTGGTAGCGAGGCCGGTGGCGGCCTGTACCGCGGCCTGCACCTGGCGGGGCAGTTCCTCGGCCACCGGGCAGTTGGGGGCGGTGAGGGTCATGGTGACATGGGCGGTTTGGGCCTGTTCGTTGAGGTCGAGCCTGTAGATGAGGCCGAGGTCGTAAATGTTGAGCGGCAGTTCGGGATCCATGACGGTGCGCAACGCGTGCACGGCCTTTTCGTGTAGGGTGGCGTTGGCGGGAAGGGTGCCGGTGTCCTTCTCCACGGCCTCTTCGGTGATGATTTTGATGGGCATGGCACGGTGCCCTTCTAGGCCAGCATTTCGTGGGCTTTTTGCAGGGCGTCCACCAGTTGCGCGATATCGGCCTGCGTGGTGTAGAGGCCGATGCTGGCGCGAACGCAGCCTTCGATGCCCAGCGCCTTCATGTACGGCATGGCGCAGTGGTGGCCGGAGCGTACCGCGACGCCTTGCTGGTCGAGCAGGGTGGCAATGTCGGACGGGTGGGCGTCGCCCACGTTGAAGGAGGCGATGCCGGTATCCGCCGGGCTGTAGAGCTTGACGAAGGGCAGGTTTTTGAGGGCCTGTGTGAGCTGGCCGGCGATAGTCTTCTCGTGTAGCTCGATGGCCGGCCAGCCGAGGCTTTTGATGAAAGTGATGGCGGTGGCCAGCGCGATGGCCTCGGCGATGGCGGGGGTTCCGGCCTCGAACCGCGCGGGAATGTGGGCGTAGGTGGTGCCGGTTGGCAGCGCGACCTCTTCAATCATATCGCCGCCGCCCTGGTAAGGGGGCAGGCTTTCCATGACCTGCGGCTTGCCCCAGAGCACGCCGATACCGGTGGGGCCGTAGAGCTTGTGGCCGGTGCAGGCGTAGAAGGTGCAGCCGAGTTCAGTAAGGTTCTGCGGCATGTGCGCCGCGCCCTGCGCGCCATCCACCATGGTAGCGAGGCCCAGTGAAGTGGCCAGCGGGATGATGCTTTCCAGCGGCGGGCGCACGCCGGTGACATTGGATTTTTGTGTGATGCAGAGGAGCTTGGCGCCTTTCAGCAAGGGTTCCCATGCGGATTCATCAAATGGCGCGGTGACGACGGCGTGCGGAACCACGCGGATCGTGAAGCCGATTTCGGTCTGCAGGATTTGCCACGGTACGATGTTGGCGTGGTGCTCGATTTCGGTGAGGACGATGGTATCGTTTCTGGTGAGGTTTTTACGGCCCCAGGTTTGCGCGACGAGATTGACGCCCTCGGTGGCATTGCGGGTGAAGACCAGCCCGTGCTCGGCCGCGCCGAGAAAGGAGGCAACGGTCTTGCGCGCCTCTTCAAACGCGGCGGTGGTGACGGCGCTGTTGTAGTACAGTCCGCGGTGGATGTTGGCATAGGCGCCGTTGAGTGTGGCGTGGATGTTCTGCAGCACGGGGATGGGCTTTTGCGCCGAGGAAGCGCTGTCGAGGTACGCCAGCCGCTTGCCGTGGGGATGGCGCATCAGCGCCGGGAACTGCTCGCCCCAGTTATTCATCGGTCACTTCCTCCTGTTGCGGGGCGTCTTGCGCGTCCTTGATCACCCGCAGGTGCGGGCGGGCCGCGGGTTTATCCGTCACCCATTCGCCTTGCAGCTGGCCAAAATCCGGCGCTTCGCCCTCCGATTGGCGGTCGCCTTCCAGCCATGCTTGCAGGCGCCCGGCGAGGGTAGTGTGCAGGGTATCGGGGAAGGCTTCAAGAAATTCCTGCGCGAAGCCCACGGTGAGCAGGGCGCGTGCAGCATGCGGCGTGAGCCCGCGCGCCTGCAGGTAGAACAATTGCTGTGGATTGAGCCCGCCGGTGGCGGCGCCGTGGGAGCATTTGACGTCGTCGGCGTAGATTTCAAGCTCCGGCTTGTGGCTGGTGCGGGCGGAATCGGACAGCAACAGGTTGTGGCAGTGCATGTAGGCGTTGGTGAATTGCGCCGCCTGTGCCACGTAGAACTTGCCCTGGAAGACGCCATTGGCCTCGTCGTCGAGGATGTTGCGTTGACGGATGGTGGTGCTGTTGCTTTCGCCTTGGTGGGTGATGGCCAGCGTGGCGTCGTGGTGCTGGTTGCGGCGGCCGAGGGCCAGGCCGGTATAGGCGAAGGTGGTGTTTGCGGTGAGGGTGGCCAGTGTTTCCATGCGCGTGAGCAGGCCACCCACGGCCAGTTGGGCAGCGACGTAAGACGCCCTGGGTTGCAGCCGGATGCGGGTGCGGCGGGAAAGCACGCAGTGAGGCGGATGGTCGGCTAACACGCTGTGGGTGAGGACGGCGCCGCTGCCTACCGTGACGGTGGCGGAAAGGTGCTGCCAGGTGACGGTTTTGGGCGCGGCGACGTGGTGTTCGATGATGGTGGCGGCGGCACCGTTTTCCAGCGTGATATGGATGGCGTAGGCCGTGGGCGTGCCGCTGGCTACGTGGATGAGGTGCAGGGGCTGGGCGAGTGCGTCGCTGACGTTAAGGGTGTGGATGGTGGCGATGGGGAGGCTGTCGAGTTCGTCGCTTATCACAGAGGCTTTTGCGGCGGGCGCAGCGGTGAAGGTGATGCTGGGGGGCAGGCTTTGCGCCTGCGAGAGCTGAGGCACCAGAATGCCGTTATGAAACACCAGTTGCGGGCCGGAAACGATGGGCAGGGCGGCTTCCAGGCACTCCAGCGTGGTGCAGAGCGGCGTGCAGTTGAGGCTTTGCACGGTGCGCGCGAGGTTGGTGAACTTCCACGCTTCCTGCTTGGGGGTGGGGAGGGCGGCGGCGTTAGGCATGGCTTACCCTTACGCCACAGGGTTTGACGGGTGTGCTGGTGGAGATTTGCCGCCATGCCATCCCTTGCGCGGCAGGAAGACCTGCCTGCGCTGTGGTGGCGGCAAAAAGGATTGGTAACCCTTTTGCGCTGGCGCGCAGGGCTGCGGGAGAGGATAGTGGTTGTGTTGAGGCTTGCATGGCTTGTTACGCGGCGGTGCCGATGAGTTTGTCGTAGCCTTCGGCTTCCAGCTGGTGGGCCAGTTCCGGACCACCGGACTTGACGATACGGCCTTGTGCCATGATGTGCACGGCGTCAGGCTTGATGTAATCCAAAAGGCGCTGGTAGTGGGTGATGACGAGGAAACCGCGTTGGCTGTTGCGCAGGCGGTTGACGCCTTCCGCGACGATTTTGAGGGCGTCGATATCAAGGCCGGAGTCGGTTTCGTCGAGCACCGCGAGTCGCGGCTGAAGGAGGGCCATCTGCAGGATTTCAAAGCGCTTTTTTTCGCCCCCGGAAAAGCCGGTGTTGACGCTGCGCTGGAGGAAGTCCTCCTTCATGCCGAGTTTGGCCATTTCCTCACGGCAGAGCCGGAGGAAGGGAAGGGCCTCCAGCTCGGGCTCGTTGCGTGCGGCACGGTGGGCGTTGAGCGCGGTGCGCAGGAATTGCGCGGTGTTGACCCCCGGCAGTTCCACCGGGTACTGGAAGGCGAGGAACAGGCCCATGCGGGCGCGTTCGTCGGCGTCTATCTCCAGCAGCGATTGCTTGCCGAGGAGGATGTCGCCTTCGGTGACGGTGTAGCCGTTGCGTCCGGCGAGGGTGTAGCCGAGGGTGCTTTTGCCCGCGCCGTTGGGGCCCATGACCGCATGGACTTCGCCCTGCGGGATGGACAGGCTGAGGCCGTTGAGAATGGCCTTGCCGGCTTCCTCCACCGTGGCGTGGAGGTTGCTGATTGTGAGGAGGTTGGTGTTTTTATCCATGATATGAGAAACTTGCTTGGGATTGAAAATTAATGGCAAGACGCCTATGTTGTGTGGGTAACCCCTTGCGCCCTTTTGTGGAGGAACAGATGCGGCCTGCTTTGCATACCGACACTGACAACAGCATCAATTTTGATGGGGAGTATGTGCGTCCGGAAGACCTGGGCAAGCCATACGACATGACGGAATATGAACGGCAGGAATTGCGTGACCTGTTGTTGCCGCTGGTGACGGGAGAACCTATACCTGCGGCGAAACCGGAATACCTGCAGTAACCTGCATGCTTCGCAACCGGCGGCCCTGTAAGGGGCCGTTTGTTGTTTTGGAAGGTTGCCTGCGCCATCAGCCGACGCTCCCTTCAAGGCTGATGCCGAGGAGCTTTTGCGCTTCCACCGCAAATTCCATGGGCAGGTGCTGGAGGACTTCTTTTGCAAACCCGTTGACGATCATGGCCACGGCGTCTTGTTCCGACAGGCCTCGCTGGCTGCAGTAGAACAGTTGGTCGTCGGAGATTTTGCTGGTGGTGGCCTCGTGTTCCACCTGCGAGGAGGCGTTTTTCACGTTGATGTAGGGCACCGTGTGGGCGCCGCAGCGGTTGCCGATGAGGAGGCTATCGCACTGGGTGTAATTGCGGCTGCCGGTGGCCTTGGCGCCGATATCGACTAGGCCGCGGTAGGTATTGTCGCCCATGTCCGCCGAGATGCCCTTGCTGATGATGATGCTGCGGGTGTTTTTGCCGCGGTGAATCATTTTGGTGCCGGTATCGGCCTGCTGGTGCATGCGGGTGAGGGCGACCGAGTAGAACTCGCCCACGGAATTGTCGCCTTCGAGGATGCAGGAAGGGTATTTCCAGGTGACAGCGGAGCCTGTTTCCACTTGCGTCCAGCTGATTTTGCTGTGCGCGCCGCGGCAGGCGCCACGCTTGGTGACGAAGTTGTAGATGCCGCCCTTGCCGTTTTCATCTCCCGGGTACCAGTTCTGCACGGTGGAGTACTTGATTTCGGCCCCTTCCATGGCAACGAGTTCCACCACCGCGGCGTGGAGCTGGTTTTCATCGCGGCTGGGCGCGGTGCAGCCTTCCAGGTAGCTGACGTAGCTGCCGGCTTCCGCGATGATGAGGGTGCGCTCGAACTGACCGGTGTTGCGCTCATTAATGCGGAAATAGGTGGAGAGCTCCATGGGGCAGGTGACGCCTTTGGGCACGTAGACGAAGGAGCCGTCGGTAAACACGGCGCTGTTGAGCGCGGCGAAGAAGTTATCGGCTTGCGGCACTACGCTGCCGAGATACTTTTGCACTAATTCCGGATGCTCGCGCACGGCCTCGGAAATGGAGCAGAAAATCACGCCCGCCTTTGCCAGCTCCGCGCGGAAGGTGGTGGCGACGGAGACGCTGTCGAAGACCGCATCCACCGCGATGTTCTTACGGCCGTTGGTGCCGGTTTGGTGCTGTTTGTCCTCCACCCCGGCGAGGATTTCCTGCTCGGCCAGCGGAATGCCGAGCTTCTCGTACGTGGCACGGATTTCAGGGTCGATGTCGTCCAGCGTTTTCGGCTTATTCGCCATGCTTTTGGGCGCGGCGTAGTAGCTGATGGCCTGGTAATCTATCGGCGGAATGTGGGGCTTTTGCCAGTGCGGCAGCTGCATGCCTTGCCAGCGTTGCAGCGCCTTGAGGCGCCATGCGAGCAGCCATTCCGGCTCACCCTTTTTGGCGCTGATGAAGCGCACGGTGTCTTCGGTGAGGCCGGGTGGTGCGGTATCGCTTTCCACTGCCGTGGAGAAGCCATACTTATAGGCCGAGCCGAGCTCGTTAAGGGTGCTGAGTGTGGCTTCTGAACCGGGCATTGCGTCTGTTTTGTAATAGTTGACTTGTACAAATGGTTTTTATGCCTGCCGTGCGGATTTGGCAAGGGTTTTTGGCATATTTAGGTGTGTGAGAAAACCCCAAAATGGGTGGGGAATTGCTGCGGCTTGCGTTTGGTTCTGGTTTGGCGGTAGGGTGGCGCCATGTTTACGTTGCATCCCCAACTGCAGGCCGATACCGCGGTGGTAGGCGATTTACCCATTTGCCGCGTGTTGTTGAACAAGCAATTCAGCCAGTACACGTGGTTGATACTGGTGCCCAAGCGCACCGGCTGCAAGGATTTGACCGACGTTGGAGAGCACGACTTCGTGCCGATGATGGAGGAAGTGCGCGCGGTGCATGACGCCCTGAAGGCACATGCCAAGCCCGACAAGATGAACGTGGCCTCCATCGGCAACATGGTACCGCAGTTGCACATCCATGTGATGCCGCGCTTCAAGGACGATCCAGCGTGGCCGAAGCCGGTGTGGGGGCATGACAATGCACAGCCCTATACCGATGGTGGTATGGTCAAGGTGGCGGAACTGTTTGGGATTTTGCGTGCGGCAGGGCTTGACTTGCGGAAGGTTTCCGCCTAAACAGCGGCATGCCTAGAAGGCACTCGGGCAACGGGTGGTGCAGCATGGGGTTGCATCGGCCGGAAAGAGTGTCGTGATAAGGGAGATTCCCCCAATGAATGCTGCACACAGCGCCAGCGTGGCGATGGAAGCGATTGAGAAAACCAAGCAGGGCAAGGGTGCCGCGCGCGAACTGCGCCGCAACGGCATGGTGCCCGGCGTGATTTACGCCGCCGGCCACGACAGTCAGTCCATCGCCATCCGCGCCAAGGACCTTGACGCCGCCCTGCGCGCCGGCCACTTCTTTACCCACAACCATGAGCTGAACCTTGACGGCAAGACCGTGAAGGTGCTGGCCCGCGACATTCAGCGCGACCCGGTGACGGACATTCCGCTGCACATCGATTTCATCCGTTACAACCCGAAGAGCATTGTGCACGTGGATGTGAGCGTGCGCGTGGAAGGCGAGGCGGAAAGCCCAGGCCTTAAGACCGGCGGTGTGTTGCAACTGGTGGAAACCACCTTGGAAGTGGTGTGCCGTGCCGACAGCATTCCCCAAGAGCTGGTGGTGAGCGTGGCCAGCCTGGACATTGGCGAGAGCGTGCACATGAGCCAGATTGCGCTGCCGGAAGGCGCCAAGTGGGGCGTGACCGATCGCGACCTGACCGTGGTGAGTGTGGTGAGCACGCGCACCAGTGCCACCGCCGAGGATGAGGCCGCTGACGCCGCCGCCGCAGAGGCCGCCGCTGCTGAGAGCGCCGAGGGCGTCGAGGGCGGAGAAGCCAAGGCCGAAGGTGAAGCCAAGGACGAAGGCAAGGGCGAGTAACCCCTTCCGGTTTTTTGCGGCTAGAGCACGCCGAAGACGTAGAGCAGGATAATGACAAAGATGGGCACACCCAAGAGCCAGAGGATGATCGGTTTCATGGTTTTTCCCCTTTTGGATAAGCATAACAACAGCGGCATCAAAAGGTTGTGGGGAAGAGGCGCGGCAGCATGCGGTGCCCATAAAAAAACAACCGGCACAGGGCCGGTTGTTCGGAGGAATCGCTAGCGGGTGAAGCGCATGAAGGGCAGAGTGCCGCTGTCATCGAGCATGGCGCTGGCGGCGGCTGCATCCGGATGGGCGAGAAGGTGAGCCGTGACCACATAGGCCGAGGGCGTCCACTCCGCCACCGGTGGCAGGCTGACCGTGCTTTGCCAGACAAGCTCACCTTCTTCGCTGGAGAGGTCTTCCGGGGGCCGGTTGAGCGTGCCGGTGTACCAGTCCATACGGTGTTCCTCGCCTTCCCAGATATCTCTTAGGGTGAGGCGGTGGGTGACGGCGATGGCGTCCCAGTCGATCTGGGGCGCTTCCTCGCGGACTTCGCGCATGAGGCATTGCAGCGGGGTTTCATCCTGCTCCAGCTTACCGCCGATGCCGCTGAGGCGGCCGGGGTAGAGTTTTTTATCATTGCTGCGTTTGAGCAGCAGCATGTGTTCGCGCGGCGCATCGAAGAGCAGGATGGCCGCGTAGCCGAGAACGCGCATGGGTGTCTCCGTGAAGTTTTTCCAAGTGGGTTGGATGTAGGACTAAACCGGGCGGTGCGCAAGGGCGCAACAAAACGGGCCCTTGCGGGCCCGGTTGCGGCTGGTGGCCTTAGGCAGCTCGTTTTGCCTGGATTTCCTGCGCCACGTTGTTCGGCACCGGGTCGTAGTGGTCGAACTCCATGGAAGGCGAGCCACGGCCTTGGGTCATGGAACGCAGGGTGGTGACGTAGCCGAACAGGTTGGCCAGCGGCACCATGGCCTTGACCACGGTTTGGCCGAAGCGGTCTTCGGTGCCCTGGATCATACCGCGGCGGCTGGAAAGGTCGCCAATCACGTCGCCCATATATTCGGTGGGGCAGGTGACTTCCATCTTCATAATCGGCTCCAGAAGTTGCGGGCCGCACTTCTTGGCGGCTTCCTTAACCGCGAGGATACCGGCCATCTTGAACGCCATTTCGGAGCTGTCCACGTCGTGGTAGGAGCCATCGAACAGGGTGGCCTTGACGTCCACCACCGGGAAGCCCGCGTACATGCCATTCTTGAGCGCTTCCTCAACACCCTGCTGGATGGCAGGGATGTATTCCTTGGGCACCACGCCGCCGACGATGGCGTTGACGAACTCGAAGCCTTTGCCGGTTTCGTTCGGCTCGAACTTAATCCAGCAGTGACCGTACTGTCCGCGACCGCCGGACTGCTTGACGTGCTTGCCTTCGCAATCGGCCGCCTTGGTGATGGTTTCGCGGTAGGACACCTGCGGGGCGCCGACGTTGACTTCCACTTTGTGCTCGCGCTTGAGGCGGTCCACCAGGATTTCAAGGTGAAGCTCGCCCACGCCGGCGATGATGGTCTGGCCGGTTTCTTCATCGGTGTAGACGCGGAAGGACGGGTCTTCGGCCATCAGCTTGCCGAGACCGATGCCCATCTTTTCCTGGTCGCCCTTGCTCTTGGGTTCCACCGCCTGGGCGATGACCGGTTCCATGGCCTTAATGGTTTCCAGCACCACGGGGTCGTTCTCCGCGCAGAGCGTGTCGCCCGTGCGGGTGTCCTTGAGGCCGATGAGCGCGCCGATGTCGCCCGCGCGCAGTTCGGTGACGTCTTCACGCTTGTTGGCGTGCATCTTCACCATACGACCGATACGCTCGGTCTTTTCGCGTGTGCTGTTGTACACCGCGGTGCCGCTGCTGAGCACGCCTGTGTAGACGCGCACGAAGGTGAGCGAGCCGACGAACGGGTCGGTGGTGATTTTGAACGCGAGGCCGGCCATGGGCTGGTCGTCGCTGACCTTGAGGATGACGTGGCTGCCGTCTTCCTTGGTGCCTTCGAGGTTTTTATCCGCGATCTCATCAGGCGCGGGCAGGTAATCGAGCACGCTGTCGAGTAACGGCTGCACGCCCTTATTCTTGAACGAGGAGCCGCACAGCACCGGGAACAGTTTCATGGCCAGGGTGCCCTTGCGGATGCACTTCTTCAGCGTTGCGGCGTCGGGCTCGGTGCCTTCGAGGTACGCGTTCATGGCGTCGTCATCGAATTCCACCGCGGCCTCGATGAGCTCATTGCGGTACTTTTCCGCCGTACCTTTGAGTTCGGCGGGAATTTCTACTTCGTCCCACTTGGCGCCGAGTTCTTCACCGTGCCAGATGAGTGCCTTCATGGTGACAAGGTCGACCACGCCCGCGAAATCATCTTCCTTGCCCACCGGGATTTGCACCGGCACGGCGTTGGCGCGCAGGCGTTCACGGATCATGCTGACGCCGCCGAAGAAATCGGCGCCGATACGGTCCATCTTATTGATATAGCAAATACGCGGCACGCCGTAGGTTGTGGCGTGGCCCCAGTTGGTTTCAGATTGCGGCTCCACCCCGCTGACCGAGCAGAAGGTGGCAATGAGGCCGTCGAGCACGCGCACGGAACGCTTCACTTCGATGTTGAAGTCGATGTGCCCGGGGGTGTCGATCAGGTTGATCTGGTAGCCCTTCCATTGCGCGGAGGTAGCGGCGGAGGTGATGGTGATGCCGCGTTCCTGCTCTTGGGCCATCCAGTCCATGGTGGCGGCGCCTTCATGCACTTCGCCAATTTTGTGGGTGCGGCCCGTATAGTAGAGGATGCGCTCGGACGTGGTGGTTTTGCCGGCGTCAACGTGCGCCATGATGCCGATGTTGCGCATTTTGCTGAAAGGTATGGTTCGGGCCATGTCTGTGTTCTCCGTATTAAGCTCTGGCGCGGTATAGCCGATGATGCGCAAATAAGCAAGCCCCGCTGGTGGCGGGGCTTAGCCGGGCGTTTTCCCTTACCAACGGTAGTGGGCGAAGGCGCGGTTGGCTTCGGCCATCTTGTGCACGTCTTCCTTTTTCTTGAAGGCGTTGCCGCGGCCGGAGATGGCGTCGAGCAGTTCGTTGGTGAGGCGGTCGGTCATGGTCTTTTCGCCGCGGTTGCGGGCGTTGTCCACGATCCAGCGGATGGCGAGCGCCTGCGCACGGTCGGCACGCACTTCCATCGGCACCTGGTAGGTGGCACCGCCAACGCGGCGGCTGCGCACTTCCATTTCCGGCTTCACGTTGTTGAGCGCTTCGTGGAAGGCTTCCAGCGGGTTACGCTTGGTTTTGCCCTCAATAGCGGTGAGCGCACCGTAGACGATTTTCTCGGCGATGCTCTTTTTGCCAGCCAGCATGACCTTGTTCATGAATTTGGTGAGGACGATATCCCCGTATTTCGGATCCGGCAGGGTGATCCTTTTCTCTGCACGACGACGACGCATGATAAAATTCTCCTGTTACCGTCTGTTACTTACCAGCTGCGCCGGCCTTGGGGCGCTTGGCGCCATACAGCGAGCGGCCCTGCTTGCGATCCTTCACGCCCTGGGTATCGAGCGCGCCACGCACGATGTGGTAGCGCACACCCGGCAAGTCCTTCACGCGGCCGCCGCGGATGAGCACCACGCTGTGCTCTTGCAGGTTGTGGCCTTCGCCCGGAATATAGGCGATGACTTCGTAGCCGTTGGTGAGGCGCACCTTGGCGACCTTACGCAGCGCTGAGTTAGGCTTTTTGGGGGTGGTGGTGTAAACCCGAGTGCAGACGCCGCGCTTTTGCGGGCTGGCTTGCATGGCCGGGGACTTGGTGCGCGCCTTTTGCAGGACGCGCGGCTTGCGCACAAGTTGATTGACGGTAGGCATAGGCCTTTTGTCTCCAGTTCGATTTGTTTTCCCAACACTTCCGACCTGGAAGGGGGACGCTTCTCCTTCCTGCCCATGGAGTGGCAGGGGATACTCCGTGCGTGGCTATATAGTGGGCAGGGGAGGGAAGGTCAAGGGTTAATTGACGGTTTTGTCGGGGTCGGTGGCACCGTCCTGAAGGTGGGCCAGCTCTTCCGCACTGAAGGTGACGGCTTGGCCGGTGGTCTGGTCCGTAAGAGTAATGGTGCCGTCCTCCATCAGTTCCGCCAGCTCTTCCGGAGGCAGGCCGGCCAGCGCCGCTAGCATGCGCGGGCGCGGATCGTCGTGGGCAAAGGCGGGGTGTTCCGCCTCGAACAGGCTGACATCATCTTCCGCGAACAGACGGCCAAGGAGATTTTCGGAGGAAAGCGACGGATCGAGAGCTTCCTGGGCGGTGAGGGTTTGCAAGATGAGGCCAAGGCGGTGCCAATCGTCTTCGGGAAATTTCGCATTTGAATTTTCGGCCGGCAGGGCTTGCAGCATGAGGGCGGTGGCATCTTCTCCATTGGCGAATACGCTGATGAGCGTGGGCGTTTGCACGGAGCGCTTGAAATAGGATGCGATGCACGCGGCGGCGCTGTCACCTTCCAGTGGGATGAGCGATTGGTAGCGCTGGGACATATCCTCCGGCTCCAATGTGACGGCGAAGATGCCACCCGGCGTTTGGGCAACCGTGGCGAAAGGCGTGGCCTGCGCGATGTCGTTCGCATAGGCGCGCAGAGCGCCGCCCACCGCAGCCTGGGCGAAAATCAGCACGCCGAGTTCCGGGTGTTGGAGCTGGAGGCTGACGGACATGGAATATTTGGTGTCGTAGGCGAGGAGGGCGGCGGAGGCCAGGATTTCCGCCAGAGTTTGGGCGCAGGCGGCGTTTTGGGCGAGGCTGGGGACGTGCATGGAGAGGCCGTGGAGCCGCAAAAGGCGGCCGCGGACGGGCAATTTATGGAACTGGAACGGCAATAAGAGGTTGGCGGATTGTGACATGGCCCTCTTGTAAAGGGTTATGCGCGCGGGTGCAACCGCATGGGGCCATTTAGGGATGAAGGATTTATGAAAAAGGAAAAGCCCGCGAGGGAGGGCGGGCTTTCCGGTAACTGTTCCGCGCCGAGGGGTGGGGGGAGGAGGCGCGGATAAGAGGAGATTAGCAGGTTATGCCGGGTTGGGAAGATGGGTTTGCAACAGTAGTGTGACATGTGTGGCATATTTGCAGTTTGCGGAGGAACGGGGCAGGAGGGCTAGCCATGGACGGGCAGGCAGCGTAGAGCAAGGAACTGTAACTGTGGAGGCCGGTTGGCCGGTTTCAAGGGAAGATTGAGGATGAGCGAGACGACGGTGAGCGCGGGAGAGGCGGCTTCGTTGCTGAAGGATGGCCGGTTCATGCGGTTCTGGTGCGCGCGGCTGCTGACGGTGATGGGCTTCCAGATGATGAGCGTGGTGGTGGGCTGGGACGTGTACGCGATGAGCGGCAAGCCGTTGTACCTTGGCCTTCTGGGGCTGGCGCAGTTCGTGCCCATGGTGCTGGCGACGCTGCCCGCGGGCTATGTGGCCGACCACTTCGACCGGCGGCTGGTGATGCAGGTGTGCATGGCGCTGGAGGCCGTGGCCATGGGCTTTTTGGCATGGGCCAGCCTGGAAGGCTGGATAAGCGTGCCGGTGATTTTTGCGGCAGTGACGCTGATGGGCGCGGTGCGCAGCTTCGAGCGGCCGGTGATGGCGGCGCTGCTGCCGACCATCGTGAACGAGGCGACGTTGCCCAAGGCCCTGGCCTTCGCCACCAGCGGCGCGCAGACCGCGACGATTGTGGGCCCGGCGCTGGGCGGACTGATTTACATTGCCGGGCCGGACGTGGCGTATGCCGCGGTGGCCTGTTGCTATGTGCTGGCCAGCACACTGATGGCGGTGCTGGGCATGGCGCGCCGCCCACGCGTGAAAAAGCCTATGAGTTTGGAAACGATGCTGTCCGGCCTGCGCTTCATTAGAAGCAGGCCGGTGGTGCTGGGTGCGATTTCGCTGGATTTGATGGCGGTGCTGCTGGGCGGCTCCACCGCGCTGCTGCCGGTGTACGCCCACGACATATTGCATGTGGGGCCGACGGGGCTGGGGATTTTGCGCGGGGCGCCGGCGGCGGGGGCGCTGCTGGTTTCCGCCGTGCTGGTGCGGCGCCCCTTGAAGCGGCGCGCGGGGCTGGCGATGTTTTACGGGGTGGCGCTGTTCGGCGTGGCCACCATCGTGTTCGGCCTTTCGCGCAGTTACGCGCTTTCATGCCTGGCGCTGGCGGTGATGGGCGGGGCCGACGTGGTGAGCGTGGTGGTGCGCGGCGCCCTGGTGCAGCTGCGCACGCCCGACGAGATGCGCGGGCGGGTGAGCGCGGTGAGCAGCCTGTTCATCGGCACCTCCAACCAATTCGGCGAGTTTGAGAGCGGCACCACCGCGGCACTGATGGGCACCGTGCCCGCGGTGGTGGCGGGCGGCCTTGGCACGTTGCTGGTGGTGGCGCTGTGGATGCGCTGGTTCCCCGCGCTACGCAAGGTGGACAGGCTGGATGCCGGGGCCAGTTAGGGGATGGGAATCCAGCTAAGTACGCCCTAGTTGAGTTAGCTATTCGTCCATGCCTTCAGCATGAATATGGTGCCGGTGGTCGGACTCGAACCGACACTCCTTGCGGAACGGGATTTTGAGTCCCGCGCGTCTACCAGTTTCACCACACCGGCACGGGCTTGGGTTTGCCAGAAGCGGGCGCCGTTGACAAGAGGCACGTGGCGGGGGCATGGAAGGTTATGGTTTGGCGCAAGGATTTCCCCCATGAGTTGCCGGTGGCGGCGTGCGTGGCCGCGGTGGGCAACTTCGACGGCGTTCACGAAGGCCACAAGGCGTTGCTGGCGCTGGCGCGGGGCGAGGCCGACCGCAACGGCCTGCCGCTGGTGGCGCTGACGTTCGCGCCGCATCCGCGCACTGTATTGCGGCCGGACGCGCCGTTGCCGATGCTGATGACGCTGGACGAAAAAATCGCCGCGCTGGCGGCATGCGGCGTGGACGGCGTGGCAGTGCTGGGCTTCAACATGACCGTGGCGGGGTGGGGGCCGGAGGTGTTCATGGACAAGGTGTTGCGCGACTGGCTGGGCGCGGTGGCGGTGTGCGTGGGCGAGAACTTCCGCTTCGGCCACAAGGCCGCGGGCCATGCCGACGACCTGCGCAAGGGCGGCTTTGAGGTGCGCGTGGTGCCGCTGGTGCGCGACAGCGGCGGCGTGGTGATCAGCTCCACCCGGCTGCGCGAGGGGTTGGCATAGGAAAACCCCGTTCCTGAGCCTTCATGCCTGAAGGTGGAACGGGGCTGTTTTTATCGATTATCATTGGTCTATTTCCGCCGCTTGAGGTTGTCCCACTCCCGTTTGGCGAGGTGGGCGCCGCCGGTGTCGGTCTGTGCGCGCCGCTTGAGTTCGCGCAGGGCCGGGTCGTGGCCTATCTTGGCCATTTCCACCACCGTGTGGAGGTCCCAGAACTCGGGGTTCCGGAGTTTCTCGCTGGGCGAGGGCGGACTGGTTTCCAAAGGAAAATGCTGGTGCGTCACGGGATTTCTCCTTTTCGGCATCAAATGTTTCCGGTTGCGTTTTCCGCGAGGGCATTTTACACGGAAATGGTTGCCAGAGGCCAGTTTTTTCGGTAGTTTCCGAGCCTACGACCCGTGGTGTATATGAGGATTCCTGCATGCCGGATGCACAAGATTTAGGCAAGAGCGATGTAAGCTGGGGTACAACCTTACAGCTGCCCAAGACCGACTTTGCGATGCGCGCCAACCTGCCCGCGCGCGAGCCGGGCTGGGTGCAGCGCTGGCTGGACGAGGACGTGTACGGGCGTGTGGAAGCCAAGCGCCGCGCCGAGGGCAAGGGCACGTATATCGTTCACCTTGGGCCCCCTTACGCCAACGGCCACATGCACATGGGCCACGCGCTGACCTACGTGCTGAAGGACTTCGTGGTGCGCAGCAAGCTGATGGCCGGGCTGTACAGCCCGTATGCGCCGGGGTGGGACTGTCACGGGTTGCCGATTGAGTGGAAGGTGGAGCAGGACCTTCGCGCCGAGGGCAAGAGCAAGCACGACGTGAGCAAGGCCGAGCTGCGGCAGCGCTGCCGCGACTATGCGGCGAAGTGGGTGGGCATCCAGAAGGGCGAGTGGCAGCGGTTTGGGGCGATCGGCGATTGGGAGCGCCCGTACCTGACCATGGCGCCCGCCAACGAGGCCGGGATTGTGCGCGAGCTGGGCAAGATGGTGGGCCGCGGGCTGGTGGAGAAGAATCTGCGCAGCACCCTGTGGAGCTGGGCCGAGGAAACCGCCATGGCCGAGGCCGAGGTGGAGTATGACGAGAAGCATAAGAGCATTGCGGTTTACGTGGCGCTGCCGATTGTGGGGCGCGAGAATGAATTTTTGGTGATTTGGACGACGACGCCTTGGACTTTACCTGCCAACCGGGCTGTGGCGGTGGCTGAAGGTGAAAATTATTCGCTGTTTGAAGTTAAGGGCAAAAAAGTCTGGATGGCTTCGAAATTGGTTAGTATCGCTTTCGATGTGCTGAAGGGTGAGGGATATCCTATTCTGGAAGATGGTCTCAAGGGCTCCGAGATGGTGGGCTGGCAGTATGAGCATCCGCTGTATGGGACGGTGCAGCCGGTGGTGGCGGGGCACCATGTGACCACGGACGCGGGGACGGGGCTGGTGCATATTGCGCCGGCGCACGGGGCGGACGACTTCGTCCTGGGGAAAAAAGAGGGCTTGCCGCTGGAGTGTCCGGTGGACGGGGCGGGCAGGTACGAGGATTGGGTGGCGGACTTGCCCGGCGGCATGGGGCTGAAGGGGCGGCTGATTTGGGAGGCGCAGGAGGATATTCTGGCGGCGCTGGGCGATAAGCTGCTGCACAGAGAGACGATAGTGCACAGCTATCCGGTGAGCTGGCGGAGCAAGAAGCCGCTGATCTTCCGCAGCACCGAGCAGTGGTTCGTGGCGCTGGACAAGCCGATTGAGGCGCTGGGCGGCGAGAGCCTGCGCAACGCCAGCCTTGACCGGATTTATGCCCGCAACGGCAAGAAGGGCGTGGAATGGGTGCCGGAGTACGGCAAGAACCGCATCGGCAGCATGATCGAGAACCGGCCGGACTGGTGCATTAGCCGCCAGCGGGCGTGGGGCGTGCCGATCACGATTTTTGTGAACAAGGCCGACGGCAGCTTGGTGGATGATCCGGCGGTGTTCGAGCACATTGCCGGGCTGGTGGCGCAGGAAGGCATTGACGCGTGGGACGGCCGGATTGAAGCCGGGCGGGTGGAGGAGTTGTTTCCCGTCGGGTGGCTGGCGGCGCATGGCGCCAAGGCGGCGGATTTTACGCCGGTGCAGGACATTTTGGACGTGTGGTTCGACAGCGGCACAACCCATGCGCACGTGTTGCGTGCGGAAAGCGGCGAGGGGCAGCGGTTTTACCGCGCCGGCGGACGGCGCCCGGCGGATTTGTACCAGGAAGGAAGCGACCAGCACCGCGGGTGGTTCCATAGTAGCCTGCTGACCAGCGTGGCGAATTATGGCGATGCGCCGTATGAGAGCGTGGTGACATCCGGCTTCGTGGTGGACGGCGAGGGGCGGAAGTTCAGCAAGAGCTTGGGCAACGGCGTGGAGCCGCGGCAGCTTTTGGACAAGTACGGCATGGATATCATCCGGCTGTGGGTGGCGAGCAGCGATTACAGCGAGGATATCCGCTACAGCCCGCAGATCATGGAGAGCATGGCCGATGCGTACCGGCGGTTCAGGAATACGTTCCGGTGGTTGCTGGGGAACCTGAACGGCGTTGAGGATGTGGCGGTTGAGGTGGACGGCTTGCCGGAGCTGGAAAAATACATGCTGCACCGGCTGGGCGTGGTGCTGGCCGAGGTGCGCGGGCATTACGACGCGTTCCAATTCCACAAGGGTTACCGGGCGCTGTACGACTTCTGCAATGCCGATTTGAGCAACTTCTACTTCGACGTGCGCAAGGATGTGCTGTATTGCGACGCGCTTTCCAGCCCCGCGCGCAAGGCGTGCGTGAGCGTGCTGGTGCAGGTGTTTCGCGCGCTGGCGACGCACCTGGCGCCTTTAATGCCGTTCACCACCGACGAGGCGTGGCGTTGCCGCTATGGCGAGGAGGCGTGCGTGCATCTGGAGACCTATCAGGAGGTGCCGGCGGTGGCGGTGGACGAGGCCGCGTGGCGCGCGATGCTGGCGTTGCGCGACCGCGTGAACGGGGCGCTGGAAAAGCTGCGTGCCGAGGGCGGGATTGGCGCCAATACCGAGGCGGCTGTAACTGTAGATGCCAAGGTGGACGCCGAGCTGGCGCGCGAAGTGTGCGGCGTGAGCGCGGTGGCGGTTGGCGAGACGCTGGCGGTGGGGAAGCATGGCGGCCATAAATGCCCACGTTGCTGGCGGTATTATGACAAACTGGAGGCAAGTGGAGTATGCTTGCGCTGTGACGAGGCCGTTCAACAAGTGAAAGCCGCCTAAGGTTGCCAAGGATGATGGAAACGAAGGAGGTGTTCCTGCCCGCGCAGGTGTTGGACATTTGCCTGAAGAACTGGGACGAGGCCGACGACGAGGTGCTGGCCAAGGCCGTGGGCGAGGCGATGGAGCATGCCTACTGGCACTGGCGCTGGCTGACGGCGATACGCGCCCACAAGTGCCGCCTGGTGGTGGTGCAGATGCGCGACGCACGCGGCGAGGACATGATGCCGCATTACCAGCTTGGCGATTTGTTCACCCTGAGCCAATGGCACCCCGAGCGCGCGCTGGCCGAAGCCCAGACGCTGCTGGCGGAAAGCGGCGACGGCCTGACCTTCGACCTGCCGGTGGATGCCGAGATGATGAAGGAATGGGGCGAGCTGGCCGGGGTTTTCGACGTGGACGAGGACAACGCGCTGGAATTGCTGGGTGCGGCGATGGTGCTGCTTGACCATGCCCACGACACCTACGTGGAGGAGCTGGGCGAGGACTTTTACATCGCCACGCGCGGCATGGAGCGTGATCTGGACGCGTTGATTATCGACGATTTCGGCCGCTGGAGCGCCGAGACCATGCAGATTGTGGACCGCCACGCCACCACCGCGATGGCGCAGGTGTACCCGGTGCCACCCAAGGGTAAGACGCCCGTGCCGCTGGTGTACCAGCCCGAACTTAGCGACGACGAGGAAGAGGTCTAGCATGGTGGCGTATATCAACCGCCGCTGGTGGGGGCTTGTGCTGGCGTTGGCGGTGCTGGGCGTGGATGCGGTGAGCAAGGTATGGGCCTTGTCTGCTTCGGCCAGCGGGGTGCTGCCGTGGTGGCTGCTGCCGCGCGATTACGGTTACGGCGAGATCGGGCTGGTGCTGCACTGGAACCGGGGGATGAGCTTCAGCCTGCTGGACGGCGTGGCCTACGGGCCGTGGATTCTGGGCGCGGTGGCGGTGGTTGCGATTGCGTGGTTCACCCACTGGCTGGGCGAATATGTGGGCTTTCTGCACAGGGGCGGGCTGGGGCTGGTGATCGGCGGGGCGTTGGGCAACCTTGCCGACCGCGTGGTGCACGGCGCGGTGGTGGATTTCATTCTGGTGAACCCGTGGGGGTTGTTCCCCTACACCTTCAACCTGGCCGACACGGCGATAACCGTGGGCGTGGTGCTGCTGTTGCTGGACAGCTGGCTGCGACGTGCCTAAGATAAGCCCAAACAAGAGGTGTGAGAATGCGGAACACGACGAAACTTGCCCTGATGACGGCCGTGCTGCTGGCGGGATGCGCCAAGGACGGCGGCATTTTTACGAGCAGCCTGCCCGATGAAACCCGTGTGGTGGACGGCCCCAGCCTTGCGTTGCCGCCGCAGTACGATCTGCGTCCGCCGCGCGAGGCAAAGGATTTTGACGCGCAGTTGCGCGCCCAGAACGAATTGAACGCCGCCCAAAGCATGATTACCGGCGTGAGCCCCACCGCTGCGATTAGCGCGGATGGGGCGGTTTCAGCCACCTCGGGCGGTGGCGACGACCAATGGCTGGTGGACAAGGCCGCACAGCAGAGCGGCGTGGTGGCCGATCCGAACGTGCGCCAGGAACTGGATGCGCAGGCCGCCGCCGAGCAGAAGAAAAAGGCCGACGACAACCACAAGGGCGCGCTTGACCGCTGGTTTGGCGGCAGCAAGTAGGCGGACCGGCTATGAACATTGAGGAATTCCGCCTGGATAACGGTTTGCGCGTGGTGCTGGTGCAAGACCACCGCGCGCCGGTGGCGACCCACAGCGTGTGGTACAAGGTGGGCAGCATGGACGAAAAGCCCGGCAAGACCGGACTTGCCCACATGACCGAGCACTTGATGTTCAAGGGCACGCCGCGGCATCCGGCGGGGGTGATGGACAAGATCGTGCAGCGCAAGGGCGGGATTCAGAACGCGTTCACCAGCTACGATTTCACCGCGTATTTCCAGAAGATTCCGGTGGGCGAACTGGCTACCATGATGGACCTTGAAAGCGACCGCATGGCCAACCTGGCTCTGAACGACGAGGTGTTCCTCCCCGAGCGCAAGGTGGTGGCCGAGGAACGCAAGCTTACCACCGAGAGCAATCCTACCGAGCGGTTTTTTGAAACGGTGTTGCGGCGCCATTATGCGCATCATGCGTATGGGCATCCGATTATCGGTTGGGCCGAGGATATCCAAGGTTATACCGTGGAGGATGCATTGGCGTGGTACCGCGAGCATTACGCCCCCAACAACGCTACGCTGGTGGTGGTGGGCGATATTGATGCCGCCAGCCTGAAGCCGCTGGCCGAGGACTATTACGGCAAGGTGCCCGCCTATGATGTGCCCGGACGCAAGGCGGCGGCCGAGCCCAAGCGCAGCGGGCCGCTGGAGCAGATTACGGTGGATGCGCAGGTGCAGGTGCCGACGTGGCTGAGGATGTATCGTACCCCGACCCAGTTTGCCGGGGTGGCGGGCGCGCCGGTGGTGAAGGGTGAGGCTACCGCGTTGTGGGTTCTGGCGGAGATACTGGGCGGCAGCGATACCGCAAGGCTGTATCAGGCCCTTGTGGTGGAGCAGGAGTTGGCAGATGCGGCGCAGGCCAGCTATGACGTTGTGCGTGCGGGCGAAGGCACGCTGGATTTTTCCGTGCAGCCCAAGGAGGGTGTGACACTTGACCGGATTGGCCCGGCGGTGGATGCGTTGTTGGGTGAGCTTCTGGACAAGGGCGTGAGCGTGGCGGAACTGGCGAAGGCCAAGACCAGCCTGCGTTCCGATGAGATTTACGCGCGCGACGACGCCTTCACCACCATGTACCGGCTGGGCGTGTGGGTGTGCGCCGGGGGCGAGCCCGCGCACGTGGACGACTGGCAGGACGAGCTGGCCGCGATGGCCGTGGAGGATGTGAACGCGGTAGCACGCAAGTACCTGCGCGCTGACGCCTGCACCCTTGCGGTGCTGGCGGGCAGACGTGAACAGCTTGGCACACTGGTGCCGACCGCCGACTACTGAACATGAGCGGCGCGGCCCTGCACTGGATGTGGTTGCCGCTTGCCGTGGCCAGCAGCCTTGTGGTGGCGAATAACGTGGAAATCAACCGGCGGGCGCGGCAGGACAGCTTCCGTTTGCATATCTGGCGGACAATACTGGCTGCGATGTTCTGGTTGCCGCTGGCGTTGCGCCAACCGTGGCCGCATGACGGGCTGTTCTACGCCGCGGCGATGTTCGGCGGCGTGGCGATGATCATCGGTTTCGTGATCCAGACCGAGCTTGCGAAGAAGCACAATGGCCGCGTGGCGATTTTATACATGCCGCTGAAGGCGGTGCTGGTGTTCGTGGTATGGGCGGCCGTGGATTCGCAGGCGCGGGCGCACATGATGGGAGAGCCGTGGGCGACGCTGGGCGTGATGGTGTGCCTTGCGGTGATGATAGGCTCGCTGGGCGAGTTCAGGAAACATGACGTGAGTTGGGAGAGCCTGAAAGCGGTGATGCCGATTGTGGTGATTTACGGCGCCAGCGACCTGTTGACCCGCGTGGTGATCGACCCTGCGGTGCTGCACGAACGGCTGATTGTGTTTTTGAGCGTGGCGATGTGCACCAGCGCGTTCGTGAGCCTGATGCTGTGGCCGTGGCGGCCGCGGCGCGAGCTGCCGTTCGCCACCAAGAAGCTGGTGAAGGCGGGGGCGTTCGCGGCGCTGGGCAGCAGCATCAACCAGGTGTGTTACGCCAGCGCGGTGGTTTTGGCGCCCAGCCCAGCGTATGCGGGAATGATCGTGCTGCTTTCACCGGTGTGGCTGCTGGTGTATCACCGGATGGTCAACATCCACGATGATGCCAGCCCGGTGGCGGGCACCGTGATGGTGGCCGCCGCAATCATATTGATGGTGCTGGTGGCGTGATACCAGTGTGGGCGCTGATGGCGTTGGGGTTCAGCGCTTGCGGGGCGCTGATCATCGGTTTCAACCAATGGGCGCAGGTGGACGGTCGGCGGCTGGTGGTGCTGCGCGTGGCCGGAGTAGTGCCGCTGGCGTTGGTTATGATGGCGTTTTTGCCGTGGCCTCACGCAGCCATGTTTTATGCTGTGGCGGCGATGATGGGGCTGGGGCTCGCATATTCCGACATGTTGCTGTTCGATGCCGCTGCTGCCCATGGCGGGCGTCTGACCGCGCTGTACGTACCGATAAAAATGCTGGTGGGATTCATGTTGTGGGTGGTGGCCGACCCGGTGAGCGTATGGCCGCTATGGTTGGAGCCGTGGCGCGGCGCGGCAGTGGCGGCGGGGTTCGTGCTGTGCGGCGGGGCGTTGCTGAGCCTTCGCCGGATTGATGCGAGCTGGGAGGCGCTGACGGCGGTGCTTCCCGTGGCTCTGCTGCTGGCGGTGGGCGACGTGGTGGCCAAGGACGCGCTGGAGCCGGTTGGACAAGGCCCGGCATGGCAGGAGGTGTGCGGGCGGGCCGTGGTCTTCCTGTTGACGACCAGCCTGAGCGGGGCGTTGCTGATGGCGGTTGCGGGCGTACGTTTCAGGCCGCACCGTGGAGAGGTGGTAAAGGGAGTTCTGCTTGGCCTGATTTTGCTGCCCAGCCTATGCCTGTTCCTGGTAACGCTGGCGTGGGCGCCCAACCCCGGCTATGTGGCGGCGATCAGCATGCTTTCCGCCCTGTGGCTGGCGTTATGGGGTTACTTCAGGCGCGGAGAGCACAACAACTGGTGGGCCGGGCTTGCGATGATTGCCGGTGCGCTGGTTGTGGGACTGGCCGGTCGCTAGCGGCCGCCTAGTCGTATTGGCCTGCGTTGGAGGTGAGCCGGGCCACGGTGAGGCCCGCGAAGGTGCACAGGCGTTTTTCCACCAGCGTGGTGAAGCCGTTGCGGCGCATGGCATCGGTGAGTTCCGCGTGGTTGAAACCGGGATAGGGGTGCGGGAATAAAAGGCGGAACAGTCGGTTGGCGGTGAGCGGGCGGTAAAACTCCAGCGTGTAGAGCAGGCCGCCGTGGCGTAGCAGGCGTGCGCATTCAGCCAGCGCGGCCTGCCAGTCTTCCACATGGTTGAGGCAGCCGAAGCTGGTGACGACATCGTAACTGTGGGCGGGCAGGGGGATGTGCGTGGCGCTGGCCTCGATAAGCTGGGCGGAAATGTTGTGGCGCATGAGCCGGCGACGCGCACGGGCCAATTGTGCCGGGTCGGTATCCACCCCGGTGAGGGCGGACGGTTTAACGCGGCGGGCCAGGCCCACCAACCCCGCGCCGTTGCCGCAGCCGAGGTCCATGATTTGCGCGCCCTTGGGGAAGGCGACGAGGGTTGTGACCAGCCGGAGTTCCAGCGGTCGCTGCAAAAGGTTACGCAGCGGGCTATTGACGTAGCAACGTTCCAGAAAACCGAGTTTCATTTGGGGCTCCTTTGGCTTAGGATAGGTGTCGTGGGGGAGGGTTGTCCATGCTATTGGCAGGCAAAGGCGGAATCTCCCCAAGATCTATGTAAAGAGTGAGTGAGTTAGGCAACGCCCCATGCAGAAGCATCATCCCGAAATCCAGGTTTTGACCACCCCCGGCGGGGTAACCGTATGGCTGATGGAAAGCCACGAACTGCCCATGGTGAGCGTGGATGTGAGTGTGCGCGGCGGCAGCGTGTTCGAGCCTGCGGGCAAGGAAGGGTTGGCGCAAATGACTGCGCGGTTGCTGGATGAGGGTGCGGGCGAATTAAAGGCCAAGGCCTACAAGGATGCGCTGGAAGGGATCGGCGCGCGGTTGAGCGCGGATGCCGACAGCCAGGACATCACGCTGCGGCTGATGACCCTGCAGGAACACGCGGGCCGCGCGTTCGAGTTGCTGGGCATGGCGTTGTGCGTGCCGCGGTTTGACGTCGATGCGCTGAAGCGCGTGCGCGAGGGCATGTTGGCGGATATCCGGCAGGGCGATGAGGATCCGGCGACGGTGGCATGGCGTTTGTTCCGTCCGGCGGTGTATGGGGGGCATGTTTACGGGAATTCGGGCGAGGGGACGCTGGAGAGCGTGGGAAAGCTTGCTGAGAATGATGTGCGGGCGTGGCACAGGGATAATTTTACCAAGGAAAACATGGTGGTGGCAGTGGTGGGGGCGATAGGCGCCGGGGAAGTTACGCGCCTGGTGGACGCGGCAATGGACGGGTTGTTTCGCGGCAGCGGCCGGGCAGCGGTGCGGCAGGGGCCGGCAGCGACGATACCACGGATTGTGCGCAGCCCGATGGACGTGCCGCAGGGCACCGTGCTGATGGGGCACCTGGGATTTTCGCGCGACGACCCGGACTATTACGCGCTGCTGGTGATGAACGAGATTCTGGGCGGGGGCGTGCTGACCAGCCGCCTTGGCGCCGACGTGCGCGAGAAGCACGGGCTGGCCTACGATGTGCGTAGCGTAAACAGCCCGCTGCCGCACAACGGCATGTTCTACGTGAGTTTTGCCACCGACAACGCCAAGGTGGAGATGGCGCTGGGCTTGGTGCGCAAGCACCTGAACCTGATACGCGACGAGCTGGTGCCGCAAGACGAGCTTAACGATGCCAAGGCGTACCTGGTGGGCAGTTTTCCGCTGCGCACCGACAGCAACGCCAAGCTTTTGAACATGCTGGCGATGATGCAGGGCGAAGGTTTGGGCACCGATTACCTTGAACGCTGGCCGGAGCGGATTGCCGCGGTGAGCGCCGACGATGTGCAGCGGGTGGCGCGGCGCCTGATTCAGCCCGACGGCATGGTGCTGACGGTGGTGGGGCGGCAGCCCGACGAGGTGGCGGCCTGATGGCGGCGGCCGACCTGTTCGATTTTGAAGAGGTGGTGGTGGAGGCCGTGCCTGCGGCGCCGAGGGTGCTGACGGTGAGCGAACTTTCCGCACAGGTGAAGGGTACGCTGGAGGGAAACTTCGGCCGGGTGGTGGTGCAGGGCGAGATTTCCGGCGGGAAACTTCATTCCAGCGGACATTTTTACTGCGACCTGAAGGACGACGGCGCGGTGCTGGCCGGGGTGGCGTGGCGCAGCACCGTGGCGCGGTGGCCGAGAGTGCCCGCCAACGGCACGCTGGTGGTGGCAAGGGGGCGGCTGACCACGTATCCGCAGCGCAGCACCTATCAGCTGATGCTGGACAGCCTGGAGCCCGCGGGCCTGGGCGCGCTTATGCAGCAGCTGGAGGAACTGAAGAAAAAACTGCTGGCGGAAGGGTTGTTTGCGGCGGAGCGGAAAAAGCCTCTGCCGTTCCTGCCGCGTAGAATCGGCATTGTGACCAGCCCCACCGGCGCGGTGATCGGCGACATGCTGCACCGGATTGCCGACAGGTGTCCGCGCACGGTGGTGTTGTGGCCGGTGGCGGTGCAGGGCGCGGGTGCGGCCGAGCAGGTGGCGGCGGCGGTGGAGGGCTTCAACCGCATGAGCGGCGATGCGCGCCCCGATGTGCTGATTGTGGCGCGGGGCGGCGGCAGTTTTGAGGATTTGATGCCGTTCAACGCCGAGGTGGTGGCGCGGGCGGTGGCGGGGAGCGATATTCCGGTGATATCCGGCGTGGGGCACGAGCCGGACGTAACCCTATGCGATTTTGCCGCCGACGTGCGCGCGCCCACGCCCAGCGCGGCGGCGGAGCTTGCGGTGCCGGTACGCGCCGATTTGCTTTACACGCTGGCGCAGCTGCGACGCGGGCTGGTGCAGGACATGCAGGCGCAACTGCTGGTGAAGCGCGACAAGCTGGCCTATATGGCGCGGCTGCTGCCCGACCCGCGGCGGCAGGTGGTGCAGGCGGCTCAACGGCTGGGCGAGCTGGAGGAGCGCATGGGCCACGCGATGCGGCGCCAGCTTGCGGTGCGGCGCGAGCGCGTGGGCCACGTGGCGCGGGTGCTGCAGGGGCAGAACCCGCACGACCCGCTGCGCAAGGGGTTTGTGTACCTGACCCGGAGCGGTGCCATGGTGCGCAGCGCCAAGGCCGAAGCCGGGGCGATGACAGTGCATTTTGCCGATGGAACAAGGGAAGCGACGTTGCAATGATGATGCGTGCGATGGTGCTGGCGCTGGTGGCGCTGGCGGTGCCGGGATGGGCCTCCACCAAGGACTGGAAGGTGCTGCACGGCAGGCTGGAGCAGGGCGGCTTTGTGGTGGCGCGGGTGGCCGAGGGGGCCAAGGTGTTTTTGGACCAGAAACCTTTATGGGTAAGCAAGAGCGGGTTGGTGGTGGCGGGTTTCGACCGCAACGCCACGGCCAAGCACACGGTGACGGTGTGCCCGCCGGGCGGGGCGTGCAGCGAGGTGGCGTTGGACGTGGCGAAGCGCACCTACGTGACCCAGAACCTGACCCATGTGCCGCCCAAAACCGTGGAGCCCGGCCCCGCCGAATGGAAGCGGATGAAGGCCGATTATGCCGCCAAGGACGCGGCACGGGCGGTGGCGGCGCGCAGCATGGGCGAGAGCGAGGCCTTCGGCTACCTGTTTGAACGCCCGGTGGCGGGCGGCGTGACCAGCAGCGTGTTCGGCAGCCGCCGCACCTACAACGGCGAGGAGCGGAGCTGGCACAACGGTTATGATTTTGCGGTGCCCAGGGGCACGCCGGTGCGCGCGCCCGCCGACGGCACCGTGCGGCTGGCGCGCAGCACCTTTATGAGCGGCAACCTGATCATGCTGGACCACGGGGGCGACGTGACCAGCGTGTACGCCCACCTGAGCGAAATGGACGTGCACGTGGGCGACAAGGTGAAGGCCGGGCAGGTTATCGGCAAGGTGGGCACCACCGGGCGCAGCACCGGGCCGCACCTGCATTGGGGTATTTACTGGAAAAATACGCCGTTAGACCCTATCTTGTGGGTAAGCAACTAAAAAGGGTGAGCCCATGCGCCTGTTCCTGCACCTGTTCGTGATGACGGTGGTGGCTTTGGTGGTGACCAACTTCTACTACGACAGCGGCCACGGTTTCGGCATGGCCGTTCCCCCTTACGTGTATTACGCGGTGGCGGCGATGGTGGCGGTGGTGCCGGTGTTCTGGGCCATTACCCACCTGTGCGGCGGGCTGCTTTTGGGGATTGCCGGAGGCGGCGTTCTGGACGGCCTGCGCCTGGGCCTGATGCTGGGCATGGGCATGGCGCTGAGCAAGTTGTGGCCTTCGGTGTTCGGCGCGGCGATCGGCGTGTTCGCCGGGGGCGGGCCGCAGCTTTACGGCTATGGCGCGATCGTGGTGGGCGTGCTGCTGTTCGCGCTGGACCGCATCCTCGTCTTCTTCTGGCACACCACGGCGGCAAGCCACGACGTGTGAGAAAGGGCCCCTGCGGCGGCCTTCTCCATGGCCATGGCGCGGTTAAAGGCCGGTGATGATATTGATTTCGTGGAAAATATCGGCGGCGGCGGGGCCGGCGAGGGTGATATCCACCACGCGGGCGAAGCCTTGCGGCAGCTTGACCGCGTCCTTGCTGGTGGTGACGAGGGTGAGTTTGGCCTTTTTGGCGCGGTTCTGCAAGTATTCCAGGTTATCGGCGGTGTAGGCGTGGTGGTCGGGGAAGGCGATGGCGGCGCCGATGCGCAGGTTGTTGCGCACCAGCGTGGCGAGGAACTTCTCCGGCTGGGCGAGGCCCGCGAAGGCGAGCAGTTTTTTCCCCTTGAGCGGTGCCAGCGAGCGCGGCGTGGCCACCGTGGCCATGCGATATGCGGATATGCCGTAGTAGGGCAGCGGGCGGCCTCCGGGCTCATTAAGCACGATGGCGAAGGTGGCGCGGCGGCGGCGGGAGAGGAACTCGCGCAGCGGGCCCGCGGGCATGGGCAGGCCGTTGCCCCACGGCGCGCGGTGCATGCCGTTGAGCACGAGGATATCCACATCGCGCGCGACGTCGCGGCGCTGGAAGGCGTCGTCGAGGATAATCAGCCCGGCCTGCGCCTGCTCGGCGCGGCGTACCGCCGCGGGGCGGTTGTTCCCCACCCAGACCGTGACCGGCTGGTTGGCGAAATGGCGGGCGAGGAGCAGGGGTTCGTCTCCCACCTGCGCGGCGGTGTGGGTGTTGGCATCGACCTGCGTGGGCTGGCCGGTGAGGGAGCCGCCGTAACCGCGGCTGACGATGGCCACCTGCACGCCTTGCGCGGCGTAATGCCCTGCCAGCCATTGCACCACCGGAGTTTTACCCGCGCCGCCCACCGTGAGGTTGCCGACACTGATGACGGGGACGCCCGCGTAGTAGGGGTGTTGCGCGCGCAGCCAGCCGTTGAGCGCGGCGAGGGATGCGTAGACCACGCCCAACGGCCACAGCAGGGCGGCCTGCGGGGTGAGGCGGGGCTTCCACCAGAAGCGTGGTGCGAACATGATTGTATTAGGAGGCAAAAACTACGCCGGAGGCAAGTTAAACCTGCGCCGTCAGCGAAATGAGCAGGTTGGTGATATGGGTGGCGGCGAGTTTGGAAGGGCCGCTGAAGCCGGGCATCTTCTGGCGGATGTGCTCGCGCATGCCTTCAATCTCCAGCGGGTGGGTGAAAAGTTGCTGGAGAGTGCGGGTGAGGGTGGGGAGATCGGCCGCGATGGTGACGAGACCCGCCTGGATGAGGCTGGGGAGCATGTCCTGAAAGTTGTACATGTACGGCCCGGCAAGGGTGGGGATGCCGAGCTTGAGGGATTCCAACGGGTTGTGCCCGCCGTGCTTGACCAGGCTGCCGCCGATAACGGCCACCGTGGCGAGGCGGTACCAAAGACCGAGTTCGCCGAGCGAGTCGGCGATGTAAATATCGGTGTGGCGGGCGCCGCCGAGCACCGGCATTTCGCCCAGGCCGCGGCGCTTGACCGCCTTGGTGTAACGCTGCACCTCATTGGCGACCTGCGTGCCGCGGTGCGGATGGCGGGGAACGATGATGGTGAGAAGTTCCGGCACCGAAGGTTTGAGCGCCATGTGAAGCTGGGCCATCAACGCCTCCTCTCCCGGGTGGGTGCTGCCCGCCACCAGCACCGGGCGGCGGTACAGGGCGTTGCTGAATTTCTCGAGCTGGGCCGGGTCGCAGGGCAGGGGATCGGCATCGAACTTGAGGTTGCCGCTGACGTGGACGTTGCCGCCGCCAAGGCCTGCGAGACGCTCGGCATCGAGGTTGCTTTGCGCGAGGATAAGTTTGAAGCGGCTGATGAGCGGGCGGAAAAACCACGACCAGCGCTGGTATTTGGGCCATGAGCGGTTGGAGATGCGGCCGTTGATGAGCACCGGGTTGGGCGCGGCGGAAAGAAGTTCCGGCCAGAAATCGCTTTCCGTGAAAATGCTGAGGGTGGGGCGCCAGTGTTCGATGAAGCGGCGCACCGCGCGCATGGTATCAAGCGGCGCGTACTGGATGATGACGGGGCCGTTGCCCTTGAGCAGCTTGGCGTTGGCGTTGAGCATGCGGCGGCCGGTGATGGTGCCGGTGGTGAGGAGCAGTGGCAAATCCGGCTTCTGGTGGCGCAGCGCATGCAGGACGGGCAGCGTGCTGACCACTTCCCCCACGCTGGCGCCGTGCACCCACACCAACGTGCCATAAGGGCGCGGCACGCTTGCGATGCCGCGGCGTTCGGCAAAGTTGGCCTTGTCTTCGCGTCCGCGCAAGGCCCGCCACATCAGCAACAGGAAAATGGCCGGCGACAGCACAAACTTGAGAAGACGGTAAATGAACAGGTTCATGGTTTTTTTGGGAGGCTAATGGACGTGCGTGCTCATGGTAAGGTTCAGGCTAGGCCCTCGGCGGGGCCGTGTCTAGAGCCCGGCCGCGCCGCGTGCTTGCTGCGTGAGCGTATTCAATTGTTTGCCCAAGGCCGCCGGCGTGAGCTTTTCAAGCGGTGCGGCATAGGCCACATGGATGGTGCCGAAGGGCAAGGGCAGGCGCATGTTGTCCCAGCTTTTCAGCGTAATGCCGCGGCTGCACCAGGCCGCGCAAGGGATGAGCGGCAGGCCGGTGAGTTGCGCCACCTGTGTGGTGCCCGGCTTGGCCTTGAAGGCGGGGCCGCGCGGGCCGTCCGGCGTGATGAACAGGGTATTGCCGCCTTGCGCGGCACGCAGCAGGCCGCGCAGGCCCGCCACCGCGCCACGGTGGCTGGAGCCCACCACCGCGCCGATGCCGAGGCGCGCGGCGATGGTGCGGATGAAGGTGCCATCGCGGCTTGGAGACGAAAGCGCGATCACGGGATGGCCGCCCGGCTGGCCGAGCCAGGGCAGGAATGCCAGTTGCTGGTGCCATGTTGCGAGCAGCACCGGGCCTTCCCGCAACTGCGGCGGCAAGGGGGTGGCGATGCGGATGCGGTTGGTGGCAAGCACCAGCCGGGCATACAGCAACACTAACGACACGGTGAAGGCGCTGGCGGCGGCGGAACGGGTAAGGGACTTCATGGCGCGGGGCTAGGCGGCTTCGGGAGCGTCTTGCGTTTGCGCCTGCATGCTCCACAGACGGTGATACAGGCCCTTCTTGCGCAGCAGGCTTTGGTGGCTGCCTTGCTCGACAATCTCACCATGGTTGAGGACGATGATGGTGTGCGCGTGGGTGATGGTGGACAGGCGGTGGGCGACGATGAGCGTGGTGCGGTTGCGGCTGAGTTTCTCCAGCGCCTTCTGCACCTCTTTTTCGGAGGCGGTGTCGAGGGCGGCGGTGGCTTCGTCGAGGAGCAGGATGGGCGCGTCCTTGAGCAGTGCGCGGGCGATGGCGAGGCGTTGTTTCTGTCCGCCGGAGAGTTTCAGCCCGTTTTCGCCGAGGATGGTCTGGTAACCGTTGGGCAGGCTGGAGATGAAGGCGTGCGCGGCGGCGGACTTGGCCGCCGACTCGATGCTTTCGCGCCCGGCGCGCGGATTGCTGTAGGCGATGTTGGCGGCAATGGTTTCATCGAAAATCGCGACGTCTTGCGTGACCAGCGCGATGTGTTCGCGCAGCGATTTGAGGGTGACGCCGGCGATGGGCTGGCCGTCGATGGTGATGGAACCGGAAGAGACGTCGTAGAAGCGCGGCACGAGGTTGAGCACCGAGGTTTTGCCCGCGCCCGACGGGCCGACGAAGGCCACCGTATGCCCGGCGGGAACGGTGAAGGAGAGATCGGACAGGGCGGGGGTGCCGTCCGGATAGGTGAGGCTGACGTTATTGAAGCGGATTTCGCCCTTTTTGACCGTGAGCGGCATGGCGCCGGGGGCCGTGGTAAGGGTGGGCAAGGCGTCAATCAGTTCAAATGCGCGCTGGGCGGCGGCCAGGCCTTCCTGCAGATTATTGTTGAGGTTGGTGATGCCCTTGAGCGGACGGCTGAGCATGATGATGGAGGCCATGAAACTGGCGAACGCCCCGGTGGTGAGCGTATTATGCGCAATACGGTTGCCCGCGTAGAGCATGATGAGGGCGATGGCGACGGTGCCGATGAACTCCACCACCGGGGAGGACAGGGCGCGGATGCGCACGGCCTTGAGGGTGGTATCGAGCACCTCGTACACGAGGACGCCCATGCGTTTCTGCTCAACTTTCTCTTGCGCGTAGCTTTGCACCTGGCGGATGTGCTGGAAGGTTTGCGCGACGTGGTGGGCCAGCCGCGCCGTGCTTTCCTGGTTGACCCGGCTGTATTTGCGGGTGAGGCGGCCGAAGCGGCGGATGGGCAGGATGGTGAGCGGGATGATGATGAAGGTGAGCAGGGTGAGCTTGACGTCTTGCAGCAGCATGTTGGTGAACAGGCCGATGATGGTGCCGGTATCGCGCAGGCCGGAATTGAAGATTTGCGTGACCGCGTACTTGAGCCGTTGCAGGTCGCTGATGAAGCGGCTGGTGAGCGTGCCGGTGGGGTGGGCGGCGAAGAAATTGAGGTTCTGGCCGAGGGTGCGGTTGTACATGTCCTCCTGCAGGCGCGCGATGATGCGCTGGCCGATGCCTTCCATGAAATACAGCTGGTAGTAGCTGGCGATGCCGCGGATGACCGTGAGCAGCACGATGGTGAGGATGACGGTGTTGATGACGCCGACGCGGCCGTCGATAAGGCCTTTATCGAACAAGGGCTGGATGAGGTGCGCCTGCATGGACAAAGCGCCCGCGATAATAAGCATGGCGAGGCCCGACCACAGGAGGTCTCCCTTATGCTTGAACAGGTAGTGGCGCAGCAGGCGTTTAAGCAGCGGCCAGGTTTGTTCGGCCTTGGGGGAATGGGCGCGTTTTTTTGCCATGACCGCCCTTATATCATGCACTTTGCCAAATGCCTATGCGCTTGGTGCAAGGCGGCGGCGCGGCGCGGATTTTTTGCCGCACGGCTATGGCAAGGCGTGGCCGGAGCGGGTATAAGTTGTTGCATGATGCCGTGCGCCACCTTGAAACATGCTCTTTCCCCCTGGATTTCCGGCTGGCCGATGCTGGTGCTGGTGTGGGGTTTGGCGCTGGGCGGGGCGTTGTGGGCCAGCGGCATTGACGTGGCCTTGCAAGGCTGGCTGTGGGCACATTACGACCAGGCGTTCAACACCGCGATGCGGGTGCTGGGCGAGATTGGCAAGGGCAGTTTTGAGGCTGCGATGTGCGTGATTGCAGGCGGTTTTTTGTGGTTTTACGGGTGGCGGCAAGGACGGGTTTCCGCGAAGACGGCGGGGTGGACGATTATGGCCGCGGTGCCGGTGTTTGCCTTGGCTGGCGCGGTGAATTGGCTTTTGAAGTGGGGCATCGGGCGGGGACGGCCGAAGGTGTGGCTGATGGGGCACCATAATGCGTGGGAAGTGCATCATTTTTCAATGAAATCAGAATGGTGGAGCTTCCCCAGCGGGCATAGCTGCAGCACGTTTGCGGTAGCGGTGTGGCTGGCGTTGGCGTTTCCGAGGTGGAGGGTGCCGTTTTTGGCCGTGGCGGCGGTTTTGGCGTTGAGCCGGGCGCTGGCCGTGACCCCGCATTACCTGGGCGATGTGGCGGCAGGGGCCGGCGTGGGCGCAGCAATTGCCGGCTGGGCCTGGGCAGCGAGCGGCAGGTGGCGGCATGCTTGAGACATGGCGGCGGATGAGTTTCGCCCAGCGGCGCGATGCCGGGCTTTTGGCGTTGCTGGTGCTGGTGGTATGCATGCTGTTCGGCCTGGGGCACGGCCGCTATGGGCTTTTCGACGTGGACGAGGGAATTTTCACGCAGGCGACGATTGAAATGCGCCACTCGGACGAGCTGGCGATGCCCACTTACAACGGCGAGCCGCGTTACCACAAGCCGCCGATGATTTACTGGCTGCAGGATGCCGCGATGGGCGTGCTGGGCGAGCACAGCCTGTATGCGGCGCGGCTGCCGAGCGCGATCAGCGCGATATTGACCGTGCTGCTTTTGGGGGCGTGGCTGTGGGGATTCACCGGCGACCGCAAGTGGGCGTTGGCCTCGATGGCGATGATGGGCCTGAACCTGAGCTTCCTGGTGGTGGGGCGCGCGGCCACCGCCGACGGGATTTTGAACCTGGCCAGTTTGGCGCTGGCGTTGTGGCTGTTGCATGTGTGCTTTCCGCGTCCGCTGGTGTTGCCGCCGGAGGGCAACGGTTTCTCCGTGGTGAAGATGGGCGAGCGCATGCGCAAGGTGCAGCAGCAGGCCACCTACTGGCGCTGGCAGTGGGTGGCGACCGGGGTGCTGGGCGCGCTGGGGTTCCTGGCCAAGGGGCCGATTGCATGGCTGCCGGGCATGATCGTGGTGGGCACGCTTTTGCTGGCGCGCAAGGACAAGGCGGCATTGTGGCAGCGGGTGGCGCCGGTGCGCGCGGGCCTGCTGGCGCTGGCGTTGCTGGTGCCGTGGGTGTGGCTTTTGCTGGCGCAGCACGGCATCGGCTTCTTTTATGAATTCATCGTGGTGCAGAATCTTGGCCGTTATGCGGGCGGGTTGAGCAACACCCAGAGCAGCAGCCACTTTTATTATTTGCTGATTCTGCTGTTCGGGTTCTTCCCGTGGGTATTGGTGTTGCCGAGTGCGGTGGCGCAGGTGACACGCGGCAAGGTGCGCACCTTCAAGACCGCGCTGGCCAACCGCGATCTGGCCAAGGCGCTGCCCGCGTTGAGCCTGGTGTGGGCGGTGGTTTACATCGTGTTCTTCAGTTTCAGCCAGACCAAGCTGGCGCATTACATCGTGCCCGCCTACCCGGCGCTGGCGATACTGGGCGGGTGGTTTTTGACCCGCGTGCCGCAGAAGCGCATCCCCCACTGGATTGCCGCGGCGGGGGTGCTGGTGGCGTTGCTGATGGCGGCGCTGATGCTGGTGCTGAACAGCGTGCTGGTGGGCGCGCGGGCGCCGGTGCTAACCGGCTGGCTGGGCTGGCTGCAGGCCATGTTCAACTTCCAGTGGCCCTTGAAGGATTTGGCGGCGCGGGCGGTGCTGGCCGAGCCGGTGCACCTGAGTGCCATCCCTTACTGGATTGCCGCGGTGCTGGTGCTGGTGGTGATACCCGCGTGGCTGATGGTGGCGCGGGCGCGCAAGGACGGCGCGGTGCTGCTGGGCATGGGCTGGGCGCTGGTGCTGGCGATGATTGTGTGCGGCATCGTGCCCGAGGTGTGGAATTATACACAGGCGCCGTTGGCGCGATTGGCGGGGCTGATTGCGGAAGCGCCTGCGTCTACCCCGGTGGTGCACCTGGGCCTGCACAAGCCGAGCGTGCTGTACCTTTCCGGCAGGCGCTTCACCAAACTGGACAAGCCCTTGCAGCTGCCCGACAACATCAGCGCACCGGAGACGCTGGTGCTGACCAAGGAGGCCATCGTGCCCGGCATCGTGAACGAATTGAACATCAAGGGCGGCAGCAAGATACTGAGCAGCCGCTGCGACGGCGGCTTCTGCCTGCTGGTGGTGGCGCCGCTGGGCGGCGGCGGGGCCGCGGCGGTTGACACCCTGCCGGGATTGACGCGATAAGGCTTTGTGGAATCAATAAACGGGAATAACCCCATGGATGTTTCAATCGTCGTGCCCCTCTACAACGAGGAAAAGAACGTGCCGTTGCTGGTGGAGCGGGTGGCCGCGGTGATGCGCGCGACCAAGCGCACGTGGGAGCTGGTAGCGGTGGACGACGGCAGCCGCGACCGCACCGCGGAGGCGGTGGCCAGTCTTGCCAAGGATTACCCCGAGCTGCACCCGGTGTTCTTCCGCCGCAATTACGGCCAGACCGCGGCGATGCAGGCGGGCTTCGACCATGCCAAGGGCGCGATCGTGGTGACCATGGACGGCGATTTGCAGAACGACCCGGCGGACATTCCGGCGATGGTGGACCACCTTGAGAAGACCGGGGCGGACGTGGTTTCCGGTTGGCGCAAGCACCGGCAGGACCATGCGCTGAAGCGCAACCTGCCCAGCCGCATCGCCAACCGGCTGATTGCCAAGGTGACCGGGGTTTACCTGCATGATTACGGCTGCTCGCTGAAGGCTTATCGCCGCGAGGTGATTGAGGAATTGAAGATTTACGGCGAGCTGCACCGGTTCATTCCCGCGATTGCGGCGCAGTACGGCGCCAAGGTGACCGAGATGGTGGTGAAGCACCAGGCGCGCCAGTTCGGCGAGAGCAAGTACGGCATCGACCGCACCATCCGCGTGATGCTGGACATCATCCAGGTGTATTTCTTCCAGAAATTTCTGCACCGGCCGATGCACTTCTTCGGCTACGCGGGGCTGGTGCTGATGGTGCCCGGCGGCCTGATGCTGGCCTATTTGCTGGGGCTGAAGATTATCGGTTTCGACATCGGCGGGCGGCCGATGCTGCTGGCGGCGGTGCTGCTGGTGCTGCTGGGCGTGCAACTGCTGGGCATGGGTCTGCTGGCGGAGATGCTGACGCGCATTTACCACGAGCCGGGCGGGCGCAAGCAATACATGGTGCGCACGGTGGCCGCGAAGGCCAAGAAATCCTAACTTAGAGGGCGGTTAGCCGCCGTTGTAATAGCTGCTGAGGAGCTTCTGCGTGGCGTCGCGCTGGCGGTTGAGGCGCTCGGTAAAGCTGCTGGGGCCGCTGATGCTGAGCTGCCGCGCGGTGCCCGGCGGCAGGATGCGCGCGTTGCCGTTGGCCATGCCCACGGCGTGGGTGATGCCCCATTCCGCCGCGCCGAGCCAGGCCATGGGGTCGCTGGCGCGGGCGTCGAGCCGGGGCAGGGTGGGGAAATATTTGTTCTTTTCGATCAGTCCGGTATCCTCGGCAACGTAAAACAGGGCAATGCCCAGCACAAGGTAGTTGACGATCTTAAAAATCATGTGCTCCGGTGATCTCCTGCCCCCTTATGATGGGCGATGCAGGCGGCTGCTGACAACCCTTGGCCGCCGGTTGCAGGGGGTGGTGTGGCGAAAATGAGGGTTGACAGCAGGCCCAAGGGTGTTTAGAAGGCGCCATTGCCCATAAAACGGGCTGAACAGGATTGGATACGATGATGTACGCGATTGTGATGTGCGGCGGCAAGCAGCTGAAAGTGGCCCAAGGGGACAAGGTTGCCGTGGAAAAGATGGACGGCGACGCCGGCAGCGCGGTGGTTCTGGACCAGGTGATGCTGGTGGCCAACGGCGACAAGGTTACCGTGGGCGCGCCCTTCGTGAAGGGTGCCAAGGTGAAGGCCGAAGTGGTTGAGCATGCCAAGGGCAAGAAGGTCATCATCTTCAAGAAGCGCCGCCGCCAGAACAGCCGCCGCAAGAACGGCCACCGCCAGACCTTGACGACGCTGAAGATTACCGGCATTGAAGCCTAAACCGAGTTTGTAGAGGAGACACGTCATGGCACACAAAAAAGCAGGTGGTTCCAGCCGTAACGGCCGCGACAGCGAAGGCCGCCGTTTGGGCGTGAAATTGTTCGGCGGCCAGGCGGCCGTTGCCGGCAACATCATCATCCGCCAGCGCGGCACCGCCACGCACCCCGGCGAGAACGTGGGCATGGGCCGCGACCATACGCTGTTCGCCCTGGTTGACGGCGTGATCAGCTTCACCAAGGGTTACAAGAACCGCAAGTACGTGCACGTACATCCGGCGAAGTAAAGAGGTTCCTCTGGGAGGAGGCGCGGGGCCGGTTCGTCCGGCCCCTTTTTATGATAGGATAAGGCGATGAAATTCCTCGACGAAGCGGTGATTACGGCGCGCAGCGGCGCCGGCGGTGCCGGGGCGGTGAGTTTCCGCCGCGAGAAATACATTGAATTCGGCGGCCCCGACGGCGGCAACGGCGGCAAGGGCGGCGACGTGTGGGTGGAGTGCGTGGGCAATCTGAACACGCTGATTGATTACCGTTATACGCAGCTTTTCAAGGCCAAGACGGGTGGCCATGGCATGGGGCGCAACCGCACCGGCGCGGCGGGGGCCGATATTGTGCTGAAAGTTCCACCCGGCACCGAGGTGATTGATGATGAGCATGATGCGCTGGTGGTGGATATGCTGGAGGTGGGGCAGCGGCATCTGCTGTTGAAAGGCGGGCATGGCGGACGCGGCAACGCCAGCTATAAGACCAGCACCAACCAGGCGCCGCGGCAGTTCACTCCCGGCGGCGAGGCCATGGAGATGAAGGTGCGGTTGCGGCTGAAGTTGCTGGCTGACATTGGGTTGCTGGGCTTGCCGAATGCCGGGAAGAGCACGCTCTTGCAGAAGGTGAGCCGGGCGCGGCCGAAGATTGCGGATTATCCCTTTACTACATTGAAGCCGGCGCTGGGGCTGGTGCGGCGCGGCGGCAGCGAATTCCTGGTAGCCGACCTGCCGGGCCTGATTGCCGGGGCGGCGGAGGGCGTGGGGCTGGGGCATGCGTTCTTGAAGCATGTGAGCCGGTGCGCAGGGGTGTTGCACCTGGTGGATATGGCGCAGGAGAAGCCGTGGGAGGCTTACAAGGTGATTCGGGATGAGCTGGCGGCGTATGACGGGGAGTTCGGGACGGATTTGAGCGGGTTGCCGGAGGTGGTGGCGTTGACCAAGGTGGATTTGGTGGATGAGGCGGAGAAGGTTGCCAAGGAGTTTGCCAAGAAAACCAAGGTGAAGCCGATGGTCATGGCTGTGACGACCGGTGAGGGTGTGGACGAGGTGGCGGCGGCATTGGGGCGGCTGGTGGTGGCGCGCAAAGGCGGGGCGTAAAAGGCCTCGGTGGAGGTTTTTGGTTCGGATAGGATTAGTAGGTGGTGACGATGCATTCGCCGTCGGCGCCGACGGCATTAGCGCCACCGCCACCGCCGGGTTGAGTACCGGGAGATCCTCCAGCACCACCGGCACCACCGAAAGTAGATGTGCCACCTGCTTTATTGCTGCCGTTGTATTTACCACCGCCGCCACCGCCGCCATAGGTAGAATTACCACCGGCAATGCCACTTGTCTGAAATCCATCTCCACCGCCACCGCCACCGTAAAGGCTATCCGTACCAGCGGAGCCACCGGCATATCCCGAAAAAGAGGGACCGCCGGGAGTTTGTCCATTCCCGGCAGAACTTATACCTCCACCGCCACCTCCATATCCCCCTCTAGATGTTCCATTGTATACCGATTTACCTCCGGCATATGCGGTTAACCACGTGCCAAACGATGAGTCTCCGCCATTGGTATCTACGGCTCCGCCCTGGCCAATTGTGACGGCTTCAGTCGCGCCAAGCTGTGATGTTGGCATGGTGCGCGTCCAATACGCTCCACCACCACCTCCACCGCCGGAGCTATACGTGAGCCTGCTTCCGCCGCCGCCCGCGCCCCAGCACTCTATCTTGGTCGTGGTGCCGGTGGCGGGCTTGGTCCATGTGCCGCTGGCAAGGAAGGTCTGCACATCGGCGCTGCCGCCGCCGATGGTGAGTTCCTCCCAGCCGGTGGCGGCGTTGCGGCAGAGGTAGAACTTGCCGCCGGTGTATTTGATGGAGCCGAGGTGGGTGGCGTCGCAGGCATCGCCGCCATCGGCGATTTTGAGGGTACCGGAGATATCCATGGCAGTGGTGGGCGTGATGGTGCCGACGCCGACCTTGCCATCTTGAGTGAGCGCAATCCTTGCGGCGGTGGGGCTTGTTACGGGATCGCCAGCCGCTACCGACATAAAGTCCAACATGCCACCTGCACTGCTATCCACCTTAAGAATCCACCCTCCCCCTGTGGTCTGCAAGGCCATATTGCTGTCAAAGTTGGCGGCACCCGTACCGATCTGGGTCCAGGCGCCTCCGCTGGCGCTGTAGACGTGCAAGGTGCTGGAGGGCGAGCCCGTTCCGACGCCGACATTACCCGAGAAGTAGCCATTGGTGCTGGAGATGCCGTTGGCGGTGGTGAGGCTGACGCCTGGGGCGATGAGGCGGCCCGCGGTATCGAAATAGCCGGTGGTGGTGCCGCCGGTGGTGAGCGAGATATAACCGGTGCCG
>Ga0164242_10000710_pt1 | contig 40221 bp, 33 predicted proteins | sample OricomgcompostMG_FD_108783 | JGI IMG/M metagenome (GOLD analysis project Ga0164242, IMG submission 108783) | Miracle-Growth compost microbial communities from Emeryville, California, USA - Original compost - Miracle growth compost (MG) ... | reverse complement strand
GAGCGCTGGACGATGCTGATCCTGCGCGACCTCTTCCTCGGGCGGCGCCGGTTCGACGAGTTCCAGTCCTCGCTCGGGGTGGCGACCAACGTGCTCAGCGCGCGGCTGGCGACGCTGACCGAGGAGGGCATCGTCGACCGCCGTCGCTACAGCGAGCACCCGGAACGCTTCGAGTACGTGCTGACCGAGAAGGGGCGTGACCTGCAGCCGATCCTCTTGGCGCTGCTCGCCTGGGGCGACCGCTACACGGCCGCGAACGGGCCGCCACTGGAGATCGTCCACGAGGACCATGCCTTCCACGCCGTCCCGACCTGCTCGGTCTGCGGCGAGCGGATCGACACCCACCACGTCCACAGTCGCCCCGGCCCCGGCGCCAACGAGGAACAGCGCCGGCGTGCCGTGACCCGCTTCCCGGCCGGCCAAGCCGCCTGACGTGGCGCGCGCGCTGATCGTCGGCTGCGGCTGCAGCGGCCGCGCCCTCGGGTCGGAGCTGCTCGAGGAGGGCTGGGCGGTGCGCGGCACCAGCCGCGAGGAGGAGGGCCTGGTGCCGATCGAGGCGGCCGGCATCGAGCCCGCCCGCGCCGACCCCGAGCGCCCCGCGACGATCCTCGAGCTGGTCGACGACGTCGCCGTCGTGATCTGGCTGCTCGGCTCGGCGACGGGCCCCGAGGACGAGGTCGCCGCGATCCATGGCTCGCGCCTGGAGTCCCTGCTGGAGCGGTTCGTCGAAACCCCGGTGCGCGGGTTCGTCTACGAGGGCGTCGGGAGCGTCGACCCCAAGCTCCTCGCCACCGGCGCCGACATCTGCCGCAAGGCGGAGAGCACCTGGCACATCCCCGTGACGGTCATCGAGACCCCGCGCGAACACGGCCCGCTGTGGGTCGAGGAGCTGGAGACGGCGGTCGTCGAGATCCTCGCCCGGCGCTGAGTGGGCACAGGGACGGCACGCCTGCGCCGGGAACGTCACAGGGACGGGAGGATCTCCACCCTTCCGTCACAGGTCCCGCAGGTGAGTTCGCACTTTGCCGTAGATAGTCCGGAGAACTGCGAACTCACCGTGGGCGGGAGCGATCTCTCCCGGCGCCCGTGACGAAGTCCCATCACTTCCCACAGGGCCGCCATCGAGAAGGCCGGGCGCATCTCGGACGGCTCACCGGCCAAGCCGCTTGAGGAAATCGCCGAGGATTCGGGCCGTCGCGCCCCAGATCAGCTGGCCTTCGACCTCGTAGGTCGGCGTGTGGATCGGGACGCCGCGGCGGACGAGGCGGCGCATCTCGTAGCCCTCGCGGAGGCGGTCGAGGGAGAAGGTGAGGACGGTCTCGACCTCGGTCGGGTTGGGGTCGAGGCCGAGGGCGCCGGGATCGTCGACGAGCCCGACGAAGGGCTGGATCCGGTAGCCGGTGACGAAGGTGGAGACGGGGGGAAGGGCTCCGATGACGCGGACGCCCGCCGGGTCGAGGGCGATCTCCTCGTCGGCCTCGCGCAGCGCGGTCGCCTCGAGGTCGGCATCGGCCTCGTCGTGGCGGCCGCCGGGGAAGGAGATCTCGCCCGCGTGCCGGCGCAGGTCGGCGCGGCGCTCGGTGAAGATCAGGCCCGGTTCGCCGGGCCAGCCGTAGAGCGGCAGCAGCACCGCCGCGTCGGTCGCCCCGTTCGCCTCCATCGCCCCGGCCTCCTCGGCGCTGATCAGGAGCGCGGCGATGTCGTCGAGCGGGGTCAGGCGTCCATCATCCGCCATCGCGGTCGACCTGCGTTAAGGGCGGCGCGCCGCGGTCGACTTGAGTAAGCGCATGCGTAACGCAGGTCGACCACGCCGGCCGGCGGTTAACGCAGGTCGACCGCGGTTCCGGCGGCGGCGGTGGTGGGGGAGGGGGCGCGGAGCATGGTCGGGGCGACGGCGAGGACCGTGAGCAGGCCGCCGACGGAGGCGACGGCGAAGGCGAGGCGCGGCGAGGTCGCGTCGACGAGGAGGCCGCCGAGGCCGGTCGAGATGCCGAGGCCGAACCAGGTGAGGCTGGAGACGAAGCCGTAGACGCGGCCGATCATGCCGCGCGGCGTCCGCTGCTGGACGATCGTTTCCATCGCCACCACCTCGATCGAGTTGCCCGCCCCGGCGAGCGCCTCGAAGGGGGCCAGCACGGCGACGCTGGGCGCGATCGCGCCGCCGACCGAGCCGCTGACGCTGAGGGCGCAGGCGAAGACGTAGAGCCGCGTCGCCGGCCACCGGCCGCCGCGCCCGCGGATGATCCAGAAGGTGCCGACCAGCATGCCGATCCCGAAGACGGCCTCGACCACGCCGTAGGCGAAGGCCGAGCCGCCGAGGGTTTCGCGGACGAGGAAGACGAGGGCGACGTTGTCGACGGCGATGAAGGCGACGAGCAGGAAGATCGACGCCGTCAGCGCCCGCAGCACCGCGTCGCGCCAGACGAAGCGGGCGCCGGTGGCCGCCGCGGCGAGCAGCGCTTCCGGCTCGTTGCCCTCCGGCGGCGGCGTCAGTGGCAGCAGGCGGGTCAGCGCCGCCGAGCCGAGGAAGGTGGCGGCGTTGACGAGGAGCGCCGCCCCCGGCCCGATCATGGCGAAGAGGAGGGCGCCGATCGCCGGGCCGACGGCGACGTAGAGGTTGGTCGCGGCGCCGAGCAGCGCGTTGGCTCCGATCAGCTCCTCCGGCTCGACCAGGTCGGGGACGATCGCCGTGCGGGCGGGGTTGTAGAGGGTCTGCAGGACCGTCGCCAGCGCGGTCAGCGCGATCAGGATGCCGAACGAGGGCAGCGTCGCGACGAGGGCGTAGAGGACGGCCTGGCCGACGTCGCAGCCGACCATCAGCGCCCGCAGGTCGATCCGGTCGACGAGCCCGCCCGCCAGCGAGCCGAGCAGCCGGGGGAGGTTCGAGGCGAGCAGGAAGACGGCGACGGCGACGCCGGTGCCACGGGTCTGCTGGACGTAGAGGGTGAGGGCGGTGTTGGCGGCGCCGGAGCCGATGTAGCTGAGGGCGACGGCGCCCCAGAGGGCGCGGAACCGGCGGTGCCGGCGGAGCAGCGCGAGCGCGCCGCTCAGGCCCATCAGGCCGGTCGGCGCTCGACGACGGTGATCTCGGCGCCGTGCTCGAGCAGCCTGTGGACCGGGCACTTCCCGGCGATCACCATCAGCTTGCGCCGCTGCTCGTCGTCGAGACCGGCGGGGAGGGCGACCTCGACCGTGAAGTGCGTGGGGACCGCGTGGGCCGGGATACCGTCGCCCACAGAGCTCATGTCGACCGCGACCTCGAGGCCGTCGAGCTGCCAGCCTTTGCGCTTCGCGTAGAGCTCGATCGTGATCGCGGTACAGCCGGCGAGGCTCGTCGCCAGCAGCTGGCCGGGGCGGGGGCCGGTGTCGGTGCCGCCGTCGGCGGCGGGCTCGTCGACGACGATCTCGCGGCCGTCGCCGAGGTCGACTTCGTGCGAGTAGCCCGCGATCCGGCGGGCCACCACGTGGGCGTGCATCAGCGGCCGCGGCCCTCGAAGAGAGCCGGGTCGTCGACGTCGGCCCAGCGGGCCATCGCGTAGGCGAGGTCGGAGGCGCGGTTGACGAAGTGGACGAGGGTCTCGGAGGCGATCTCCTCTTCCTCGACCAGGGTGGAGACGCGGCGCTCGGCGCGGCGGATGACGGTGCGGGCGACGTCGAGGTGGGCGGAGATCAGGTTGCCGCCGGGGATGACGAACTTCGGCGGCAGCGTGACCTCGGCCATGTAGCGGTCGATCAGCGCCTCGGCCTCCTCGACCATCGCCGGGGTGACGCGGCTGACGCCGTCTTCGAGGCGGTCGGCCGCCTCCGGCGCGGTCGCCAGCTCGGCCCCGGCGACGAAGAGGTCGTCCTGGAGGCGGAGGATGTCGGCGGCCAGCTCGTCGGCACCGGACTCGGCGCAGAGGGCGCGGGCGACGCCGAGCGCCGAGCAGGCCTCGTCGAAGGTCCCGTAGGCCTCGGTGCGGACGCTGTCCTTGGGGACGCGGCCGCCGTACCAGAGCGAGGTGGTCCCGTCGTCGCCCTTCCTGGTGTAGATCTTGACCACGCGACGATCCTAGAGCGCGGCGGGGACCGCCTCCGCGTGGGCCCGCCCGGAGCGGCCTCAGCCGACCGGGCTGAAGACGAATCCGGTCATCACCTTGGGAAAGAAGTAGGTCGACTTCGGCGGCATGTTCTCGTCGGTCGCGGCGACGGCGCGGACCTGCTCGATCGGCACCGGGCGGAGGATGAAGGCGAGGTCGTAGATCCCGTTCTCGGTCATCTCGACGGCTTGCTCGACGCTCTTCGCGTACTCGAGGCCGCGGCGCTCGGTGACGTCCTCCTCGCTCATCCCGGCGAGGCCCTCGAGCACCAGCGTCTCGAGGATCGCCGAGTCGAGCCGGCGGTAGGCCTCCGGCTTGCCGGCGAGGCGCGCGTCGAGCGCGTCGGTGTCGCGGAGCGCCAGGCGGTAGGCCTTGCCGTCGGCGGCGTCGAAGAGGCCGAAGACGCCGGTGCCCGCGGCGCCGACCGGGTCGAGCTCGGCGCGTGGCACCTCGGTCACCTCGAAGAACTCCTCGAGGCCTTTGAGCAGGCGCTCGCGGCGCGCCGCGTCGGCGGCGAAGCCGGAGAGCAGGCGGTGGGTCGGGAAGACGGTGAGGCCGGGGTCGTCGAGCCCGGTGAGCGCCATCAGTGTGTAGTTCTGCGGGCCCTCGCCGCCGATCTCGTCGCGGTAGGCGCGGGCGGTCTCGTAGCGGTGGTGGCCGTCGGCGATCAGGAGCTGGGCGCCGGCGAGGCGCTCGCCCACGGCGGCGACGACGGCCGGGTCGGCGACCCGCCAGACGCGGTTGACGGTGCCGTCGGGGTCGGTGACCTCGCCCCAGGGCTCGGCGGAGAGGGCGGGCTCGACCAGCGGCCAGGGGTCCTCGGTGGAGAGCGAGAAGATCGGCGAGAGGTTCAGCCGCGTCGCCCGGGTCAGTTCGAGCCGGTCGACGAGCGGGCCGGGGTGGGTGCGCTCGTGCGGGCGGACGGTGCCGGTCTCGTAGTCCTCGACCCGGACCCTGACGAGCACCCCGTGGCGGGTGTGCGTGCTGCCGTCGGGGGCGGTGTAGTCCTGCGCCAGCGCCCAGACCGCGTCCTCGTCGTCGGCGACCAGGACTCCCTCCGCGCGCCAGGCGTCGATCCGCCGCGCCGCGTCCTCGTAGGGATCGCCGACCGGCCTGCTCGCCGGGTCCTCCGGGTCGAACGGCTTCGGCAGGTCGATCGCCACCGCGTTGTAGGGAGAGCGCTCCAGTAACCGCATCCGCTCCGCCGCGTCGATCACGTCATAAGGAGGCGAAGCGACCTTCTCCAGGCCCCCGACCTTGCCCAGGTCGTAGTACAGGGCTTTGAGCGGTTTGACGTCAGCCATCGCCGCAGAAGCTAGTTGATCCGCCGATCCCGCTTACACTGCCCCGGTCGGGGCGTGGCGCAGCCTGGTAGCGCGCTGCCTTTGGGTGGCAGAGGTCCCCGGTTCGAATCCGGGCGCCCCGATGAGGCTGAAGGCCACCGAGCCAGACCGAACGGGTAGGAGAAGATCCGCGCTGACGAACATATGTTCGTGCCGCCGCATCCCATAATAGGCTTGGCCCGGTCATGAAGCAACAAAGGATCACCACCGTGTCTGAGTTCGTTCCCGCGACCGTCGTCGGTCCTGGTCCTGCGCCCGCCTTGCAGACGCATCACGGAGCCTTGTTCAACGAAGATTGTCTGGGTTTCCTTCGGCGGGTCGGGGATGAGACCGTCGACACGGTCTTTGCCGATCCGCCCTTCAATCTCGGCAAGGTCTATGGATCGAAGGTCAACGACAAAATATCCGAGGGCGAATACGTCGAATGGAGTCAAGCCTGGATAGACGAGTGCCTGCGTGTCCTCAAGCCCGGTGGCTCCTTCTTCACCTACAACCTTCCACGGTGGAACATCGTCTTCGGGGCGCATCTCATGGCGAGGGAAATGATGTTCCGCCACTGGATTGCGATCAGCATGAAGGCGAGCCTTCCGATCACCGGGCGGCTATACCCAGCCCATTACAGCCTCCTCTACTACAGCAAGGGCAAGCCGACGACCTTTCGGAAAATTCGCACGCCCATCGAGATTTGCCGCCACTGCGGCGGAGAGATCAAGGACTACGGCGGCCACCGGGGGGCCATGAATCCTGACGGCGTGAACCTGACCGACGTGTGGACCGACATTCCGCCGGTTCGACATTGGAAGTTCAAGAGCAAAAAGCGTGGCGCCAACCAACTGTCGACCAAGCTTCTTTCGAGGGTGATTCACCTATCGACGGTAGAGGGCGATTTGGTCCTTGACCCCTTTGGCGGGAGCGGGACCACGTTCGACGTCGCAGAGCATCACGATCGCTACTGGCTCGGTAGCGAGATCGAGAGTTGTGACGTGATCGTGGAGCGCCTTCGAGACAGTGAGGTGGGCCACCATCACACGGGCGATTGGGTTGAGCAGGCCGCCTAGCCGAACGCCCGGCCGCTGTCGCCTTTCGGGATATAGGGCCGATTCGTCGAGTTTGTCGTGACTGACGCCGTAGATGCGCAGCGCGCCATTGCTCACTGGATAACGCGCCCAGAAGCGGAAATAAGGCGCCAGCTCCTCATAGTTCCCGATGCGATCCGTGAGAAAGCGTGAAGTTTCCCGAATAGGCAGAACAAGGAAACCTCCGGTGATCGTTTCTCTGCAGATCGCGTCCAGCAGCTTGCTGATCGCGCGATGACTTGACGAAACGTTCCCCGTCTCCCACTCGAAACCGACGAACTCGTCATCGATGTTCAGGAGACCGTCGAGATCTCCGGTGGTCAGCAGCTCGCCCGGAGGTAAGGGCGGCAGGGCCTCGGTAGCCCAGCCTCGTTTCCGAAGCTCCGCCACTATCGGCAACTTGATCGGCAGGACCCCGTTCGCATGGCGATCCGGTTTGCCTTTCCGATTGACCGATGGGTTCGGGTTGAGAGTGAAGCTTCCCGAGCCGTGTGGCCAGTCAACGAGCTTGATTGCGGCCTCTACGTCGACTACCGCTCGCCGCCAGACGGAGGAGCCTGGGAACGACCCCTCAGAAATGATGTCGATCTGCTCGGCGATCCGCATTCGCGTGCGGCAGCCTCTCACAACGCGGTCATGCACGAAGGGCCGAGTTTTGCCGGGCTCCCCGACTGATCAAGGCGCTGGGGACGAGGTGGGGGCCGCGTCCTCGTCGAGCGGGGTGGGGCCGAACTGGCGCACCCGGCGGTTGCCGGAATCGGCCACCACGACCAGCGAGTTGGGGCTGACGACGACCCCCTCGGGCCGGGCGAGCTGCGTCTGGTCGGCCCAGCGACCGTCGCCGTTGTAGCCGCCGGAAGGCTTGCCGGCGGCGGTCGTGCCGGCGAGGTCGACGATGTGGTGGGAGCTCGGCACGTACTCGCGGATCAGGTCGTTGCCGGTGTCGGCGAAGATGACGTCGCCGTCGCGGGCGATCGTCAGGCCCTGGGGATGGTCGATCTTCACCGCGGTCCCGGGCAGCAGGCTCCCGATCGCGTTCGTGGTCCCGTTGTAGCCGCTGGTGCCGGTCCCGACCAGCTTCTCGACGCCGGCGACGTTCGGGTTGGCGCTGATCCGGATCAGGTAGTCCGGCCCGTCGGTCAGCGCGTAGATGTGACCGTCGGGAGACCCGACCACGGCGCGGACGTCGAGCCCGTCGACCGCGAAGGAGTGGATTTCGCCGGTGCGGGCGACGACCTCGCGGATGCCGCGGATGCCGTCGGCGATCCAGAGGTTGCCGTCCGGTGAGGCCCAGACCCCGTAGGGGCCCGCCAGCGAGGCGTCGGTCGCCGCGCCGCGGTCGCCGCACTCGGTCGAGACCCAGTTGGTGGTCGCCGGCGTCCGGCAGGCGCTGCCGTCGCCCGCGACGGTCGTGATCGTCCCGTCCGGCGCGATCCGCCGGACCCGGTGCAGCGCCGGGTCGGCGAGGTAGATCGACCCGTCGAGGCCGACCGCGAGCCCGGTCGGCGCCCCCAGCAGCGCGCCGGTCGCCGGGCCGCCGTCGCCACAGGCCGCGGCGGGGCTCTCGCAGTGTTTGCCGGGCTGCCCGGCGATCACCTTGGTCGTGCCGGTGACCGCGCGAAGCGTGCCGTCGTCGAAGAGGACGTCGTAGCCCTGGCTCGGCACCGGCGTCGCCCAGGTGGCCGGCGTCATCGTCGTGATCGCGGTCGGGACGGCGAGCTTGGCGGCGTCCAGCAGGGTCGAGACCCGGGTCGGGCAGAGGCCGCCGCCGGCGGCCGAGCACGGGGTCGGCAGCGGGGGTGCGTCGACCGGGTCCGGGAGCATCCGCCCGTCGCATCCGTCGGCGGGCCTCGCCGGCTGGCCGCTGGGGCAGGCCGCGACTTCGGCGAGCGACACGCCCTTGAGGTTGGTGTTCGCGAACGGCACCGGGCCGAACGACTCCTGGCCGCCGAGCGTCAGCGGCCAGAGCCGCCGACCGGCCTGCGCCGGCGCGCATGAGCCGTTCGACAGGTCGCCGCAGTAAAGCCAGGCGTCGGCGAGGTTGACGCCCTTCAGGCTGAGCACGCCCGAGAGGACCGCGCCGGGCAGGTAGGCGCCGGAGAAGTTGACCTGCCCGAGGCGCGAGCCGGAGAAGTTGCAGCCGATGCACTGGGCGCCGTCGAACTTGGCACCGGTGAGGTCGGTCTTGGTGAAGTCGAAGCCGCCACCGCTGTCGACGTTGCCGGCCAGGACGGCGTCGGTGAAGTCGGCTCCGCTCAGGTTCGTGGCGCTGTCGAACGCCTCGCCGTCGCCGTAGATATGAGCGCGGTTGAAGTCGGCATCGGCGGCGCGGACGCCGTTGAAGTCGGTGTCGATCGCCAGCGCCCGCGTGAACACCGCGCCGCTCAGGTTCGTGCCGGAGAAGCTGACCCCGCTGACGTCGGCGCCGACGAAGTTCGCGCCTGAGAGGTCGGTCTTGGCGCCGGCGAAGCTGGCGCGCCCCTTCCCGCCGGTGAAGTCGGCGCCGGCGAACGAGGCGCGCGCCGCGTCGACGTTGTGGAAGGTCGCCCCGCCCAGGTCGGCCCGTTCGAAGGTCGTCCCGCGCAGCGAGGCACCGTCGAGGTCGGTCCCGGACAGGTCCACCGGGAATCCCTCGAAGCGGGCGCCGTCGAGGGTCGCCCCGGACAGGTCGACCCCGGCGAGGTCGGAGCGATCGTCGGTCCCGGAGACGAACACGGTCTGGCCCAGGTCGAGCGGCGCGTGGGCGGTGACGAGCAGGTAGTCGAGCAGGCCGGGGCTGACGGAGCTGCCCGGCAGGAGCGGGGCGGCCTTGCAGCTGCCGTCGTGCGTGTCGATCGGCAGGTGGATCTGCGCGAGGTCGACGTCGAGCAGGTCGGAGTCCTGGAACGAGGTGCAGGAGCCGGCGTCGTTGCCGATCCGGGCGTCCTCGAAGGTCGGCGGGCGCTGCAGCCGCAGCGCCGCGAACCGCGCCCCGGCCAGGTCGGCGCCGTCGAAGTCGGTCGAGCTGACGGTCGTCCCGTCGAACCGCGCCGAGCGCAGGTTGGCCCCGGAGAGATCGGCGCCGGACAGGTTCGCGCGGGAGAAGTTCCACTGTCTGAGATAGCCGTGGAGATGGGCGCCGCGCAGGTCGGCGCCGCTGAGGTCGTAGCGGAACGCCAGCCCGGTCCTGAACTGCAGCCCTTTGAAGTCGACCCCTTGGAGGTCGCACCCCCGACACGAGTAGTAGTTGTCGAGCAGGGACTCGGGCTTGACCGCGTCGACTTCGGTCGGCGCGAATCCCGGCCTGCCGGGGAACAGTTCGGGTGCGGGGTCGTCGGGTGACACGTCGACCGCGCCCCACGCCGATAACCCGTACCCCGCCTCGTCGTCGAGCAGGACGGCGCCGCCGGCTCCGACCTGGATCGTGCGCGGATGGCTCATCACCTTCGCCGCCGCGTCGCGTTGGTCGGCGGGGCATGACGAGCTCACCGACCAGGTGGCGCCGCGATCGAGCTCGACGATGTTCGGGCCGTCGCCGCCGGCGTCCAGCGGACGGGCGAAGACGGCGCCGCCGGCGGGCGGATCGGGGACCCGGTCGTCGCGCCGGCAGGCGACCCCGATCGTCAGCGCGACGACGTTCGAGCCGCCGGCCGCGTAGCGCCCGTCGCCGCCGTAGGAGGCCTGGACGTCGTGCTCGCCGAAGGACAGGTTGCTGGAAAGCCGCAGCCGGGCGACCCCGTGATCGATGTCGGCCACGCCGAGCCCCTGGACCCCGTTCGATCGAGTCACGTCATAGAATCCGACCGTGCCCGTGGCATCGGCCGGCATCGACACCGTCAGAGTGGGTGGATCGGCCGCCAGTGCCGACGTGGCGCTCGCGCGCAGATCCATCTGCGCCACCGCCGCGGTCGCCACCGGCGGCAGTGACAGTGACAGGGCCGCCACGACGACCGCCGCGATCAAGGTCGAACGCCACCCGCCGATGCCCGACCGTCGATCGAATGTCGCGTCGGCGGCCGCCATCGTCGCCCGCACGTTAGACGAGCCGCGTGAGGATGGGTGAGGTGGAGGAGCCGCTGAACGAGGAGGCGACCGAGCCGGGGTCGTGGGAGCGCCTGCTGGAAACGCCGGTCGGTCGGCGTTGGCTCTTGAAGGCGGGGCTGGGCTCGGCGCTCCTCGCCGGGGCGCGGTTCTACGCGGGCCCGGCCGCGGCGTCCGCGGCGAAGCCCGCCCACGCCGAGGAGAAGGCGGGGCCGGTGAGGACGACGCTGCAGTTCGCGCTCGGGCCCGCCCACGGGGTCACGGATCTGGTCCTGGTCGGCGGCGCGCGGCGGATCGCGCTGACGGCGCACACCGCGTCCTCGCGGGCGGCGCTGCGGCCGACCGGCCGGCTGTGGGACGAGATGGACCTCGGCGCGTTGACGCACTACGTGTCCGACCTCGAGCTGCCGGACGACCGGGCGCGGCTCCTGTCCGTGCACGGCCGCCGCGGCGGCCGCGACGTATTGGTCGCCCAGACCTGGCACGCGCCCGCCTCGGCGACGTTGCGCCTGGCCCGCGTGGCCGAGCGGTTGACGGGGACGGTGCGCCACGCGGTCCCCGATTCGCCGCGGTTGAAGGCGCTGGGACTGTCGCTCGGCCAGATCAGGACGGCCGAGGAGGTCGCGGCGCTCGATCGGATCGTCGACAGCCACCAGACCGCGACCGCATTGGTGATGTTCCATCCCAACGTCTCGACGATCGATCCGGACGCGGCGGCGACGACCAAGTCGGTGCTGGGCGACACCGCGCCGGTGCAGTCGCTGGGGACCCAGATCGGGCAGATGCAGAAGGGCGGCAAGGACTACGCGACGCTCGACACGGTCACCGACGAGGACGGAAGCCCGACCGAGCTGAAGCTCGGCGACCTGCGCACCGGCTTCCAGACCGTGCGTCTCAACGAATCCGAAACGAGGTTCCAGGAGTCGCTCCGCTCCGGCGTGTCGGGCGGGATCCTCGCCGTCCGCGACACCGACAGCCTCGGCGCGGTGATCGACACGCCCTTGGACGAAGCGCCCAAGGCGGCGGGCGCGACCTGGGTCCAACCGGAGGGCCTGACGCCGCGGCCGACCCCGTACGGGCAGGTCTCGGCCGCCGGCTCCAAGGTCGACGTCCAGATCAAGAACGAGGGCACGCTGTTCGGCACCAGGACGGTCAAGAACGGCGAGCTGTCGGGCAACAAGGTGTCGATCAAGCTGTACAACAACTTCGTTCGCTGGATCTGGGTGTACGTGCAGTACCTCGGCCCCGGCGACAAGAACATGTCGCTCGATCCCGACGCGAAGTTCCCGCACACGAAGTACGCGAAGAGCGTCTGCATCGTCCCGCAGGTGTTCACCGTGCTCGGGGTGCCGCTGTGGGACACCAACACGGTGAAGTTCGAGCTCGAGTTCCCCGAGGGCGCCCACACCGCCCGGCTGTTGTACTGCGGCCTCGGATCGACGATCAAGGGCGACGACTGGCGCCAGTACTTCCCCTCGGGCGCCTATCCGGACAAGATCGCGCCCACCGACGAGGTCCTGTATCCGGCGCTCACCACCGGCATCGTCACGATCGGGCTGAACGTCTTCGCGCTTGCCACCGACCTCGGGGTGGCGATCACCTGGAAGGGCGTGTCGCAGTACTTCGAGGACTTCGATTTCTCGACCCAGGCGTTGCGAGAAGCGATCAGCCCGTTCGCGAACCTCGCCAAGGCCGACGTCGCCGCGTCGACGGTGATCGGCGGCGCCGCGACCTATCTCAGCGTCAAGAACCGCGGCGAAGACATCTCGAACATGTGGAACATCGTGCTCGGCGCCGCCAGCGTGCTGCCGAAGCTGATGTTCAACGGCGCCTCCCTGCCGATCTGGAACCACATCGGCGAACAGCTGCTCGAGGAGGAGGCGGCCGACCGGCTGCTCGACGCGATGCCCTTCATCGGTCAGGCGTACGGCATCCTGTCGGCGGTCGGCGACCTGGCGACGCTGGCCGAGTGTGGGGCGGAGACGGTCGTGTCTCCGTGGGTGATCGAGAACGAGGTGAGCCTGAGCTATCGCGCGCAGCTGACGATCAGCCGCGATCCGCGCGGCTCGACCTTTCCGGCGACGGCGAGGTCATGGCAGTTGGACGCGACGCTGGACGGCGCACCCGCGGCCGTCTCGGTGAGCGGCGAGATCAACCAGGGCGGCCGGACCCGCTCCGACCCGCTGGTCTTGGAAGTGGCGGCCCCGTTCGGCGGCAAGGAACTGCAGTGGAGCTTCGTGCTGCGCGACGCGGCCGGCAAGCAGGTCGGCACCGGGGTGTCGGACAAGCTGGCCAACGACGACCCGAAGAACCCGCCGGCGACGGTCGCGTTCGCGATCACCCAGCTGCCGGCGACGATCGACGGGACGACGGTGTTCAAGCGCTCCGACACCGTCACCTACAGCCCGCGCGCCGGCGGCTACACCTGGTCTGACAGCGTCGCGGTCACGGCGACGTCTCCCAGCGGCGGGCTGCAGGAGATCTCCGGCAGCGCGGTGGCGACCCTGGCAGGGGTCGCCGGGATGGTCTTCAAGCAGAACGACAAGTACTACCTGCGCGGGGTGCCGCTCGGCCAGAACGCCGAAACGATCTCCTTGGGGACGCCGACCAAGACCGGGTATTCGCGGCGGCCGTTCCTGTTGCTGGACTCGTTCGTGGACGCGGCCGACAAGGGCAACCACGTGCTTCTGGAGCCCGATGACACGACGCCGGGCTACAACATCCGCGCGGTGACGCTGGACGGGCAGACCGGCAAGCTGACCTGGGACCCGTCGGTCTCGCACGGCTACTTTCAGACCGCGATCTCGGCCGCGGCGCTGCACAGCTCCGGGCAGGTGGTCGCGATCAACACCGACAACGGGCGACTGGCCTGGCTGAAGCCGGTCCAGACGCCGCGCCCGGCGCTCGCGGCCTACACCGCCGGGCCCGGGACCCAGGTCGGCCTGCTGAGCTCCCCGATCGCGCTGGCGGTGACCAACGACGGCGCGGTGCTGGTCCTCGAGGCCGGCACCGCCCAGGTGTCTGCGTACGACCTCAACGGCAACCCGATCAAGTACTTCGGCGCCGACAAGTCCGACTACAGCCTCTCGTTGGGCTCTGATGGGACCTACCTGGACATCGCGGTCGACGGGGCCGCCAACATCTACCTCCTCTACTTCACCGGCGGTGGCGACAAGCCCGAGAACTATCGGGTCGACGTCTACGCGCAGGACGGCACCCCGATCGACACCCACAGCCCGGGCGTCAACGTGCCGCACCTCTCGGTCGACTACTGGCGCTCGATCTTCGCCGCCAACTACGCCCCGATCATCAACCAGCAGACCGGCGATCCCCATCTGGACCCGGCCCTGGGCGTCCCCGAGCCCTCGCTCAGCCGCTTCGATCCCAGCTGATCGGCGAGACGGGCGGTCGCGGGTAGCTCGCCGACCCTCGCCGACCTTCCTCAGCCGAGCTCGGCCCCGGTGGTGTCGGGCTCGGGCGGGCGGGGGTCTTTGGGGGCCTCGGGCGGCTTGCGGCCCTCGGGGACGTAGACGAGGTGAGAGGCGGCGTCGTCACGCAGCAGGCACCGGGGGCAGAGCTCGATGTGCGCAAAACGCGCCGAGTTGAACCTGCTTCCACAGCGTTCGCAGAGGTAGATGGTCGTCTCCGTTCCGAGGCCTCCCTAGCCTGACCGGATGGAGGATATCCCTTCGGTGTCGCGAGTTCACAGACTTGTTAGACCTGGGGCGTAGCCTCTTCCTTAGAACTTGAGAGAGGAAGAAGACCGCATGAACTCGATTGGGAAGCTGATGATGATGCTGAACGCCGACAAGACGCAGATGGTCGCCGCCGAGGACGCGCTGCCCGGGCGCGGCGAGCCCGGCTTCGTCGTCCCCGAGACGCACGCTGTGCTCGGCACGCCGCTGAAGCCGCCGTTCCCGGAGGGGATCGAGGTCGCCTACTTCGCCCTCGGCTGTTTCTGGGGCGCGGAGCGGCTCTACTGGGAACTCGACGGCGTCTACTCGACCGCGGTCGGCTACCAGGAGGGGATCACCCCGAACCCGACCTACGAGGAGGTCTGCAGCGGCAAGACCGGCCACGCCGAGGCGGTGATGGTCGCCTACGACCCGGCGAGGATCTCCTACGAGGACCTGCTGAAGGTGTTCTTCGAGGAGCACGACCCGACCCAGGGCATGCGCCAGGGCAACGACGTCGGCACCCAGTACCGCAGCGGGATCTACTACGTGAACGACTCGCAGAAGGAGACCGCCGAGCGGGTCGCCGCCGCCTACGACGCCGACCTGCGCGGCGCGGGCAAGGAGTCGGTGACGACCGAGATCGCCCCGGCCGGCCCCTTCTATTACGCCGAGGACTACCACCAGCAGTACCTGCACAAGGTCCCGAACGGCTACTGCGGCCTCAAAGGGACCGGGGTCGCCTGCACCATCCCGGCCGCCGCGTAAAGGCGGTCGGCAGATCCCGCCTGAACGGTCAGGATGCCTCGCCGGGGCGCCCGCAGGTCGAGCGACGGGCGCGGTGAATAGCATCACCCGCCCGTGGCACCCACCTTCGGCTCCTACATAGCCGGCAGCCTCTCCGTGATCGGGATCGTCGCCGCCCTCGGGCTCGGCGGCTACTGGTTGCGACGCTGGATCGTCCCCGAATTCTCGGGCGCGCTGGCGCGGCTTGGCGACGCGACCCTGGCGGTCGCCCTGCTGGTGATCTCGCTGGAGATCCTCGGCACGCTCAGCATCCTGCGCTTCGGCTGGGTGATCTGCTTCACGATCGCGGTCGGGCTCGGCGCGGCGGCGCTCGGCTACTGGAAAGCGCCCGAGCGGGGCGAGGAAGTCAAGGCGCCGCCGGTCGCCAAATGGGCGCTGATCCTGGCGGTCGCGGTCGCCTCCTTCACGATGGCCGAGTGGACGTTCCCGTCCCAGCTGAACCTGGACCAGGGGATGTTCGGCGGCGACACGACCTGGTACCACATGCCGCTCGCCGCGACGATGGCGCAGGAACACTCGACCGTCCACCTGCACTTCACCGACCCGCTGCGGCTCGCCGTCTGGTTCTACCCGCAGACCTCGGAACTCGTCCACGGCGCCGCGATCGTCCTCTTCAAAACCGACTGGCTCTCGCCGCTGATCAACCTCTTCTGGCTGGCGATCGCGCTGCTCGGCTGCTGGTGCGTCGGCCGTCCCTACAAGGTCGGCCCGGCGACCCTGATCGCGGGCGCGATCATCCTCGACTCGGGGGTGATGATCGCCACCCAGCCGGGGGAAGCGCGCAACGACATCATGGGGCTGGCCTTCCTGATCGCCTTCGCCGCCTTCCTCATCAACGGCCACCAGCGCCGGGCGCCGGAGGAAGGGACGGCGGTCCAGGACACGCCGGAGACCGACGCGCCGCTGCTCGACAAGGGGCCGCTGGTCCTGGCCGGGATCGCCGCCGGGCTCGCCGCCTCGGTGAAGACGACGTTCCTCGTCCCGGTCGCGGTGATCGCGATCGGTGTCTTCCTCTTCAGCGGCAAGGGCCGGCGCTGGACGACCTTCTGGATCCTCGGCCTCTCGATGCTGATCAGCGGCGGCTACTGGTACGTGCGCTCGGCGATCAAGTCGGGCGGCAACCCGATCCCGATCACCAAGTTCGGGCCGCTGCACCTGCCGGTGCCTGACCAGATGCCGCTCGACCCGCGGCCGCGCTTCGCGGTCGCCCATTACCTCGGCGACCCGACCGTCTACCGACGATGGTTCTTCCCGCAGTTAGAAAACGCGCTCGGCCCGCTCTGGCCGCTGATCCTGATCTGCGCGGGGGTGGCGGCGCTGTTCATCGTCTGGCGCTCGCGCAACAAGATCCTGCGGGTGATCGCCGCGGCGGCGCTCCTCACCGCGATCGTCTACGTCTTCACGCCGCTGACGGCGGCCGGCCAGGAAGGCTCCCCGACCGGCTTCTTCACCAACACCAGGTACCTGATCCCGGGGCTGGTGCTGGCGATGGTGATGCTGCCGTTGGCACGGCCGCTGCGGGCGCCGGACCGGCGCGCCGCGATCACGCTCGGCTTCCTCGGCGTCGTCTACTGGGTCACGGTGCTGACGACGCCGCAGTGGTACACGACCTACATCTTCGGCACGATCTTCCTCACCCTGGCGTTGGTGTGGGTGCCGACGGCGCTCGGGCTGGGGCGCTCGCGCGGCATCCTCTCGCGGCGGATCGTGGCGGTCGCCGGGGCGGTGGTGCTGATCGCGGCGATCGTCCTGGGACGCCAGCAACAGGTGCAGTACGCCGAACAGCACTACACCAACACGGGGCTCTTCCTCCAGGACGGCGGCCCCGAAGAAGCGTACGAATTTGCCCAGAAGCTCCAGCACAAGCGGATCGGGATCGTCGGCGACAGCGAGATCATCTTCGGCCAGTACGGCTTCTTCGGCAACCCGCCGACCAACGAAGTGGAGTACATCGGCGTGCCGGGCCCGCACGGCGCCTACCGCCTGGCCACGTCCTGCCCGCAGTTCATCGAACGGGTGAACGCCGGCAACTACGACTACCTGATCATGTCCCGCGACACCGAGGACTCGCCGGACAGCGAAGAATATGGCGCCTACTACTTCCCGGTCTACGAGTGGGTGAAAGACGATCCGGCGGTCGAACTGAAGGTCGAAGAGCCGAAAATCAAGCCGCTTCCGGACTACGTCTTCAAAGTGAACGGTGAGCTCTCCGCCCAGTACTGCCCGACGCCGCAAGAGGAACACGAATTCACCAAGAAGCAAGAAGCGGAAGAACTCGCGCGGGAAGCGGCGGAACAGAAGAAGGCCGAAGAAGAACGGAAAGCAAAGACCGAAGCCGAAGAAGCCGAAGAAGCGTCGGAAGAAGAAGAACCGCAGGTCGAATAGGGCGTCAGCCGAGCGCCTGGGCGCGGATCAGCTCGGCGGCGCGCTCGGGTCGCTCCCACCAGAACATGTGACCGACGCCCTCGAGCAGCTCGAGCCGGGCGCCGGGGATCAGCGCGGCGATCAGCTCGCCGTTGGCGACCGGGATCATCTTGTCGTCGGTGCCGTGGATGACGAGGGTCGGAGCGGCGATCTCGGCGAGGCGCGACTGGGCGTCGTGGCCGACGACCGCCTGCAGCTGTAGCTGGACCGTCCGTTGACGGGCGGGGAGGGCGCCGGCCATCGCGGTGAAGTCGGCGTAGTTGGCCTCCTCGGCGCGGAAGCCGGGGGAGAGGTTGATCTCGTACATCGCCCGGAAGACCGTGTCGAGGTTGCCCGAGGCGAGCGCTTCCAGCAGCGCCTGGGCGTCGGCGGGGTCGGCGAGCGAGGAGCCCTCGCCGCCGGGGTAGGTGCAGCCGAGGGTCAGCGAGCGCAGCCGCTCCGGCGCCGCGAGCGCCAGCTCCTGCGCGGTCATGCCGCCCATCGAGATGCCGAGCACGTGGGCGCTCTCGAAGCCCGCCGCGTCCATCACCGCCAGCGCGTCCCCGGCGAGGTCGGCGATCGTGAACGGCTCCGCCACGTCGGCCGAGTTGCCGATCCCGCGGTTGTCGAAGACGACGCACTCGAAGTCGGCCTCCAGCCGCGAGAGGAACGGCTCGCCCCAGGTCAGGTGGGTGCCGCTCATCCCCTGGATCAGGAGCAGCGGCTCACCCCGCCCACGGCGCTCCCAATAAAGCTCGACCCCCGCGTCCCCCGCCGTCGGCACGCCGCGATCGTACGCCACCGACGCCCAGGTGCGCCACAATGCCCGCCGTTGCCCCCGTAGCTCAGCTGGATAGAGCATCGGACTTCTAATCCGACGGTCGCTGGTTCGAATCCAGCCGGGGGCGTCGACGATTTGGCATTCTAGAGCGGCATAGAGTAGCATCGATCGCCATCGGGCGAGTAATTTCGTCCCCAATTGGTCCCGAAAGCGGCTAGAATCGAGACCAGATGGAAGACCCAGCGCCTCGCCCCATCTCCGGTCACGTCTTCAAACGCAAAGGAGTTCGCGGCGATGTCTGGTACGCCAAGTACCGGCTTCCGGACGGCAGGCAGCAGAAGAAACGACTCGGTCCACACTGGACGAAAAAGACGGCGCCGCCCGATGGCTACTTCACGAAGACGAGCGCGCAGGCGCACCTCGACGCGGTACTGGCCCAGGCGCGCGTCGGATCGCTGCCGGGCATGGTCAAGACCGGGAGGACTTTCCGCGAGGCGACGGACGAGTGGCTTGCCTATTGCGAGAACGTCCGGGACTGCAAGGCGACGACCCTGAACGACTACCGGACGATGGTTGCGGTCCTCAACCGCGAGTTCGGCGATCGCAAGGTCGAGTCGATCACCTCGCAGGAAATCGAGAGATGGATCACCGGCTATCCGGGCTCCAACCGAACGCGGCAAAAGTACCTCGTCTGCCTCGGCTCGATTTTCAAGCGAGCTAAGAAGGCCTACGGGCTGCCGATCAACCCGGTCGACGTCGTCGAGCGCCCCCGGGTCAGGAAGCCAGCGACGATAGAGGTCCTGCGTCCCGAGGAGGTGATGGCTTTGGTCCGCGCGGCCGCGAGCGAACAGGACGCCGCCGTCTTCCACACCGCCGCCTTCGCCGGCCTGCGGATGGGGGAGCTGCTCGCGCTCCGGTGGCGAGACGTGGACTTCGCCCACAGCACCATCCACGTCCGCGACAACTGGTCGCTCGGGAAGACCACGACGCCAAAGGGCGGCAGCGAACGCGCGGTCCCGATGGCCACCGAGGTCAGCGCGCGACTGGCGAAGCTCGGCCAGCGCGACCATTTCACCGGCGAGGACGACCTGGTCTTCTGCACCGGGCGCGGCCAGCACCTCGGGTCCAAGTCGCTGCGGCAGCGCTACCACGCGGCGCTCAAGGCCGCCGGTCTGCGGGAGGGTTTCCGGTTCCACAACCTGCGCCACACCTTCGGCAGCACCGTGATCCGCAAGGCCGACTCCCGCGAGGTCATGGAGTGGATGGGCCACGCCGACCTCAGCACGACCAGGCGCTACCTCGCGTTCGTGGACCGTGAGGACGCTGCGAAGCGCGTCTCCGAGGCGTTCCGTTTCGAGGTCCCCGCGGAGGCGGCGGCGGTCTGACCGCGCCAGTCGGAACGGATCGGCGCTCATGGTCGACCGTAGGTGTGTGAGGCGACCCATTCCTCCAGTCCGCTGCGGGTAAACCGCAGCCCGCGCTCGCCGATCCGAACGTGAGGGAGCCCACGCGAGCGGACCAACTCGTAGACCGTGCTGCGGGGGACGTGCAGGAGTTCCGCCGCTTCGCTCGCGTCGAGGAGTGGCCGACTGAGCGGTTGCCGCCCGTCGACAAGATCTTGGTGGCCGGTGGACGCCATGGTCACAGCTCGACTCCGAGACCCTGAATCCGCCCCGCGACCGTCGCCTGGCCCAGCTGCTCCAAGCAGCGCTGCCGGTGGGTGCGTCGGCCCTTGATCTCGTGCCGATTGGAGGCTCCCTCTCTCGGCTGGTCGTGGCCACCCCGGCATCCACAGCCGCAACATCGCGCCCGACGGAGACCCCGGAACCCGAGCCGCAGGCGAGGGCCGCCAGGAGCCCCGGCGTAGCCGGGGCTTGCAGGGATCGACGCGGGCGCCACAATCGGGCTGCTGGATGCCGGCCGGCCGTTCACAGCTCAGGCCCCATCTCGATCGCCCGCTCTCTCGCGCGCACCTGCTCGAGCCCGAGTTGGCGGCGGGCACGCTGGACCGCCTGCTCGGCGAACTGGCGCGACGTACGGTCGGCAGCCGCCTCGGGCCGTGGCCCGAGCGCGCTGTCGTGGTCACCGACGCCCTGCTCCATCCGCCAGCCCTCGATCTCCCGAGCGGCGGACTCCCAGGTCTGCCGCCTGCCCGGATCGGTCGGGCGCTCGCCGAGCTCGGTCGTGATGTAGCTGGGCGGATCGGTCCGCACCACCGCCATCCGGGCGGCGAGCCGCTCCTCGATCGCCTGGTCGACCACCGCCAACTCGGCGCGGGCGACGTGTCCGACCTGGGCGACCTCGGCGAGTTCGGCCTCTCGTTGACGGAGGTTCTCCTCGGCGTGATCGGCGGCCGCGGCGATGTTCTGCGCCTCGCGGCGCCAGTCCGCCCGCGCGGCGCGCGACCAGAACGGCGGCTCCTCGCCGAGCTTCTCCGCGCGCGCGGCGGCCTTCTCGACCGCGGTGCGCGCATAGCCGAGGCTACGGCTGAGGTCGTCATGCTCGCGCTCGGCCGCCGACTCGGCGTTGGCCTCGGCGCCGATCTCGTGCCGCCGGGCGTAAAGGTCGGGGGTCGAGAGCTGCGCCAACTGCTCGCGCAGTGCCGCGTCGTGGGCGGCGGCCTGGGAGCCGTCGCGCTCGGCCGCGCGGGCGATGTGTTCGAGTGCCTCGGCGGGCGGCTCGGCCGGGGCGAACTCGACCCGGTCGAAGCCGACCTCCGGCGTCGCATAGAAGAAGGTCTCCTCACGGGTGCGCGAGGCGGCGACGTAGAAGTCCTGGCGGTCCATCCCCGGGTCGGCCATCACGAAGGCGGAATCGAGGGTCGCCCCCTGGGCCTGGTAGATCGTGGCCGCGTAGCCCGGTTCGACCGCCGGAGCGCCGTCGGCGGGATTGGTCCGCGAGAGGTAGGCCGCGTCGACCTCCACGCGGCGTTCGGCGTCGACCCCGGCGAGGGTCATCCGCCGCCGCTCGGCGTCCACCGCCTCCACCGTCCAGCGTTCGCGGTTGTAGATCCGGGCGGACTGGTCGTTGACGCGGGTGATCACCTCCTCGCCGGTCGCGAAGCGCCGGCCGCCGACCTCGATCTCCTCCGACCCGAGCCTCCCCTCGGAGCGCAGCAGCTCGCGCGCCCGCTCGTTCAGGTGCGCCCGCTCGGAGTTGGCGCGGGCGATCATCAGCGCGTCCTCGCACTTCCTCCTCGCCTCCCACCAGTCGGCGACGATCGCCTCGCGGCGGGCCTCGTGGTCGGCGGCGATCACGACCCGGCCCTCCCGCACGTAGCGGTCGAGCGCCTCGGCGCCGCGTCCCTCGCGGATCAGCTTCGCCGCCTCGCGGTCGAGGTCGTAGCGGTGGCGGATCACCTCGTCCAGGTGGATCGCCTCGTTGCGCCTGGCGATCGCGGCGAAGAGCCCGCCCGCCTCGATCTCGCCGAGCTGGGCGGGGTCGCCGACGAGGACGAGCTTCGCCTCCGATCGCTCGGCGTGGTCGACCAGGCGGGCGAGGCTTGCCGAGTCGACCATCCCGGCCTCGTCGACCAGGAGGACCGAGCGAGGCGGCAGCGGCGGCAGGCCCTCCTCGTCGCGGGCGTCCATCCGCGCGAGGAGGCCGGCCACGGTGCCGGCGTCGAGACCCTCGGCGCGCAGCACGTTGGCGGCCCGCCAGGTCGGCGCCGCGACCACCAGCTCGTAGTCCACTGCCGCCCAGCCCGCCGCCGCAACGACGGTGGCGTAGGTCTTGCCCGAGCCCGCCTCGCCGATCACGACCTCCAGTCCGTGGGCGCCGGAGAGAAGCCGCTCGACCATCGCCCGCTGGTCGTCCTTCAGGCTCGGGTGCTCGGCGAGGAGGCGACCGACGACGGCCGGGGCGACGACGGCGCGGCCCCCGTCGGCCTGCATCCGCGCGGCGACCGCCAGCGCCTCCTGCTCCAGCAGCCAGATCCGCCGGGTGGTGAAGCGCGGGCCGCGCGGCGTCTCGGCGATCCGCATCACCTCCCCCGAGGCGAGGAAGGCGTCGGCAAGCTTCTCGACCTCCCCGGCCGGGGCGCCGTGGCGGAGATTGCCGGCGACCGCGAGGATCGCCTCGCGACGGTCGAAGTGGGACACATGCGCGGTTGCCGCCCTGCCGATCCGATCGGTGGGTCCGCCCGGGCGCCTCGTGGCCGAGCCGGGCGGCGATCGCCTCGCGGGTCAGCCCGACCTCGGCTGCCTTCGCCCGCCACGCCTCGCGCAGCGACTCCTCGGTCAGGTCGCGGTCCTTCGCCTTCCTCGTGGTCAGGGTGGCGATCTGCATCTCGCGCGCCGAGGCGCCCTCGCCGGCGGCGGCGAGGATCTCGGCGCGGCGGGTGGAGAAGGCGCGCAGCTCCTCCGGGCCGAAGCCCTCGATCTCGGCGATCCCGTTGCGGACCTCCTGCCAGCGCACCCCGAGCCTGCTGGTCAGCTCGTCGCGCAGGTGGGCCTCGTAGATGTAGCCGGCGGCCTTCGCGTGTTCGTAGAGCGCCGGGTGGTAGAGGCGGGTCCAGCGGCCGTCGGGTCCGATCGTCGCGTTGGCGACCAGGACATGGGTGTGGAGCTGGAGGTCGCCGGCGCGCGAGGAGCGGTGCCGGTAGGCGGCGGCGAGGAAGCCCCAGCCGGGGACGAACTCGGCCGCCGCGCCGCGGCGAGTGAGGCAGGCGGAGCGCTCAAGGTAGGAGAGCGCGGCCTCCACCGAGGCGCGGTGGGCGGCGATCACCTCGGCGCCGGTCCCGCCGCCGCCGAGCGCCCAGGTGAGGGAGACCGACTTCGGCGCCGAGAAGGTGAGGTCGAAGCCCGGGACCGGGCCGCGCCCGCCGACCGCGCGGAGGCCGAGCGGCTCTCCGTCGACCGGACTGTTGCCGGTCAGCATCGCGGTCAGCTGCTCGCCCTCGACCCTGCCGTCGAGGCCGAGCATGGTGGCGGCGGTGCCGACCCAGTAGCCCTCGGCCTCGCCCTCGCCTGAGTAGTAGTCCTCGGCGCCTTCGGCGACCTTCTCCAGGTAGTAGGACTCCTGACCCGCGCCGAGCTTGCCGATCGAGTGCATCAGCAGAGATGTCCGCGCCGCCTGCGGAATCCGTCGTGGGGTTCGGCCATACCCTTGATGGCCAGCGGGGGGCGCGGTTGTATCGGGTGGGGTCCGGATCGCACGACCCCACGGACCCGCGAGGGCGGCGGTTGCACCGGGTGGGGTCGGGACGCCATGCCCCGGTTGTCAGCGGGGGGCGGCGGGCGTATCGGGTCGGTTCCGAGGTCCGCGAGGGGGTCGCGGTCTGGCCGGCGCCGGGGCGCGCGGTCAGATCAGTGGCGAAGCTACTGATAGTGCGTGAGGGTGGTTGCTGTTCGGGTTACTGACTGGCCTTGGGGCGTGCCTTGATAGCTGAATGAGGGGCTTCTTCCTCATGTCCTTTCTTGGCTGGCGTGACTTGCGGTGCGTGGGTTGTGCCTTTCTGATCGGTCGTTATCGGTTGACTTGCGTTGCCTGCTTGGCCTCTATTAGCTGTCTTCGCTGGCCTATTCGTTCCACTCTCTGGGAGGTGCTTCTCGCCTCAATGGATCGAATCCGAGCGAGAAGCTGAACGTGCCGATCGACTCGGGTGGCTCGGATGCCGGAAGCCAGTAGATGCCGTCGAGGAGCTTGGTGGTCGTCGTCCCCGCCGAGTCGGCGAGCCGGATCAGCGTGTCGATTTTCGGGACACGTTCGCCGCTCTCCAGCCTGCCGATCTCGGTCCTGTGTAGCCCGGCCCTTTTGGCCAACACCTCCTGGGTGAGGCCCTCCCGTCGGCGCTCGCGCCGTAGGTTCCGACCGAAGCGCTCGGCGACCGCGTCGTCACGCTTCTTCTGTGGCACCGTCGTCGTCCCGTCTCGGGTCCCAGGGATCGTCCTCGGCGAGGTCACGGAGCGGAGCGCCTGCGACGACCTCCCAGTCGATCCCGATGACGAGCCGACCGACGGAGATACCGAGCGCCGCCGCCAGTTTGATCAGCGAGGAGGCGAGCGGCATCCGCTCGCCGTTCTCGTAGAGGCTGATCTGGGTCCGGTGTATCCCCGCCCGTTCGGCGAGGGCCTCCTGGGAGAGGTCGAGGAAATTGCGTCGTCGCTTGATGCGGCGCCCGAGTTGCCTCGTGACGTGGCTGTCGAAGTCCTCCATCAGCCCATCGAGAAGCCGAGGGCGGCCATCTGACGCGCGGGCCTGACCGGGACCAGCAGGTCGCCCTGGCGCCGGACCAGGCCGGCCCACCCGAGCGCCCGGACCGCGATTTCGAAGGCGTCGTTTTCCTGAAAGTCCCCGCCTTCGCGGACGCGCGCGATGCGGGCCTCCTCGTAGGTCATCAGCCCCGGGTACTCCTCCAGCAGCTCTTCGAGGACCCAGGCCTGCTCCTCTCGGTATGCAACCTGCGGATCGCGTCTCGGGCGGGGTGCCGGGGCCGGGCGCGCGGAACTATCTTGGTCGTGCATGGGAGTTCACTCTCCTGTGCCATGCCCCCGGCTGTTTGCGCAGCGCGGGGGCGCTTGTGGTCTATGGCGAGAAGGTAGCGCGACTTGTTGTAAAGCATAAGTCTGTGCCGGACCAATGTGAAACCGTCCTGCTCATGCCACGATCCGCGAATCCTCAGCAGGCCCTCGGTGCGGCAATCAGGGGACTCCGTGTCGAGTGCGATTTGAAGCAGCTCGATGTCGCCGAAGACGCAGGAATCACCGTGTCCCATCTGTCCAAAATCGAAACGGGCAAGGTCAATCCCACCTGGGGCACGGTGACAGCGATCGCCAAGGCTCTCAAAGTGACCGTTGCGGAGATCGCAGAGCGGGCCGGGTCCGGTGATCAACATGGCTGAGGAAGCGCGCCTAGGGATCAAGCGGCTTACGCTGGCCAACTGGACGGAGCCGGACCCCGCCAACAAACATTTCGTGAGATACAGCCGCTTTCTCCAGGGGATGGTCGCGATGGACGGTGGCGACTGGGCGCGTCTCTTTCTCGGTTTCGATCTACAAGATCATGTTCCGGACGAAATACAAGACATGTTCGAGGTGGCCCGCGGGGCAATTATTTACGGTTGGTTCTTCTACCCGATGTACCAGCTCGGCCAGGAGCAGCTCTTCAGGGTGAGCGAAGCGGCTGCTAGAAGGTGCTGCGACGCGCTTGGCAATGGGAGTGAGCGCCAGTCGTTCTACAGGTCCATTGAGTTCCTCGTCAGGGAAGGCGCCATCGGCGCTGACGATCGCCATAGATGGGAAGCGGCGCGAAAACTCCGGAACTCCAGTTCGCATCCCGAGCGCGCCAGCGTCATGCCGCCGGGCGCAATTGCGAGCCTGGTTGAGGCAACCGCGGCGGACATCAACGATCTCTTTCTCAGGACTAGGGGCCTCAGGGATCAGTAGGTCTGGTCGCGTCGTAACCACGCGCGTCTAGATCGCGGGCACTGGCGTCGCTCGGTTCGGTCTAGTCCGGGCATTGCCCGACCGACGGCGCCCAAGGCCGACGAGCAGCATCTCCCTTTGGAGACACGATAGGTTCCGGCCTTCGCTGACCGGCATCAGATGGGGGACGGGCGGGTGGCCAAGTTACGCAGATTTCCAAGGGGCTCTGAGTGGAGGAAGTGGGATCTCCACCTGCACGCACCTGGGACGAAGCTCAACAACAAATACGGAGCCCCTAGCGACGATGTTCTTGATCGCTATTGCACAACGCTGGAGGAGTCCGACGTGGCCGTGTTCGGAATCACCGACTACTTCTCATTGGACGGCTTCTTCGCCGTAAAGGAGCGTTACGGAAAGCTATTTCCAGAGTCCGACAAGGTCCTATTTCCCAACGTTGAGATGCGTCTCAACGAGTCGGTAAACCGGGAACAGCAAGAGGTCCACATCCATCTAATCCTTCGCCCCGACATCGACCGGGATCTCGGAACAAGGCTGTTGAGCAGACTGATGACCGAGCGAAGAGATCACAACGAAGGGGCGCGCAGATCGTGTAGCGAGCTCTCCGCCACCGCCGATTACCAAAGCGCCACCGTTTCGCGAGAAAGCATCTCAAAGGCGATCGAGGAGACGTTTGGAGAAGGACGCCGGAAGAGCGAAAACGTGCTCATCGTCGTGGCTGGCGGCGACAGCGGTAATAGACCCGAGAAGGGGGTGAGACGCAAGGAGAACCTTGCCACGGAGATCGACCGCTTCTCCGATGCCGTTTTTGGAAACGCTTCGATTGTCGAGTTCTTTCTGAGATCGAATCGAGAGCTGCGTGACGATACCCCTGCGCCGAAGCCTGTGTTTGCGGGGTGCGATGCCCACAGCTTCGATGAGCTCAAAGCGTTGGGCAAAGAAATGGGCGAACCGGCTCAGCAATCAGTTACTTGGATCAAGGCCGACCCTACGTTCGAAGGTTTGCTTCAAACCTTGGTCGAGCCCGGTAGTCGGGTCAGGCTCGGGGCTACCCGGCCCGACCGCAAGGAGCCCTACAAAGTGATCGACTCGATCCATTTTTCGGGTAAAGAGGACTTCCCCCCTAATTTGATGCTGAACCAGAACCTCGTGTCGGTGATTGGTAGTCGCTCCTCGGGCAAGTCCGCGCTTCTGGCTTACATCGCTCATGCGGTCGATCTCGAGTACACGGAGGCGCAGCAGCTTGCGGCCGATCCAAGCGCGAAAGAGGGCAAGATTGGTCCAGCTCCGGGGAAGACGTGGGCCGACGTTGAGGACATCAAATGCGAGGTCCGGTGGGCCGCTGGCGATGGGCCAGGAAAAGTGATTTACATCCCTCAGAATTCACTGTTCTGGATCAGCGAGGAACCCAGCGAGATCACCGCAAAGATCCTCCCTGCGCTTTACCGAATCGATCCCGAATTTGAGACCGCCCACCGCCAGATGCGTGCAAAGTTAGATGTGGCGGGGGTAGAGATCCGAAACGCGGCTGGCGATTGGTTTCGGATCGCTGCGGAACGCGAAACGAGTAGAGACGCACTCAGGGATCTCGGTGATCCCCAAGCGATTTCAGAAACGAAGAAAGAGCTTGAGGAGGAAATCGAAAAGCTGCGCGAGTCCTCCTCTCTGAGTGAGGAGGAGACCCAGGAATATGAAGCACTGGGAAGGAGGCTCGCTGCTATCGAGTCTCGTGAGCGCGAGATCGAAGGAGCCAGCAGGCAGATTGCGCCTCATCTGATCGCGGTGAACGGCGGTTATGAAGCCGCCACGTCGGTAGATGCGACGCTAAGACTGGCTCCTGCGCCGGCCGAATTGCCGTCCGCACTTCGTGCCGAGGTTGAAGCGCTGATCGAGACCACTGAAGAGGAGGTGCGCCAGAAATTCGTTACTGCGATCAGCGAGCACCAAGGCACCCTCGATGCAGAGCTTGACGGCTTACGACAGGAGCGCGACAAGTTGCGTTCGGATAACAAGCCTCTGATCGAAAAGAACGAGGCGAATGCCGAGATAGAGGCGCTTGTAGTGGAGAGAAAGAAGCAGGACGAAGCGCTCGAGCGCATCCAGGGCACTGCCGCTGAGATCGAGCGGCAGGACAAATCTCTCGATGCGGCCGTGAGTCGCATTAGGGCGGCAATTAACGATCGCCAAAAAGCCGTCGACCAGCTGAAAATCACCTTCGACGGGAAGCTCCGAGAGCTGAAGGGCGATATGGGATTCTCGATGGAAGCGCAACTGAGCTTGAGCGCCCAAGAAGCGTTATCGCATCGGCTCAATCGCCAGCAAGGTAGCCAGTTCGTTGATCGGGACGCCGGCGTCAAACTAGAGCTCTGCCAGGAGAAGGTCGGGGACTTCCTTTCGGCCATGTACTCGGGCGCACAGCGGGTTATCAAAGGGCAGGATCGAGAAGAGGTGGCGATCGATGTCCTCTTGGCGGGACCAGAGGTGCGGTTCACGGCTGAGATCGAAGGCGACCGAATTGGCGGGTTCGAACCGTCGACGATGACGCCCGGCAAGCAGGCGTTGTTCGCGTTGACGTTGATCCTGAACGAGTCCGAGGAGGCGTGGCCGCTCCTCATTGATCAGCCGGAGGATGATCTCGATAGCCGATCGATCTACGACGTGCTGGTGAAGTATCTCGGCGAGCGGAAGAAGGAACGCCAGATCATAATGGTCAGCCACGATGCGAATCTTGTGATTGGGGCCGACTCGGAGCAGGTGGTCGTCACCAACCGCCACGGCGATGATCGGCAGAATAGGGACGGCCGACTCTTCGGCTACTTCACCGGTTCTCTGGAGCACTCGGCCGAACGCAAGGATTCACCAATCGCCTTCGAGCTCGGGGGAATACGCGAGCACGCTTGCGAAATCCTTGACGGTGGCGAGGAGGCGTTCCGTAAAAGACAGGAGAAGTACAAGTTCCGGTAAGTAGTGCTACTGCTCTGCCGATTCGCGAACCGGCTCGCGTCACTGGTCTCGTTGGAGCAACGACCGCAGAGCTGGCTGCCTTTCCGGGCTGACGGCGCGTCGTTCGAACTTGAGGCGGCGCGCTCCCAGGTGACGGATCTGCTCCAACTCATGAACGGTGACGTAGCGCAGGCCGGACGCGGAGCGATAGAAGATCTCGAGGACGAAGGGACTGAACTCGTCCTCCGCACCATCGACCCGAAGGGGGATGCCGAGGTTGAGATCCTTCTCTTCAGGCAGCACGGGGCGGTCTATGTTCCATCCTTCTTTGAGTAGGCGCCTGCTTCCGTTCTTCGTTCGTAGCTCGATGCCATCGAGGATCGCCGGACCTGAACCGAGATTGGTCACCGCGACTGAGAGTGCCCAGTGGAAGTCGTCCGGGTTGTCGGCGGTGGGATCGTCGGGGCGGAAATTGAATGCGCCCTCGTAGTCAGGGTTGGCAAGAAGGAATGGAAGATCCAAGGCCTCGACGCTCGCGGCGGTGCTCTTGGCGAGCTGCCACGTAACGGAGGCAAGGAGGAGCGTGCCCGCACCGACGATAAGGTCGCCGAGCGAGAGGGTCCAGTCGATTAAGCATGTGAGCACATGGGCAGCCTAGAGCTAGGTGTGGCAGTACGCTGCTGTTCGTCTAACTGACGCCGGTTCGGCCCTTAGCGTGTCGATTGATGCGCAAGAACGAGATGCGGATTGGCAGTCAGTACACCATGCAGCGAGGACCGACCAAGCGGCCTCTCAAGGTCACCTTGCTCGCCAAGGATGTTCCCTCGGCGATGGGAAACCGAGTAATGGTGAGGATCGACGAAGGCGTTGGGACCGGCAAGGAGATAGAAGCGCCGAGTAGCTCCATCAGCCCGCTTCTCGGCAGCGAGTCCGTGAAGCGCCCGGCGAAGAAGCGCCCCGAATCCGAACCAGTGCGCGAGGCGCCACTGGGTTGGAAACCGAAGAAGGACGAACAAGTGACGTGGGAGCAGACGCTGGGAATCCCGATGACCGTGATCGAGGTGAACCTGATCACAGGGGTCGCGGTGGTCGAGGGCAAGGTGTTCGGCGGGGTCAACCGCTATGACGCGCCCGTCTCGCAACTCTGTCCAATCAAGCCCAAGTTCACCCCGGTCGACAAGCTGCCCGTGCGACGCCGGAAGGAGTTACGCGCTCCAGGCACCCCGCCTCCGAATAGATTTGCGGTGAAACCCCTCCTGCTTGAAGACGAGGAGTTGATCGACCGCCTGACGTTCGCGCCCGAGTTGATCGCCTTCTACCGGAACAAGTTCGCTCGGCGGAAGAATCTCGCTCAAGCCGAGGCGCAGTTGCGTCGGGAGCTGGAGGGAGCGAAAGCCAGGCGCAAGAACCGCCGTCAGTACCTGACGCTTACGGTGCCGGGCAGATACGAGATCGTCTTGTGGAAGCGCCCCCGCTCAGACCGGCCAGACTCTTGCTACGTCCGCGGAATCAACGTCCTCGCCCGCAAAAGGAAGAAGAAGGCGGCTTGAGCGGATCTGGCGCAGCGGAGGCGTCTCCTCGGATATCTCCCGGCCAAACTTCTGCTCCGCCGGTCGCAGGTTCGAATCTTTGTGTGCGTCGAATGTTCGGGCATGGCGACTCGGCCGGAATCGGCGCAGCTACACTCGTCCTATGAGCGACGCCCTCCATCTAACGATCCTCTACGAGGAGGACGAGGACGGCTGGATCTTCACCTCGATTCCCGAGGTGCCGGGAGTTCTGAGCCAGGGCCGGACCAAAGCGGAAGCACGAGAGATGGTGCTCGACGCACTCGCAGGAATGCTGGACCTCCGGGCGTCGGAGCATGAGCCCCAAGGCAAGGACGTGGGCAGGGAGTCGCTCGACATCGTGCCCGCGTGAAGCGCCGCGATCTCGAACGTCACCTGAAGAAACACGGCGCGCGATTGCTGCGCGAGGGCGGTCGGCACAGCTACTGGGGGATGGACGCCGAGCGGTCGACCTCAGTGCCGCGGCATCGCGAGATCGGCTTCCCGTTGGCGCGAGCAATCTGCAAGCAACTGGGAGTTCCTCCGCCTGAGGGCCCTCGGTAGGGACGGGTAGGCCGCAAAAACCTGGTCCCGTATTTGGCTACTCCTCCGGAGCCATTTACTTCGTCGGTACATCCCGGTGAGGCCCTGCGTATGCGTTCGCATTGGCCCGATGCGGTCGGCACCGATCCCGCCTAGGAAACGTCGAGAACAGGAAGCCTCAACTTGATCCGTGACGCTCGCGCTGGCGAGTATTTGACGACGGTGCCGGGCACTTGGACGACCATTCGATGCGCCCAGCGATGGATAACCTCTCGGTAGTACTCCTCCTCGGAGAGACCCCCTCGCTTCGCCCGTTGGTCGACAACTGCGAGGGTCATCTTGAAGTGATCCAGGGCTTGGGCGTGGCTTAGATGCATCTTGTTGTCCCACGCGACCAGAATGCAGGGTTCGTGCTCTTCGGCCAGCGCTTTTATGAGCGCGCCATCCTTTTTGCCGAGCAGGCCGAGCTCCTTGTTTGACGAAGCGTTGCGCATACCGCGGTAGCGAAGCTCCTTCGCTACCTTCCAATTCATGTCCTCATCGAGGACCAGACGTCTCGGCTCAGGCGGGGACAAGCTCCGCTAGATCTCTCTCGTAGCCGACCGCATCGTCTATCTCGTCATCGGTCAGGTCATAGTCCTTGTGGAGCGCGATGCGGCCGCTCGGATCGGCCGCGAGTCTTGCCACACGGTCAGTCGAAAGCCGTCGACCCTTGATGACCGGTTCTCCAGAGTGCCTATCCGGGTCGATTTCGACGTGGATGCGAGGGTTTTTGAGAGAGACCCAACCCCCCTGTTTCAACGCCTCCCGAATCGCCTTGAGGTCCAGCAGCGTCTTTTCCAGCACCTCGTGCCCAGGTATATCTGCCGACACGTAGACCCCTCGCTCTGCGTCACGGATGACGCAGAGCGGCCCGTCATGCTCGATTGGGGCTGCGGCAAGCGGCCATGGGCCGTACTCCTGCCGCAGATATTCAACGAGCCCGCGAATGTCCCGCGGTTGCTTGCCTTGGTCAAAGAGATAGTGAGCGAGCACCGCCTCGCCGACATCGGCGTAGGAATAGATATTCGGGCGACTCGAAACCGAGTGCCGAATGATGCCCATGCGCGCCCAGCGGGCAACGCGGTGGGCACTCAACCCAGAGAGTCGAGCCACATCCCCCGTCGTGTAATAGCCGACTGATTGGAGTTCTACTGCTTGCATGAGAATCTCTTAACTGGTTGGAAATCTAATCGCAAAGTCTGGATTTCGGGTCGCTCGCGCGCTGTTGCATGTCTGCCCGTCACGCTGAAGACCCCGCGACTTTCGCTTCCTTCTGAGCAGCGATGCGGCGTAGCCGCGTCCTGTCAGGACCTAGGCCAAGTTGATGCAAGATCCGCTTAACGGAGTTTTCCAGCCAGGCTAGGGCGTGGGTCGGATCGGAGCTTTAGGCATCGTCCAACCCGCGGTGAATTGGCCATCTGGCGCCCGCTGAACTTGGTTCCGGATGTGGTCCCCGACTCCACCGACCGAAGGCGAACTCCTTGGGGTCGATCGGCTCCAGCCAAGCTAGATTCAAGCCTCAGGGCACCTTCCGGCTGAACTCTATCCGGCGGTCGCTGGTTCGAATCCAGCCGGGAGCACTCCATAAATGGCTTTCTAGGGCCAGCATAAGGTGCTGGCTTTGAAGGAAAGACGAGTCCGCGGGCGCTGCGGACGACACTGATCCGGAATGAGCCGACGCCCTACGGCCGCGCTGACCGGCGAACGCAGAGCGTTTTTCTGGCCTCGTCAAAAAAGCGGGCGCCGCGACCGAGCATCAGCGGCCATCGATTCCGCGCGCACACCACGTTAGCCAGGCCAGCCTGGAGGTCCTGTACTTCACCCTCTGCCCTGCTACCCAACGCATGCCCCTACGCGGGTAGCGCGGCGAAGCACCAGCCGAGTACACGCGAGTATCAAATACCCTTCGCGTATGGCTCTAGCGAAGGGCGAAAAGCTGAATCTGATCAACCGGATCGCGGCGGCCCTGGGCGGCAAAACGTTCTCTCAGATCGAGCTGACGCTCGACACCTTTGGAATTCCGGATGTTGACGAAAGAGATCACTGGGACGGAGACGACGGCTACACCTTGTTGCGTCTTCGGTGGGCGGATGACGAGACGCTCGTGGAGCTGCACGCCTATCTCTATGCGGATGCTGCGATTGGCATCGCCCCGGTCTCTGGGGGGCCCTGGAGGGATGGGTATTACAAGCTGTTCTTCAGCCATACGAGTGAAAACAAAGCACTGGCGAAAGAAGTCGGAGATCGCCTCCGCCCCTTCGGTGTCGACACCTTCGTTGCACACGAGGACATAAAGCCGACGAAGGAGTGGGAAGAGGAGATCGAACGCGCGCTCAGCACCTGCGATGGGATGCTCGCGATGGTCACCCCCAACTTCATCGAGAGCGAGTTCTGCGACCAGGAGGTCGGCTTTGCAATGGGACGCGGTCTCCTCGTTATTGCGCTCATGCGGGGCGCCAAGCCTCACGGATTCGTCAGCAAATGGCAAGGCATGCCGGGCGATGACGAGGGGGAGGGTTCCTCCACGAGGTTGGCGGCGCGCATCTACGAAACCCTCGTTGAGCACGAGAAGTCAAAGGCCAAGATGGCTGCCGCGACGGTCAATCGCTATGTCAACAGCACCTCGTTCGAGAATGCCAAGCGAAACACCCGCCGCCTCCTGAGAATTCCCAGGGAGCTGTGGACGGACGCCATGGTGGACGAAGTTGAAAAGGCAGGCCCTGAGAACAGTCAAGTCGCCGAGGCATTCTGGGGGACGGGCCGAATTCCCGAGGCCGTGTCCCGCCATCTTGACCAAGTCTTGGACCGCCAGAAGGCAGACCAGGTTGCCGCCGCGATCAGTGAAAACGGTGAAGACGACATTCCGTTTTGATCCGAGCTCCCAGCGTTCGATTGACTCCCCTGGAGGAACCCGAGACGACTCGAAGGTACGCAACTCTGCTACTCCCCATTCGTTGTACTTGGTCCCGAAGATGGTCCCCGACTCCAGCGAACTGAGCTGAACTCCTTGGAACCGTTTGGCTCTAACAAGCCACTTCCATCTCCTAGGACACCTTCCGGCTGAACTTCTAATCCGACGGTCGCTGGTTCGAATCCAGCCGGGGGCGTCGGCCGGTAGTTGCTTTGCCGGCGTCGTACCGGAACAATCAGTCGGATGCCAGAACCGGGCACTTCCGGTGATCAGTCGGGCAGGCGCGAGCGCTCTCTTCACGAGGTCGTCGTCGCGGCGAGCTCGCTGCTCGACCCGACGCGGCTGGCGACGGTCGCCGTCGCCGAGGTGAGGCGGCTGCTCGGCGTCGAGGGCGCCAGCCTGACGCTCTGGGACGCGGACCTCGGGGTGTTGTTGCCGCTCGCCTTCGACGACGTCCACGTGACCGATCCGAAGCCCGTCTTCTTCCCCGGTCAGGGGCTGATCGGGGAGGCGTTCGCGCGTGACGAACCGGTGATCATCAACGACTACCGGCGCGAACTGACACACCCGCCGGCGTGGGCCGAGGTAGGCAGCGGGATGGCGGTGCCGCTGCACGCCGACGGCCGGCTCCTGGGTGCCCTGTCGGCGCAGGAGTACACGCCGCGCGAACACACCGAGGAGGAGCTGGAGACGCTGCTGCTCGTGGCCGCGCAGGTGGGGCCGGCGCTGGGCACGATGCGGACGCTCGCGCAGGCGCAGCTGCGCGCGGCACAGGCGCGCGCACTGGCGATGCTGATGCGCCGCGGGGCCGAGCTGGACGACCACAACCGCCTCTTCCGGCTCGTCGGCGACGCCGCGGTGCGGCTGCTCGGCGCCGATCTGGTCGGCCTGGTGTTGCGCGACACCGGCGACGGCAACTCCGGCTGGCGCGGCGTCGTCGGCGCGCGCACCGACGCCTGGCGGCGGCTGACCTACGGCGACGCGCACCCCGCCGCCGCGACGATCTTCGGCGGCGAGCTGCGGCTCGTGCGCGGGCCGGACGGCGGCGTGTTCGACGACGAGGAGTTCCCGTTCTTCAGCGGCGAGGGGGTGAAGGTCGGCGTCGCGATTCCACTGGACTCGCGCGAGCGCTCGAGCGGCGCGCTCTGCCTCGGCTGGCGCTTCGACGTGCAGCTCGCGGAGGAGCAGCTCGAGTTCGGCCGGGCGCTGGCGAGCTTTGCCGGGACGCTCGTCACGGTCGCCGTCGACCGTGCCCAGCGTTCGGCGCTGGTCGGCAACGCGCCGCTCCTGCTCGCGGCGGTCGACGCCGACGGCATCGTCACCGTCTGCGCCGGCGCCGGCGCCGGGCGAGTCGGCCTGGGAGCGGCGGACGTCGGTCGACCGATCGGCGAGGTCCTCGGCGAGGCCCCCGAGATGCTCGACCTCGTGCGCCGCTGCATGCCGGGCTCGGAGACCGTCCGCGGCCAGGCCGAGATCCACGGCCGCGTCTTCGACGTCTCCCTGGTGCCGCAGCACGCCGGGCGCATGCTGGTCGCCACCGACGTGACCGAGCGGGTCCGCGCCGAGGCCGAGCTCGCCCGCCGGGCGGCCGAGGACGAGCTGACCGGTCTCCCCAACACCTCCGAGCTGGTCCGGAGGGCGCAGGCGGCGCTGAGCACGGGACCGCTGCTGGCCGTAGTCGCGGACATCCGCAGCTTCGACCAGGTCAACGAGGCGATCGGCTACGACGCCGCCGACGCGCTGCTCGGCGCGCTCGGCGCGCGGCTGGCCCGCGACTTCGCCGACGCGGTCGCGGTCGGCAGGATCGGCGGCGACGAGTTCGCGGTGGTGGCCCGAGGCGACCGTCCGGTCGCGCTGGCCGAGCGGGTCAAGGCGAGCCTCGAGGGCTTCGTCAGCCACGACGCGTCCGAGGAGATCGCTGTCGACGCGCGCTGCGGCGTCGCCTCGATGACCCGGGACGGTGACGCGCGGCGGCTGCTGCGCGACGCGGACTCGGCGCTTCAGCTGGCGCGCCGGGGGCTCGTCAACATCGCGCTGTGGGACGAGGAGGTGGCGGAGCGGCGCCGGGTGCAGGCATCGCTCACCGGCGAGCTGCGGCGCGCCCTCGCCACCCGCGCCCTCGGTGTCGCCTACCAACCGATCCTCGATCTGCGCGACGGGAGCGTCGACAGCGTCGAGGCGCTCGCCCGCTGGACCCGCGCCGATGGTGAGCGGGTCAGCCCGGCCGTCTTCGTCGGACTGGCCGAGGCGGTCGGCCGGATCGGGAGGCTGACCGAGTTCGTGCTCGAGCAGGCGCTCGCCGAGGTCGCGGCCGGGCTCGGCGTCCCGGTCTGCGTCAACGTCTCGGCCCAGGACGTGATCGACGGTCGCCTCCACACCGTCGTGACCCGGTGCCTTTCCGCGCATGGGCTGGCGCCGTCGATGCTGACGCTCGAGCTGACCGAGAGCGCCGCGATCGAGTCCGGCGCGCCCGCCCTCGAGGCGCTCGTCGCGGCCGGGGTGCGGATCGCGATCGACGACTTCGGCCGCGGCTGGTCGTCGATGGAATTGCTGAAGCGCCTACCCGCGACGCGCCTCAAGCTCGATCGCTCCTACGTCGCGGGCGCCGTCCACGGCGGCACCGACGCGGCGATCACCCACGCCTCGGTGGCGCTGGGCCACGCGCTCGAGATGGAGGTCGTGGCCGAGGGCGTGGAGGACGCGGAGGTGATGGGCGCCATGCAACGGCTCGGCTGCGACCACGTGCAGGGATTCCACCTGGCGCGGCCGATGGACGTCCCGGGGCTCGCGACGTGGCTGGAGGCGCGCCCTGTGGGGAGCTACGACACCGGTGCGTAGCGACGGTGCAGCATCAGCGCGTTGCCCTCGGTGTCGTTGAAGAACGCCATGTTGCAGACGCCGGTGTCGTGATCGCCGCTGAACTCGACGCCGCGCTCCTCGAGCTCGCGCCGCCCCGCGGCGACGTCGTCCACGCGCAGCGCCAGCGGCGCCGTGTGGGGGGCGAACTCCGTCCCCATCCGCAGCGGGTCGACCAGATAGAGGGAGACGTTGCCGGTCTCGATCTCCGGCCATGGGTCGTCCCAGCTCGGGCTGTGGAGGCGGAGCACGTCGCGGTAGAAGGCTTTGGCCCGATCCATGTCCTGGACCGGGACCGAGACGAAGTCGGTGCGTTCGAATTTCATGCCCGGATTGTGCCGAGGTCGTCACGCGCCGTCTTGAAAAAATGCGACAGATGCCGAACGAGATCGTCACCCCGCGCTCGGCCGGCCGGGTAGCGGGAATGGTCCGCGTCGCCCCCGACCCGGCGATCGCCGACCTCGTCGAACAGCACTGGATCGCCACCTGGGACCGCCGTGGCGCGGCGCCCCTGCGGCGCGAGGTCCTGCCCGACCCCTGCGTCAACCTCGCCGTCGAGCCGGCCGGGCGGTTCCTCTACAGGGTCGGGTCCGGGTACGGGGTCCGGGTGTTGGACGGCGCCGGGATGGTTCTCGGCACCAAGTTCCGGCCCGGCGGGTTCTCTGGCATCTGGCCGGGGTCGGCGTCCGAGTTGAGCGGCCGGACGATGACGCTGCCCGAGGCGTTCGGCGCCGCCGGGGGCGAGCTGGACGACGCCCTCGCCGCCGCTCCCGACATCGCCGAGGCGATGCGCGGCGCCGGGCCCGGCATCACCGTCAACGCGCTGGCCGCCGAGTTCGCGATCTCGCCGCCCACCCTCCAGCGCCTCTTCGCCCGCCACGTCGGCGCGGCTCCGAAGCAGGTTCTCCAGCGCTTCCGCCGCCAGCGGGCGGTCGACCGGCTGGGTGAGCCGGGTGTCCCGACCTCGCCTGGATCGCCGCCGAGCTCGGGTACGCCGACCAGTCGCACCTGACGCGCGACTTCCGCGCGACGCTCGGCCGCTCCCCGGCGGCGTTGGCGCGATCCCCTCAGCGGAGGGTCGGCGGAAGCTGAAGGCCGCATCGAGCCCCGCCGAAGTGGACGGCGGCTGTAACAACCGCCGTCGATCCGACATTAGGACTTAGATGCCTCCAGTCGACGATTCGCCGGAGCCGGCGCCGGACATCTATCGCGGCCGCTTCGAAAGCTGCTTCCGCGCGCATCACGCTCGCCTGCTGGCGTTCGCGATGCGGCGTGTCTCCGGGCGCGAGGCGGCCGAGGAAGTCGTCGCCGACACCTTCGCCGTTGCCTGGCGCCGCCGCGACCGGATTCCCGAGAGCCCGTTGCCCTGGCTCTACGCGATCGCCTCCAACGTGCTCGCCGACCAGTACCGCTCGACCCGCCGCCGCCGCGACCTCGGGCTGCGGCTCGCCCACGAGGCGCGCGCCGACGCGACTGGCTCCGACCCGGCCGAGTCGCTGGCCCTCCGCGAGGCGTTCTCGGCGGCCTTCGCGGGGCTCGAGGAGCAGGAGCGCGAGGTGCTGCGGCTGGTCGCCTGGGACGGGCTCGACGTGCGCGAGGCGGCGCAGGTACTCGGCTGCTCGCAGGGCGCCTTTCGGGTGCGGCTCCATCGCGCCCGCCGCAAGCTGACCCGGCGCCTCGACGCCGCGAAACCGATCGACCGGGAGTGCCCGACCCCAGTCCCCAGGCCGGCCGAGGAGGCCCGATGACCCGCGACAGCAGAACCGACGCCCTCGCCCTGATGCGGGCGGTGAACCCGACCTCGGCCGAGGAGCTCCGGGAGGCGACCGGTGAGTCCGAGCTGGCGCGGGCGATGGAGGCGGCGATCGCCGCCGGTGAGTCCCCGGCACGGCCGATCCCGGCCGGGGACCGGGTCGCGATGGAGGGTGGGGCGGGGGGCGCCTTCCGCCGCCCGGGGCTCTTCTCCCGCCGCCGCGCCGCCTCGGTCGGCTTCGGCCTCGCCTGCGCCGGGGTGATCGCGGTGCTGATCGTCCTCGGCGGCGGTTCGGTCGACACGGTCAAGGAAGGTGGCCGCCCGACCTACGCCGCCGCCGCGGTCGAGGTGGCCGAAGCGAACCCGCGCCTGCTCGTCACCGCGCCTGGCTGGGCGATCGTCCACGCGCACAGCTTCGAAGTCGACAGCGGCATCCTCGAATACCGCTACCGCAACGACCCCGCCTACGGCCGCGACGCCAACTCCCTGCATCTGAGCTGGTACCCGGCGCGGTCCTACGGGACCGTCCTGCGCGAACACCGTGAAGTCAGCCCTTGGCAGGAACGCCACGGCGGTCGGCTGGTGGAAACGTCGACCACGGTGCTCGGCCACCCGGCGATCACCTTCCACGACCACCTCGGCGGCGGCTCCGACTACTCCACCTTCCTGCGACCGCAGGGAAGGGTCTTCGTCGAAATCAACGCGAGGCTCAGCCCGAGCGACTACTCAACCGTCCTGCGGTCGCTGCGCGCCGTCAGCGTCGACCGCTGGCTGTCGGCGATGCCGCCGGAAGTGGTGCAGCCGGCCGCCCGCTCCGAAGTGATCGCGGGGATGCTCGACGGGGTGCCGCTGCCGCCCGGCTTCCAGATCGCTCCGCTGGAAGCGGAAACCCACTTCATCGACCGCTACCAGCTCGGCCAGGCCGTCGCCGGGGCCGTGGCCTGCGGCTGGCTCGAAAGCTGGAGCGCGGCGACCCGATCCGGAGACGACGCGGCCGCCCGCCAGGCCGTCGAGGGGATGGCGGGGGCGCGGCGCTGGCCGGTGCTCCTGCAGATGGTGCAGGAAAAGGGCTACGAAGGTGACGTCCTACCCGCCCACGGCAACGGCTGGCCGTCCTACATCGTCGAAGCGGCGGGCGAAATCGCCGCCGGCCGCCTGCGCCGCCACCCGGCCGTGAGGACGACGCGCATCGACGGCCGCGTGTACGGCGAGGGAATCCCGGCGAACGTCGCGCCGGTCAGCGTCCTCGGCTGTCACGTCAGGGGCTGAGGAAGGCTCCGGCCCGCGTTCGAGGATCTGGATCAGTGCGCGTAGACCTCGACCCGATAGCCGTCGGGATCGAGGACCTGGACGCGGGTGAAGCGGCCGTCGTCCTGCCACTCGGTCTCGGGGACGCCGGCGGCGCGGAAGCGGTCGCGGGCGGCGTGGACGGCGGCGGCGTCGGCGAGGCGAAAGCCGAAGTGGTTGGTGCGGGGGAGGTCGGCGGGGACGGCGGCGGCGTCGGCGAGGGCGAGCTCGGATCCGTCCGGCGCGGCGAGGATCAGCAGGTGCTCGTCGTCGAGGACGCGCTCGGTGAGGCCGAAGTGCTCGCCGTAGAAGGCGGCCGAGCGGGCCGGGTCGGCGACGGTCAGGGCGACGTGGTTGAGCGGCATCGTCGCTGTTCTACCCGAGATGCGGAGGGCGTAAAGGTGCGGCGGTGGGGCTGGATGACTGAAGTTGGCGCCCGGTGGCTCCAAGCGGCCGGAAAGGGACGGGCAAGGGACGCGGCCATCTCGACCACGACCCTGGCAGGCTGTGGTCGTGGTCGAGATGGCCGGGGGTGCGGGGAGCGGGTCACAGGGCCCGGCGCGTCACAGGTCCGGCACGAAGAACGGGAGAAGGTCACAGGTCCTCCCGTCTTCTTCAGACGTTGCAATCACGTGACCATGGTTTGGGGGTCCTATAGGGCCGCAAACTCACGCAGCGCGTTTCCGACCCTCCGATCAGGGTCGGAAACGCATGAGGAGTCGTGACGTTCCCGGCGTCTCTCCACGCCCTTCGTCACGTTCCCGGCGTCTTCGT
>Ga0164242_10000709_pt1 | contig 40243 bp, 21 predicted proteins | sample OricomgcompostMG_FD_108783 | JGI IMG/M metagenome (GOLD analysis project Ga0164242, IMG submission 108783) | Miracle-Growth compost microbial communities from Emeryville, California, USA - Original compost - Miracle growth compost (MG) ... | reverse complement strand
CTTGTATATGCAACCGCAATTTGTCAAAGTTCCCAATGCCGTACAGGATTCTTTTTTAGTGAGGGATATGATGGTGCCTTACTTTGCCAATCCCTATCACTACCATCCTGAATTAGAGCTGACTTATATCAGCAGGGGTACGGGCACCCGCTATATCGGCGACAATATTGAAAGTTTTTCCGAAGAGGACTTAATACTGGTAGGCCCCAATCTGCCTCATTTATGGAAAAATGACGAGATATACTACGAAGGGGATCCATACCTCAAAGCCCGGGCTATTGTGATTCAATTCAGTGATTCGTTTTTAGGAGACCGGATCTGGGAATTGAGCGAAATGACCAAAATAAAAGCCCTGCTTAAACATTCCCGCCAGGGAATAAAGATCCAAAACAACAGCCAGAAAAAGATCGCCCACCTGATGCAAGAAATGATTGATCAGTCGGGCGCGGAACGCATCATCAGCTTGCTCACTATCTTGCATATCATATCGGAAGCCACGGACATGCAACTGCTGTCCAGTAAAGCTTTTTCCTACACCTCGACTCAGGCCGGGCTGGAAAGGATCAATGCCGTATTCGCTTTTATTTTCGAAAGGTTTACCGAAAACATCACCCTGGATGAAATCGCCGACGTAGCCAACATGAGCCCTACCGCTTTTTGCAGGTATTTCAAATCGCACACCAATAAATCGTTCTCCCAATTTTTGATCGAGACCCGCGTGCACCATTCCTGTAAGCTCATCATGAATGAGGAAATAAAACTCTCAGAAATTGCCTTTAAATCCGGATTTAACAGTTTGTCCTATTTTACCAAGCAATTTAAGAAAGTGACGGGCCTGACGCCTCTGGAATATAAAAAGAAGATCGCCAGCGGATCAGGGCTTTAAACCTGTAAAGCCCGGGGCTTTTAGGGACGCCTTCAAATGTATGTTGTGCGTGGAGCCTTCTGTCGAAACGCCCAAAAACAGGTCTGGGGAAACCATGGGATCGTGACCGGTGGAATTTCCTTCCGAATCCATTCCATCAGGCCAGCAATAAAAAGATAAACAGGCCAAGCCATAAACTGTCGACAAAATACCAGTATATGGCCGTCTCTTCAAGGCCGGTAGCGCTATATAGGATGAAGTGGCGCCGGTGAACACGCAAAAGGGAAGCGATCAGTACCCCAATCCCGGTCAACACGTACAGCAGGTGGGCCCCTGCCATCACGCAAAGCACCGAGGCTGCCCCGTCATGCACCGCCACAATGCCCCAATGGTACACTTGCTCAAAAGCCACGAGCTGCAACAGGACAAAGATAAGTCCCAGCAGACCGGTGACCATCAGCCACATTTCATGCAGGAGCAACTGCCGCCTTTTAAATGCAAGCACACCGACATGCATGGTCAGGCCGCTCAGCACAATCGCCCCGGTGGAAGACCAGCAAGAAGCAGGTAGCCGGACCGAGGGAGGAGGCAGCATCAGGTAGACACACAGAAAACCGATAAAAAACATCACAATAGCGCCCAGTGCCAGCCATAAATTCAATTTATGGGGATGCATCTTTTTATGATATAGAAAAGACATCCAAACCATGATCAGGCATCGCTTTGATTCATTTTCAATCCTTTCTTCTTAGCATTCCGCAGTTCCCATCGCGCGGTATACTCCTGTTCTTCATCCGGAGAAAGGGGTACATTTTGCGGAATAAACTCCATGCCGTTTTTGCTGTAATCATAAGGCCAACGAAATACCTCGGGAATCTCCCCGATCCAGTTTCCATGGCCGACATGAATAGGCGTGGTCCACTCCAGCGTATTGGATTTCCAGGGGTTGGCCGTGGTCAGTTTCTTCCCCCGGAAGATGCTATAGAAGAAATTAAACAGGAACAGCAGCTGGCTTACAAAGACAATGATCGCCACCACACTGATAAAGGCGTCCAGGCGTTGGAACCGGCTGAAGGTATACCAGGCGGAAAAATCATAGTATCGCCGGGGCATGCCGGCCAGTCCTTCATAATGCATGGGCCAAAAGATCAGATAGGCGCCTATCAGGGTGATCCAGAAATGAATATATCCCAGGGTCCGGTTCATCCTCCGGGCAAACATCTTGGGAAACCAGTGGTACACCCCGGCGAACATCCCGAACATGGCGGAGACCCCCATCACCAGGTGGAAATGCGCAATGATAAAATAGGTGTCGTGGATATGCAGGTCAATGGAAGAATTTCCCATCCAGATACCGGTCAGCCCCCCGGAAATAAACGTACTGACAAAGCCGACCGCCCATAAGAACGGTACCGTCAGGGTAATATCGGCTTTGATAATCGTGAAAAGCCAGTTGAACACCTTGATGGCTGAAGGGACGGCGATCAGTAAAGTCGCCAGCACGAATCCGGAGCCCAGCAAGGGGTTCATTCCGCTGACAAACATATGATGGGCCCATACCACCAGGGACAGGATCATGATGGCAAATAAAGACAACACCATGCCGGTATAGCCGAAAATCGGCTTTTTGCCGTGCGTGGACAACAGCTCCGACACAATCCCCATACCCGGTAAAATGGTGATATAAACCTCGGGATGACCCAGAAACCAGAACAGATGCTGATACAACAGCGGACTTCCTCCCACGTTCGGCAGGGCATGCTGATTGATGTAAATTTCGGACAAGTAGAAACTGGTGCCCAGATGTCGGTCACTCATAAGAAAAATGAGCCCCGCCAGCAACACCGGAAAAGATAACAGTCCCAAAATGGCGGTCACCAAAAGTCCCCATATTGTCAGGGGCATACGGCTCATGCTCATGCCCCGGGTTCTCATGTTCAATATGGTGGAGATATAATTGATGGCCGCCAGTAACTGGGATACCACAAAAATCATCATGGCCGTGATCCAAAAGTCCGCCCCCTTTTGGGAGCCAGGCATGGCCTCCTGCAGCGCGCTTAAGGGTACATAGGCAGTCCATCCACCCGAAAACGGGCCGGTAGAGATAAAAAGTGAGGAGAACATCACGATGCTGGCAATGAAAAACAACCAGTAAGAAAGCATATTGATGAAAGGGGAAGCCATATCTCTCGCCCCCAACTGCAAAGGGATCAGCAGGTTGGCAAATGTACCGCTCACGCCGGCTGTGAGCACGAAAAAAATCATAATGGTGCCGTGCATGGTGACCAGTGAGTAATAGAACTCCGGCGCCAGCCGTCCTCCGGGGGCCCAGTGTCCGAAAAGTACTTCCATCCAGTGAAAAGAAGTATTGGGAAATCCTAACTGCATCCGGAAGCAGACAGAGAAGAACCCCCCGATGAAAGCCCAGATAATTCCTGTGATCAGAAACTGCTTGCTGATGATCTTATGGTCCTGACTAAAAATATACTTGGTGACAAAAGTCTCATGATGATGCAGGTGATGATCATCATGATCGGCGTCAAGCTTCGCCTCCGATTCCGGTGAGGTTGGAGGAGCCAGCGGGGCCGGCGCATCCGATTTTTTACGAGGGGCCGGGCCGTCGGGGAACGCAGGAAGATCAGTTTCATTACTCATAGCACACTATTTATAGGCATAAAGCCTTATTACCGGACATCGTTTCCACACATAGACATCGCTATCTCCGCGCCAACGGCCGGGTAGAATCGCCCGCCGGTGGAGAAGGGCTTCCCTTGGTGGAGTCGGATGGGTTGTGCTGCTCAGACATCGCGATTGCGTATTGCGATTGCTGGCTGGCGACCCATTGATTGAATTCCTGCTGGGTTTGCACAATAATGGTTCCCCGCATGGAATAATGGCCGTTTCCACAGATCTGGTCACAGGCCAGTTCGTACACGAAATTTGGATCGCCGGTAATTTGTTTCATCCGTGCAGAAGTGATGGTAGGCGTGAACCATAAGGTGGTAGGAATACCGGGTACTGCATCCATCTTCAGCCGGAAATAGGGAAGCCCTACGTCATGAATGACATCCTGAGAATGAATGAGGAGTTTCACCGGCCGGTTGACGACAAGATGCATTTCCCCATTGGAAACGACATCGTCCTTATTGGAGGAATCGGTCCAGTCCTGGCCCAATGGATTGCTCTTTGCCGGATCGATCAGCCGGTAATTCTCTGGACCCAGCTCGCCATCATGGCCGGGATACCGGAATATCCAGTTGAACTGCTTTCCAGTCACTTCGACGAGCATCGCATCCTTAGGGGCAGGTCCGGTGATTTTGAACCACTGCTTTAGTCCAAAAATGATCAGGACCATCAGTGCCAATAACGTGACAGAAGTCCATATGATTTCCAGCCTTTCATTTTGAGGCGCCCATTGGGGATAATACGTAGCCTTTCTACCTGGCTTTCTTTTGTAATACCATGCCGCCACAAACAGCGTGATCTGGGTGCCAAAGAGCACGATCCCGGTAACGACCAGGGTCACCAGCATCATATGATCTATGACTTCTCCCTGTAGGGATGCAGCCTGGGGAAGCAGCTTATCTTTCAGTGTATTATTGCAATAGAAAAGGCCGATCAGGCCGAAGATGAGAAAGAATAAAAGGAAAGTGGCATTTACTTTATTGGCCTGCTTCTGCGACTTCTCTTCCCCCTGGAGCACCGACACATACTCAAGCGTCTTGGCTACCATGATAATGATAATCAGTATGAGTGCAACTGTAAGAACAATAAATAAGGCCTCCATGATCAAGTGTCGATCTTCCGAATACAAGTGATGGTTCTGTAAAAAGAGTGCAAAAAAATATGCCAAAGTAGGGCACATTATCGCCTGCATGTCCAGAAGCCAGCTATGGGCCTGTAGCCACGACAATGTTTGTTCCCAGGGGCAGACCCTGGCAAATCAGATTCTATTATATTCTACAGGATGGGGAAGTATTTTCCCGCGAGACTGATCTCTCTCACCAAGCGCAACGAACAAGTGAAGGGCGTGTCTTATGGGGCGCTCGGTCATAAGTGCATAAACAGCGACAGGATATCTACCATATTCAGGCTTAATTCCCTGGTGTGCGGTTATGATATATCCCTAATTATCGGGCAGTGTAAAAGCGACGAAAGAATCTCCGCGCTTAGTCTTCATTCTACCACCTCCGCAGGCAATAATGATATATTCTTTCCCATTCACGCGATACACAGATGGAGTGGCATAGCCTCCGGCCGGCAATTCTGTTTCGAACAACAATTCCCCTGTTCTCTTATTAAATGCGCGAAACTTTTCATCCATCGTGGCTGCAATGAATAATAAACCACCCGCTGTCACCACAGATCCGCCCCAACTTTCTCCACCCGAATGGATATTCTTTGTTTTCAATAACTCCGGATAGTCACCAAAAGCATTTCTCCAAACCAATTTCCCCGTATTGAGATTAATAGCACTCAGATTACCCCAGGGCGGCGATACGGCAGGATACCCTTCCTTAGAAAGAAATTGCTGAATGCCCTGATTTTTATAAGGGGCATCATAAAATGGGTGTTTTGCTTTGGTAACTCCCGAAAATTTTTCGTTTTGTATATTTTTTAAGTCGAGGACCACGGACGCAATTGCCGTTTTTTCTGCCTTACTCAAGGAACTAAAAGCTGGCATCATTCTCCGCCCGGAGGATATTAGAGACTCAAATTCTGACTGGGTGTACTTATTTTTCACATCAACCAACGAAGGAATATCTCCTACTCCTTTCATTTCAGCGCCATGGCAACCCATACAATTGCTTTGATACAGGCTCGTTCCTGCTTGCAAATTAGTTCTATTTGCTAGCATATATGGTGTCATATCTCCATTCTTTGTCTCAGTCATTGTTACGATCCAGGGCATTTCATTTACGTTCACATAGAGCACTCCTGTGGCTGGATCGAAAGATCCCCCACCCCAATTGATCCCCCCATTAAGCCCGGGAAAAACGATCGTTCCCCTTATGGTGGGCGGAGTAAATATTGGCCCTGACTGATAGGATCTAAATCTTCGCTTAATATCCTGATAAGATGAATCAGGAATAATGGCATTAAGATCTGACTCGGTAAATTCTTGTCTGGCGAAAGGTTCAAAAAACGTGGGAAAGGGCTGTGTAGGGGACAATTGTTCACCTTTAAGTTCACTATGTACGGGTACCGCCCGCTCTTCAATAGGGTAAATTGGCTTTCCTGTTACTCGGTCTAGCAGGAAGATCAATCCGTGTTTCGTCAATTGTAAAACCGCATCTACCTTTTTACCTTTATTCTTCACTTTAACAGAGACTAATATGGGAGGAGTAGGCAAATCATAATCCCATAAATCGTGATGTACGACCTGGTAATGCCAGCGTCGTTTACCCGTAGCGGCATCCAATGCGATAACAGAATTCCCAAAAAGATTATCTCCTTTGCGTTTTCCCCCATAGAAATCGGGATTGGTCGTTCCGGTTGCAGCATACAATATCCCACGTTTTTCATCCAGGCTAAACCCGGCCCAGGCATTAGCCCCTCCTCCATACCGATAAGCTGTAGAATCGTCCCAGGTGTCATAACCCACTTCGCCGGGTCGCGGTATCGTATGAAATGTCCATTTGAGCTGTCCGGTATGCACATCGTATGCCCTGATGTGTCCGGGAGCCGCCTCGGCATTCTCAGAAAGGCTGGTCCCCACAATAATCAGGTCCTTATATATAGTAGCGGGAGAAGTCGATGTAACCCGCAGTTTTCTAATATCTCTATAAGGCTCAAGATTATCATAAAGAGACACAATACCGTTATTCCCAAACGTGGGCACTGGCTTCCCTGTTAGAGCATTTATGCTGTAAAGCGAAGAGCCCACAGTATAAAAGATCATTCCACCGGCACGCTTATCCTTATAAAAAGCGATGCCCCGGCAAGCATTGATGCCGAAACCTTCCCGATTTTCAGGATTTAATGCATCCACCCCAGGATCGAATACCCACCTTTCTTTTCCAGTCGTGGCATCAGCTGCAAAAAGTTTCAAACGGGAGGTTACACCATAAAGAATATGGTCTATAATAAGCGGATTTATCTCCATTAATCCGGTATCTCTGGAATGGTATATCCACGCGACCTCAAGATTTTTCACATTATTGGTATCAATCTGATTTAACGCAGAATACCGATTCAACTCATTGCTTCCCCCATAGACACTCCAATCTACATCCTGCTTTAGGCTACTCTTACAACAAGTCAATAAAACTACAACAACCACAATAAGTGTGCACCCACGAAAACTTTTACCGTATCTCCATTCCATAAATCTGTCCTTTAGAATTAAGCGGCTATCTAAAAACCATTTTAAAAACAAACCCATGCACTTTTTTACCAGGTCAGTTAACAACTGACTGTTCAATGTCCATCTCTATTTACGCTGGCCTTTGTCAGTAATTTAAGACAGTAGCCTTCCTGCGATATGCCATGTGATGCATCTTAAAGGGAAGCCAGACTCTTTCGTCTAAATTCGACGAGCGTTCACCTCAAGATCACCTTTGATCTGCCTTCAGCATATCTACTTCACAACCACCTCCCATACTTTAGCCATGCGTGACTTTCCAGCGGGTCCCTCTATCCGCAGCACAACGGTGTAATAGCCAGCCCTTGCGTAAAAATGAATGGGGTTCTTCTCACTGGAACTTTGGCCATCGCCAAAATCCCATTTCCAAGATTTAACGACTCCTGTGGATTCATCCGTAAAACAAACCATTCGACGATTCATGTCTGACACCACAAATGAAAATTGCGCATCAATAGGCTTAAGGAATCTATCTTCTAAAGGCATCAGCCTGAAGGGAACTAAATAAGATGCATTTTTGTACATGTTAAGCTCTTTACTTAGCGTCCAAAAGCCATTATACGCCCTTCCATTCACATCATCATAATCTAAAGTGGCCCAACTGATCCCCACGGTTTTATCTTCTGTCAATCGTGATTCAACAGCCCTTGACGGTCCTTCCACTCCGGCATAATCAAATGGGGTGATCCAAAACTCGAGGACCAATTTACCCGGTTCCCCAGGCTTAAAATCATATGCACAAACGGCATTCGCATAGGGTAATTTTTTGATCCACTGCTGAGCCCCCCAAACATACGCCCACTCTTTCCCCTTAGCTGGTGTATAGATATGATAATTTTGGGCATGCACACTTTGGAAAGAGAACAAAGCGTCTATTGGATCTACTTTCCCCTCATAAAGAGGGGTGATAAAGGGGCCGCCGGAGCGATCTCCGTCCACAACCAGTTCAAAAATATCATTGTGCAGATTGGGTAATGAAAAATCCCAATAATTGTCATAGGCTTCATAAAGAAAATACAAGCGATTTAATCCCTTTACCCAACCCACCCTCACCGTCACGTCCAAATTTTCCCGATCGATTGCAAGATGTCTCCCTGTATCACGCGGGTCAAACATTCTCATTTGATCGATTCCGATTGAGTAGTCTTGGGGAACTACATCCCAGTCATCCATTTTTCCGTCTATTGTGGGAATCATGTTTGGGGGAAACTGGAATATTTTAAACTCACGATTTTCCTGGCCAAACAAGGGGTAATGACCTACGAAAAATAAAAAGAAAGTATAGATTAAAACGCTACGATAAACCATTTACTTAATTCTATAATGGACCAAAGCGTTATCATAAAATAATTTCCTTTTATCCTCGTCCGGTCTCTTAACAATTACTTCCTTTAACACATTGATCCAACTTGCCAATTCTACCTTTTTCAAAACCCAGGGCCAATCACCAGCAAACATTACCCTGTCCGGACCAAAAAAATTAAAACATTCATCGACAAGAGGGGCTAAATTCCTTGCTGACATATCCCCGGATTTCACTAGGACTTGAGTCACAAGGTTAGATATTTTGCATGCCGTATTTTTCTTCGATGAGATTATTTCCATGCCAGTCATCCATATTTGGCGGTCGAGTTCCGCATTTTTCAAAAACCTTTCCCAAGGTTGATAAAACGCTTGAGGATCTCCTCTTCCGCAATGTTCCACAATAAACAGGGTATCAGGACAAAGGCTTGCCAGCTCGGCTATTTGTGGAAGCCATTTTGGCGATAAAGAAAACTCAAAACTCAAATTGAAGCTCCCTAAAATTCGCATGTTCTTCACTACCTGCTCACTTAAGATGTCACCTGAAGATGGAAAACCACTTCGAATGCCCTTGATGTAAGGAGAACCCTTAAACTCAGATATATATTCCTCAAATTTTTCACTCTGAATATCCGCTGCAATAACGGCTCCTACCATAGGGTTTGACCTATCCTTGCAAAGTTCAATCGCATAAAGAGCTTCCTTACGGCGATTCTCCGGAGCAACACCCACCTCAACATAGATTGATTTCTGTACATTTAGCCCCTGCACAGCATCAAGGTAGGCCTCCATATTAAAATTACCGGGTAATGGAGGAGTACACCAACCTACTTTAAAGCGCTCAAAATCGCAAAGATGCTGATGGGTGTCAATGATGGGATACAGCTCTTTTTCGCTCTCGCGAGTAAAATCCAAAAATGGCCTTCCAGCAAACGAAGCCGCGGTCATCACTGAAGCAGATTTTAAAAATCTCTTTCTGTCCATTATACTACACAATTATGTGCTTCATAAGAATAAGTTACAAGTAGGAACCTTTTTCTCACTCAATTTTCCCGTAACGGCGAACCGGCTTTCCAAACAGACTTGGATAAGAAATCGGGCGTTTTTCTTTCCCCACAGAGAACCACACTCCAAAATGAAACTACTCGCTCATTATTTTACATCCCACCAAACGTGCGTACTTTCCAAATCTCCTCCTTCACCCAGCTTTTCTACGGCAGTCTGATAACCTGCGAGATTATTATCATGCTCGGCAATAGGATATAAATAGCGGGAAATCATCTCATTGACTGACACATTAGGATTATCTGAATTTAACAAAGGATACGTCTTGGGATACCCTGTCCGCCTCATCTCTGCCCAGGTTTCATGAGGCTGCGGAAACTCAGCAATCCACTTCTGAGTCGCAATCTGTTCACGCTGCTTCTCAGGATCTGTGGAAAACTTAACAGGAATATCCGTCAATGCTGGAGTATGGTAATAGTCGTTTAGCGCAACCGGCAAGCTTGTACCATTAATATAGTTATTTATCACAGTCGCATCAGTAATTCCCCAGGTATTCATAGAACTTTTTATTCCCTGCTGATAGAATTCTTCCGCTGTTCCTCCCATATCCCATCCATTTAAGGCACCTTCGGCACGTGCAAAGTAAGCTTCAGCGGCGTACATGACGGTTTGCGGCGTTGTATTCATGTTCTCAGGTTGAAAATATGCGCTCACGTTTGACACATTATCGTAGCTGTTTTCAGGAATCACTTGCTGCGCCGGGCTCATTCCACACCGTACACCGCGATATTGACCATCAGTAAGCGCGGGAGACCAGTATTTACTCATTCTAGGATCATTCCATCCTTTAAATAAGCTTTCAAATTCGCAACTCATCCTCTGCTCGTTCCAACCCGTCTGAAAATTCATACCATTAGGGTTTGCGACGCTTACGGTCACCAGGGCATTGTCACTCACATCGGTCATCACCCCATGTGATACCGCCTTTTCAGCCTCCATTTTTGCTTTAACCGGATCAACCATAGAAATACGCATGGCCAAACGCAGACGCAGCGTATTGCAGAACTTAAGCCACGCTGAGTTATCACCATGATAAATGGGATCGTTGTCTCCAAAAGAAGGAGTATTAAGGTTATTTCTTAAAAGCGAATCGGCTGACTCCAATTCTTCAAAAAAGTCATAATACACATCCTTTTGTGAATCAAAAGTGAGTACCCTGCCCGGGCTTCCAATTTGTGAATAAATAATAGGACCCCACGTATCTGTGGCGCGATGCAGAATAAAGACCTTCCAGATTCGTGCCACCGCGTTAATAGTTGGCGCATTATCGTCACTGATATTAATTACGTTCTGCAAGGGAGATAGGGCTCCGTACCATGCGTTATAAATCGTATTCGGCATAAAATCTGGAATCAGATACCGTTGAAAAGAATGGGCAACCTGAGTGGAAGCAAATTGACGAGAGAATAAACCCGGACCAAGTGCAGACGCCCAGTAACTTGTTCCGACAAAAGTCTGCACTACTGATCCGGGAAACAAACTCCTGATGTCCATGGAAGACAATGTAGCCAGGCGTGTCGGATCAGTATTGATCTTCTCAAAATCTTTTGTGCATCCAGCGACAAATATCAGACAAGCCATGAACTTTATGCGGTATGATTTTCTCACATTTAAGATTAGAGAACGTCTTTTGTTAATTACAGTTAAGCCTTTCATTGTCTTTTGCTTTAAAATGCTATGTATATTCAATTGCTCCATGCTTTTGTGCAGGCAGTAATCTACGAACCGCTAAAAAATGACCGTTAAAACAGTAAGAAGATCACTCATCTACAACAAAATGAAAGAGAATAAAAAAAAGTATAACAACTAAAACGTTAATTTCAGATTAAGGTTAATGTTGCGCGTAGTCGGCTGGCCGATGCTCTGCTCAGGATCAAACGGTGAATGAATTTCAAACCAAAAAAGGTTCCTTCCGACAAGAGACAATTTTGCGTACTTGATAAAAGGTATTTTCTTTAATAGCTGATTTGAAATGTTATAGCTTATTTTTGCCTCTCTTAACCGCATATTGGTCGCAGAATAAACATATCCTACCCCATTTACATTTGTCCAGTAGCTCTCCGCATCAATACTTTTAGTATTTTTCTTTCCGTCTGCGGTGTACCCGTCAATAATTAATCCGCCTTCCCTCCCTTTTAGTGAGGCTTGTGATGTACCCTGGATATCGATAATACTCTGGTAGGTCTGGCGCACCACTCCACCATGACTATAGTCTATCAGAAAACTGAGTGAAAATTCCTTATAAGAGAATTCATTCAAGAATCCAACCATATAATCTGGTTGGTCTCCGCCGAAATAAACAGTCCCGACGCCAAAAATTGGTCTTCCATTATCATCAACAAGCCTTCTTCCTTGTTCATCTCTGGCCCAATCTTGCGCATAAATATCTCCAATGCTGCCTCCAATAAGCCTACTGGTAGATCCTGAATCCAGTCGAACAATTTTATTTTTATTCCTTGAAAAGTTAAGTGTGGCATCCCAGGAAAAGTTGCCACCATCGATTGGCTTCCCGTCCAAAACGAATTCCAAACCTCGATTCTGAATCAGACCAGCATTCACATATTCGCTTGCATATAAGGATGCGACAGACGGAGTCGGCAATTCTATCAACTGATTAATCGTGTGTGACTGATAATAGGTTGCACTTAAACCCAGTCTTCCGTTAAAAAATCGAGCATCTATTCCAAACTCGTAGGTAGAAGTTAATTCGGGCTTGTAATCGTCTGTGGCACGCAATGAGGACGGCTTAATAATTCCGCCAGGGAGCACCGAAAAATAATTTCGATCCACATATTGCTTGCCTCCATATCCCGACTCGGCATAGGTAATTCTGGCCTTCCCGTAGGAAATCCAGGAAGGGAGCTTAAGCAATTCCGAAATCACAGCCGATAATCCAACTGTCGGGTAAAAGTACGATTGATTGCCGGCGGTAAGTGCCGAAGACCAATCATTTCTCATTGTAGTACTCAGATAGAGCATACCCTCATACGAGAAGGTAAGTACGCCATAAAGAGACTGAATCTGCGGAGATCTTCCAAACAGGTTATTTGATATTAAATTTTTAGCATTCTGCATAAAAAAGAAATCCGGCTTGATTAAGCCAAGGGCATTAAGTTCCAGGCTTTCGTATTTGCTCTGCTGAACTGATGCGCCTATGTTTCCATTCAAGTCAATTTTGTCCGTCAGTTTCCGATCAAAGGACAATAACGCGTCCACATTGATTGCAGTGCTGCTTAATTTTCTCAAGGAATACACATTTCCATAGCCTGCCCAGAAATAGGAGTCTTCATACATTCTGTCATCCGTCTTTTGTATCAACTTATCCATACTGGCTCTCACCTGAAGATTTATCCAGTCAGCAAAATCATATTTAACGGACAATAACCCTAAAATGCGGTTCTTTTGTTCATAGTACAGGTGTCTGTTTAGCGCCCAATAGGGATTAGAATTGAAGACTGAACCCGGCTTCCAAAAACTCTGTTTGCGGTTTCCAAATTCATCAAAATATTCATATTTCTGCATTTCAGATAGTGGTATGGTGGCAGGAGCTTTAAGCATCCTGGTATAAACATCCACATGCGAATCAGTCGTGGCTTTGTTATCATTGCTTTCTATGATATATGTGATTTTGGAGGAAAATGAAAGCCTTGAGCTTATCTTATTATCAATTTTGAAATCAAAATTGTTCCGATTATATGTTTGGTTGGGAATAATTCCTTTTGCATTGATATTCCCATACGAAAAATACGTTTGCGTTAAGCTATTCCCACCCATCACACTTACTGTATTGCCTATCGTAAGGCCGCGCCTTAAAAAATCCTTTAAGCGATTCGGCTGACCGGTATATGGCACCTCATCCCCATTCCATAAGGTAACTAACTGTCCTGTGGCTTTAGGCCCCCAACTGCCTTCGCCATTGGGATCAAAAACGCCACCGGTCCCTTGCCCATATTCACTCTGAAGTTTGGGCAGGCGATTGGGCTCATCCACTGCGACATTAAGCGTGTAATTCATTGTAAGCTTACCTTCCTTCCCACTCTTTGTCGTTATAATAATCGCTCCGTTCTGTCCCTTGCTTCCATATAATGCAGCTGCAGAGGCCCCCTTTAATACAGTGATCGACGCCACATTATCATTGTTAATCATCCCTATCCCATCTCCTCCATTTCTTCCCCCATAAAACCCGGTACTGCCTCCGGTTTCCAACGGCCTGCTGCTGTTATCAAGCGGCACACCATCAATAATAATCAATGGCTCGTTATTGCCAGAAAGAGAACGACGACCACGCAATAGAATATTTGCAGAACTACCCGGCCCGTTAGGACTCATTGTAATCCTCAAACCGGCCACTTTTCCTTCTAGCGCGGTAGCTAAATTTGTGGTTTTTGTCTCCTCAACCTCAGTGTTACCAATCGTTTGCACCGAATACGTTAAAGATTTCTCCTGTCTTTTAATACCAAGAGCGGTCACAACCAATTCGCCCAAGTCGCTCGTAGCTAATTCTAATATTGCGTTCACTTCCGTCTGATTTCCCACATTCACGCTTTTGGATTGATATCCTATACAAGACATTTCAAGTACAATATCCTCATTATCAGGAGCGTTCAAATGAAAACGACCATCTCCATCTGTAGTGGCTCCTATCGTCGTACCCTTTATTACAACGGATACGGCTTGTAAGGGCTCCCCCTTCCGGTTTACAACTCTTCCATGAATTTCAACGGGAGGTGAAGCAACTACTTTTGCTGATGGAACGTTGTCCAGTTTGTGCCCATTGTTGTCGGGTTGAATAACAACCGTATTCTTCACAAAAGCATACGTAAGCTGCTCGCCATCCAAACAGGCCGATAGCGCCTGGTCAAGTGTAGCATCTTTAAGAGTAATATTAATGGGTTTGGTATTTTGTATCACATTCTTATCGAAAAAGAAATGATATCCGGATTGTTGCTCAATATCTTTGAATACCTCTGAAAGATGAATATTATCTTTCACTATGGTAATCTTTTGCGCATTGAGCTTTGCGTTAACCTGGAAGGAAAAAAACAACAACAGGATAATTTTAAATTTCATGATCATCCATATTTTGGTTCTTAATGATTGGGATTTTCTTCTTATCGGATAGTCCACAGATAGCATCCGCAGCTAATTTTTTATGAACAAGGAATTCATAATGCGTGGATGGTCCTTCTTAGCCACTATTTCACATCATATTGTGCAAATTCCTCCCATTCCGGAAGAACAAGAGATCACTTAATAGGGTGGTTTCATATAAGAGTCCGCTGAAAAGCATTTTGGGTGGGTGCTCATAAGCACAAAAATAGGTGGTGATAATTATGCTTTTGAAAGGATTTTATGTCGACCACCAGGCAGAATAAGCCCCCCTTCATCGTCGAATATATAATAGCTCATATATGCGTCGATAAATCATCTGATACCTTCGCCAATTATATCTCACGGCTGAAAGAATTACCCTTCTCTAATCACCTGGTGGTTAGGAATCAACGAGGCTTTTTAATCAAATGATCCTGTAAATCACCTATTTTTTCACAACAAACCTGTTCCATAATCTGCTGCAATTGCCTTTTCAGGATAACAATCGTATGATCGGCACCCCCATTGCCTAATGCAGCAACGCCATACATAAATGTTCTTCCCAGAAAAGCAAACTCCGCTCCTGACGCAAGCGTCCTCGCAATATCCGGCCCGCTACGTAAGCCACTATCCATCATTATTTTTATGCGGCCCTTATACTTCTCCACAATCCCGCCAAGCGAACGGATGGCCGACTGTCCAGCATCTAATTGCCTACCTCCATGATTGGAGACTATAATTCCATCAATTCCCAATTGAATACTTTTTTCAACATCTATCTCATTTACGATCCCTTTCAATACCAACTTGCCCTTCCACAAATCCCTTATGGCCGCTATCCTATCTTCATCTAATCTACCGTCGAACGTTCTATTCATAAATAATCCGAGATGACGCATATTCATGGCCCTGGGCATGTAGGGCTTCATAGTCTTGAAGGAGGGGCGTCCATGAATAGCGGTCCTAAGCATCCAAGCAGGTCGCCCCATAATCTGCAATATGTTACCTATCGTCATCCTCGGTGGCATTGAAAGGCCATTTTTTATTTCTTTATTCCGATACCCAAATGTGGGCACATCACTGAGAATAACCAGAACGGGACAATGACCAGCAGCTCGCTTAATGATTTGATCCCTTAACGTTTCTTGGGCCGGATGGTATAATTGAAACCAGGCCTTCCCTTCTGTTATCTCGCTGATCCGCTCAATAGTACTTGTACTAACCGTACTCAGTATAAAAGGAATATTATGCTTAACCGCTGCTGCCGCAAGTATCTCAGGAGAATTTGGCCAAATCAGTCCCTGCAGACCCACAGGTGCGATGCCAAATGGTGCGTCATACAGATGCCCAAAAAGATCCGTTTTCATATCAGGGCCCACGTATTTCTTTAAATACTGTGGCAGAAGCTCTATCTCCCGAATATCCGAAGTGTTTTTGGATAGATTGACTTCTTCATTACACCCACCCTCAAGATACTCATAGGCAAATTTCGGAATCCTTTTTCTTGCTTTGTATCTGAGATCCTCCACTGAAGGATAACGAGGATTAAATTGAGGTTTCATAATAAGAGTATATAGATAGAACGCATACAACGAGACAAAACCTTCTATCGTCGATTATTTTTTGCTTTTAAAACAACTGCCACACATTCACATAAAACGTTGAAGCAAACATGTCCGAAATTTTAAAACAGCTAAACTGACAAAGTCATTGAAAAAACCAAAGAACTCATCATGCTTTAATAGCCGCATTGTCAAATGCCGAAATAGCTCTAATCGTCTTGATCACAGAATCTGGTGTCAGGGAGATACTGTCTATTCCTTCTTCTATCAGGAACCTGGCAAAATCGGGAAAATCCGAGGGCGCCTGTCCACAAACCCCTACCTTGACCCCATTTTTCTTGGCCGACCTGATCAGTGTAGAAATCATTTGCTTTACAGCTAAATTCCGCTCATCATAGAGATCGGCTACCAAGGAAGAGTCCCGGTCAAGACCCAGCGTAAGTTGGGTCAAATCATTAGATCCAATCGAAAAACCATCTACATGTTTTGAAAACTCATCTGCCAAAATGATGTTAGCAGGTATTTCTGCCATTAAGTACAATTGTAAATTATTAGCGCCTCGTTCCAAACCAAATTCCTTCATCACTGCTTTGACCTTAATCAATTCTTCCACAGTTCTACAGAAAGGAATCATTACCACTACATTATCCAGGCCCATTTCCTCCCTTACAGCTTTTACCGCTTTACATTCCAGGCCAAAAGCTGCCTTATACGAATCTGAATAATAACGTGATGCCCCTCTCCAGCCAATCATTGGATTTTCTTCTCTTGGCTCGAAATGATTTCCCCCTAAAAGATTAGCATACTCATTCGTTTTAAAATCACTAAAACGCACGATTACGGGATTAGGATAAAACGCTGCAGCAATTTTTGCGATGCCATAAGATAATTTCTTTATAAAGAAATCTTCTTCACTGTCATAGCCAAAAATTCGCTTTTCAATCTCCTTTGTCAGCAGAATATCCCCTAATTCCTTATGGTGCAACAAGGCAAGAGGATGAACCTGTATATAATTATTAATGATAAATTCCTCCCTTGCCAACCCCACACCGCAATTGGGTAAATTTGAAAATTTAAAACACATGGAAGGTGAGGCAACATTCAACATAATTGCCGTATCGATCACAGGTAGTTTGTCAAGATCATATTCAGTGGTTTCATAATCTATTATCCCTTCGTAAACCAGACCCGATTCCCCTTCAGCGCAACTTACCGTGATTTCATCTCCTTCCTGAAGAATCTTGGTGGCATTGACACACCCCACTATGGCGGGCACCCCCAGTTCTCTTGCGACTATAGCTGCATGGCAGGTACGTCCCCCTTTATTGGTCACTATGGCTGACGCCTTTTTCATAATGGGTTCCCAATCCGGGTCAGTCATGTCTGTCACCAGCACATCCCCTTCCCTAAATTCATTTCCGTCAACCAGCCTTTTATCTAATGAATACAAAATGTTGACATTCCCTGCACCTATTTTATCACCCACTGCAATTCCTTTTAATAATACCTTAAGCTCCTTGGCCTCATGATGGACCTTGTATTCCGTTATTCTCTTATGATTCACCCGGGAGTGGATGGTTTCAGGTCGTGCCTGGACAATAAACAGCTCCTTACTCAACCCATCGAATGCCCATTCCACATCCATAGGCGTCCATTGATTCCTGAGTTTTGAATAGTAGTCTTCAATTTTCACAATCCAGTCCGATAGCTGGATCACCGCATCGTCTGACAAGCAAAAACGGTTCTGCAAATTTGCCTCGGTGGAAATTATTTTAACTCGTTCATCTGCCTTATCCCCATAGACCATCATTTTATCTTTCACGCCCAATTTCTTCTCAATAATTGATTTATATCCGTTCTTCAACGTAGGCTTAAAAACAATAAATTCATCGGGTGATATGGAACCCTGTACGACTAACTCGCCTAATCCAAATGCACCATTAATGACCACGACATCTCGAAAACCACTCTCAGTATCCAGGCTGAATGCCACTCCGGACGACCCAAGATCACTTCGAACCATCTTCTGGACACAGATACTTATTCCGACCGAAAAGTGATCATAGTGAAAACTCTCCCGATAGCTGATGGCACGGTCTGTAAATAGTGAAGCAATGCAATTTCGCACGCAATCCATCAAAATCGCTGGGCCACGAACGTTCAAAAAGGTTTCCTGCTGACCGGCAAATGACGCATCAGGAAGATCCTCGGCAGTAGCGGAAGAACGTACTGCCACATCGGTATACTCCTGATCGTAGTGGGAAGAAAGCTTCTCATAAGCCCCTATAATCACTTCACTCATTGGCTTAGGAATGCGGCCGTTTTGTAATAATAGCCTTATCTGTTGTCCTCCTCTTCTCAGCGATTCAATACTTCCATAGTCAATAGTGTCAATTATATGACGGATCGTTCCTTCCAGATTATTATATTGCAAAAATTCTCTATAGGCCGAAACTGTGATCACAAATCCGCTTGGAATAGTTACTCCTAAGGAGGAAAGGTGCTGAATCATTTCTCCCAAAGAGGCATTCTTGCCTCCGACCTTTTCAATGTCATTGATGCCTACTTGATCCAGTTCTAATATGTAACTATCGCTCATTTATGCTAGCTTTTTTATCTATAAATTTATATTTCTTAGGTATCCATCGATTCGATATCAATACATTGCATGCTTATTCAATCGCCTGTTCAATACAGACAAGCTACCCGTTATTTCTTTAAAAAGTAGTTCCAACTGCCATCGAAAAAAGTGAAATCCCTGTATTTAAAAAAGCGTACCCTTGGCGTGATCATTGTCCGAACGCTAATCGGTAATCCTTCAAAAAGGGATTGCTTTCAATAAAATCTTGCATTTTCAGCAGGGGTCTTCCCCATTCGCCATTTGTACACTGCTACACATGGCGGCACATGCGCAAAAAAACATCGAAGAATGCTATTCAATCGCACATATGTTAATTATTCAGCTTCAAAAATCCCCCATCAAATGGATAATCGGTTCCAGTGATAAACGATGCTTCGTCACTGCATAAGTACAACGCCAAACACGCCACTTCTTCCGGTGTGGCCATTCGTCCGATTGGTTGTGTCTGCGATAACTTCTCAAACATCTCCGTTTCTTTCCCAGGGTAATTCTTTTTTAAAAAGTTATCTACAAAGGGCGTATGCACTCTTGCAGGGGAAATAGAATTACATCTGATATTATATTTGATATAATCCTTGGCCACAGATAATGTCATTGCAGCGATAGCTCCTTTGGCGGCTGAATAGGCAAACCTATCTGGAATACCCGACCACGCTGCAATTGATGCCATATTCACAATAACACCTCCATTGCCGCTTTTCATTATGGGTATAGAACAAAACAGACAATTGTAAACACCAATGACGTTTACATCCATAACCCGTTCAAAATCTCCTTTGGCAGTAGTATCTGCCCTCCCTATATGAGCTATTCCGGCGTTATTGATTAAGATGTGATGCCTGCCTATTGCTTCAAAGGTCTTCATTACTTCTTGCTGGTTAGTAACATCGCAAACATGAGAAAATGCGCTGCCGCCATTCTCTTCTATTTCAGCCACAATTGACGCCGCACTTTCACTGCTCAATTCTATAACGTGTACTTCAGCACCGCGTCTTGCAAATAGCATGGCGATGGCTTTTCCTATACCACTGCCTGCGCCGGTGATCACCGCCTTTTTATTCTCCAATAAAAACATAGGTTACTGTATATATCCGGTGAATGCATCAAATGCAAGCCACTCACCCTGCATCGTTAAATTATATATCGTAAGTACTACCAAGTCCTCTCCTTGAGCAAATCAGGAAATTCTTCTTTGGGAAAAGGTAATTTGTGTTCCTGGGAATCATACCATTTAGAAAAATCGGCTTCAATATCAGGTGTCCATCGATCGTCAATTTGGCCAGAGGTATATCTGCCTTCCCGGATTCGCTGTTGTCCAAATTCATCCCTCACCTTAACGAGTTCTCCAATTTTCACTATTCGCTCAGCCAAATGCGGAGGTATGAAGATGACACCATAGGAGCACCCCAGCACAATATCCCCGGGAAGTACAGTGACGCCCCCGATTCTAATGGGCACATTGATTCCCGTAAGCATCATGTTTTGTTGATAGGATGGATGGTATCCTCTGATGAAAGAAACAAACCCCTTAATGCGTATCAAGTCGTTTATATCTCTTACTGTACCATTGAAAACAACCCCGTTTCCCGATTTAGCAAAAATTGCCGTACCCAAATTACTCCCGATGATCGGCCCATTATCTACCTTACCATATGAATCCGCCACGTATACATCCCCTTGCTGTAGCTGGTCTATTGGCCAGTTTACCATATCTCCGACTCTTCCTTCTTTCGCCCCTTCCTTTTCCAACTGCTCTCGGACTTCCCGGCGTAAGGGCATGTATTGTGCAGTTAAGACCCGACCCACCAGCACTTCTCCGGGATGTATGTCCTGCCAATCGCCTTCATATTGTTCCGGATATCCTTCCGCCCGGAGTACCGCCCAAGCATCTTCTATCGGAACGTTCTTCATACGCTTTAAGATATCGTCTGATACCTTCGGCCTTCCGTCGGCAAATCGCTCTCCTTTCCATTTAGGCGTCAATTCGATCAGCTCTTCCCTGCTCAAACCTAGCTTTTGGGCATAAAGAAAAGTAGGCGCAAGCAACAATAAAATAATAGCAAATCTCATCCTGATACTTTTCATAGCTTAATATATTACATGGTCCGTGGTATCCTGACATATCTCATTTACACTGTCTAGTAAACCTTCTGACATTTTAATCATCTCCTGGTAAATCACCATATTGATCTCACGACAACGTTCAAGATCCTTAAAACCTCTTAGGCGTAGCACAGACCCCGCCACATATATGCCTTAATGCCAGGTCTCCGCCAACCCGCTCTGGCCTGTCTTCAAAAAAATTACATTGAAGCGCATAAATCCTTCAGCTCATCTGGGTGTAATGATAGAAACCCCAATAGCACTTCCCCTATTCCTCAAAATGCTGCCAACCCTATTTGCCTGGATAATCCATTAGAGCACCATATCTCCTGTCTGAATTATGGAAAATCTTCACGCTTATCCACCTTGGAAAACCACGTCATCATACCCGCGGTTCCTCCCAGGTCCTGTAATCGGCCGTACTAGGCGAGGCCAATCATATGACTACAATAAGCTAAATGCGCTATCAAACAAACCTGTTTTGTCTCGCTATACCTGAATCATTTTTGATCATTGGCGCCCGAAAAAGCTGAATTATTATAAAAGAAATCTCATTTTGTCCATTCACCCACATTATAAATTATCCCATCTTTAATCACTTTCTCCACTTTCATGGCGTCTTGGATTCTATGTAATGGATCACCGTCTACAATCACTAAATCTGCTACCTTTCCAGGTTCTATGCTTCCAAGGTCCTTCCCTACCCCTACATTTTCTGCCGCTCTGATAGTAGCCGTTTGCAGGGCCTGAAAAGGTGTAAGGCCGGCTTGCACCAGTAACCAGAGTTCAGTATGCAAACTGGCAGCATAAGGCGCAAATGGAGCATCAGTCCCCGAGGTGATTTTACCGCCTAAATCAGAAATATCCTTTACTGTTTTCAGAAGCGCATTAAAATTTGCGTCACTACGTGAAGTCCTCGATGAATCCTGCTTTAACACCCTGTTAATCAACACTTCAAGATGTTCATGCGTAAGGAATTTCCTCATTCTGGCATCATTCAATAGCTCATCATACTGTGCTGCCATCCTATAAAACCCGCTTCTTAAATTAACGGTCGGCGTAACGTTCATTCCCGAACGAGCAATCAACTGAACCACATCTTCATAGCTTCTAAAATTTGCATCCAATATCAAAGAATAACCTCGCCGACTAGTTCCCGCAATATGCTCCAGATCATTGACGTTATACATTACCGCAGGATATAACTCATGTGACGTGATAGGAATACCCAAGTCATGGGCGCCCTCAGCAAATCTCTTTTGGAAAGAATTCGGTAAACGGACATAGGCTTTTATTAAGCTATAGTTAAGTTTCTTTGCCCTTTCTAATTCCATCTTAAGATGATTCGTGTCGGTTACACTGTTCGCAAATCCATAGTAAACGCGATTACCGGCATTCAATCCTCCTGTAAAAAAATCTCTTGGCCCCGGACGAAATCCACCTGACCAAGATTCACTCCGTGCATTTGCTTCGTAAGGATCAGCTCCTGTTTCTCTCACTGAAGTAATCCCATAGGAAAGCCATATCTTCCCAAGCTTTTCACCATCGCTGGAACTAAGATGCGTGTGCATTTCAAACAAGCCAGGAAAAATCACCTTGTCTGATGCATCGATAATTTTAATCTTCTCTTCATGGTTCATGTGCGGACTTATCTTCTTAATGCGGTTTCCGCTCACGTATATGTCCACATCATCCATATAATTACTATCCACTCCATTGAATAATTTTCCCGCATGAATGACGTAATCGCCAATGGAATGTTTTGGCTTCCACTTCAGGGCCACGGCAATTTCTGCCGATTGTCCGGATGCTACATTTATTGTTTTTAGTTTATCTGTGGCTATATACACGATGTTTTTCGAATCTCCTGTCCAACTCAGATTGTCTGCCAGTTCTTCTGTCAGCTGCTTCGGCTCGCCAATTATTGACCCAGCTTTGTCTACTGAAACCACCCATAATACGCCGTTCTTCACGTAAGCCATGCTGGTCCCATCGGGAGACCATACCGGGCCGTTCTGGCTCCTAATACTTAAAGGATTAGTAGAATCCGGAGAAACATACCGGAAAGTCCCCTCACGTATCGATGCAAGTAAAAATTGATTATGGCCTTCCCTAAAACGTGTGGAGGAAGGAACCAAAGCCATTAATGCCAAGATATTCCCATCGCTTGACCAGCTGGCCTTACTGGGAACGAAAAGCGTCTTACTAATCACATCTCTCACCTTTCCGGTGGCTACATCAGCCACCTTTAAGGTACCGCGTCCCCATCGTTTCATATAATCAGTTGTGGAAAACGCTATTTGCTTGCCATCGGGAGACCAGGAGGGCATGGTCACTTCCTCAGAAACTTGATTGGTTAATAGATGGCATTCCCCCGTTTTCACCTCTTGAATCCAAATCTGCATTTTTCCACCACGATCAGAGATGTAGGCAATCTTTTTACCGTCGGGTGACCAGTCAGGGTAAAGGTCCACATAGTCCCCATCGGTCAGTTGAGTGAGTTCCCCATTTACTTCCTGTATATAGATATGCCCCAGTGCTGAAAATGCCACCTTCTTCCCGTCGGGGGAGACCATAGGTCCAACTATGCCCAGTACAGGCCTTTCCTGCTGACTGTCAAAATCATAGTTTCTTTGTGTATAGGGTGTTCGATTTACCGTAAAGGTTGCCGTAAATGGTATGGAATTGACCGCATTCTCCCCAATCACCCTCCTTTTAATTTTACCATCCGCGGTATATACAATGGTATTATCTAATTCCCAGTTTACACGGAAGGGAAAAATATCTTCATCTCCTGCCGAAATTTGTCTGATCGAATCTGTGGATAAGTCTGCGACATACATATAACTGGTATTGTCCGGAGCAAAAAGCATTGATCTGCTGGTGTATGCCGAAAAAGCCAGTTTCTGATCATCGTTGCTCCAGGACGGTGCCGCAATACGCAGCTTGGATGAAAACACCATCCGCTCATCCCCATTTTCCAATATGTAGATCCCAGGCTGGCTTCTTTCAGAAACAAAGGCAATCTCATTGCCACTACCCGAAAAAGCAGGATTGTAATCATTGGCCTCGTCCGAAGTAAGCTGGCTAAGTTTACGACTCTCCAAATTTACCTGCCAGATATCATAGTTGCCACTTCGGTCCGATGAAAAGATAATGGACTTCCCATCAGGCGACCAGTCCGGCTCCCTATCATCAAAATAACCATCAGTAATTTGTCGAAGGCCACTCCCATCCTTGTTTATCACCCATATATGGTAATTCCCACTTCTATAAGAATGAAAGGCAATGTACTCCCCATCGGGAGACCAGACAGGCTCTTGGTCATCACCCATTCCATCTGTAATCCTTTTTGCATCTCCTCCCTTAGCGGGGAGTACCCAAAGCGCACCCTGAAGGGTCATGGCTATTGTGGAATGGTCTGGCGAAAGTGCGACCGCCATATTCGTCCCTTCTGAAACAGTGATATGTGTGGAATCCCCTACGCATGAAAAAAGCCATAAAAAACATATACCAATCAGACCAATAAATACTATTCTTTGCTTCATTATTTTACCTTAATGTCATTAATGGAAATAGCCAGTCGGTGACAAATCCACCTATATGCTGTTTTAATATCACGCTGTAACTGATGGCCAATTCTACCCGGCCTGTGCTTTTAGCAAAACCGATTCAAGGGTAACAGAAGCGCCTCCCTGCCTCTTACTCTCATCTGCCGCTTCCATAAATGTCCACATCTCCAGAATTTCCTCCATGCTTACAGGAGATATTCCAGTGCGAAAAAACTTAAGCATCTCGACCACCAATGGCCTGTGCCCTACATCATAAAATGAACCCGCAGGAAGTATATCTTTGGCACCAAATGCAATGCCACTGTGCGTGGCCTTCCCTTTTCGTATGCCTCTATACGTACCCAGCCGATCATTTTCCCAGCTTCCAACGACAATATCGGTATTCGGAGTATTTATCCGCTTTACGCTATGGCAGCCTTTGCCCATTATCGCATACAGTATTTCTATCCCATGGACGCCATACCAATAAAAATCCGGATGTGTGGGTTCTAAAGGGGCGGCACTATAGGTATCGGCACCCGTGATCTCGCCAATCGCTCCGGCACGAGCCGCCTGCGCTCCTTTCAAATATCGGGTGGGTGAAGACGAAAAGATGGGGGAATTGTATTGCTTTGAAGCGGCGATAATTGCCACTACATCTTTTAAACTGGCAGCAAACGGTTTGTTGATAAACAGTGGCTTGCCAGCCCGCATCACTTTAAGAGCCTGTTCCAAACGAGGATGTCCATCAAAGGTCATTAACAGCACCGCATCCACTTTGTTTACAAGTACATCAATCGAATCGACAATCTCCACACCAATTTCCTTCATTCTTCTCACATATAAAGGAATTTGTTTCATGCTGGATTCAATGCTTCTGCTCCCATAAGGATATGCGGCCACCACCTTAAATCCACTTACATCAGATCCAAATGTAGGTTGAACCACATCAAATCCAGGACCCTTTATATTGTTAATATGGCTTATAATCATCGTCACTTGTGATGTATCAAGGCCTATTATTCCAATCTTTTTTTCCTCATCCGTATTAGAAAATGAGGACAAACTGCCAAGCGCACTGGCTCCCAAGCCAACAGTAGTTAACGATGTAATAAATTTTCTTCTGTCAATACCCTTCATATATAAACATATGTTAGCAGTTCTTGATATTGTATATCACGAACCAAATCTGAATGATGAATAATGGACTAAATTCCAGAATATGAATTACGGTAGTCTTTCGTGGACGTTATGAAAGAACCTCCAGAAACTTCTCGATGTCCGATAAATTATTATAGACCGAGGGAGAAATACGCATTTTATTGCCAAATCTCATCGCGACATTAATCCCGGCTTTCTTTAGTTTATCCATTGTCCCTTTGGGATCTTTTGCCTGAAACACCACTATGGGGCTATTATTATCGGGGGGCGTAATTGTGGGATACCCTAAACGCGGCATCTCTTTAAGAAGTCGGTCCGTCAACATCCTATTATGCTGTTGAATATTGTCGACACCCAAATCAAGTATATACTTTAATGCATAGTGTGATGCAATTACTCCCTCATAATTGGGATAGCTTACCTCATACATTCTTGGGCCCTCCACCTCGTGCCAGATAATATCCGGTTTACTCGGATCAGGATTATCCGTCCATGGCGCATAATTGAACGATACCCCACCAGAAGAAAGTGTGGGCTTTACTACGGTCCCCTGAAGGTCTTTGCGTATGTACATAAATCCGAAGCCCTTCCCTCCGCCCATAAGCCATTTGAACGTAGAACAGGCTGCCACGTCTATACCCATTGCTTTCACATCTACTGGAACTGCACCCACTCCCTGAATAAAGTCGACATAGAGAATTGCTCCATGAGCATGAGCAAGATCGCTGATGGCTTTCACATCTCTGGCTATAAAACCATTTACATTCGAAACAAGCGTAATGGCTATCAATTTGGTGTTCTTGTCTACAAACGGTTCAAAGTCATGCACATCAAATCTCCAATTTTTGCATTTGATCATCCTCAATTCCAGACCATCGTGTTTCTCACGAAACTTATACCCATAAATGCTTTCTGTATAATGCAGATCCGTCATGACCACGTTTCCCCCTTTAAGATCCATGCCATTTAACATATTACTTTCTGCGGTAACGGTACTTCTGGCGTGGGCGATTTCTGATGGATCAGCATTTATAAGTTCGGCAAAAAGCCGCTTACCCTCGTCTCTGGACTTAGCCCACCAGGGCCACCATGGTACGCCCACATCATCTTTAGTCCATTCTGTAATTTTGTGAACAGCTTCAGCCGTATAACTATTGGTGGGATGGGTGGATGCATTATCCATATAGATCTGATAGCGCTGGCGGGGAAAGTCCATGCGAACCTTGTCCCAATCCAAAGAATCTCCTTTTAAATGTTGAGGAAATTTTATGACTTTTTCCAAGTCGAGGTCATAGGATGTAAATGAACTCAAGGTGCTGGCTCCCAGAACAGATGCTCCTATTCCAGCTAACGACTTTAAAAACCCTTTTCTTTCCATAATTATTTGCGCCTCCGCGCTTTTGAAGTGATATAATCAATGTATCCAATGCCGGATTTAGGGCACACGCCTCATCACATCAGATCATTTTATGGGCCCTTTAAAGCATAATCTTATAGCGACTCTAATCCACCTTCGTTTCCACTCAATTGAATTAAAATAAATCATCCAAAATTTCATTATGGTACTACAACTCCAGGATAGAAAAATTCCACTTGGATCCCGGACAATATCTATTTAGTGGTAGCCTGGATTCTGGGTCATATTCGGATTCACATCCAATTCCGACTGAGGAATAGGAAGCAAATACTTTCTATCAGGATAAAACGTTCTATTTTCGATGAGAATATAGCCCGTACCCCAGGTTACTTTTCCGGTTTGTGGATCAACGGACCCCTTCCGGCTACCATAGTATGGTCCATTCATTACAACCGGGCCAAGATCCCAACGTTTAATATCATAATACCTTAGCCCTTCCAAAGCCAATTCCACTCTTCGTTCCCGGCGTACCAGTTCCCTGGTTAATGTCTTAGCCCTTATAAGGCCCACCCGGTCCCTCAACTTGTTAATATACTCAAGACCTAAAGACAAATTTGTACCTGTTTCCACAGCCGCTTCTGCATAGGTCAAATACATTTCAGCCAATCTGATCACTATAATGTTCGCATCGAAATTTTGCCAATCGGGAGATGTAATGTCGGGATCCAAATATTTCTTGCCCATCTGAGCCGCCTTTGAACCATCATGGAGATAATAGTCAGGATTTGAAGCCCCATTGATATCTGCGTCTAATCCATCATAATAGCTTCCGTACCATAAAGAACCAGCATGTGCAATCGACATGTCCAGCCTAGGATCACGATTGGCAAAGGGATGATCAGGATCATAAGAAGGGTCCTCGGAAATGGGAAGGCCATTGGTAGTTTCATAAGTATCCACCAGGCTTCTCGAAACCCCCGATTCAGCATATCCTCCCATGAAAGCCGGCAGTCTTTGCCATGGAATTGTAGTGGCATAATCATTTTTAATATGATCTATTTCTGCTATTGATTCCGTATTCACACCATTATTTTGGCGCCAAAACAATTGCTCGTAATTGGGAAACAACTGATAGACGCCCATATCGATGACCGCTTTGGAATCTCTCATCGCATCTTCATAATTCCCCATAAAGAGTTCCACCCTGGCTTTAAGCGCCAATGCAGCGCCAGCCGTCATGTGTCCTTCAGACTGGACCAAATTTTCAACCGGTAGTATCTTGCTTATTTCATCTAATTCACTGAGAATAAAAGATTGGATATCGGCGACAGGAGTTCTGGCAGGAAATTCAGTGGAGGCAATCGTTTGTGTGATTAAAGGCATATCCCCAAAAAACTGCGTTTTCAAAAAATAATCATAGGCCCTTAAAAAACGAACTTCGGCTTTATACCTGGTCTTCAAATCATCCGCCATATCCACTTTGTCTATGTTTTCCAGAAAATTATTGTATTTGCGGATCTGAGTATAACTAAATGCCCGTGCTCCAGTACCTATAAGTACGTTCTGTGGAGAAACCGACCCATTGCCCACTTGCTGAAATCCGGTTACAGTCAACTGGCTATAATCGTTATCGGTCATTGCATCTCCCATCACTATGTTCATTCCTATTTCCCAGTTTCTATAACAACCTGCCAGCGCAAGATCAGCATCGGCTTTTGTCTTCCAGAATGTGGCATTACTTAGTTGGCCCGTAGGAACCACATCAAGAATTTTATCATGGCAGCCCGTTGCGAGAAGACCAGCACATAGCGTAAGGAGCAAGTAGTATGTTAAATTTTTCATAAACGCGATTTAGTATCCTTTTATAGTACTGATTATCGGATGAGTAATACTATACCATCAATTAAAATTAACATCTAAACCAACCGTGAGAGATTTTACCTGTGGATAGCTCCACCCGGCTGCGCCACCTAAGAGATGGCCATGGAACGGGGTATCATTCACTTCAGGATCGTATCCGTCAGGAAACTTCGTAAATGTGAGTAGGTTCTGGCCGCTCACATAAATACGCGCACTGGCAATCGATAATGCCTTAGTCCATGCGGCTGGTATGGTATACCCCAATTGGATGTTCCTCATCCTCAGATAATCAGCGTTGTGTATCGTAAAGCCACTGGAAACAGTATTCACTCCACCCTTTCCTTCCAAACGGGTTTCCGGAAAATATCCTTGTTTAACTACTACTCCGTCCTCCACAATCATCCGGTCAAGATGCATCGCCAAGGCCTTTCCATTACGCATAAAAGGAAAATAACCACGCACCCGCAAATACCTTTTGACGCCTCTGGTCCCGTGAAAAAACGTCGCAAAGTCGAAACCTTTATACCGGAAATTTAAATTAAAACCGTAAGTGAAGTCCGGAATAGGGTTTCCCAAAATAATCCGGTCTTGTCCGTTAATCACTCCATCGCCGTTTTGATCCTTAAACTTCAAATCTCCTGCGCTAACAGATGGATCATGCACGGCGCTGGCCTTCGCTTCAGCATCACTCTGAAAATATCCAATCCATTGAAATCCATAATAGGAATTCCAGGGAATACCCTTTTTGCGTATTATTGCATCTCCTTCTGAGGCCACCTCAAAAACATCAATGCCAGAATATTTCTCCACATTATTCTTGTTATAAGACGCATTCACTGCAATATCATACTGGAATGGGCCGCTGCCTTTTGAATATCCTATTTCTGCTTCTATCCCCTTGTTACTCATTGCACCAGCATTGACTATAGCGGGGGGCAAGCCAAATGTCGCTGAAACCGGAACTGTGGTAAGGATATCGTTGGTATACCTATAATACCCATCCACAGTCACCGATATGGCGTCGAGAAATCTAAAATCCAATCCCAAATCCTTTTCCGTTGTGGTCTCCCAAGTCACGTTTGGATTATTTGCCACGGTTTGCGCAGCACCGGGTGCAGAAGAACCTCCGAACGCATAATTCTGACCCAGAGAAATGAGTGGATCATACTGATAATCACTAATCCTATCGTTGCCCAATTGGCCCCAAGAAGCCCTTATCTTAAATAAATTCAACCAATTGATATCCTTTAAAAAACTCTCCTCTGTCAGGATCCAGCCTCCGGAAAATGCGGGAAACCATCCCCATTGCTTACCCGGCGCAAACTTGGAGGAACCATCCCGTCTTAAATCTGCCTCAAAGAGAAACTTTCCGTTATAGATGTAATTTACCCTGCCAAAAAACGACTTTAAAGTAGCCTTAGTAGAGGTGCCTGAATTCGTCAAATCTGACGTACTTCCGGCACTGAGATCGGTGATATCATTTGACGGAAATCCTATCCGAAAAGCCATCAAATTATTATAGTTTTCGATTCTCCTCGATGTACCCAGCAAGCCTTTTATATCATGTTTGCCATATGTTTTATTATATTTCAATATCGATTCTAAGTCAATCACTGAACTTCTATTAAACATTTCCCGATTCGATGACGGACCAGAAACCTGTCCACCCCCATAAGTGAATTGGGAAATATGTTCAGTGGTATGAATAACAGAATAATCTATAGTGGCTCTATTTTCCCAAATGAGCCCGTCAAATAATTTTGCATCTAAGAATGCCGATTCGACGATATTCTTTTCTGTATTTTTTTGCAGATTACCGTTAGCTATCCATGCTGCCAGATTTCCCAGGGGGTATTGGCCTGACCAGGATCCATCTGACAACTTTACCGGATAGGTAGGCGGAATATGGGTAACCGAATTATAGAACTGTTGAAGATTTCCGCCACGCGTCAGCTCCGGACCTGTCAGAGGAATCGTATTTACAGCATTTAAAAGCGCCGTATTCAGGCCAATGCTCAACCAGTTATTTATTTTACTATCCAGGTTAATGCGTAAATTAATCCGATCTGCATCCACCTTCTTGATCACTCCCAGTACCTTTTTATATCCCAATGACACGTTATAACGAGAAACTTCATTTCCCCCGGATAGGCTCAAATTATGGTATTGAGATGTTCCGGCTCCGGAATACAGGACAGCCATCCAGTCAGTACTTGGATATTCCGGATCATTACCGGCAGCGTATTTTGCGATTTCTTCTTCGGTAAAAGCCGGAGGCTGTCCTGCATTTGCCAGGGCTTCATTTCTCAACCTCGCGTAATCAGCCGATCCAAGAAAGTCAGGCACTGCGGTGGGGCTCTGTTTGGAAAAAGAAGTGTTATATTTTATCTTAACGGGACCGTCTTTACCGCGTTTGGTTGTAATTAGAATAACCCCATTTGCAGCACGGGTTCCATAGATCGATGCGGAAGCGGCATCTTTTAATACACTGATAGTAGCCACATCATATGGATTGATATTATCCATAGACGTTTCGACCCCATCAACGATTACCAGAGGGGTGGAATTGCCCATACTTCCTACACCTCTAATTAATATGCTGATCCCTTCTGCTCCTGGCTGGCCTGAATTCGAATGAACGAATGCACCTGCCACCTTACCCTCCATCAAAGAAGCCACATTGGATGGAGGTCTTGAGGAAACCATCTCTTCCACATCTACAGAGGACACTGCACCGGTCAAATTCACCTTCTTCTGCGTCGCATATCCGACTACGACCAGTTCACCTAGTCCAGATGTGGTCGCCTGTAATGTCACATTGACTTCGGTCTGCGTACCAATAGTTATTTTTTTAGATTGATATCCTATGCATGAGACCTGAAGTACCACATTCTGATTGGGGATACTCAAAGTATAGCGGCCCTCGCCGTCAGTGGTAGTCCCCATTTGGGTACCTTCTATCTGCAAAGATGCATTCACTACTGGCGCTCCCTGCTGGTCCACTACCTTTCCATGAATTTCCACCGAAGGTTGAAACAGCGAGCCCGGCTTAGCTAACGGAAAAAAGCTATTCGGGTTATATGTCTTGTTCACCGCCTGAATCACCACCGTGTTTCTCACAATGGTATAAGTTAACGGCTGGCCTCTCAGGCAGGCTAATAATGCTCGCTCAAGTGTAGCCTCTTTAATAGACACATTGATCGGAGCGATCCTCTGTATATCAGCCTTATCATAGAAGAAATGGTATCCCGTCTGCTGCTCGATATCTTTAAATACTTCGGATAAATGAATATTATCCTTAACAATAGTGATCTTTTGCGCATTGAGTTTTGCGTTAGCCTGGAAAGTTAAAAATAACAACATAGATATTGTTAATTTCATAATCATCCATATTTTGGCTCGTAGTGATTGGGTCCCATTTTCAATTTGGTAACCTACAGATAAAATCATAATTTCGATTTTGGGTTAATGATTCTGTCTAAGCCACAGTATTTAAACCTGATAGCCAGTGGTGCCGCAAACATTGCTGGCTTTTCATTTACTAGAATTACTAAGGTTAGCGTGTCTACTTTTTTATATCAAATAATAATTCCCCCACAAAGCGGTATACCGTTATCTCAGATCAACCATCAAAGCCAACCACCTTATCTGCCCTGTTTTTAAAATAACTTACCAATACCCGCGCTCAAACCCTTGATGTATAAATGCCTTTTGAAAAACAAATATTCAAGATTTGTAACGCTTCCTAAAAAACCTGTCAACGTAAACCTTCCTATCCGCAGTCATTATTCCAATACAGCAATCCCCATCTGAGTTTCCATTGCTTAGCCTAACAAAATCTTATGTGCAAATGTGCCTCTATGGATTACAAAAAACCGTTGGATCAATAATCGATACGACATCTGCCAGTCCGCATCAGGCCAATTTTCTCAAGACCATTCATTTCCCCGAATACTATTGAAAGCATACATCTTTCTCACCTCTGGGCATCCTATACCCGGCAATCAATTCAAACCTGGCGTCGTCCAAAGACACTCCGCCTTTTTAAGCAGTAACCTGAATACAGGTAACCCACATCAGGTAGTAGGGAGGGCTTTAAAGAAGCAACATCAAAGAAAAATCATCTTCTAATTAATCGGCTACACTATACACCTGGCCCAAAAAGCCGGGGTATACCTATGGCATTTCATACACTAATAAATGAGAAAATCAATAGCCACCCACAATCCTAGCACCACTTCCTAATCAACGATCCTATAAACCAGTTAGCCCGGAAAAAACAAAAACCCCGCGTTTAAAAGTATGAAGCCCAATTCGTTAATATCGTTCACCATACCCCACTCCGGTGGTTCAGACGAGCCGAAATCCCCACATGATTGGGCCAATACAGCATCTTGTCAATCTACACGCTATAACACGGTGACTATTGATAAAAGCAATATATAAATATATATTTTAAACAGGATTAATTCACTTCTTTCGGGACTTCATAAGTAGGTGCTTTAGCAACCGGTTATATTAGATAAGAGTATATTTCCATTGAGAGTGGGTAGGTCCTCCAAAAAAAAATCATAGAACAATGATTCAAAACGCGTTAGCGTGGAAAGGCTCACTATAACCGTCTCCATTCGGGCTTTGAGAAGAAGTACACCTTGCGGAGTGCCTGCCTTAAAATTTTTGAAAAAAATATTTTTTTTAATTCTTTTTCTTATTTTAGTCTACGGTTTAACGATACTCATACCTTCTTCCATTGTCTTCTGAACAGCCATATAACGAACAAAAATTAATTTACCTCATCGCTCAAGGTGATGAGTTTGCCTTTGCTCAATTGTTTAATCATCATCGAAATAAGATATATACGGTTGCTCTAAAAATTACTCATTCCACTACAGTGGCTGAGGAAATTGTAGAAGATGTATTTTTGAAAATCTGGCTAAGAAGATCTGTATTACATGAGATAGAAAACTTCAGTGCTTACCTCTACACGATTGCCCGAAACGAGACTTATAAGATTTTGAAGCAGATTGCTAAAAACTATAATGTAGTTTTGCTGACTGATAAGAACATTCCACATCACCACAATAATAATGACACAGACGACTATTTAATTGGTAAAGAACTGACATCCTTATTACAAAAAGCCATCGCCCGCCTTCCACATCAACAAAGGCAGGTGTACAAGCTAATAAAAGAAGAAGAATTAAAACGCGGGGAAGTTGCGGAAATCCTCCAGATACAACCGGAAACCGTAAAATTCCATCTCGCTCAAGCCATGAAAAACATTCGCACTTATTGCATGCTCCATTTGAATTCTTCTATTCACCTTGTATTCATGTTATTGTACTTAATATGTAATTAAACCTTATTGTTTAACTCAAGCATCGATTTACCATATGTTCGTCCCGAATGTCTAAATCCCTGTCAGAATTTATTAACCATGTCAATTCCACGATTAGAATATTTATTTGAGTGTTACATACAACAGATTTGCTCGGAAAAAGAGGAAGTGGAATTAATGAACCTATTAGCAACTTCTGAAAATAGAACTCACTTTGAAAGATTGATTGACAGAGTTATTGAGAAAACGGCTACAGAAGAACAAATGCCGGATGATGTTACTACCGCTATCCTTAAAAATATTTTACATGCTAATGAAGAAGAGGTAATCCCGTCACAACGCAGTAATATATGGTCCATGAGATGGTTCAAAATCTCGGCTGCCGTTCTTCTCGTTCTCTTTGCTTCCTCATTAATTTATTGGTCGACACTATATGTCAAAAGGGATAAACCTTTAGCCAATAATGCGCTTCCACATACCATACAAACGCCAATACAACCCGGCACCAACCGGGCAATATTAACATTGGGAGATGGCCGTACCATTGAATTGGATAGCTTAAAAAATGGTAATATAGTTAGCGGCAACAGTAAAATCATAAAACAAGGGGCCTCCCTTGTGTATGATGCCTCTCAATTGCCCACAAAGGGAACCGCTGTAGGATTCAATACCCTTTCTACCCCCAGGGGAGGGCAGTATAACATAGTGTTGCCCGATGGAAGCAAGGTTTGGCTTAATGCTTCTTCCTCGTTACACTTTCCCACAGCATTTACCGGAAATACGCGGGAGGTTGAATTGGTAGGAGAAGGCTACTTTGAGATTGCAGCAAATAAAGAAAAGCCATTTTATGTAAATGTGAATGGCATGCAAATTGAAGTTTTGGGCACGCGCTTTAATGTAAATGCCTATGCGAATGAAAATGCCATTAAAACAAGCCTATTATCGGGCAGTGTAAAAATTAAAATGGGAAATACTTCCAGCCTACTGAAACCGGGACAGCAGGGAATCGTGAAAAAGGATCACAATGACATTGAAGTGGCTAAAGTAGATGTGAATGAAGCAATTGCCTGGAAGAATGGGTTATTTCAATTCGATAATGCGGATATTAAAACCATTATGCGTCAAATTAGCCGATGGTACGATGTGGAAGTAGCGTATGAAGGGAAAATCCCCGATAGGCGGTTCGAGGGGAAAATAACCAGGGAGGCGCAGTTATCCGACGTATTAAGAATCTTAGAATTAAGTGGTATAAAGTTTTCCATCCAGGGAAAAGAAATCATAGTGCAATAGCACCTCTTTGATGTACCAGATAATCCAGTCCGTTGGCCATTTCATTCCCTCAAAGGCCTGTCGGCCCCTATATAGTCTCTACCAGAAAACTGATATAAGGATCCCTCATTCCTCGCCGCCGTCCTGATAATAGCCTCTTCGAACTTTGCGACCCTTCCATTGACCGTCCAATATCGACATAGGCTATATTCCTTGTCATGCCGCCTCATGTCCCCTCGAGACGCCGTGCGTATCATAGGATAGCATCCCTACAGCTATTTTATTTATCGTATCGCTCGTACCTCTATGTACTCACTCACCCAGTCTGAACCGTCAGCTCCGACCCTGGGGTTAAACAGGCCGCTAAATCATAATAAAAATTCTCCTTTGTACTTAAACTGCTCAAAAAGAGTCTCGCTGCCAGGCTGTCGTTCATCGTTCCAGAATAAAAACTGCTTCTGAAGACAAATATATCTCGCTCATGATTCGCAGGATAGATGATGGGATGAATTCACTCCATTTACCAGCTTATTAAAACAAATTGTCAGGCGAACTAACCCATCATGGCAGAAAAGATACTCTTATTTAAAATCAAGGTATAATAAGAACTGGTTCAACAATAAAATAAAAATGGCTAAATCAATTGCTCCGAGGAGATGGCTACGCATTATTCCGGTTGTCTTCTTCACATTCAGCCTTGCCTTTCTTGATCGTGCAAATTTTGGATTCGCAATTGCCGGAGGAATGGCAGAGGATTTAAATATTAGTGCTTCCATATCCTCGCTATTGGGATCGTTGTTCTTCCTGGGTTATTTCTTCTTCCAAATTCCTGGGGGCATTTATGCCGCTAATAAAAGTGCCAAGAAATTAATCTTTTGGTCGTTGATACTTTGGGGTATATTGGCAATTAGTACTGGAATTGTCAGTAACATTAATTTGTTAATTATTATCCGATTTACGCTGGGGGTCGTCGAGAGCGCCGTAATGCCGGCTCTATTAATTTTATTGAGCAGATGGTTTACAAAATCAGAACGGTCCAGAGCAAATACGTTCTTAGCTTTAGGAAATCCTGTGACGATACTCTGGATGTCCATTTTATCCGGATATCTGATCAACTCCATGGGTTGGCGCTGGATGTTCATTATCGAAGGAATACCAGCAATATTGTGGGCGTTCATATGGTGGAGGCTAATTGATAACGACCCCAAAGAGGCTAAATGGCTGAAGGACAGTGAAAAAAAGGGCCTTGATAAGATATTACAAGAGGAACAACAAACCATTGAACCTGTAAAAAATTATGCGGCAGCGTTCATGTCCAGAACGGTCATTTTACTATGCCTTCAATATGCATTATGGAATTTCGGAGTTTTTGGCTTTGTAATGTGGCTGCCCTCTATTGTAAATGCCGCCCCAAATAGCGACATTGTATCTACTGGCTGGCTTAGCTCTGTGCCCTATTTATTAGCGATCTTCTCCATGATCGGTGCATCGTACTTTTCTGATAAAACATTGAATAGGGGCATCTTCGTCTGGCCCTTCCTACTGGTTGGGGCAATAGCTTTTTACGGTTCCTACTTAATAGGTCCTGATCATTTCTGGTTATCTTTTATATTACTCGTTATTGCAGGCGGCGCTATATATGCTCCCTATGGACCGTTTTTCGCGATCATCACGGAAGTCTTGCCGAAAAATGTTTCCGGAGGGGCTATTGCATTGATCAACAGCTTCGGAGCCTTGGGATCATTTGGAGGCGCCTATTTGGTGGGATACTTAATAGGTCTAACAGGAGGATTCGGCGCATCTTATATTGTTATGGCCGGATGCTTGTTAGTATCTTCCTTGCTAACCATCTTTGCGATAAAGCGTAATAATATATCCAGACCCATTAGTAAGGACGAAAAAACAACGAAGATAGTAGTCCTGAAGGAATGAGATTGGCTCCAAGAAGGATCTAATTTTTGATTATGATCGACGTGACCAAGAGTGCCTTTCCTAAAATGACCATGAAGTTCAGGATTTCTACCAGAGCTGCGATAGTTGCAAAGTACGTATTATTATAAAGAGATCGAAAGATACTTTGGGCCGATCTAAAACGAAGTATATGCGCCCTCTAGCCGGAAGCAGCTCTGGAGGCATTGTCAACTTCTTCTTCACCTGGGAAACTGATCAGGACAAACCCTAATTAGCGGTCGCCTGTTCTTAATTCTTTGTCTGCTATATCTTTAATTTGTTGGCAAAGTTCAAAGATATTACAAATTCATGTGTAATAGCCAGATACACTCCCTTCTGTGTAATCTAGCCATTGGTGAATTCTATCTGCCCTTGGTATATCACGGGGCCCCAGTTCAAATTTATCGATGGCGTTGGTGGTATAGATAATCTTTCTGATCTCCATCGAGTAAAAATTACTGTTCAGATCTAGGCTGCATAGACTTCAGGAGATTCCCGTTAGTCTTCATTACCATTGATATTTTCTATTTACACAAACTAATATTCCGTGTGGGATACGTAATGAGCTGAACAGAAGTAAATTTATCTAGCGGTCGAAATCCAGCTCCTATGTCTGTTTCCCTGTATTATTGGCCAACAGCTTTTCCAGCAAAGCATTTTTTTCTTTTTCGCTCTGCAATAAAGCTTCATAGAGCTTTTTATTTTCTTCGAGTGCTTCCATCCATTTTTCAATAGGATTAATTACGGGATGATAGCTAAATAACGAATTGCCTGTAGCACTGTCGTTATTATTCACAGTATTAGAGATAATATTGATCGCCCTCTCCGCATCAAAATTCTTAATCAGATCAGGCTGAACGCCAAGGCCGGTAGCTAACTTTTCAATCACCTCATCCGCAAAAGACTGACTGCGTTCCAGCTTGGAGATATACTGCTGACTAAATCCCGTATTCGCGGCAAGAGTACTTTGCTTCATACCCAAGATTTCCCGAATCCGTTGGGCATTTCGTCCCAAGTGCATCGATTTCGTTTCTGGTGAGGATGTCTCGGCTTCCATGATCAAGATATTTGGTGTATAGGTAAGCGAATTTACGCCTTATCCTTGTAATACACAACTAGACCCCGATCAAAATACCATCAGGGTTTATTTATAACAGGCTTATCAAAAGACAGTTATAAAGTGAAAATGCGAAACAATGGAAAAATAGTATTGACTATTTATACGCCTGAATTACCAATCTTTGATTGCAAAAACGCCCCACTCGACACGATTGGGGCGTTGGATTGAGTATGTCTTTAGCTCCCGTTATCCTTCACAACTTTTGCACGAAACCAAATTCGTAACCATCTCCTTGGAGACGCTTTGGCTGCGTTGATAATACAGCGTCTTAATGCCCAGTTGCCAAGCTTCAATCATCAACCGGTTCACATCCCGCACGGGAAGGTTGGATGGAATATTCAGATTAAGGCTCTGGGACTGATCGACATACTTCTGCCGGATAGCTGCCTGTTGGATAATCTCCAACTGGCTGATCTCCTTGAATGTCTTGAACACTTCTTTTTCTTCAGGGGTGAGCTCAACCAGATGCTGTACGCTGCCGTGGTGCAACATGATGCTGCGCCAGGTATCTTCATTGTCGATACCTTTATCCCGCAAAACTTCCCGCAGATATTTATTCTGCCGCATAAAGTTGCCTTTGGACAGGCCTACCTTATAGTAATTGCTGCTAAAGGGTTCAATACCCGGAGAGGTCTGGCCCAGGATGGCCGAGGAAGAAGTGGTGGGTGCAATGGCCATCAGGGTGGCGTTTCGTTTGCCATACCCCTTCAGGACATCGGGCTCTCCATAAATGCGAGCCAGATCCTGAGTGGCTTTCTCTGCTTTGTCACGGATGTCTTTGAAGATTACATTGGTGAGTTGCTTGGCCTGCATGCCTTCAAAAGGGATCATGTTCTTCTGCAAATACGAATGCCAACCCAATACGCCCAAGCCCAGGGCACGGTGCCTTTTGGCAAAACGGTTAGCGCTTGCCAGATAGTGATTATCCTCCGTTTTATTGATGAACTCCTGCAACACAGCATCCAGGAAGAAAATAGCCAACCGGACGGCATCGGAGTCCTTCCATTCATCATAAGTCTCCAGGTTCATGGAAGACAGGCAGCAAATGAAAGATTCGTCTTCGGAAGAAGGCAGCATGATCTCCGAGCAGAGGTTACTGCCATAAATGGTATAGTTGAGGTCCTTATAGACCTGCGGTTTGTTCTTATTGACATTGTCACTGAAGAAAATATATGGCAATCCCTTTTCCTGGCGGCACTCTAGTAATCTGGCCCATATTTCCCGCTTGGCATGATCCCCGTCGATCATGTCCTGCATCCAGTAGTCCGGCACGCACACCCCGAAGAACAGATTCTGGATGGGATGGCCAATGTTTTTGATTTGCAGGAATTCCAGAATATCGGGATGGTCAATGTCAAGATAAGCTGCAAAGGCACCCCGGCGCACCCCTCCCTGGGAAATCGTATCCATGGCCGTATCAAAAAGCCGCATAAAGCTCACCGCCCCCGAGCTCTTTCCATTGTCAGTCACCGCGCTGCCCCGGCCACGGAGGCTGCCAAAGTAGCCGGAAGTACCTCCGCCCAACTTGGTCTGCATGATTACCTCGCCTAGCTTATGGGTAATTCCCTCAATATTGTCCGGCACATACACATTGAAGCAGGAAATCGGCAGTCCCCGTTCCGTGCCCATGTTAGCCCAGATGGG
>Ga0164242_10000708_pt1 | contig 40258 bp, 40 predicted proteins | sample OricomgcompostMG_FD_108783 | JGI IMG/M metagenome (GOLD analysis project Ga0164242, IMG submission 108783) | Miracle-Growth compost microbial communities from Emeryville, California, USA - Original compost - Miracle growth compost (MG) ... | reverse complement strand
GCGTGGATGTGATCTACGAAATCCACGAGGGCGACAAATCCAAGGTCCGCCGCATCAACATCATCGGCAACGAGCATTTCTCGGACGGCGAGCTCAAGGGGCAGATGGCGACCAAGGAGGCGACGCTCCTCCACTTCCTCTCGGGCGGCACCAGCTACGATCCCGATCGCATGGCCTATGACCAGCAGAAGCTGCGGCAATTCTATCTGACACAGGGCTATGCCGATTTCCGCGTCGTCTCGGCGGTGGCGGAGCTCACGCCCGACAAGCGCAATTTCATCATCACCTATGTGGTCGAGGAAGGGAAACGCTACAAGTTCGGCGATGTGAATATCGTCAGCGATATTCGCGACGTGAAGCCGAAGGATTTGCAGATACTCGTCAATTTCAAGAAGGGCGACTGGTACAACGCCAAGACGGTCGAGGACACGATCGACCTGATGACCAACACCATCGGCGGTATGGGCTATGCCTTCGCCGATATTCAGCCCGAGTTCCATCGCGATCCCAAGACGCTCACGATGGGCATCACCTTCCATATCAACAAGACGCCGCGCGTTTATGTCGAGCGGGTCGACATCAACGGCAACACCACCACGCAGGACAAGGTGATCCGTCGCGAGTTCCGCCTGGCCGAAGGCGACGCCTTCAACGGTTTCCAGGTCAAGCGTTCGCGCGATCGCATCCGCTCGCTCGGCTATTTCCAGGACAAGCTGGAAATTCAGCAGAAGCCCGGCTCGGCGCCGGACAAGGTGATCCTGCAAGCCGATGTTCAGGAGAAATCGACGGGCCAGCTGCAGGTTTCGGCGGGTTATTCGAGCCTCGAGAAGTTCATCGTCAACCTCTCGATCGAGCAGTCCAATTTCCGCGGCAAGGGCCAGACGGTGCGCGCCAGCGCCGATTGGTCGGCCTATTCGAAATCGGTCAGCATCGGCTTCACCGAACCCTATCTGTTCGACAAGAACATCGCGCTGGGCTTCGATGTGTTCCGGCAGGACTATCGTTCGTTCGATTACACGAGCAATCAGGATCGCAACACCACCTATAACCAGGTGAGAACCGGCTTCCAGATCAGGACGGGCGTGCCTCTGACCGAATATTGGTCGCTGGCGACACGCTATACCTTCAGCGTCGACAAGGTCTCCCTTGACAAGAACACCTATTATTTCGATCTCAACGGCGACGGAAAGCTGGAATGCGATCCCGTGCTCGCCGGCCGGTATCTCTGCGATGCGGTGGGGACCCGCACCACCTCCTCGGTGGGCTACAGCATCGTCTATGACAGCCTGAACAACCGCATCCGGCCGACCGCTGGCCAGCGCTTCGTGTTCAGCCAGGATTTCGCCGGAGCGGGCGGTAGCGTCAAATATGTGAAGACCACCTTCACCGGCGACAAATACAAGAATCTCGGCAGCGGCTTCATCCTCAACGGCCATCTCGAGGGCGGATACATCTTCCCCTACGGCAAGAAACGTTATGACGATGAAGGCAATGAGATCGACGGCGTTCGCCTCGTCGATCGCTTCTATCTCGGTGAGCCGCAGCTTCGAGGCTTTGATATTCGTGGCATCGGTCCGCGCGTGATCCGCTATAATTTCAATGACGACGGCTCGCTTGATACCAATCGCAAGGATATCCGTCAGGATGATGCGCTGGGCGGCCATGCCTATTATCTGGCGCATCTCGAGCTTGAGCTGCCGCTCGGCTCCGGCGCGCGCGAGGCGGGTTTCCGTCCGTCGATCTTCGTCGATGCGGGCTCGGTGTTCGATCTGAAGGCGCCGAGCCTGGTGTGCGACTATAAAAAGAATGGAGGATGCCCGAACGGGGTGGATCGTCCACAGCGGGACAAGGACGGCAATCTGCTTTATTATTCGTCGGATCCCAGCAATCCCTCTCAGACGCCGACGATCGGCACCACCCCGACCTCGTGGCCATATGTGCTCCACGTCCCCGCCTTCGCAGAGGTTTATTACGGCGGAAGCTGGAAACCGCGCGTGTCGGTGGGCTTCGGCGTCTCGTGGAACTCTCCGTTCGGCCCCTTGCGGATTGACATCGCCAAAGCCCTCGTCAAGCAAAAGGGCGACGATACCAAGCTCTTCTCCTTCAACGTAGGAACCCAGTTCTGATGACCAGGATTTTCAAGTCGGCCCTGCTCGCCGCGACCGCCGCCGCCTCGATCGCCGCCACCCCCGCGCTCGCGGCGGATTCGTCGGTGCTTGTCGTCGATTTCGATCAGCTCTTCCAGAACTCGACCGCCGGGCAGAGCGGCAGCCAGCAGATCAAGGCCAAGTATAACGGGCTGGTGCAGCAGCATCAGAATGTGCTGAAAACGGCGGTGAACAGCTACAACGCGCAGGTCGAAGCCATCAAGAAGGCGACCAAGCCGGGTGCGCGGCCCACTCCGACGCCGGCGCTGGAGCAGGCCGGCCAGCGTGTGCAGCAGGAGCAGGAAACGCTTCAGCAGATCCAGGGCGAGGTCAACGAGGTCGCGGCCTATGTGCGCTCGCAGATCATCGATCATGCCCGTCCGATCGCCGAGCAGATTCGCGCCGAGCGCAAGGCGTCGGTGGTGATCTCCAAGGATTCGGCGCTGGCTTCCGATCCGCAGTCCGACATCACCGGCACGCTGCTCCAGCGCCTGAACTCGGCTTTCACCACCCCGAGCATCACGCTGCCGCAGGCCCCCGCCGCCGCTCCGGCCGCGACCACCCAGCCGGCGAAGAAGCCGCAGGGCCGGTGAGCGAAACGAAGAACGCGGAAGGCGCCGCGATCGGCCCGCTGGACATCCGGCGGGTGATCGCGGCGCTGCCGCACCGTTACCCCATGTTGCTGGTCGATCGGGTGGAGGAAATCCTGCCCGGCAAGTCGATCCGAGCGGTCAAGGCGGTGACGTTCAACGAGGGCTTCTTCCAGGGCCATTTCCCCGGCCGCCCGATCATGCCGGGCGTGTTGATCGTGGAGGCGCTGGCGCAGGCCGCAGGCGTGCTGGCGGTGGAGAGCCTCGGCCTCTCCGGCTCGGGCAAGCTCGTCTATTTCATGGCGATCGAGGAGGCGAAGTTCCGCTCGCCCGTCGAGCCCGGCGTGCTGCTGACGCTGGCGGTGGATGTCGTTCAGATGCGCGGCAAGATCTGCAAGTTCGCCGGCCGCGCGCTGATCGCCGACAAGCTGGCGGCGGAAGCCAATTTCACCGCCATGATCGCCGATCCGCCGGCGGAGTAAATCTTTCTCTCCCTCGAATATTGCGCGCAAATTATAGCCGTTCGTACCGAGCGTAGTCGAGGCACCGCTTCGAGCGCAGCCGAGAAGCCTCAACTTGGCTCCTCGACGACGCTCGGGCGAACGGATCGGATTTCACGCCCGACGCTCTTGGTGAAGAGACTATCTCCGCTTTATTGCGACATAGCGGGCCAAATCCTCCGGCGTGTTGATGTTGGGGAGCGTTTCGGCTTCCACCCATCGCGCGTCACATCGTGCGGCCCAACCCCGGATCGAGTGGTCCTCCGCTGTCCGGATATAATCGACCAGCTCTGCGGCATGGGAGGCTTTCCACAGACCGGCCGTGGGCTGTCGCTTGAGCAGCGCGTCCGGGGGCGCAAGCCGGTTGGCGAGGTCCAGCGGCAGACCGGGCAGATCGCAGCCGCTGGTCAGCACCGCCTCGAACCCATGCGCCTCGGCATAGGCCAGCGCTCCCGCCAGCCCGCCGAGCGGGCCAAGGCGTGGGGCGGGGCGGTCCTCCACCCGATCGAGCCCCGGCCAGTCGCGGCCGACAACCACCACCGCCTCGCATTGCGCCGCCAACCTCTCGGCGACATGCTCGATCATCGCGCGGCCCTCGATCCTGGCCAGCGCCTTGTCGCTCCCGAAGCGGCGCGAGGCGCCGCCGGCGAGGATCGCCCCCAGCAGCCTCACGGGTTGCGCGCTCCGAGGGCTTGGGCTAACGGGGCCGCCTGCCGGCGCTGGTCGGAAACCAGCGCCCCGAAGGAGCTTGCCCGGTGAAGAAAGATACCCATCCCGACTACCACATGATCAAGGTGCAGATGACCGACGGCACCGTCTACGAGACTCGCTCGACCTGGGGCTCGGAAGGCGAAACGCTGCTGCTCGACATCGATCCCCTGTCGCATCCGGCCTGGACCGGCGGCCGCGGTCAGCTTCTCGACGCAGGCGGTCAGGTGGCGCGCTTCAACAAGCGCTTCGGCGGGCTCAAGCTCGGCAAGAAGTAAGGAATTGCGGGCGGCGCTCAACCGCCCGCCTTCAGCTCTTTGCGCACAGCCGCGCCGTCCGCGTCCAGATGCGGAGCGGCGCGGTTCGCGTTCTGGCGTTCGCCGTCGATCACGATCGGGCAGGCGAGGCCGGGAAGCCCTTCCTCCAGCGACAGCGCGAGCCCGCGCGCCGTCACCTGCGGATCCGCGAACACGGCGTCGAGCGGATTGATCGGGCCGCCGGGCACACCCTCCGCCTCCAGCCGCGCCGCCAGCGTGGCGCGCGGCCAAACGGCGATCGCCTCCGCCAGGAGCGGGATCAGCTCGGCGCGGTTGGTGACGCGGCCGGCATTGGTGCGGAAGCGCTCGTCCTCCGCCAGCGCGTCGAGGCCCAGGATCGCGCACAGCTTCGCGAACTGGCGATCATTGCCGACCGCCACGATAATGTCCCCGTCCGCGGTGCGGAAACTCTGATAGGGAACGAGATTGGGGTGCGCATTGCCCATGCGCGTCGGCGCGATGCCGGTCGCCATGAAGTTGAGCGCCTGGTTGGCAAGCACGGCGACCTGCGCGTCCATCAGCGCCATGTCGATATGCGCGCCTTGCCCGGTCGCGTCGCGGCGGCGGAGCGCGGCGAGGATGGCGACGGTGGCGTAGAGGCCGGTGAAGATATCGGCATAGGCGACGCCCGCCTTCTCGGGCGGCCCGTCCGGCTCGCCGGTCAAGGACATCGCGCCCGCCATCGCCTGGATGATGAAATCATAGCCCGCGCGGTGGGCATAGGGGCCGGTCTGGCCGAAGCCGGTGATCGAACAGGTGACGAGGCGCGGGTTGACCGCGGACAGGCCGGCATGATCGAGGCCGTATCGGGCGAGCGCGCCGAGCTTGAAATTCTCGATCACCACGTCCGCTCGGGCGGCGAGAGCGCGGACTTCGGCCTGACCTTGGGGGGAGGCGAGGTCGATCGCGATCGAGCGCTTGCCGCGATTGGCCGCGTGGAAATAGGCCGCGTCGCGGGGCCGGCCCTCGGCGTCGGTGAGGAAGGGCGGCCCCCAATGACGGGTATCGTCCCCCTCGATCGGCCGCTCGACCTTGATGACCTCCGCGCCGAGATCGGCGAGCAACTGCCCCGCCCAGGGACCGGCGAGGATGCGCGCCAGCTCGAGGATTCGGATGCCGGCGAGGGGCTTCATACTCCCCCTCCCGCTTGCGGGAGGGGGGCGGGGGGTGGGCTCGCGGTATCGATTATGATCCGTGCTTCAGGCCGGGTGCCCACCTCCGACCTCTCCCGCAAGCGGGAGGGGAGAAGAAGGATATTGTTCAAAACGCCGCGATCCCCGTAATCGCGCGGCCGAGGATCAGGCCATGGATGTCGTGCGTGCCCTCATAGGTGTTGACCGTCTCGAGATTGGCGGCGTGGCGCATGACGTGGAACTCGGCGGTGATGCCGTTGCCGCCGTGCATATCCCGCGCCTGCCGCGCAATGGCGAGTGCTTTGCCGCAATTGTTGCGTTTCATCAGCGAGATGAGGTCGGGCTTGAGCACGCCCTCTTCCATCAGCCGCCCGAGCCGGAGGCAGCCCTGGAGGCCGAGGCCGATCTCGGTCAGCATATCGGCCAGCTTCAACTGGACGAGCTGCCTGGAGGCGAGCGGCGCGCCGAACTGTTTGCGATCGAGCGTGTAGCCGCGCGTCGCGTGGAAGCAGGCCTCCGCCGCGCCCATCGCACCCCAGGCAATGCCGTAGCGCGCGCGGTTGAGGCAGCCGAACGGGCCTTTCAGCCCCTGTACGTTCGGAAGCAGCGCATCTTCGCCCACCTCGCAGCCGTCGAGCACGATCTCGCCGGTGATCGAGGCGCGCAAGCTGAGCTTGCCTTCGATCTTCGGCGTCGAGAAACCGGGCGTGCCGCGCTCGACGACGAAGCCCCGGATCGCGCCGCCATGCGCGTCCGATTTGGCCCAGACCACCGCCAGATCGGCGATCGGCGAATTGGTGATCCACATCTTCGCGCCGTCGAGGCGATAGCCGCCGTCGATCTTCGTCGCGCGCGTGCGCATGCCCGCCGGGTCCGATCCGGCGTCGGGCTCGGTCAGGCCGAAGCAGCCGACCCATTCGCCGGCCGCCAGCTTCGGCAGATATTTCCGCCGCTGCTCCTCCGATCCATAGGCGAAGATCGGGTGCATCACGAGCGAGGACTGCACGCTCATCGCCGAGCGATAGCCCGAATCGACCCGCTCCACCTCGCGCGCGATCAGCCCGTAGGCGACATAGCCGAGCCCCGCGCCGCCATATTCGTGCAGAATGGTGGCGCCGAGCAGGCCAAGCGCGCCCATCTCCGTCAGAATCTCGCGGTCGAAGCGCTCGTCGAGATAGGCGGAGGTGACGCGCGGCAGCAGCTTGTCCTGCGCGTAGCCATGCGCGGTGTCGCGGACGAGGCGCTCCTCGTCGCTGAGCTGATCGGCAAGATCGAAGGGGTCCGCCCAATCGAGCGGGGAAATGGCGGGTTCGGCCATGATGTCCTCTGATTGTCTGGCCTCGCCAAACCCCAGTCGGACGCGCTTGGCAACCCCTAGTGGGAAGAGAGCCGAAGCGAAGCCAGCTCGCACGCGCCGAGCCGGCGGTGGAAGGCGAGGCCGCAGGCATGGTCGTTGGCCCAGGCGACGGTCGCCACCACCTCGATGCACTCGATGACCAGCAGCACCTCGTCGCCGCGTTCGGGCGCTTCCTCGTCCATCACCAGCATCGCGCCGCCGCCGGAGATATCGACCAGACGGACGGAGCGGGGCGGCATGCGATAGGCGCGGATCATCGCCTCGAGCGATACGCTGTGACGGTCCTCCGTCCGCCGATCATGCAGGGCGAGTGCGCTTGCCATGCTCATTCCCTCCCGAACAGGGAAGAAACTAACCCAGAGGGGGCTAACGAGCCGTTAAGCACACCCGCTCGGGGGAGGGGCCGGCGAGCGGGCCGAGCCGGGCGGCGAGGGCGTCGGCGTCGGCGGGCGCGCGCACCTTGGCGTCATTGTCGAAGAAGACGTACACGTCGCGGCCCTGCTGGCGGGGAGGGGTGGGGGGCAGCACGCGAAAGGCGTCCTCGGGCTCCTCGCCATGCGCCCAGGCGCGCACCCGCGCGGCCCATCGGTCGATCGCGACATCCTCATAGCCGCTGACATAAAGCTGCTCGGAGCCGTGGAGGCGGCAGTAGATGAAGTCCGCGGTCACATCCATGAGCAGCGGCCATTCCACCGTGTCGGCGCAGACCAGCGCCGCGCCATATTCGCGCAGCAGTTCGATGAAGGCGGGATCGCGGAAGCTTTCGTGGCGGATCTCGAAGGCGTGGCGGAGCGGGCGATCTTCCTCGATCGCCAGCCAGCTCCGGCCGGCGAGGCGATGGTCATGGCGTCGCGCCAGCGTCAGCGCCTCGCCGGTCGAGCGCGGCAGCAGCTCCAGAAAGGCGCGGAAGCGGGCCTCGTCGAAGCGCAGCCGCGGCGGGAACTGCCAGAGGATCGGCCCGAGCTTCGGCCCCAGCCGCAGCAGGCCGGAGGCGAGGAAGTTGGCGAGCGCCGTCTCCGCCCCTTTGAGCTTGAGCATATGGGTGATGTAGCGCGACGCCTTGACCGCGAAGACGAAATCGTCCGGCGTCTCTTCCCGCCAGCGGCCGAAGCTCTCGGGCCGCTGCATGCAATAGAAGCTGCCGTTGATTTCGATCGCGCGGAAATGGCGCGCGGCATAGGCCAGCTCGCGTTTGCGGGGCAGCCGCTCGGGATAGAAAACGCCGCGCCAGCCCGCATAGGTCCAGCCCGAAATGCCGATGCGGACATCGCCGGGCCGGCCCACTGTTCCGCCTTCAGGCGACGATCCGCACGGGGACGGATTTCCCCGCCGGAACATGGCTTTCGCGTGCGTGGTGGAAAAGCGGGATCAACGGATTGCATTCGGGATAATAGCCGCCGAGGCAGCCGCGCGGGATCGAATAGGGGACGATCATCAGCCCGTCGACGCGGCGCTCCACATTGTCGCCGGAGTCGCCCACCAGCGAGACGATCTGCCCGGCCTTGAGCCCGTCCGCCGCGATATCCTCGGGCGACATGAACAGCACGTCGCGCGTGCCCTCGATCCCCCGGAAGCGATCCGAATAGCCATAGATGGTGGTGTTGAACTGATCGTTGGAGCGCAAGGTCATCAGCCGATAGCGGCCGGGCGCGTCGTCGAAGCCGGTGGCGGTGAGCACGGGCGGCACCTCGAACTCGGCCTTGCCGCTCGGCGTCTCCCAGATGCGCTCGCGCGCCTTGTTGCCCTTGTAGAAGCCGCCGGGCTCGAACATCCGCTCGTTGAAGCGGTGGAACTTGTCCGGAAAACAGGCCTCGATCTCGTCGCGGACCTTGCCGTAATCGGCGGCCCAGCCTTGCCAGTCCACCTGCGGATTGGGCGCGAGCGTCGCCTCGGCGATGGCGGCGACAATCGCGGGCTCGGAAAGCAGCGCCTCGCTCGCCGGATCGACCTTGCCGCGCGAGGCGTGGATGCAGCCGGTGCTGTCCTCCACCGTCACCACCTGCGGACCGCTCGCCTGCACGTCCCGCTCGATGCGGCCGAGGCAGGGGAGGAGGTAGCAGACCTCGCCGGGGACGAGATGGCTGCGGTTCAGCTTGGTGGCGATATGGACGGTGAGCCGCATCCGCGACCAGGCGGGTTCGATCCGGTCCGTATCCGGCACGGCGCGGAGGAAATTGCCGCCGAGCTGGACGAAGCCGCGCACGCTGCCGTCGATCACGCCGGCGCAGGCCTCCACCGTGTCCAGCCCCTTCTCGCGCGGCGGCTCGAAACCGTAGCGCGCCTTGAAGGTGTCGAGCGGGGCGAGCTCGGGCTTCTCGGTGATGCCGACGGTGCGCTGCCCCTGCACGTTGGAATGGCCGCGCACCGGGCACACGCCCGCGCCGGGCCTGCCTATATTGCCCTTGAGCAGCAGCAGGTTGACGATCATCCGCACATTGTCGACGCCGAAGCGGTGCTGGGTCAGGCCCATGCCGTAAACGCCGATCGTGGCGGTGGAATCGGCATAGACGGCGGCGGCGGATTCGATCGCGGCGCGGGTGAGGCCGGACTGATGCTCGATCGCTTCCCAATCAAGCGCGCGCATCGCCGCGGCGAAGGCTTGGAAGCCGTGGGTGTGCGCTTCGAGGAACGCGTGATCGAGCACGCCGCCGGATGTGTCGTCCCACGCGATCAGCGCCTTGCAGAGCCCGGCGATGGCGGCCATGTCGCCGCCCGCCTTCACCTGATGATATTGATCGCTGATCTTCACCGAGCTGCGGGTGAGCATCGCCGGCACATTCTGGGGGTTGGTGAATTTGAGCAGCCCCGGTTCCTTCAGCGGATTGAAGGTGACGATACGGCAACCGCGCTCCACCGCCTGCTTGAGCTGGTGGAGCATGCGCGGCGAATTGGAGCCGACATTCTGGCCGAAGAAGAAGATCGCGTCGCAGCGTTCGAAATCCTCGAGCAGAACGGTGCCGACGCCCGCCCCGATCGCCTTCTTGAGACCCACCGAAGTGGATTCGTGGCACATGTTCGAGCTGTCCGGCAGATTCTGGTTGCCGTACATCCGCGCCATCAGTTGGTACATGAAGCTGGTTTCCAGGCTGGCGCGGCCGGAGGAGTAGAGCACCACCGATTTGGGATCGAGCGCCTTCAGCTCCTTGCCGATCTCGGCGAACGCCTCCTCCCAGGCGACGGCGACATAGCGGTCGGTCGCGGGATCGTAGCGCAGCGGATGGGTGAGGCGGCCGTGCTGCTCCAGATCATGATCCCGCCAGCCGCGCAGCTCGGCGAGCGTATGGTCATTGAAGAAATCGGGGGTGGTGCGATAACGCGTGAGCTCCCACGCCGTCGCCTTGGCGCCGTTCTCACAGAACTCCGGCACATGCGGATGGGCGGGCTTGGCCCAGGCGCAGCTCACGCACACGAAGCCTTCGGGCTTGTTCTGGCGCAGCAGCTCGCGCGCGATCACCGCCGGCGGCTTCTCGCGCAGCATGATGTCCTTCAGCCCCCGCATCGACCCCCAGCCGCCGGCCGGGCTGTCATAATGCCGGATCTCAGGCTTCTTGCCGCGGCGATCACTCATGCTGCGAATCTCCTCACACGAACCGCCAACGAAGCGCGGGGCGAGAAGATGCGCAAGCGTTACGGCCGGACGGAAGTGGATTCCTCCGGGCGCTCCGCCTTGCTCCAGCAAGGCCTTAATTCCGCACCCATCGCAGCAGAGGGGAGCGCGCAGGCTCCTCCGCCTCGATTCGCGGCGGATCGAGCGGATAGCCTAAGACGCGCAGATCGGTTTCCATTCGTCCTTCCAGCCAGCGATTCGAGCGCCAGAAATAGTGGTGGATCCACCGCACGACGGCTTTGCCCAGCACACGCTCGGGCGTGGCTCTCGGAAACAGCCCGGTCCGGTTCAGCGCGCCGAGCAGGCCCTTGCGCACCGGATACCAGAAGGGGAGATGCACGAGCGTCCGCTTGTCCGCCACCGATCGCGCGGTGAACAGATTCATGCCTCTCGCCAAGGTCATCAGCCCCACGCCGTAACCGGCATTCACCCGGCGATCGTCCGCCAGATCGGGAAGCGTAGGCCAGCCCAGCCTGTGCGCCATCTCGTCGAGCAGCGCGTCACGATCGCGGGTCAATCGCTCGTAGGGAAAGACATGCACGTTGCGCGTGCCGAACAGGCGATCATAGTGCTCGATCAGGCCCCGATAATCGAGCTGATCGAAGCTGAAGTGCGGCAGCTTGAACGGCCTGAGCCGTCCCGGCTGCTGATAACTGTCTCCGAACAGGTAGCGGCGCACGCTGCGAGTGCCGCCCTCGCGCAGATATTGCTGATACCAGGAAAGCGCGGCCTCCGGCTGCGCGCGCACGAAGATGACGATTTGTGCATTTGGCGCGGTCTGATTCAGGCGGCGCGCCACTTCCCTTGCGATATAGCCGGAGGCGAGGCCGATGTGGAGGACACCGGAGAGATCCTCTTCGCAGATCACCGGCACCAGGCCTGGGCGGTCCAGCCCCAGCGCGGCACGCGCCTTCTCCGGATCGAAAGCGAAGGCGTCGCGATCGAGCAGGACTTGCCGGGCGCGCCGCCGGTCGATCAGGCGGTGCCCTTCCAGGAACGGATAGACGCAGCGCTGGAACCAGCTCGTCGCCGTCTTGTGAAAGCCGATGTGAAAAATGGGACCCATGACAGCATGACGGAAAGTTAATGTTCACCCCGTGCTTACATCGCGCAAGCGGCGTCCTCGTTCCGGCGGTTTTTCGGAAAGACCGCCCATCGCCATGATTTCCTCGCGCACTTCGGCGCGACGCTCATGGATCGAGGCGATCACCGGGCCGACGGCCACTCCCAGCGCCGTCAGCACCGCCTCGGATAATTGCAGCGATGATTCGAGCTGCTCGGGAACCGCATCCGTCGCGCCCGCGCGATAAAGCTCGGCGGCATGGCGGGAATCGCGGGCGCGGACCATGATCGGCAGATCGGGAAAACGGGTGCGGGCGAGCCGGGTGAGGCGGATCTGCTGGACGGGGTCGTCCATCGTCAGCACCAGCGCGCTCGCCTTGTCGAGCCCCAGCCTGTCCAGCATCTGCGGACGGCTGGCGTCGCCGAACAGCACGGGAATGCCTTCCGCGCGCGCGGCGCTCACCGCATCGATATCGGCGTCGATGGCGAGAAAGGGGCGGTGATATTCGGCGAGCAGCCCGGCTACGACATGCCCGACGCGGCCGAAACCGACGATCAGCACCACGCCCAGCGGCGCTTCGGCCGCCGGGGCATCGACCGCGCGCGCCTCCCGCCGGTCGACGCGCCGGGCCACATCCTGGCCGAGCCGGGCGAGCAGCGGCGTGATGGTGAGCCCGATCGCGGTCACGGTCTGCCAGAAATTGGCGGTCGAATGCTGGACGAGCCCCGCCGCCTGCGCGGTGCCGAGCACGATCAGCGTGGTTTCCGAAGGCGAGGACATCAGCAGGCCGGTTTCCGCCGCCACGCCCTTGCGCGCCCCGGCGAAGCGCAGCAGCGCCGCCGTCACGATCGCCTTCACCAGCACTACGCCGATCACCGCGATCGCGAGCTGCAGCCAATATGCGCCGATCGCCCTCAGATCGAGCCGCATGCCCACGGTGAGCAGGAAAACGCCGAGCGCCAGTCCCTTGAAGGGCGCGGTGATCGCCTCGACCTCGGTATGATATTCGGTCTCGGCGATCAGCAAGCCGGCGAGCAGCGCGCCTACGATCGGCGACAGGCCCGAAGCGGCGGTCGCGATCGAGGCGAGGATCACGGTCAGCAAGCTGATCGCCAGGAACAGCTCGGGATTCTTGGTGCGCGCCGCCTGGGCGAAAAGCGGCGGCAGGGCGTAGCGCCCCGCGATCACGAGAACGACGATGGTGATGCCGCCGCTCAGCACCGTCCGCATCAGCCCCTCCCAGCCGCCCGATGCGTTGGGCGCGAGCGCGGAGAGCGCGAAGATGATCGGTACCAGCGCCAGATCCTCGAACAGCAGCATCGCGAAGGCGCCGCTGCCCACCGCGCCGCTGGTGCCGACCATCGGCAGCACCAGCGCGGTCGACGAAAGCGCGAGCGCGAAGCCAAGTCCGAATGCGCCCGCCGGGGCCTGGCCCATCAGGGCGAGCACGCCGCCGATCACCGCCGCCGCCCCGATCAACTCGCCCGCGCCGAGCCCGAACACCTGCCGCCGCATCGACCATAATCGCCGGAAGGACAGTTCCAGCCCGATCGAGAAAAGCAGCATGACGATGCCGAACTCCGCGAAGGGCTCGATCGCGTGCGGATCGGTGATGGTGACGTGATAGAGCCAGGGATAGGCCGGTTGCAGGCTGCCGAGGCCCGACGGGCCGACCGCGATGCCCACCAGGATGAAGCCGATCACCGGGCTGATGCGGAAGCGCGCGAAGGCGGGTATGACGATTCCCGCCGCGCCCAGGATCACCAGCGCGTCGCTGAAGCTGCTCGAATGAAGTGGACCGGCCATGCGCCAAGAATGGCGTGAAACTGCGCGAAGCGCCAGCGGCGGCATGCGGGAGGATGACGGATGGAGAATAGCGAAGTCCTGATCGTCGGCGGCGGCCCGGCGGGGATGATGGCGGGGCTGCTCTTCGCGCGCGCCGGGGTGCGCACGCTGGTGATCGAGAAGCACGGCGATTTCCTGCGCGATTTCCGGGGCGACACCGTCCATCCCTCGACGCTCGAGCTGATCGACGAACTCGGCCTGCTCGATCGCTTCCTCAAGCGCCCGCATGATGAGGTACGGACGCTCGCCGTGCGCGTCGCCGGGCGGAAGATCGTCATCGCCGACATGGGCCATCTGCCGACCCGCTGCCGCTTCATCGCATTGATGCCGCAATGGGATTTCCTCGATTTCCTCTCGGACGAGGCGCGGCGCTACCCCGCCTTCTCGCTCGCCATGAATACGGAAGCGGTTGGTTCGCTGATCGAGAATGGCCGGGTGGCGGGTGTGCGGCTCAAGGATGGCGGCGAGCTCCGGGCGGCGCTCACCATCGCCGCCGATGGGCGTGGATCGGTGCTCCGCGCCAAGGCCGGGCTGCCCCTCCACGATCTCGGCGCACCGATCGACGTGCTATGGTTCAGGCTTCCCAAGGGTCGGAGCGCGGAGAACGAGACGGGCGGCGCGATCGGCGCGGGCACGATGGTCGTGCGGCTCGATCGCGGCGATTACTGGCAATGCGCCTTTGTGGTGGCGAAGGGACGGGCGGATGCGATCGAGGCGCGCGGGATCGAGGCATTCCGGGCCGGCCTCGCCGCCACCGCGCCTGAGATCGCCGATGTGGTCGACACGCTGGAAAGCTGGGATCAGGTGAAGCTGCTCTCGGTCTCGCTCGATCGGCTGAAGCGCTGGTCGCGGCCGGGGCTGCTCGCGATCGGGGACGCCGCGCACGCCATGTCGCCGGTGGGCGGCGTCGGCATCAATCTGGCGATCCAGGACGCGGTGGCGGCGGCCAACACCCTCGCTGCGCCGATGGCGCATGGCGAGCCGGTCGATGATCTTCTGAGGAAGGTGCAGGAGCGGCGGATATTGCCCGTTAGGATCATCCAGGCGATGCAGCACGCGATCCACAACCGGGTGCTGCGCCCGCTGATCGAGCGTGAGACGGCGCTGGACAAAGTGCCTTTCGCGCTCACCCTGTTCGATCGCTTCCCCGTCCTGCGTCGCATCCCCGCGCGGCTGGTCGGCCTCGGCCCATGGCGCGAGCATATCCGCTCGCCCGATGCGGGGCAGGCGAGGGGCTAGAGCGTCGAGCGTTAAATAAGAACCGTTCGCCCCGAGCGAAGTTGAGGGGCTCCGCCGAGCGCAGCCGAGGCTTCTCGACTGCGCTCGAAGCCGTGTCTCGACTTCGCTCGACACGAACGGATGCAGCAGATTTCACGCTCGCCGCTCTAATCCTCGCCGAACTTGCTTTCGACAAGCTCGACCAGCAGCGCCAGCGTCTGCTCCGCGCCGTCTCCGGCCGCGCGGATGGTGACATGATCGCCGCGCGCCGCGCCCAGCATCATCAGGCCCATGATCGAGGTGCCGGCCACCTTCGATCCATCCTTCTCCACCTCCACCGCCGCCGCCTGGCCCGAGGCGAGGGTGACGAACTTGGCCGAGGCGCGGGCGTGAAGGCCGCGCTTGTTGGTGATCTGGACGGTGCGGCTGACCGGCTCGCTCATGCCACCGCCTCCCCCAGCAGATCGGAGGCGACCGATATATATTTGCGTCCCGCATCGCGCGCGGCGGCGACGGCGGCCTTGATCTTCATGGTGCGGCGCGCCGAGGCGAGGCGGATCAGCATCGGCAGGTTGATGCCGGCGATCACCTCGATCCTGTCCGATTTCATCAGCGAGATGGCGAGGTTGGAGGGCGTGCCGCCGAACAGATCGGTGAGTAGGATCGCGCCTTCCCCCGAATCGACCTGGGCGATCGCGGCGGCGATATCCTCGCGGCGCGCCTCCATATCGTCGTCAGGGCCGATGCAGATCGGCACGATTGCCTCCTGCGGCCCCACGACATGCTCCATCGCCGTCACGAACTCCGCCGCGAGGCGGCCGTGCGTCACCAGCACCAATCCGATCATCGATCCACCCGAATTGCGCGCCTCTTCGATGGCATCCTCACGCTTCCTGCGTCCGGCCATCCTTGTTGCGGGCCAAATCGCGATGAACGATGGTGGGCGAAAATCCGCGTTCACGCAACCGTAACGCGATCGTCTCGGCGCAATGCACCGAACGGTGCTTGCCGCCGGTGCAGCCGAAGGCGACGGTGACGTAGCTCTTGCCCTCCTGCGTATAGCGCGGGAGCAGCAGGGCGAGCAGCTCCTCGATGCGCTCCATCGCTTCGGCGTAGGCGGGATCGGCGGCGATATAGGCGGAAACGGGTGCGTCGAGCCCCGTCTGCGGGCGCAGCGTCTCCTCCCAGTGCGGGTTGCGCAGAAAGCGCATGTCGAAGACGAGATCGGCGTTGCGCGGTACCCCGCGGGCGAAGCCGAAGGACATGATGGCGAGCGTCGCGCCGCCTTCGCCGCCTGTCCCGAATCGGGCGCGAATCTCCTGCTTGAGCGCATTGCTGCTGCTGTCGGTGGTGTCGATGAGCTGATCGGCGGCGCGGCGCAGCGGCTCGAGCAGCTCGCGTTCGCGGGCGATGCCGTCCTCGGCCGGGCGATCGAGCGCGAGCGGATGGCGGCGGCGCGTCTCGGAATAGCGGCGGACGAGCTCGGCCCCGGCGCAATCGAGGAACAGCACCGCCACCTCGTCGCCATGCCCGCGCAGCCTGGCGACGCGGGCGATGAGATGATCGGGATCGAAGCCGCGCGTGCGGCTGTCGACGCCGATCGCGAGCGGGCGGTCCGCGCCTTCCGCGCCCGGCGAGGGCGGCGCGCCGAGCAGGCGTTCGAGCAGGGTGACGGGCAGGTTGTCGACCACCTCCCAGCCGAGATCCTCCAGCGTATCGAGCGCGGTCGACTTGCCCGCGCCGGACATGCCGGTGACGAACAGGATGCGGCGGGGGCGGCCCTCGCCGCTCATCGGGGCGTCGTCTCCCGCGCCGCCTTGAGCATCAGCTCCACCTTGATCGGGGCGGAAAGCTCGAAGGGTGCGACCGCGCCGAGCGGCAGGTCGACCCCCGCGAGCCGGCGGACGGCGGCCTCCGGCATCCGTTCGACCGGGCTTTCGCAATCGATCAGCAACGCCACCTCCGCCTCTTTCTCGTGGGGCAGATCGACGATGCCGATGCCGCGCACCTCCATCTTGCCGGCGAGCCTGTCGGGCGGCGAGGCGTAGAGCTTGCCGTCGCGGCGGCGCAGATGGGTGTAGTCGTCCGAAACCAGCCTGGCGCCGCGATCGACGAGGCGGAGCGCCAGATCAGACTTGCCCGCGCCCGAGCGGCCGCAGAGCAGCACCGCCCGCCCGTCGATCGCGATGCAGGAGGCGTGGATGGTTTCCGAGGAAAGCGGGGTGGTGGGCATGCTCATGGCCTTGGCGCCGCGGGCAGGGTGACGAGGAAGTGCGCGCCGCTTCGCCCGTCGCCGCGGTCATGCACCGAAATCGAGCCGTCATGTCCCTCCGCGATCGCGCGCGCGATGGCAAGCCCGAGGCCGCTGTGGCGCTCGTCATCACTCGCATCGGGGCGGTCCGTGTGGAAGCGGCGGAAGATCGCCTCGCGCTTGGGTTCGGGCACGCCGGGGCCTTCGTCCTCGATGGAGAGGCGCACCTTGTCCCCCACCGCGACGACGCCGACCTCGACCAGCCCGCCCGGCGGCGAGAAGGAGACGGCGTTGTCGACCAGATTCTCGACCATGCGGGCGAGGCGTGAACCGTCCCCCATCACCACCGCGCTGTCGGCGAGCGGGCGGGCGTAGGCGATCCGCACATTCCCGTTCCGTCCCCGCATCTCGCGGGCGGAGAGCAGGCCCTGCACCAGCAACCCCAGGTCGATCGGCTCGAAGCGGGTGCGCGAAAGCTCGCCGTCGAGGCGGGAAATGTCGGCGATGTCGGTGATGAGGCGATCGAGGCGGATCACATCGTCCCGCACGATGTCGAGCAACTTGGCCTGTAGCCCGGGATCGCGCACGCGGGCCATGCTGTCCACGGCGGAGCGGAGCGAGGCGAGGGGATTCTTGAGCTCGTGGGACACGTCCGCCGCGAACGCCTCCACCGAATCGATGCGCTTGCGGAGCGCCTGGCTCATGTCCGAAAGCGCGCGGGCGAGCAGGCCGATCTCGTCGCGGCGGGCGGGGAGGCGCGGCACCACCACCTCGCGCGCGCGGCCCAGCCGCACGCGATGCGCGGCGATGGCGAGCCGGCGCAAGGGCCGGGCGATGGTGCGCGCGAGGAACAGCGAGAGCAGCACCGCGATCGCCAGCACGCCCAGGATCACCATGCCGATCGCGGCGCGTTCGGCGCGGACGATGCGGGTGATGTCGCGGACATTGTTGGTGGAAAGCAACGTGCCGACGCCGGAAAGCCTCAGCGCGGCGGAGATGACCGGGGTGCGATCGGGCGCGAGCCGGTGGGCGGAGACGACCACGCCGGGATGGCTCGCCGCCGCCGCCGCCTCGGGCCACGCGCTCAGACTGTCGTGCGCGGGCTCCTCGAACGGGGGCAGGCGGTTGGCGCCGACTATGCGATCGAACACCCGATCCATGAAGCGCGCGACATGCTTCTTCCACGATTCCGCTTGCGGATCGCGAAGCTGATAGGTGGCGGGGGCGACCTGCCAGGTATCGAGCGTCAGGCGCCCGTCGTGGCCGTAGATACGCAGCCGCTCGCCATCGACCGCGGCCATGCGCGCGGCCAGTGTGGGCCGTGCAGCGGGCGGCGCGGCGTCCAATGCGCGGGCGATCATCTGCACGTCGCTCTCAGCCTGCTCAGTGCGCTCCTGCGAGACGCGATAGCGGTAGGAATCGAGATAGAAGAAGCTGCCGGCGAGGATCGCCAGCACGAAGATGTTGACCGCCAGGATGCGGGTGGTGAGCGACCAGCGCCAGGGGAAGCGGATCAGCGGCCGGTCGTAGGCGGCCGGGCGATCGGGCCTGGGCGGCTCACTCCTCGCCAAAGCGGTAGCCTACGCCGTAGAGCGTCTCGATCGCCTTGAACGTGGGATCGACCTGCCGGAACTTGCGCCGCAGCCGCTTGATGTGGCTGTCGATGGTGCGATCGTCGACATAGACGTCGTCCTGATAGGCGGCGTCCATGAGCTGATCGCGCGATTTGACGAAGCCGGGGCGCTGCGCCAGCGCCTCCAGGATCAGGAACTCGGTGACGGTGAGCACCACGTCCTTGCCGCCCCAGCTCACCTTGTGGCGGGCCGGGTCCATCTCGAGGCGGCCGCGTACGATCTTTTCGGCGGGGGGCTGCTCCTCGCCGGTCGCAGGGCCGGCGGGCTCGGCGCGGCGCAGGATGGCGCGGATTCGCGCGATCAGCAGGCGCAGCGAGAAGGGCTTGGAGATATAATCGTCCGCGCCCATGGCGAGGCCCAGCGCCTCGTCCAGCTCGTCGTCCTTGGAGGTGAGGAAGATGACCGGCACCGCGCTTTTCTCGCGCAGCCGCCGTAGCACCTCCATGCCATCCATGCGCGGCATCTTGATATCGAGCACGACGAGATCGGGCGGGTTCTCAGCGAATGCCTTGAGCGCCGCCTCCCCGTCCGAATAGATGCGGACGGAGAAGCCCTCCGCCTGAAGCGCGATCGAGACCGAGGCGAGAATGTTACGGTCATCGTCGACGAGCGCGATCGAGGGAGCGTGGCTGGTCATCGCGGCGAGAGGTAGCAGAGGTGCGCGGCCGCGCAAATCGAGCATCCATCGCTTCGTTATGCTATGCCGCTTCGGCGGGGCGGCGCGAACGGAGAAAGAGGATGGCACTGCTCGATACGCTGATGGAGAAAGCCGGCACGATCGATATCAACGGACTGGCGCAACGCGTGGGGCTCGATCCGGCGCAGGTGCGCCGCGGCATGGAGGCTCTGCTCCAGCATCTGAGCGCCGGCAAACAGCCCGACGAGGCGGTGGATTCCGCCTCCTCCCAGACCGGCATCGGCCCGGACAAGCTGCGCGCATTATTGCCCGCAATTCAGAACGCGCTCGGCGGGGAAGGCGGAATCGCCGGAAAGCTCAACGCGTTGCTCGACCAAGACGGCGACGGCAATCCAGCCAACGAGATCGCCGGCTTCGCCAAGGGGCTGTTCGGCAAGGGCTGATCCTTCCGTAGGAAGCTGTTCAACTCGAATATTGGCCGGGCGGCGTTGTCGGACCGAAGCTCGTTCCGCTCAGTTGGGAATGATTGCAACATAGAGGCGGTAAGATAATCCGGCGCCTCGCGGCCGGCAGACTTACCGCATCGGCATTCATAGCCGCGGCAGGGTGACGCCGCGTTGGCCCATATATTTGCCGGCGCGATCGGCATAGCTGGTTTCGCAGGGTTCATCACCCTTGAGGAACAGGAACTGGCACGCGCCCTCGTTGGCGTAGACCTTGGCGGGGAGCGGTGTGGTGTTGGAGAACTCCAGCGTCACATGCCCCTCCCAGCCGGGCTCCAGCGGCGTCACGTTCACGATGATGCCGCAGCGCGCATAGGTGGATTTGCCGAGGCAGATCACCAGCACGTCGCGGGGAACCCGGAAATATTCGACCGTGCGGGCCAGCGCGAAGCTGTTGGGGGGGATGATGCACACGTCGGTCCGCCGGTCGACGAAGCTGTTGTGCGCGAAATCCTTCGGATCCACGACGGCGTTGTCGACATTGGTGAAGATCTTGAACTCGTCCGCCACGCGCGCATCATAGCCGTAGGAGGAAAGCCCGTAGCTGATGCAGCCCTCGCGCCGCTGCGCCTCGACGAATGGCTCGATCATGCCGTGAGAGAGCGCCTGCTCGCGAATCCAGCGATCGGATTGGATAGCCAACTAAGAACTCCCTAAAGTGCGGTGCCCTCAGCTTCGAGGGAAGCCGGCGCGGAGGCAAGGGGAAAGGCGCTTTTGGGAAATTACGTTCGGGCCGAGGGATGGGGCGGGAAACGGCCAAGGTTTTCGCCTTGGTCAGTCTTTTGCTGCTTCGCCGCCGATTTCCTCTTCGCCGCCGCGTTCGAAATAGGGCTCGACCTTGCCCTTGAGCTTGATCGTCATGGGACGGCCGCTGCGATCGAGCGAGCGGCCGGCGGCGACCCTGATCCAGCCTTCGCTTACGCAATATTCCTCCACATTGGTCTTCTCCACCCCGTTGAAGCGGATGCCGACCCCGCGCGAAAGCGCCTGCGGATCGTAAAGCGGGCTGCGCGGGTTGACGGAAAGACGGTCGGGCGGCGTGTCGGTCATCGGCTCTGTCCTGCATGAAGGGGAATCGCGCGCGCTGATAGCGGTGGAGCCCGCCTATTCCAATGCCGGCCTTTTCCCCCTCGCGCTCGATTGCTAAGGCCGCCCCGACTCTCCCATCGTTACGCAAGGAACGCGCCATGACCGCCATCGGACAGGACAGCCTCGGCACCCGCGACACGCTGGAGGCCGGCGGCAGGACGGTCCATTACTATTCGCTTGCGAAGGCAGCGGAGAAATTGGGCGACGTCTCGCGCCTGCCTTTCTCGATGAAGGTGCTGCTGGAGAATCTGCTGCGCTTCGAGGACGGCAAGACCGTCACCGTCGACGATCTCAAGGCGATGGCCGACTGGCAGAAGACCCGCTCGTCCGAACGCGAGATCCAGTATCGCCCGGCGCGCGTGCTGATGCAGGATTTCACCGGCGTCCCCTGCGTGGTGGACCTGGCGGCGATGCGCGACGCGATGAACCAGCTCGGCGGCGACGCGCAGAAGATCAACCCGCAGGTGCCCGTCCACCTCGTCATCGACCATAGCGTGATGGTCGACGAGTTCGGCACCCCCAAAGCCTTCGCCGACAATGTCGAGCTCGAATATCAGCGCAACGGCGAACGCTACGAGTTCCTGAAATGGGGTTCCAAGGCGCTCGACAATTTCAAGGTGGTGCCGCCCGGCACCGGCATCTGCCATCAGGTGAATCTGGAGCATATCGCCCAGGCGATATGGGCGTCCGAGGACGCGAACGGCGCGACGGTGGCCTATCCGGACACCTGCGTCGGCACCGACAGCCACACCACGATGGTCAACGGCCTGGGCGTGCTCGGCTGGGGAGTCGGCGGCATCGAGGCGGAGGCGGCGATGCTCGGCCAGCCGGTGTCGATGCTGATCCCCGAGGTGGTCGGCTTCAGGCTGACCGGCTCCCTGCGCGAAGGCATCACCGCCACCGATCTGGTGTTGACCGTCACCCAGATGCTGCGCGCCAAGGGCGTGGTCGGCCGGTTCGTCGAGTTCTACGGCCCGGGCCTTGAAAGCCTCAGCCTCGCCGATCGCGCCACCATCGCCAACATGGCCCCCGAATATGGCGCGACCTGCGGCTTCTTCCCCGTCGACGGCAAGACGATCGACTATATGCGCCTGACCGGCCGCGACGAGGAGCAGATCGCGCTGATCGAAGCCTATTGCAAGCGCCAGGGCCTGTGGCACACCGGCGACCAGGATCCGCTGTTCACCGACACGCTGGAGCTGGACATGGGCTCGGTCGTCCCCTCGCTCGCCGGCCCCAAGCGCCCGCAGGACAAGGTGGCGCTGACGGAGGTGGACGACAGCTTCAACGCCGATCTCGCCAATGTCTACAAGCATGACGGGGCGAAGCGCGTGCCCGTCGAGGGCCGCGCGCACGATATCGGCGACGGCGACGTGGTGATCGCCGCCATCACGAGCTGCACCAACACCTCCAACCCCTCGGTGCTGATCGCCGCCGGCCTCGTCGCCCGCAAGGCGCACGCGCTCGGCCTCAAGCCCAAGCCCTGGGTCAAGACCAGCCTCGCGCCGGGCAGCCAGGTGGTGACGGACTATCTGGTGAAATCCGGCCTCCAGGCCGATCTCGACGCGATCGGCTTCAATCTGGTGGGCTATGGCTGCACCACCTGCATCGGCAATTCCGGGCCGCTCGCGGAGCCGATCAGCAAGGCGATCAACGGCAACGACATCGTCGCGGCGTCGGTGCTTTCGGGCAACCGCAACTTCGAAGGCCGCGTCTCGCCCGACGTGCGCGCCAACTTCCTCGCCTCGCCGCCGCTGGTGGTCGCCTATGCGCTGAAGGGCACGGTAACGGAGGATTTCACCACCACCCCGATCGGCCGGTCGCAGGACGGGCGGGACGTCTATCTCAAGGACATCTGGCCCTCGAACGACGAGGTGCGCGGGCTGATCGACGCCAATATCGACCGCGGCATGTTCACCGCGCGCTACGCCCAGGTCTTCACGGGCGACGAGCGCTGGCGGGCGATCGACGTCGCCGGATCGGACACCTATCAGTGGAATCCGGCCTCCACCTACGTCGCCAACCCGCCCTATTTCGAGGGCATGGGCATGGAGCCCGCGCCCGTTACCGATATCGTCGACGCGCGCCCGCTGGCGATCTTCGCGGACTCGATCACCACCGATCACATCTCGCCCGCCGGCTCGATCAAGGCGGACAGCCCGGCGGGCCGCTATCTCACCGAGCATGGCGTCGAGCGGAAGGATTTCAACAGCTACGGCTCACGGCGCGGCAACCATGAGGTGATGATGCGCGGCACCTTCGCCAACATCCGCATCCGGAACGAGATGGTGCCCGGCGTCGAAGGCGGCATGACCAAATATGTGCCGACCGGCGAGGTGGAGGCGATCTACGACGCCGCGATGCGCTACAAGGCGGACGGCACGCCGCTGGTGGTAGTTGCGGGCAAGGAATATGGCACCGGCTCCTCGCGCGACTGGGCGGCCAAGGGCACGACCCTGCTCGGCGTGCGCGCGGTGATCGCGGAGAGCTTCGAGCGCATCCACCGCTCCAACCTGGTCGGCATGGGCGTGCTGCCCCTGCAGTTCGCGCCCGGCGTCGATCGCAAGACGCTCGGCCTCGACGGATCGGAGACCTTCACCATCGATAATGTCGCGGGCCTCCGCCCCCGCCAGACCGTCCCCGTGAAGCTCACCCGCGCCGATGGATCGACCGAGACGTTCGAAACGCGCTGCCGGATCGATACCGTCAACGAGCTGGATTACTTCCTCAACGGCGGCATCCTGCAATATGTGCTGAGGAAGCTGGCGGCGTGAATCATCCTCCCCGGAACGGGGAGGATCGGGTTGGCGGAGGACAGGGAATGTCGATGAAGCGGCCCAAGGATACGCCGGAGGCGTTTCAGGCGGCCTGGAACGCGCATGACATGGCGGCGCTCGGTGCGCTGTTCCATGAGGATGCGACCTTCGTGAACCGCTTCGGGCATTATGTGCGGGGCGTCGAGGAGATCGTCGCGCTGCATCGTCCGATCCATGAGACGATCTATCGTGATTCCACGCTGACCAATGAACTGATCGACGCCGTTCCGATCGGGGACGGGGCGGCGGTCGTCCATTTCTGGAGCCGCCTTGTGGTCGGCGCGGGGCATCCGGCGGGGCCGCATGAGCTCGATACGCTGATCCTCGCGGTGTTGGTGCGGCGCGACGATGGGTGGCGGATTCAGGCGCTGGAGAATGTCACGCTGACGAACCCCTGGACGGGTGAGCTTGTGTTGCGGGGGTGAGGGGTTCTTCCCCTGCCGGGGAGGATCAGGGGTCGCTTCGGTGCGTCGTATCGAACCGGGCTTCGCCGATGGCGCCGGGGTTGCGGCGGATGAGACGGAGGAGGCCGATCACGCCGCCCACCGTCAGCGCCACGATCAGGGCGAGGAGCGCCCAGTCGATCGGCTCCATGCGATAATTGGCGGCCATGCCCGCCATGCCGGCGAGGCCGGTCAGCACCACCATCGTCACCGCCGCCGCGACGCCGCTGCGCCCGCTCGGCCGGGTCCGGACCTGCTTCGTCACGCCGTCTCCTCCTCCTCGATCGCCCGGACGAGCCAATCGGGCCGCAGCGGCCGCGCCTCCGCCGCGCCGAGCCGGATCGTCTCCGCCCCGTGCAACTGCTCGACCCGCACCAAAGCCACCGCGAGGCCGAGATCGGGATACCAGGCCCGCGCCGCCTCGCCGGGATCGTCCGCCGTCTCCAGCACCGCCAGCCGGCGGTTGATCTTGTGTCGCCAGTTCATCCGGGCGGTGTTCTCCTGCCCGACATAGCAGCCCTTGGCGAAGCTGACGCCGTGCAATTCGACGGCGTTGGTCTCCAGCCACAGCGTCTTGTCCGATCCCAGCTCGACCATACCCTCGGGCACGCCCAGCCGCAGCCGGTGCGCGCGCCAGGCATGGTCGGCGGGCTCGCCTGCGGGTTCGCCCAGCCAGCGGCGGCCGAGGGCGGGGAGGCGGGGATCGCCGGTTCCATCCGCCGTCCAGTGCACGCCGAGCGACTCGTCGCGCGCGATCGTGACGGCGCGGCGCAGGCGGTGGAGGGTCAGCCGCTTCGCCAGCGCGTCGGCCTGGGCGGCCTCGCAATCGACCAGCACGTCCGCGCCGTCCGCCCACAGCAGGAAATCGAACAGCGCCTTGCCCTGCGCGGTGAGCAGGCCCGCCCAGATCGGGCCGTCGTCCAGCAGCCGCACGTCGTTGGTGACGAGCCCCTGGAGGAAATCGCGCACATTATCGCCGGAGAGACGGATCAGGGCGCGGGAGGCGAGAAGGGTCATGGGAGACAAATAGTATGTGTATCGCTACACACAAACCCGTTCGTGCCGAGCGCAGTCGAGGCACGTGCGCTGGGCGGCTCGCATGCGGCACGTCCTTCGACTTTGCTCAGGACGAACGGAGCAGCTTGTGTCTCAATCCTACGATCTCATCCTGAAGGGCGGCACGGTCTGGACGCCGAGCGGGCCGGCCGAAACCTCCGTCGGCGTGCGGGACGGGCAAATCATGGAGATCGGCGCTTCCGGCGACGCGGGGGAGGTGGTGGACTGCGCCGGGCTCACCGTGCTGCCCGGCGTGATCGACAGCCAGGTGCATTTCCGCGAGCCGGGGCTGGAGCATAAGGAGGATCTCGAATCGGGCAGCCGATCGGCGGTGCTGGGCGGCGTCACCGCCGTGTTCGAGATGCCCAACACGAAGCCCAACACCGATTCGGCCGACGCGCTGGCCGAGAAGCTGCGCCGCGCGAAGGATCGCATGTGGTGCGATCACGCCTTCTATATCGGGGCGACCGCCGCCAACGCCGAGCGGCTCGGCGAGCTGGAGATGCTGCCGGGCGCGGCGGGCGTGAAGGTGTTCATGGGCGCCTCCACCGGCGACCTGCTCGTCTCCGACGATCGCGAGCTGGCGCGCGTGCTGGCGCACGGCCGCAGGCGGGTCGCCATCCACGCCGAGGATGAGGAGCGGATGCAGGCGCGCGCGCATCTGCGCGTGGAGGGCGATCCCTCCTCGCATCCCGTCTGGCGCGACGATGAGAGCGCGATGCTGGCGACGCGGCGGATCGTGGGGCTGGCGCGCGAGGCGGGGCGGCGCATCCATGTGCTCCATATCTCCACCCCGGCCGAGCTGGAGTATCTCGCGCGGCACAAGGATATCGCTACCTGCGAGGTGACGCCCCAGCATCTGACCCTGGCGGCGGAGGAGGCTTACCCCAGGGCCGGCACCCACGCGCAGATGAACCCGCCGATCCGCTCCGCCGCGCACCGCGAGGGGCTGTGGCGTTGGCTGAGGCAGGGCGTGCCGGACGTGCTCGGCTCCGATCACGCGCCGCACACGCGCGAGGAGAAGGCGAAGACCTATCCCGCCTCGCCATCGGGCATGCCGGGCGTGCAGACGCTGGTTCCGCTGATGCTCGATCATGTCGCCCACGGGCGGCTGACCATGCAGCGCTTCATCGACCTGACCTCGGCCGGGCCGCAGCGCATCTTCAACCTCGTCAACAAGGGCCGGATCGCGCCCGGCTACGACGCCGATTTCACCGTGGTGGACCTGAAGGCGCGCTGGATCATCGAGGAGCCGTGGCTCGCCTCGCGCGCCGGCTGGTCGCCCTTCGTCGGCATGGACCTGACGGGCAAGCCGGTCGGCACCTTCGTGCGCGGCCGCAAGGTGATGTGGGAAGGCGAGCTGGCGGAGAGCGCCCACGGCCGCCCGGTGCGCTTCCAGGAGACGTATCGGCCGGAATAGGAGGGCGCGGCGGCCGTCCTTGTGCTTGACGCAAGCGTCAATTAGCGTCCGGGCATGTCAATCGATCCCGCCACGCTGGACATCCCGCGCGCCGACGGGCGCGAGCATTTCTCGATCGCCGATCTGGCCGAGGAGTTCGGCGTCACCGCCCGCGCGCTGCGCTTCTATGAGGATGAGGGCCTGATCGCGCCGCAGCGGATCGGGCTGATGCGGCTCTACTCCAGGCGCGATCGCGCCCGGCTGGCGTGGATATTGCGCGGCAAGCGGGTGGGCTTCACCCTGGCCGACATCCGCGAGATGATCGACCTCTACGATCTCGGCGACGGCCGCCGAGAGCAAAGGCGCGTCACGATCGAGAAGTGCGAGACGCGGATCGCCGGGCTGCGCCGCCAGCGCGACGATCTCGATGCCGCCATCGCCGAGTTGGAAGGCTTCATCGCCCGCGTCCGCAAGGCGGGCGACTGAGCGATCCTCATGCTCCCCGCAGCCTGGCGATCCGGGCGCGCTCCTCGGCCGGGATCAGGCCTTCGAGCACCTGCCAGAAACCGCCCACCGCCGCCGGGCCGGCCTCGACATAGGCGGCCGCCACGCGGGCCCGCAGGCTCTCGAACAGCTCGGTTTCCAGCGCCGCGCCCGTCGCGGTGAGCCTCAGCAGGCGCTGGCGGCGATCGTCGCGGCCGACCCGCGCCTCCACCAGCCCGCGCTGGACGAGCTCGTTCAGCACACGGCCCAGCGACTGCTTGGTGATCGAAAGCAGGCCGAGCAGTGTGCTGACCGTCAGATCGGGCCGGCGCGCGATGAAATAGAGCGCGCGGTGGTGGGCGCGGCCCAGTCCCTCCTTCGCCAGCCGCTCGTCGATCGCGCGGGTCATGCGCGTATAGCCGAAATAGAGCAGCTCGATGCCGCGCCGGATTTCGGCTTCGCGCAGGAAGAGCGGGGAGGCGGAGCTAGGTGGGGCAGCCATGTTGACGCTTCTGCCCCACCGGCCTAGGCGGACGCAAGCCGAACGGCGCGTGATCGACGAGAGGGAACAAGGATGAGCGAGCAGGACCGCCCGAGCTTCACGGTGGAACGGCATCCGAGCCCGGTATCCGTGGAGGAGCGGACGGCGCGCCTCGTCGATCCCGGCTTCGGCCGCGTCTTCACCGATCATATGGCGATCGTCCGCTATTCGGCCGACCGCGGTTGGCACGACGCGCGCATCGCCCCCCGCGCCGCGCTGGAGATCGATCCCGCCTGCGCGGTGCTCCATTACGCGCAGGAGATCTTCGAAGGGCTGAAGGCCTATCGCCTCGACGACGGCGGCGCGGCGCTGTTCCGGCCGGACGCCAACGCCCGCCGCTTCCGCAACTCGGCCGAGCGGATGGCGATGGCGCAACTGCCCGAGGAGCTGTTCCTCGAATCGATCCGCCGGCTGGTCGAGCTGGATCGCGACTGGATACCGGAGATGGAAGGGGGGAGCCTCTACATCCGACCCTTCATGATCGCGAGCGAGACCTTCCTCGGCGTCAAGCCCTCGGCCGAATATCTCTACATGGTCATCGCCTCGGCGGCGGGCGCCTATTTCAAGGGCGGCCCCAAGGCGATCACCGTCTGGGCGTCGCGCGATTACACCCGCGCCGCGCCGGGCGGCACCGGGGCGGCCAAGTGCGGCGGCAACTATGCCGCGAGCCTGCGCGCCCAATCGGAGGCGATCGCGCGCGGCTGCGATCAGGTCGTGTTCCTTGATGCGGTCGAGCATCGCTGGGTCGAGGAACTGGGCGGCATGAACGTGTTCTTCGTGATGGCGAACGGCGTGCTGGTGACGCCGCCGCTCACCGGCACGATCCTGCCCGGCATCACCCGCGATTCGCTCATCACGCTGGCGCGGGACGAGGGGCTCACGGTGCGCGAGGAGCCCTATGCGCTCGATCAGTGGCGCGCGGACGCCGAGAGCGGACGGCTCGCTGAAGCCTTCGCCTGCGGCACCGCGGCGGTGGTGACGCCGATCGGGCAGGTGCGCGGGGCGGACCTCGCCTTCAGCATCGCCGGCGGGGCGGCAGGGCCCGTCACCGAGCGGTTGCGCGACCGGCTCGTCGCCATCCAGCGCGGCCGCGCCCCCGATCCCCACGGCTGGGTGCAGCGACTGTTCTGACCTGGGCCGGCTGCCGCTCAGTCGATTGTCGCGGTTCCGTCGGCGCGCGCCGCGGAATCCGCATGAGCGGTGAGCATGCCTACGAAACGGCTCGCAGCGGGGGAGAGCGATTCCCGATGGATCAGCCATAGCCGGCTCACCGCATCGGGTTCGGCCAGCACGCGATGGACGAGATGGTCGAGCCGCAGCATGCCGAGCGAGCGGGAGAGCGCGGTGATGCCGAATCCGGCCGCGACCAGCCCCAGCAGGCTCGCGAGGCCGCTCACCTCCTGTATTACACGCAGCTGCCCACCGGCGCGGCGGAAGAGCAGACCGAGATGATCGTTGAAGCCGGCGCCGAGGTCCGGGTCGTAGAGAACGAAGGGCTCATCGGCGATATCTGTGAGGCTGAGCGGCTTGCGTCCTCGCGCTAGGCGATGATCGTCGCGCATCGCCACCAGCATCTCCTCATCCCATAGATGTCGGGCGATCAAGCCGTCGGGCAGAGAAGGCGGGTCGAAGCTCCGGAAGAGCCCGAGATCGAGGCGATTCTCGGCGGCGGCGGCAAGTTGCGCGTCGCGCGTCATCTCGTTCAGCGAAAGATGCACGGCGGGATAGGCGGCGCGATAATCGAGCAGCGCGCGCGCCACGACCGGGATCAGCGGCACGGAGGTGACGAAGCCGATGGTGAGCTCGCCCGTCTCGCCGGACTGGACCCGTCGGGCGACTTCCATTGCGTGCCCCGCCTGATCGAGGGTGCGTCGCGCTTCGGTCAGGAACAGCCGCCCCGCCTCCGTCAGCCGCACCCGGCGGCTGGTGCGATCGAACAGGTCGACCCCGAGCTCCAGCTCCAGCGCGCGGATCTGCTGGCTGAGCGGCGGCTGCGATATGCCCAGCAGATCGGCGGCGCGGCCGAAATGCATCTCCTCCGCCACGCGGACGAAATAGCGGAGATGGCGCAGCTCCATGGATCAGTTCGCTTTCGATATGGATCGAGCCGTATCTAATATTGGATTTGCCGAGGCAAGCGGTGCATCCGGTTCGCGCGCGCCGCTCCTTCCCCCCGCGGCGCGCACCCTTTTCCCGATCAGACCACTTCGTCGGGTGCGAGCGCGCAGAGCGTGGCCGCGTCGGTCTCGATCTGGATCGTCGCGTGCCCGATGCCGAAACGCTCGCGCAGCCGCGCCGAGACGGCGAGCAGACGTGCATCCCCGGGATGTCCGGTCGGCATCAGCAGGTGGACAGTGAGCGCCGTCTCGGTGGTGCTCATCGGCCAGATGTGGAGATCGTGGATCGCCGCCACGCCCGGCTCGGCGCGGAGCAGGGCGGCGACATCCTCGGGCTCGATCCCCGGCGGCGCGGCCTGCAGGCTCATCGTCACCGAATCGCGCAGCAAGCCCCAGGTGCCGATCCCGATCGCTAGCACGATCAGGAGACTGACCGCCGGATCGAGCCATTCCCAGCCGGTCGACAGGATCACCAGGCCCGCCACGACGACCGCCGCCGAGATCGCCGCGTCCGCGACCATATGCAGGAAGGCGCCGCGGATATTGAGGTCGTTCTTGCGCCCGCGCGCGAACAGCAGGGCGGTGATGCCGTTGATGAGGATGCCGACGGCCGCCACGATCATCATCGTCAGGCCCGGCACGGGTTCGGGGTGGATCAGCCGCCGGATCGCTTCCACCGAGATCGCGCCGATCGCGACCAGCAGCAGCACCGCGTTGAGCAGCGCCGCCAGGATGGAGGAACTGCCGAACCCGTAGGTGAAGCGCCCGGCCGGCCGCCGCTGCGAAAGAACCGCCGCGCCCCAGGCGATCGCGAGACCGAGCACGTCGCCCAGATTGTGGCCGGCGTCCGCGATCAGCGCCATCGAACCACTCAGAAAACCGAAAGCCGCCTCGACGGCGACGAATCCTCCGTTAAGCAGGATGCCGATCGCGAACGCCGTCCCGAAGCTGGCCGGGGCATGGTGATGGCCGTGCCCGTGGCCATGGCCGTGATGGTGCTGGTGATCGTGCCCGTGATCGTGCGGCATTCCGATGGAGCCCATGCGCTTCGGCCCGTGGCTGTGGTGCCGGCTGACGGACTCGAACCGTCGACCTACCGCTTACAAGGCGGTTGCTCTACCAACTGAGCTAAGCCGGCATGTCTGCGTTCGCGTCCATGCGGCAGCCGCGCGCCGCCGTCCAGCCCTCTCGCGCGCCTTCTCAGCGGGCCTTGCGCGGCCGCGGCGGCTTCATCGCCATGGCGCGATCATGGGCGCGGACGATCATCTCGCGCACCAGCTCGGGATCGGGGCTGTCGTAGCGCACCAGCACCGCCGGATGGCCCGCATAATGCGGCGTCTGCCAGAAGGTCGTGGGATTGGTCTCCATCAGCAGGTCGATCAGGCCGGTGTCGAGCGCCAGCACGAAGCTGGTGTCCGGCTCATGGCCCGTGCTGAGGAAGGCGCGGCCGTTGGCCTTGACCGCGGGTTGGCCGTAATGGCTCGAAAGCTCCGCGCCTTCGAGCGTCAGCGCATACGAAACCGCCTCGTCCCAACCGACCGGCATCGAAGGCTCCTTCTCTCCGCACGCTAGGATCGCCGCACCGCCGCCGCAAGCGCGCTTGCGCATCGGAGTGTTATCGGAATAACACAGCCTCGAGAAAAACGGGGAGGGGGTTGATGGCGCGAACCGTCTGGAAGCCCGTCGCGATCGGAGTGGCGGTGATAGCGATCCTGCTGCTCTCGCAGGAAATACGGGATCTCGCGAAAGCGATCGGTCTGCCGATACCGGGCTTTCCCGTCCGCTACGGCGGATCGGGGTTCGACAATCTGCTCGCCGTCCTGATCGTCGTCATCGGCGCGCTGCTGCTGCTCCGGCGGCCGGCGGAGCTGGCGCGCGATCTCGGGCTCCGCTGGAACGGCTGGCGCGCGCCCGCGCTCACCGCGCTGGCGACCCTGCCCTTCTGGATCGGCGTGGCGGCGCTCGGCAAGCCGGCGACCGACTGGTCGGCGCTCGATCTGGTCATGCTCGCCTTCGCCTTCCCGCTGGCGGAGGAGATCGTCTTCCGCGGCTTCGGCTTCGTGCTGACCCGGCGCGGCCTGCGCTGGCCGATGGGGCTGGCCATCGCGGTGCAGGCGATCGGTTTCGGGCTGGTCCACTGGTATGGCGCGGGCGGGGGAGGCGGGGCCGCCCTGCAGATCTTCGCGATCACCGCGCTGGGCGGGGCGGTGTTCGCCATCATCGACGCGATGGACGGCTACGCCATCGGATGCGGGCTGGTGATGCACGTTTCGATGAACGCCGCCTGGGTGGTCTTCACCCCGCCGGACAGCATGGGGACGGGCTGGACCGGCAACGCGCTCCGCCTCCTCTCCGCCGCGCTCGCGCTGCTGCTGGTGTGGAAGGCGGGGCGGAGAGAGGCCGCGCTGACGCAGGTGGAAGCGCCACATAACTCCCTCTCCCCGGCGGGGAGAGGGCTTTAGCCTTCGTCCCCCCGCCGCGCTTTCCGTAGTTCCTCCCAATAGGCCAGCCGCTCGGCGATCCGCTTTTCGAAGCCGCGCTCGGTGGGCGTGTAGAAGCTCTGCGGCGTCATCTCCTCGGGCCAGTAATTGTCGCCGGAGAAAGCCTCCTCGGCGTCATGGTCGTATTGATAGCCCTTGCCGTAGCCGATGCGCTTCATCAGCTTCGTCGGCGCGTTGAGGATGTTTTTGGGCGGCATCAGCGACCCGGTTTCCTTCGCCGTCCGCTTCGCCGCGCCGAACGCCTTGTAGCCGGCGTTGGATTTGGGCGCGGTGGCGACGTAGAGGCAGGCCTGCGCCAGCGCCAGCTCGCCCTCCGGCGAGCCCAGGAAATCGTAGCAGTCCTTGGCGGCGAGGCACTGGACCAGCGCCTGCGGATCGGCCAGCCCGATATCCTCGATCGCCATGCGGACCAGCCGCCGCGCGAGATAGAGCGGCTCCTCGCCCGCCACCAGCATGCGCGCGAGATAATAGAGCGCGGCCTGCGGGTCCGATCCGCGCACCGCCTTGTGGAGCGCGGAGATGAGGTTGTAATGCCCCTCGCGATCCTTGTCGTAGACGGCCACGCGCCGATGGAGCAGCGCGGCGAGCGCGGCCGGATCGAGCGGCTCGGCGATCTCCACCGAGAACAGCGTCTCCACCTGGTTGAGCAGGAAGCGCCCGTCGCCGTCGGCCGACGCGATCAGCGCCGCGCGCGCTTCCGGCGTGACGGGCAAGGGGCGGCCCTCCATCTGCTCGGCGCGGTTGACGAGTTCGCTGAGCGCGCCGCTGTCCAACCGGTTGAGGATCAGCACCTGCGCGCGCGAGAGCAGCGCGGCGTTGAGCTCGAAGGAGGGGTTCTCCGTGGTCGCCCCCACCAGGATCACCGTGCCGTCCTCGACATAGGGGAGGAAACCGTCCTGCTGGGCGCGGTTGAAGCGGTGAATCTCGTCCACGAACAACAGGGTGCGGGCGCCGGTGCGGGCACGATCGCGCGCTTCGGCGAACACCTTCTTCAGGTCCGCGACGCCCGAGAACACCGCCGAGATGGCGACGAAGCGCAGGTCCACCGCGTCCGCCAGGAGCCGGGCGATGGTGGTCTTGCCGGTGCCGGGCGGCCCCCACAGGACCATCGAGGAGAGCCGCCCCGCCGCGACCATCCGTCCGATCGCGCCTTCGGGCCCGGTCAGATGCTCCTGCCCGACAACCTCGGACAGCGCGCGCGGCCGCAGCCGATCGGCGAGCGGCGCGCCCTCGGCGGGAAGCGGGGGGGGCGGGGGGGCTTCGTCGGCGAAAAGGTCGGCCATGCGGCGGGATATAAGGGATCGCGGAGAGTTCCGCATCTGTCCCTCGCTCTCTCATCCGTCATGCCGGCGCAAGCCGGCATCTCATGCGGCGGGGCGGCCGCCCTCCGCCTCACGAGATCCCAGCTTGCGCTGGGATGACGGGGGTTGCTCTTCGCCATTTCAAGATATATCTAAGCACGACTCAGAAAGGATATGACCTTATGCGACACGGATTTCACCATGCCCACCATGCCCACCATGCCCACCATGCCCACCATGCCCACCATGATCACTCCCGTCACGGCTGGCGCGCGATGCGCGGCGGCTTCGGGCGCGGGCCGTTCGAGTTCGCCTGGAGCATGGACCGCGAGGAGGGGCGCGGCGGAGGCCGCCGCCGCTTGTTCGACGGCGGCGAGCTGCGCCTCGTGCTGCTCCACCTGATCGGCGATCAGCCCCGCCACGGCTATGACCTGATCCGCGCGATCGAGGAGCGCACCGGCGGCGCCTATGCGCCGAGCCCCGGCGTCGTCTATCCCTCGCTCACCATGCTGGGCGATATGGGCCAGATCGAGGAGCAGGCCAGCGAGGGCAACCGCAAGGTGTTCGCCGCCACCGACGAGGGCCGCCGCCTGCTCGACGAACGCGCCGAGGAGATCGCCGCGCTGATGGCCCGGCTCGATACGCTGGGCGAGATACGCGAGCGCACCGAGGGCGCCTCGATCCGCCGCGCGATGCACAATCTCAAGATCGTGCTCCGCCACAAGCTCGGCCGCGAGGAGGTGGACAAGCAGACCCTCCAGGCGGTCGTCGCGCTGATCGACGAGGCGGCGCAGAAGATCGAGCGGCTGTGACGCGCCTCGAGCTTCTCCGCCGCAGACTGGCCGAAGACCGGGAGAACCGAATGCCCCACAGCAGCGCCGCCGTCGTGCCGACCGCGCATGCGAGCCGCTATCTCCAGCAGCTCGCCAAGCACTGGTCGCACAAGTTCGAGGTCGAGTTCGACGCGGCCCGCGCCACCATCCCTTTCCCCAACGGAACGGTGGCGAGCCTGGAGGCCAGGCCCGAAACGCTGATCGCCCGCATCGCCGCGCCGGACGCCGAGACACTCGCCCGGATGAAGATGGTGCTCGCCGAGCATCTCGACCGCTTCGCGTTCCGGGAAGCCCCTTTGCGGTTCGACTGGAAGGAGGAATAGCCGGCGGGCCGACGGATCAGGCGGCGTTCTCCCCGCGCATTTTCCGGATGAAGCTGGACAGCGCCGGCTCCAGGGCCCATTTTGCACCCGCGAAGGCGGCGCTTGAGTTTAGGCGCTGAAAGGCTTTGCTGTGCCAGGCCGGGCGCGGGGAACGCCCCGAGCGGGAGAATGATTTGCTTTACGACGCCTATGAATTGCAGCGGTCCTGGCTGTCGGGGGCCAGCCTGATCGCGAATCTCGGCTCGGGCTGGATGCAGAATCCGGCCAATCCGATGGCCCACACCCCGTTCGGGTCGATGATCGCCTCCGGGCTCGACGTGTTCGCCCACGCGGCGCAACCGCGCGGCAAGCCCAAGTTCGGGCTGGACACCACGCTGATCGACGGCCGGATCGTCGCGGTCACCGAGGAGATCGCGCTGCGAAAGCCGTTCGGCCAGCTCAAGCATTTCCGCCGCGCGGGCGTGGAAGGCGGGCCGAAGCTGCTGATCGTCGCCCCCATGTCCGGCCACTACGCCACCTTGCTGCGCGGCACGGTGGAGCGGATGCTGCCCTTCGCCGACGTGTTCATCACCGACTGGCGCGACGCCAAGCTGGTGCCGCTCGACCAGGGCCATTTCGATCTCGACGATTATATCGATTATCTGATCGCGTTCCTGGAGGCGATCGGCCCCGGCGCGCATGTGCTGGCGGTCTGCCAGCCGGCGGTGCCCGCCTATGCCGCCGCCTGCCTGATGAACGCGGACAAACATCCCTGCCGCCCGCGCACGCTCACCATGATGGGCGGCCCGATCGACACGCGCAAAGCCCCCACCGTCGTCAACACCGTGGCGACCCAGCGGCCGCTCGCCTGGTTCGAGCAGAATGTGATCGCCACCGTGCCCTTCTATTATCCGGGCGCGGGGCGGAAAGTGTATCCGGGCTTCCTCCAGCTCGCCGGCTTCATGGCGATGAACCTCGGCAACCATCTGATGAGCCATTACCGCATGTTCCAGCAGCTCGTCGAAGGCGACGGCGAGCATGCCGATGCGACCAAGGCCTTTTACGAGGAATATCGCTCGGTCTGCGACATGACCGAGGAGTTCTACATCCAGACGATCGAGGACGTGTTCCAGAAGCACAAGCTGCCGCGCGGGCTGATGAAGCACCGCGGCCGCAAGGTCGATCCCGCCGCGATCACCGACACCGCGCTGCTGGCGATCGAGGGCGAGCGGGACGATATTTCCGGCATCGGCCAGACCAAGGCGGCGCTCACGCTGGCGAGCGCGCTGCCCGAGCAGGACAAGAGCTATTTCCTCGCGCGCGGGGTGGGCCATTACGGCATCTTCAACGGCCGCCGCTGGCGCGAGGCGATCGCGCCGGTGGTCGAGGAATGGATCGCCGGCCATGACGGCTGAGCAGCGCGCGGCGTTCCTCGCGGCGGCGCTGCTGGCGGGCGCGTTCGGCGGCGCGGGGCGCGCGAACGCGGTCGTGCCGCGCCATCCCGCGCCGCGCGCCACCACCAGCCCCGCCTCCGTGCTCCAGGCGGCGCTGAAGCGCGCGCGGGAAGGCGATTGCAAGGGCGTGCTGTCCCTGCTCGATCCTCTGGTCGCGCTGCCCGCCCAGCCGGGGGACAAGGTGCGCGACAACGCCCAGCTGCTCCGCATGCCGTGCCTCGCCGCCGAAGGCCGGGGCAAGGAGGTGTCGGCCGTCCTCGCCGAGCTCGACCGCACCGTGCCGGACAATCCGCTGGTCCGCGCCTATCATGTCTTCGTCGATACCGATCAGGGCCGCTACGCCGAGGCCGCGGACCGGCTCGGCGCGCTGGCCGACGCGCGCTCGCCCGCGCTCAAGTTCATGCCGGGGCTGTTGTGGCGGAGCCTTTCGCAGAAGCTGACGGCGGCGCACGACGAGGCCCGCCGGGAGCGCGTTGCGCTGGCGCTGGCCGAGGCCGAATGGGATCCCGCCGACGAGCCCGAGCTTGCACAGGGCCTCGCCTCCGGTGCGGTGGGCGCGCTGCTTGATCGCCATGCGACGGCGGACGCGCGGCGGATGCTGGCGCGGGTGACGAGCCCCGGCCTGCTCTGGGAAATGGCGATCGAGCGCCGTTATCAGCCGCTCTGGCCGGAGATCGAGAAGCGGATGGGGCCGGAGAGCGGAGCCTCGATCGACGCCTTCGCCCGCTCCGCGCTCGCGGCTTACGCCGACGATCCCAAGGATGCGCATCATGTGCGCGAGGCGGCCTACGCCTTCCTGCTGCTCGGCCATCCCCAGGATGTCGCCAGCACCACCGACGGCATCGCGATCCAGCCCGGCATGGGCGACGATCAGGTTTCCGCCGTGCTGTTCCACGCGCAATCACTAGCGGCGGCGGGGGACCGGCAGGGATCGCTGGCGCTGCTCCGCAAGCTCGCGGCGCTCGATTTCCGCCGGTCGCCGCAGGCCGCCGTCTCGCTGATCGCGCTCGCCGAGCAGCTCCACAACGCCGGGCTGTACGAGGAGGAGCTGAAGATCGCCCGGCAGGGGCTCGCCCGGCCGGCGGCGGACGCGCTTTCGGCCTATGGCGAGGGATGGCTGAAGCGCAACGAGGTCTGCGCGCTCACGGGGCTCAAGCGGGCGGACGAGGCGAAGGCGGCGGGCGACCGGCTCAAGGCTGCGGCGGCGGACAATCAGGCGGCGGCGGTGGAAGGGCTGCTCTGCGCCGGGCGGGACGACGAGGCGGCGGCGATCGCCATCGCCGCGCTCGGCACGCGCGAAGGGGTCGATCGGCTGGCCGATCAGTTCCAGCCGGGCGAGGCGGTCTACGCCCATATCCCTTCGCCGCTGCGGGTCTTGTGGGCGCGGCTGCTCGCGCGCAAGGACGTGCGCGCCGCCTTCGATCGCGTCGCGCGCATCCTGCCGAAGCCGCTCTGGCCTTCGAAGGGCCCGCGCCCCGTGCCGGTGGTCGGCGTCGCCGATCCGAGCAGCGTGGCCTGAGGGCAGGGGGATGGCGGAAGCGCCCAGGCTCGCCGCGCGCGTCGAACGCTGGCCGGTGGCCGGCAAGTTCGTGATCTCGCGCGGCGCCAAGACGCATGTGGACGTGGTGGTCGCCACGGTTTCGGTGACGGGCGCGCGCGGGCGCGGCGAGGCGACGCCGATCTATTATCATGGCGAGACGGCCGAAAGCGTGCAGCGCCAGCTGCTCGACATGGCGGACGCGATCGCGGGAGGCGCGGGGCGGGACGAGTTGCGCGCCCTGATGCCGCGCGGGGCGGCGCGCAACGCGCTCGACGCCGCGCTGTGGGATCTGGACGCGCGCCGATCGGGCATGCCGGTGTGGCGGCTGGCCGGGCTCGCCGAGCCGAAGCCGCTCGTCACCGCCTACACCATCTCGGTCGGCGATCCGGCGAAGATGGAGGAGGATGCGCGCGCGGCCGCGGCGCGGCGGCATCCGCTGCTCAAGCTCAAGCTGGCGGGCGACGGCGACGATCTCGGCCGCGTCGAGGCGGTGCGGCGCGGCGCGCCCGACGCGCGGCTGACGGTGGACGCCAACGAGGCTTGGACGGACCGGGACATCGCGGCCGAGGCCGCCGCGCTCGTCCCTTGCGGCGTCGAGCTGATCGAGCAGCCGGTGAAGGTCGGCGAGGAGCATCGGCTGGAGGACGTGCGCTCCCCGATCCCGATCTGCGCCGACGAAAGCTGCCAGGACCGCGCCGATCTGCCGAAGGTGATCGGCCGCTTCGACGCGATCAACGTCAAGCTGGACAAGGCGGGCGGGCTCTCGGAGGCGCTGGCGCTGATCCGGGAGGCGAAGGCGGCGGGGCTGAAGGTGATGCTCGGCTGCATGCTCTCCACCTCGCTGGGCGTCGCCCCCGCCTTCCTCGCCGCGCAGGACGCCGACTGGGTGGATCTGGACGGCCCCCTCCTCCTCGCCCGCGACCGGCCGGACGGCTTCGCCTTCGAAGCGGGCAGGATGCTCAACGCGGGGGCGAGATTGTGGGGCTAGACGGGCGGAAACGAAGAAAAGCGTCATTGCGAGCGTAGCGAAGCCGCTTCGCTCCTCGCAATGACGGACTAAGGCGCCGTCTCGCTGCTGCTGTCGTGCGGGGGCTTTTCCTCCCCGGGCTTGTCGAGCGAGGGAGGCGAGGGCGGGGAAACCTTCCCGACGGCAGGCTGCTTCGTCTGGCTTTCGGCCTCCGCCGATTTCGGTTCGGTTTTGGCAGGCATCGCCGGTTTACTGCTCGCCCCCATTGGGAAATCGATGCCGAGTTCGCTGAAGCGCCGCAGGATTGCGAGGCATACCGTGCTACGCGCATCGAACACCGCATTGTAGTTGGCGGACATCACATCGAACTGAAGCTCGAAGTCGAGGCTCGATTTGGCAAGCGTCACGAGCCCCACCCGCACGACCGCGCATTGCGGCACACTCTCAGTGATTTCCCGGAGCAAAGCAGGAATGCGGGCACACACGTCGTCCGGCGTGGAGGGAGGTATGCAGATCGTCAGCACCATGCGCCGTCGATCGAGCCGGGCGAAGTTGAACAGCTCCTTGTCGAGCAGATTGGCGTTGCCGACGATCATCAGCTCGCCGGTGTTGGTGCGGATGTGGGTGGTCTTGAGGCCGATCCGCTCGACAGTGCCCGAAACACCATTCCATTTGACCGCATCGCCCTTGCGGAAGGGCTTGTCGAAGATGATCGCCAGCGCCGCGAACAGATCCTTGAAGATGCCCTGCGCCGCGAGGCCGATGGCGATACCGCCGATGCCGAGCCCGGCGACCAGCCCGGTGACGTTGACGCCGACATTGTCCAGCACCAGCACCAGCGCGATCGCGAACAGGGTGAAAGTGGCGAGGAAGCGGATGATGCCGAGCGCCGATCCCAGCGCCGAATGATCCTGATCGGTCAGCTCCGCGCGATATTCGACGAAGCCCAGCACCACCTCACGCACCCAGATCGCCGCCTGGAAGGTAAGCGCGGTGGTGAAGAAGAAGCCGACCACATGATCAAGCTGCGGCGGCGTCTCGGCGTAATTGTCGACCAGCTTGGCGGCGAGGATGATGATGAACCACAGCTTTGTGTTGTGGGCGACGCGGCCGATGATCGTCCGCCAATCCACCGCCGCCTCATTCTCCGGGCAGAGCCGCTCGCCGAGCTTCTTAATGCCGATGAAAATAGCGACCAGCGCAAGCCCGATCGCGCCCGCGATCAGGACGCGCAGCCAGTTATGGGAGAGCCATAGCTTCGTCTCTTCGGCCAGCACATGCGCCTGGGCGGCGAGCGCGGGGCCGGAGAGGCGGTGATGGGGCGGGGTGGCGGCGAGATTGCCGACGGCGGCGATCGGACTGTTCGGCATCAGGCGGCGCGTGGTCCCTTGGCATCGAGCGCGTCGAGGAAGGCGATCAGCCCCCGCTCGGCGGGCGACAGCCAGCGCGTGGCGCGCGGCAGCCGCACGCGCTCTTCTCCCCGCAAGCCCCCCGCCTTGGCAAGCTCGATCAGCGCGGGGTGGACATAGCTCTTGCGGCTGATCGCCGGCGTATTGCCCAGCGCATCCGCCACCGGTTCCAGCATGGTCTTGAGGCTGATGCCTTTCTCGCCCGCCTCGACAATCGCCTGATAGGCGATGACGCTCGCCCCCCAAGTGCGGAAATGCTTGGCGGTGACGTCCGCATGCGTCGCCTCGCGGAGATACTCATTGACGTCGGTCGAGGTGACGTGATGTCGTTCGCCCGCATCGTCGAGATACTGGAACAATCGCTGACCGGGCAGGTCTTGGCAGCGCTTCACCACCGTCGCGAGTCGCCGGTCGGCGATCGTCATCTCCTGCATCTTGCCCGATTTGCCGCGATAGCAGAGGCGGAGCTTGCCGTTGGCGGCGCGCGCGTGGCGATC
>Ga0164242_10000707_pt1 | contig 40259 bp, 37 predicted proteins | sample OricomgcompostMG_FD_108783 | JGI IMG/M metagenome (GOLD analysis project Ga0164242, IMG submission 108783) | Miracle-Growth compost microbial communities from Emeryville, California, USA - Original compost - Miracle growth compost (MG) ... | reverse complement strand
TCCAGCCGGCGGTCTACAACGTGACGTTCCGCCGCGTGGACCAGGAGCCGATCGCGTACTCCTACTGGGACGACCAGGCGCAGACCCTCGCCCTGGCCACGGGCAACGTGTCGAAGTTCTCGCATGTCGTCAGGTGGGCGGAGCTTGCCCGCCATACGCGCACCTCGCCGATCCAGCCGCTGGGATGGAGCGACCGCTGGTATGTCTCCGCGGCAAAGCTCGGCGACGGCATCGTCACCGACCCGTCGTCGATCCTCGACAACGCCGCCAACTACCTCGGACGCGTACAGCCGTACGCCATCTACCTCCCGCGGTCGTACCGACCGTCCCACCAGGCGCCGCTGACATTCCTCCTGCATTCGCTGACCCAGAACCACAACCAGTACGCCGCCACCACACCGAACTTCAGCAAGCTCGCCTGCGAGGACCGGCACTCGATCTGCGTGACGACGTTGGGACGCGGCCCCGACGGTGACTACCTCGACTACGCCGAGCTCGACTTCTGGCAGGTGTGGCACTCCGTCGCCACCGCGTTCTCGTTGGATCCCGACCGCACAGTGCTGAGCGGCTACTCGATGGGCGGTCTCGGCACCAATCAGCTCGCCATGGCGCACCCCGACCTGTTCGCGAAGGCGGTGACCCTCGCGGGGGCCGTCGGCGGCGTGCCCTCGCTCGCGAACCTTCGCTGGGTCCCCGTCTATCTCGCCGGCGGGGTGACCGACGAGCTCGTGCCACTGACGATCGAGCAAGCCGAGGCGAACGGCCTCGCTTCGCTGGGCTACCGGTACCGCTGGGTGATCTACCCGGCGGTTGACCATGTCGCCTTCGAGCTCGCTGACGCCTTCGCCGACGCGGCGCACTACATGGGCGAAACGAAGCGGGTGCGCAACCCCGGTGAGTTCACCTTCACCTGGATGCCGAGCGATGGCGGTGGGCTGGGCGGCAACCAGCTCGTCGGCGGCGGAATGTCCTGGACACAGCTGCCGAAGTACGGCGTCGGCACGACGGGTGACTACTGGTTGCGCCACCTCGAGGCACGGTCTGCCAGGTTGATGGCAACGGTTCGCGCGAAGTCCGGAATGCGCCCTGCCCGTTTGATCACCACTCACTCCGCGCACGGCATCGCAGTCAACGGCCCCGGGCCTGGCATCGCATCAGAGCTGACCTGGGGGCGAGGCAAGCGTCCAGCCAGCCACCCGGTCATGAACCTCAACCTGACCAACGTCGACACCCTGACCGTGCTCCTTCACGCGGCAGGCTTCCACCGGGGTCAGCACGGCACGCTGCACGTGACGACAGACGGTCCGACCGTCGTACGTCTCGCCCACCGCACGATCCAACTGGTGAAGGGGCGCGCGACGGTGCACTTCACGGCTTGATTGCCGACGTCAGTGGACGATTCCGACGGCGGCGCCCACTGCTGCCGCCATCGTGGTGACCATCGCCAGCATCAGGGTGCGCGTCTGCGTCGCCATCTCGGTCCGTAGCTCGCCACCCAGCTTGGCTATGTCGGCGCGAAGGTCCGCGCCCTGCTGCCCCATCTCAGCCCGAAGATCCGAACCCTGCTGCGCCATCTCAGCCCGAAGCAGCGCGCCTTCATGCGCGACGTCAGACCTGGTAGCCAGGTCCGACCATCCGGCAGGCGGTAGATGCTCCATCAGAACCTCCGCCGCGTCCTCGCCCATCGCGCCGACGAGCCGGTCGTACAGCAACCGGCGCCTTGCATCACTTGCGACCACGATGCGTCCTTTCGGAATACGAGTCAACGTCCGGAGCCCAGCCTGCGTTGCCTCCCCGACGCCCCCGCGCTCCGCGGTCGCAGCGGTGTGGACAGCCGTTGACCGCCCCGCCAGTGTGGGCATCAACGCCCGCCGCGTCGTACCGTGCCAGGTATGACGATGACTGCTCCGCGCCCCCTCGCCGTACACATCGGCGCCGACGAGCTCCCGTTCGTGGACTACGGCGGCGGCAACCTGATGAAGGTGCTCCTCATCGACGAGGCCGAGAGTCTCTGGATCGTCGAGAACGTCTTCAAGGCCGGCTTCGAGACGCAGACCCACCGTCATACCGGCCCGGTCTTCGGCTACACCGTGTCGGGCGCGTGGAAGTACAAGGAGTACGACTACGTGAACCGCGCCGGGTCGTTCCTGTATGAGCCGGCAAACTCGGTGCACACCCTCGAGATCCTCGAGGACGACACCCAGGTCTGGTTCCAGATGTACGGCATGAACCTCAACCTGCGTGAGGACGGCAGCGTCGAGTCCGTCACCGACGGCGCGGGCACCCTCGGTGCCTATCTGCACCTCGCGGAGAAGCAAGGCCACGGCCGCCCGAACGTCCTGATGCTTTGACCCCGATCGATCTCTCGGATCCCGATACCTACCTGGCGGGCCCGCCGCACGAGTACCTCGCGGAGTTGCGAGCGACCGACCCGGTTCACTGGCAGGAGACACGACAGGGCGGCTACTGGGCGGTGCTCAAGCACCGAGATGTCGAGACCGTTGCGCGCCAGCCACTCCTCTTCTCTTCCGCCGAGCGTGGCGTCGTACTCGAGGACCTCGAGGGAGATCGACTCGAGCAGATGCGCGGCATGCTCCTCGCGATGGACCCGCCGAAGCACCGGCAGGTCCGCAAGCCGCTCACCCCGCGCATGACGCCGCGTGCGCTGGCCGGCCTCGAGACCGGGATCCGCGCGATCTGCGCCGACATCTTCGACGCCGCCGCGCAGGCCGGCGAGGTCGAGTTCGTCGACGACGTAGCGGCCGCGCTGCCGACGAGGGTAGTCGGCGCGCTCATGGGCCTCCCGCGCGAGGACTGGGAGCGGGTCCACAAGATGGCCGAGGCGATCACGCACGGGCAGGACCCGGACTACGCCGCGGCGGATGGTTCGGCTGCCGAGGCGAGCGCCGAGATGGGGATGTACGGCTACCAGTTCGCTGTCGACCGCGCTGCGCGCGAACCGGAAGGCGACGGCGACATCACCGACGCGCTGCTCGCCGTGATGGATCCGGTGGCGTTCGCGATGCTGTTCATCCAGCTCGTCACGGCCGGGCAGGACACGACACAGACGATGCTGTCCTCGGGCTTGCTCGCACTGCTCGATCACCCCGCCCAGCTCGCACTGCTCCGCGAGGACCAGACCCGCATCGCGTCCGCCATCGAGGAGATCGTGCGCTGGGCAAACCCGCTGCACTACTTCCGCCGTACGGCGACGAGAGACACCGAGATCAGCGGCACGCCGATCCGCAAGGGCGACGCGGTCGCGATGTACTACACGTCCTGCAACCGCGACGAGGACGTCTTCACTGACAGCCAGGCGTTCGACATCACGCGGTCGCCGAACAAGCACCTGTCGTTCGGGCAGGCCGAGCACTTCTGCGTCGGCGTACATCTCGCCCGGCTGGAAGGCCGCATCTTCTACGAGGAGCTTCTCGCCAGGTTCAGCGGCATCGAACGCGCCGGCGCGCCTCGGCGACTGCGAAGCAACCTCAACAACAGCTACAAGTCAGTCCCCATCGCCCTAAAACCCCGGTGATCTTGACGTTGTGCGCCCATCAGAGTCGCTGAAGGGCACATTGCGTCAAGATCACCGAGGAGGGTGTGAGGTCAGAGCAGGCCGGGCGCGTGTCGGACGGCGTCGACCAGACCCTTCGTTGGCACAGTGCCGTCACACACGATGACGTTGCAGCTCGGGCTGGCATCGATGTCGCGCAGCAGCACCAGTGGGTCGAGAAAGTTGACCGGGTTGAGATCGAGATCGGGCCCGTCACCGACGTACGGCCCGGGATCGCGATAGCGGGAGTCCTTCACCGACTTCATCAGCGCGCGGAAGAAGTCGTACTGCATGTTGCCCGGGGTCGCTCCCAGCACGATCGACGGATCGGGATAGGTGTCGCCGAACCAACCGGTGGTGGTCACCGTCATGTGCAGGCTCGGGATCATCAGGTTGAGCTGACTGGCCGTTCCATTCATCTGGTACATGTCGTGCGGCGCGGATACGACCGCCCGCCGATGCACGGTCTCCGCGGCCGGGATGTTGGCCCCGGTGCACGGCCGGCCGCGGTTGGTCCAGAACAGCAACCCGTAGCAACCGTTGGTCGGGTTGGGCACGCTGACCTTGTCGATGTACGACGAGGGCACGACCTGACGGCCGTTCCACCGCCCGCGATTCTGCGCAAGCAGACCAAGCCGCGCCATCTGCGCGGGAGTGAGAAAGAGGTTGCTGTAGCCGTACGGGGTCCCGGCGCGGTCCTCGAGCCAGAACCACGATCCGGCACTGATCCCGATGGGGCCGAAGAGCTTCCGTTGCGCGAAGGTGGCCAGGTTGGCTCCGACCGCCCGTTGGATGACGAACCCGAGGAGCGCCGGACCGAGCTGGCTGTACTCGAAGTGGGTTCCGGGCCGATGCACGATCGGCTGAGCGAGCGCCTCCCGCGCGAGATTGGGATCGGTGCCGGTCGTCCCGGCCTCGGAGAGGATCGCCTCGGCGATACCGGAGGTCTGGGTGAGCAGCTCGCGGACCGTGATCGCGCGATGTGCGGCATCGCCCCAGCCCGGCCCATGCGGGAGGTAGCGCCCGATCGGCGCGGACATGTGGAGCTCGCCCTTGCCGATGGCAATCCCGGCCAGCATCGAGGTGACCGACTTGGTGACGCTCCAGAGGTTGTTGTGAATGGTTGCGGTCAGCGCGTTGAGGTGATCGCCGGCAACCAGGCAGTTGTTGCGGAAGACCAGCACACTCGTGCGGTTGTGAACACTGAGCTCGTCGACGGCCGCCCGCAGCTTCGCGGCGTCGAGCCGCTCCTGCGCGGGAGTGGCAGTGGCGAAACCCTGACTCGCCGAGGGCAGCCGACAGTGTTTCACCGCCGAGTCGGCGGAGGCGCGCGAGGCGGCAGCGGAGGCGTGCGAGGCAGCGGCGGAGGCAGCGGCGGCGGCGTGCGAGGCGGCACCAGAGGTGCCGACGAGCACGCCCAGAACCGCGGTGATCTTGACGCAATACGCCCATAAACGGCGCTGATGGGCGCACAACGTCAAGATCACGCGGACTAGGCCGGGCGGGTCTCGACGAGGCGGACCAGCGGGATCTTGCGCTCGGTCTTCACCTGGTAGTCCGCGTAGTGCGGCCGATCCTCGAGCAGCGCCGCCCAGGTCGCGTCGTACTCCTCACCGTCGAGGATCTCCGGCACTGACCAGTACGCCGCGCCCTGCACCCGCACGAGGACCTCCGGGTTGGCCGCCCGGTCGGAGAGGTTCAGGAACCAGGCCGGATGCTGCTTCGCGCCGGCGAAGGACCCCGCCACGACCCGAACCCCGTTCGGGTCCCGCCAGAACGGCAGCGCGACCTTGTGCTCGCGTCCGCTGCGCCGCCCGACGGTGCGGAGCAGGACGTGGTGCATGTTGACCCAGACCCAGACGCTGTCGTCGTCCGAGTGCTCCATCATCTCGACGTGCTGCGCGCTGATGGCAACGATCTCGTCACGGGTCGGGGTCGCGAAGTCGCTAGACCGTTGTGAGGTCACGCCAGGCACCGTACTCTGCAACCTGACAGAACCTGACGAGGCGTCAGAAACTGAGCCCGCGGTGACCGGAGTGGTTGCCGGGGCAAGTGATACGGAGGCAACATTGCGCACCCCGGTCTGCGAGAAGTTCGGGATCGAGTTCCCGATCTTCGCGTTCTCCCACTGCCGTGACGTGGTGGCTGCGGTCAGCCGCGCGGGCGGTCTCGGGGTGCTCGGCGCCCTGGCGTTCACGCCGGAGGAGCTCGAGATCGAGCTGAAGTGGATCGACGACCACGTCGAGGGCAAGCCGTACGGCGTCGACCTCGTCATGCCGGCCAACTACATCGGCAAGGGCGGCAAGCAGCCATCGGAGGAAGAGCTGCGCGCGATGATCCCCCAGGAGTACTGGGACTTCCTCGAAGGCATCATGGCGGAGTACGACGTCCCACCCCTGCCCGAAGACCTCGGCCAGGACCGCGCCAAGGCCGCTGGCCTCGGCGTCGACGACCAGGCCGGCCGCTCGGTCGACATCGCGCTCAGCCATGACGGCGTGAAGCTGCTCGTCAACGCACTCGGCCCGCCGCCGGAGGACGTCGTCAAGAAGGCGCACGACCACGGCGTGCTCGTCGGCGCACTCATCGGCAACAAGCACCACGCGCAGAAGCAGATCGACATCGGCGTCGACATCCTCGTCGCGCAGGGTGGCGAGGCAGGCGGACATACCGGCGACGTCGCCACGATGGTGCTCGTGCCCGAGATCGTCGACGCGGTGGGCGACCAGGTTCCCGTCCTTGCTGCGGGCGGCATCGGCTGCGGCCGCCAGATGGCCGCCGCCCTCGCGCTCGGCGCGCAGGGCGTCTGGACCGGGTCGATCTGGCTCACTGTCGCCGAGGCGGACACCCAGCCGGAGCCGCTGGAGAACCTGCTCGCTGCCGACTCCCGCGGCACGGTTCGTTCGCGGACGATGACCGGCAAGCCGGCCCGCCAGCTTCGTACGGCGTGGACCGACGCCTGGGAGCGCGAAGGCGCGCCCAAGACGCTGCCGATGCCGTTGCAGGGAATTCTCTGGAACGCGATGGCGCGCCGGGTCAGCCGGGCACACGTCAAGGAGCTCTCGGGCTTCCCGGTCGGTCAGATCGTCGGCCGCATGAACAAGGTGCGTCCCACGCAGGAGGTCATCCTCGACCTCGTCGAAGAGTGCATCACCACGACCGAACGGCTCTCCACGATGCTCGACGAGTCGGCATCGGGCTGACCTGAACGTGGGCACCAACCAGCGGTCGGCGATCGTGCTGACCGACGAGGAGATCGACGACTTCCTCGCCGGCGCGCGGTCGATGACGCTCGGCACGGTGGGTGCAGATGGCACGCCGCACCTGGTCGCGATGTGGTTCGCCGTGATCGACGGCGACATCTGCTTCGAGACGAAGGCGAAGTCGCAGAAGGCCGTCAACCTGCGGCGAAACCCAAAGGTCAGCTGCCTCGTCGAAGACGGTATGACCTACGAGGAGCTCCGTGGCGTCGCCATCGAAGGCACCGCGGAGGTCGTCGATGATCCCGACTTGCTCTGGCGGATCGGGGTCAGCGTCTGGGAGCGCTACTACGCGCCGTACACCGACGACGTGAAGCCCTTCGTCGAGACGATGCTGAACAAGCGGGTCGCGGTACGGGTCAAGGCCGACCGGACCCGCTCATGGGACCACCGCAAGCTCGGGATGGCCTCGACAGGGCCGCCCGGAGGATCAACGATGACGGTCACCGGCCGCCGACCCCGCTAAGGCCCGCCCCCACTCACGAGGCGAAGGAGTCACATGCGCACCCCCCGCGCAGCTGCCCTGCTCATGATCGCCGGCCTGGTCGCGACCGCCTGTGGCGCGCGACTTCCCGACGATGTGCAGGCGAAGGCTCAGAGCGCCGTGCTCAACCCCGTATCGGGTACGACGGGCGGCGGTACGACGACCACCGGCGACGGCACCACGACCGGCGGCACCACGACCACCGGCGACGGCACCACGACCGGCGGCACCACGACCACCGGCGACGGCACCACCACCGGCGGCACCACGACCACCGGTGGCACGAAGGGCCACGGCGGCAAGCCGTCGACGACGCAGACGCAGGCAGCGGGCGCTCCGGCCTGCGGCAAGGGAACCGACGTCGGCTTGACCGCCTCAGACATCACCATCGGCACGATCTCCGACGTGACCGGCCCGGTAAGCGGGCTGTTCCAGGGTGCCCAACAAGGCATGCTCGCGTTCGCGAACTACGTCAACGCCACGCAGGGCGGGATCTGCGGCCACCACCTCAACGTCGCGTTCCGTGATGGCGGCACCAACTGCACCCAGACGCAGAACGCCGCGTCAGACCTGGTGAACAAGGTGTTCGCGTTCGTGGGCAGCTTCGCGCTGTACGACAACTGCGCGGTCTCCGTCGTTCGGGCGCACCCGACGGTCCCGGACATCCACGTCGCGCTCGACCCAGCAGCCTCGGCGCCCTCCAACCACTACGACCTCACCCCGGGTCCGCTCGGCTACGCCACCGGGATGTTCGCGTACCTGGCGAAGAAGCTCGGCAGCAAGGTGCAGCACGTCGGCACCATCGCCGAGGCGCTGCCCTCAGCACTCGCCAAGCAGCGCGCGATCACGCACGCGGCGGAGAGCCAGGGCTGGAAGTTCGTGTACTCGCAGAACGAGCAGCCCACGAACAGCAACTTCCAAGGCGACTTCGTCAAGGCGTGCCAGCAGGCGCACATCCAGGTGTTCTTCACCGTCACCGAAAATGCGCAGAATGCCGCCACAATGATCCAGAACGAGCGTCAGGCCGGCTGCCCGAAGGACCTGATCAACGTCATCCCCATCGCCTACGACCAGGCCTTCACGCAGGCGTTCGGCAACAACACGAGCGCGATCGAGGGTCTGCTCGGCTACAACGAGTACGCGCTGTTCTTCAACCCGGACGAGGCGGCCCGGATCCCTGAGGTGAAGGTCTTCCAGGAATGGTTCCAGCGCACCTACCCGAACCAGCCCGCGAACCTGTACGCGATGTATGCGTGGGCTGACGGCCGGATGTTCCAGCAGGCGGTCGAGAACGCCGGCGGGACCTTGAACCGCAAGACGGTGTCGGCGGCGCTGAAGAAGATTCGCAACTTCACCGCGAACGGAATGGTCGCGCCGGCGATGCCGAGCTCAAAGACCGTCGGGCCGCACTGCTACATCCTGTGGGAGTTCAGCCACGGCGCGTTCCACCGGCTCGCTACGCCGCCGACCTCGGGACCGACCGGTGGATTCCGGTGTGACGGTCGCTTCCTGCGGTCCAACTGACAGGACGTAGTTCGAGATGACCGCGTTCGAGGGCTTCCTGATCACCGGCCTGGTGACCGGGTGCATCTATGCCCTCATCGCGATGGGCCTGGTCGTGACCTACACGACCACCGGCATCTTCAACTTCTCCCACGGCGCGATCGCGATGTTCGCGGCGTACATGTTCTGGCAGCTGTGGCAGGGCTGGGACCTCAACGTCATCCTGTCCTTCCTCCTCGTCCTGTTGGTGATCGCCCCGCTGTTCGGCCTGCTGATCGAGGTCCTCCTGATGCGGCCGCTACGCGGGGCATCGGTCGACCTCATGCTCGTGATCACGCTCGGGCTCCTGCTCGCGCTCGTCGGCATCGCGAACAGCGCGTGGAGCCCGACCGTCACGCGGGTGCTTCCTCAGCTCTACAACGGCGACGGGTTCCGGGTCGGCAAGGTGCTCGTCTCGTGGCACGAGCTGATCACTGTGGGGGCACTGGTTGCCGTCGCGATCGTGCTGCGGATGCTGTTCACCCGAGCGCGGGTCGGCGTCGCGATGCGCGCCGTGGTCGACAACCCGGATCTGGTCGCCATGGCCGGTGGTCGGCCGATTCGGGTGCAGCAGCTGTCGTGGGCGCTCTCCTGCTCCCTCGCTGCCCTCGGCGGCATGTTGCTCGCCCCGATCCAACAGCTCAACATCCTCAACCTGACGCTGCTCGTGGTGGACGGGTACGCCGCCGCGATCATCGGCCGGTTGCGCAACCTGCCGGTCTCGGTCGCCGGCGCGATCGTGATCGCGGTCGGCCAGCAGATGGCACAGGGCTACCTGCCGAACTCCGGCTTCCTCACCCGGGTTCAGAACATCATCCCGATGATCGTCCTGTTCATCGTGCTGATCGCACTCCCGCAGGATCGGCTCAAGAGCGCTACCTTCGCCGACGCGGTCGCGCCGCGGGTGGCGAGCCTCCGCGCTTCGGTGAGCACCGGCACGGTCCTCGTCGTCGCTGCCCTGATCACCGCGGGCTTCCTGTCCGGGCCGAACCTCAAGATCGGCGCGAACGGCTTCGTGACCGGGATCGAGCTTCTCTCGCTCGTGCTGCTCACCGGGTACGGCGGGATGACGTCGCTATGTGTCCTGTCCTTCGTCGGTCTGGGCGCATTCGCGATGTCGCACGTTGGTGGCAGCGGCGGGTCACTGCTCGGGGTGCTCGCCGCGATCGGCCTCGCCGGCGGCGTCGGTGCGCTGGTGGCCCTCCCAACGCTGCGGCTGCGTGGCCTGTACCTGGCGCTCGCCACCTTCTCGTTCGCCACGGTGATGGATCTCGCGGTCTTCACCCAGATCCTCGGCACCGGCGGAAACCTGGCCGTCGCGCGAGTGCACATCCCCGGGATCCCGACCCAGTCCGACCGCGCCTACTTCACCGTCTGCGCAATCGCCTTCGTGCTCGTGGCCATCGGTGTGCTGGCGCTCAGGCGTGGCTCGTTCGGCCGACGACTGGTCGCGACGAACGACTCCCCGGCGGCATGCGCGACGCTCGGCGTCAACGTCAACGGCACGAAGCTGATCACGTTCACCATCGCTGCCGGCCTCGCGGGCTTCGCGGGCGCACTCGCCGGCGGTGTGCCCGGATCGGTGTCAGCCAACGACTTCGCCGCGCTCGGCAGCCTCGTCGTGCTCCTGCTCGCACGGATCGGCGGGATCAACACCGCGACCGGAGCGCTGCTCGGCGCATCGACCCTGACCGTCTTCTCCGTTGCGCAGCCGCACCTCCCCGGCTGGGTCGGCCAGCTGCAGTACACCCTCACCGGTCTTGCCGCGATCAGCGTCGGCCGCTCGCCGAACGGCTTCGGCGGCCGGATCGCCAGTCTCATCGAACGGGTCCGCCCGCGCTCGGACGAGCTGCCGGAAGAGCTCACCTCAGTCAACGACGACGGCACCGTCGGCTCAGTGTTCTTCGCTGAGGAGAAGGAGCTCGCGCATGCCGGCCACTAGAGGCGCGAGTCCAGCCCTTGATCCGGTGCTCGAGGTGGCCGACCTCTCGGTGCGCTTCGGCGGGATCAACGCTGTGTCGGACGTCTCACTGTCGGTGATGCCGGGCCGGGTCACCGGCCTGATCGGCCCGAACGGCGCGGGCAAGACCACCACCTTCAACGTCATCACAGGACTTCAGGAGCCGACGCACGGCAGCGTGTTCATCGACGGCAAGGAGATCAGCACCCTGCCGCCGTACAAGCGCGCGCGTCTCGGACTGGCCCGGACGTTCCAACGACTCGAGGTCTTCGGCTCACTGACCGTCTACGAGAACGTGCTCGCGGCCGCCGAGTTCCACAAGTCCTGGTCGAGCGACCCGACACCCCCGGTCAAGGTTGCGGCAGAGGTCATCGACCGAGTCGGCCTGCGTCGCGTTGCGAACGCTCGCGTCGATGCGCTGCCGACCGGCATCTCGCGACTGGTCGAGCTCGGGCGAGCCCTCGCTACCCGACCGCGGGTGCTGCTGCTCGACGAGGTCGGTTCCGGTCTCAACCCGGATGAGACCGCGGCGCTGGGCGACCTGATGCTGGCGCTGGTGAGTGACGGGACCGCGATCTTGCTCGTTGAGCATGATGTGGAGCTCGTCATGCGAGTGTGCGCGCAGATCTTCGTGCTCGACTTCGGCCGGCTCATCGCCAGTGGCACCCCGGCAGAGATCCAGAACGATCCGGGCGTCCAGGCCGCGTACCTCGGCAGCGACGAGATTGCCTCATGAGCTCCCCACGACAGCGCCCCGATGCGCGCCACGCTTCCGCGGGGGCCCCGAGAGAGCTGTGTTCATGAAGACAGAACCCGCGATCGAGCTGGTCGACGTCCACGCCGGCTACGGTCGCCTCGAGGTACTCCACGGGGTGAACCTCGCCGTCCCGAACGGGACGGTCTTCGCATTGCTCGGGCCGAACGGCGGCGGCAAGTCGACAACGCTCCAGGTCGTGTCCGGCGCGATCCGGCCGACGTCCGGCTGCGTTCACATCGCCGGTTCGCACGTCAACGGTGCGAGTCCCGACGCGCTCGCCCGCGCCGGCGTGACCCGCATCCCTGAAGGTCGCGGCATCTTCCCGAACCTCACGGTCGACGACAACCTTCGGATCTGGACGTACGCCGCGGGCCTGTCGCTCCGCGCGGTTCAGAAGTCGACATTCGCACGGTTCCCCCGCCTGGCGGAGCGCCGCCAGCAACGAGCCGGGACGATGAGCGGCGGCGAGCAGCAGATGCTCGCGATGTCCCGCGCGCTGGTGGCGCGACCCGCCGTACTGCTGCTCGACGAGATCTCGATGGGTTTGGCCCCGATAATCGTCAGTGAGCTGTATGCACTGGTGCGTCAGCTGGCCGAGGAGGGGATCACGATCCTGCTCGTGGAGCAGTTCGCGACCACGGCGCTGCGCGTCGCCGACTTTGCGGCGGTGATGACGCAGGGCCGCATCATCGCCGTCGGCGAGCCGCAGGACGTCGAGTCCCAGGTGTCCGAGGCCTACCTGGGCGGCGCGGCGTGATCCGGCCTGCCCTCAGCTTCCGCCGGCGGCTGGCGATCGGGACAGTGGCAATCGGCCTCGCGGCGATCGCCCCACTCGCGACGACGTTGGAGGCGGGCGCGGCTCCCGGCTCCGCGCTCGGCGCCGTCAACGTGCACGCGGTGGCGACCGGCCTGCGGATGCCGCTGTACGAGCACCAAGGCGAGGATGCGCAGGCCGAGCTGCCGTACGCGATGTCCGACCTCGGGGGTGGCGGCGTCGCGCACGCGCTCACCTCGTTCTTCTGGCCAGGTTCGACCGGAGGCGCGCTCGGATCCACCCTCGGCGTTCTCACCAATGACCAGGTACCCGCTTCACTGCAGAAGCTGCTCAACGACCCGTTCAAGGCCGAGGCGCCGACCACGCAGGGTCAGGAGCGGGTGTCGCTGAGCAAGCCGGGCTTCATCATGCAAGCGCTTGCTCTACCCACCCACGTCAACTCGAGCTCAGCGCTGGGCCTGTCCAACCTCGCCAGCTTCAAGAACAACGCCGGACCACTGATCAGCGCGACGACGAATATCGCCTTCAAGGGGTCCGACACCGTCGTCGCTGACGCGTCGAGCACACTGACCGACCTTTCCGTCGGACCGCTGCAGATCGGCGCGCTCGTGTCCGCCGCGCACGCCACCTCGAATGGCAAGCACGCGACCGGTACGACGACGACGAAGATCGTGGGCGCGAAGATCGCCGGCGTGAACGTGACCATCGGGCATGACGGCATCGAGCTCGCCAACCAGAGCGTCTTGCCGGCGAGCATCATCAAGACCCTGAACAAGACGATCAACTCGGCGCTCAGCGCGGCCGGGCTGAAGATCTACGTCACCAAGTCCTCGAAGGTCACGCAGGGCGCACAGATCTCACTGTCGTCGGGCGAGCTGATCATCATGCTCAACAAGGCCGGCTACAAGTCCGGTGTCAACGACACCGGCATCTTCCTCGAGCTCGGTGGCGCGAGCATCAACGCGAACGCGAGCGAGGGGTACGTCGCGCCGGTAGTCCCGGCTCCGGCCTCATCGGTCCCGACGACCGGTGGTGATGGTGGCAACGACACCATCCCTGGCGTCACCGCTCCGTCCGGCAGCGGGCCCAGCGCAACCTCGGCCCCCCCGTCGGTATCGCCGCCACCGTCGTTGGCCGCCAACCCGCTGTCGCTGCCCGGGCCGTTGTCTTCGTGGTGGATCGTTCTCGGCGTAGCGCTCGCCGTACTCGCCTCGTATCTCTTGTCCATGCTTCCAGGCCGCGCGTTCGCGGCCGCAGCCGCAAGCTGTCGCCTTGAGGAGGAGTCATGACAACCTCGGTCGAGACGCTCGGCGAGGGCGGGAGCACCGCCGGACTGATGGGTCGACTGTCGGAGCGAGTCGGTTCCGTGCGCACTCGCACGGCCGGCTTCGGCTTCGATCGGCTCCTGCTCGTCGCCGGCGGCGTGCTCATGCCGGTCGGCATCGTCCTGATCCTGCTCGGCTGGGCGGGCGCATCGCGGACGCCCTTCGCGTGGGAGCAGACCGACTACCTCATCTCCGGCGGGATCCTCGGGTTGGCACTGGTCTTCGCCGGCGGCTTCCTCTACTTCGCGTACTGGAACACGGTGCGCATCAACGAGGCCCGCAGCCAGGCCCGTCAACTAGTCGCCGCGATCAACCGCGTCGAGGCACTCCTCGCAGGCGGCGCCACCGTCGACGAGAGCGGTCGCGCATTGCCGGCGCCGCGCCGCTACGTCGCCACGCCGAGCGGGTCGATCTTTCACCGGCCGGACTGCGCAGCCGTCGCAGGACGCTCCGACGTCAAGGAGATCGACATCGAGCGGACGTCACTCAAGCCGTGCCGCATCTGCAACCCGCTCGACCAGTAGGAGGCAGCGAAACCGTGCGCTGTCCAGTTACGCCGCTCCCTCCAGCGGCCTCCTAGCGTGCCGATCCCGGCGGAGTTCTTCGCGCTGGCGAAGGAAGTCAACAACTGGGGGCGCTGGGGCGCTGCCGACGAACGCGGCACCCTCAACCTGATAACGGCGGACGCGGTACGCAGCGCGGCAGCAGAAGTACGGGACGGCAAGCGCTTCTCACTGGCGATTCCCATGTCGCTCGACGGGCCGCAGCTCGGCTTCGTGCCGGGGCGCACCAACCCGACCCGCACGACCATTGCGCATTTCGAGCTGTATGGCGAGGACGAGCGCGGCATTCGCTTCAACGACGACGCGGTGCAGATGGGCGTACAGGCCGCGACGCACTGGGACTCACTCGGCCACGCCAGCTATGACGGGCGGCTGTACAACGGCTTCGCCGTGGCGTCGATCGACCCGGACTCTGGAGCCGGCCGGCTCGGCGCGGAGAAGCTGGGCGCGATCGTCGGCCGCGGCGTCCTGCTCGACCTGCCGCGCGCACTCGGCGTCGAGCGTCTCGCCGGCGGCCACGCGCTCACCTCGACGGACCTCGACGCTGCCGAGGAAGCCGGCAACGTACGCGTGGGCAGCGGCGACATCGTGCTGCTCCGGACCGGCCAGATGCAGCATCTGCACGCCGGCGACAAGATGTCGTACTGCATCTCGACCGCTGGTCCTTCGACGCAGACCGTGAAGTGGTTCCACGAACGCGGCGTGGCAGCGGTGGCCACCGACAACCTGTCCTTCGAGGCGTATCCGGGTGAGGACGACGACGTGATGTTCCCGGTGCACATGCTGCATCTCGTCGAGATGGGGCTGCCGCAGGGCCAGAACTTCGATCTCGAAGCCCTGGCGGCTGACTGCGCCGGCGATGGGCGCTACAGCTTCCTGCTCAGTGCAACGCCGGAACCCATCGTCGGGGCTACCGGCGCCCCGGTCGCCCCGATAGCGATCAAGTAGCCGGACTCACCGCACCGTGCCCTACCGCCTGGGCAGACTGCGCAGATAGGGATCGGCGTGCTCAACGGGTGAGAGTCGGACCTTGACGTCCACCGCAATCGCGCCGGTAGCGCCGACGATGACCGGATTCAGGTCGACCTCCACGATCTCCGGGAGCTGCAGCCCGACATCACCGACGCGCCGCAGCATGGCGGCCAACGCCTTCGTATCGGCGGGCTCCGCCCCTCGATACCCATGCAGCAGGGGTGCGGCACGAAGCGCTGCGATCTGTTCACGCGCCTCCGCCTGCGACAACGGCGGGAGTCGGAAGGCGCGGTCCGCGAGGAGATCAGTGGCAATGCCGCCCATCGCGAGCATCACCAACGGACCAACACTGCGGTCCTGCAGCAACCCGATCGCGGTTTCGACGCCCGAAGCGGCCATCGGCTGTACGACGACCGGACAATCGTCACCCCAACGATCGTGGATGGCGCGGATCGCTTGGCGAACGCCGCGCGGCGAGCGAAGTCCGACGAACACACCATGCTCCTCCGTCCGGTGGAGGACTGAGCCTGCACCCACCTTGACGACGACCGGGAAGCCCAAGCGCAATGCGGCCCGCACCCCATCAGCCACGCTCCGCACCGCAACGGTCTGTATGACCGGCACTCGACACGCCGTCATCAGGCGCGCAGCCGCGTCGGTATCCATCCATCCGCCGGCCGGGTTGTCCTCGAGGTAGGCATCCACGATGCTGCGGGCTTCGCGGCTTGCCGCCTTGGTCGCAGTGAGGCGACGAACCGGACGACGCCGCCATTCGCTGTAGGCCGCGACCTTCGCGATCGCCGACGCGGCGTCCTCGGGATAGGCGAAACACGGAACCTTCGCCGCGTCGGCATCCGGTCCGCTCACCGACATGACGTCTTCACCGAAGGTCACGACGACTACTGGGCCGGCCAGTGGCTTTGCGGTGAGCTCAGATGCAAGCGCGTCACGATCACCGGATTCCAGTGAAGCGTGGACAACGATGACGGCGTCGACCTCACCGGACGCGGCGATCAGCAGTGCGGCAGCCGAGAGCGCGGCTGGACCGGCTCCCGCCGTGGTGTCGACAGGATTGGCCAAGGCCGCGTGATGGGGAAGCACCTGAGCCAACCGTGACTGCAGCCGCTTGCTCAATACCGGAAGCTCAAGACCGGCAGCGCTGCAAGCGTCCGCTCCCAACGCGGCAGGTCCGCCGCCGTTGCTGATGATGCCGACCCGCCTACCCGCTGGAACGGCCCCCGACTCGATGAGCGCGACGACGTCGAGCGCCTCGCTGACAGAAGCCGCTGCGATGACGCCGGCTTGACCGAACAGCGCGTCCACCGCCACTTCAGGTGTGGCTGCGGCGGCGGTGTGCGAGCGCACGCCGCGGGCGCCTGCCGCAGATCGGCCAGCTGTGATGGCAACGATCGGCTTCGTGTGGCCTACGTCTCGCGCTATCTGCGCGAACTTCCTGGCGTTGCCGAACGACTCGAGGTAGAGCAGACAGATCGAGGTTGCAGCGTCACGGCGCCAGTACTGCAGCAGATCGTTGCCGCTCACGTCTGCCTTGTTGCCGAGCGAAACGAAGCTCGACACACCGACCCCGCGGCGGCTGAGCGCCTGGAACACCGCTAACCCAACGCCGCCGGACTGACTGGCGACACCCACCCGACCCGGGATGGCGTTGATGGCCGCAAACGTGGCGTTCATGTTGACCGCCGGGTCCAGGTTGACGACGCCCAGGCAGTTGGGACCGATCATCCGCATGCCCCCGACGCGCGCGGCGCTCACCGCTTCCCGCTGCAGACACCGACCCGCCTCCCCCAGCTCCGCAAAGCCATCGCTGACCACGACGACGCCGTGGGCCCCGATCGCCGCGGCTTCGGCAACGACGTGAGGCACGTCGACGGCTGGCACGGCAACGATGACCAGGTCGGGCGGTACCGGCAGGTCCGACAGCCGGTCGTAGCCGGATGCGCCGCAGACCTCGTGTCCGCCGCGGTTCACCGCCAAGACCTCACCTTGGAATCCGCCCGCGCGAAGGTTTGCGATGATTCGATGCCCTACGCCTTCGGGACGCCGACCCGCACCCACCACTGCGATTGACGCGGGCGCCAGGATGCGGTCGAGGGCAGCGTGGTCTGCGACCGCCTCACGTGCCTGCACGGCGTACAGCCAGGCGGATCGGCTCGGCACCGCGAAATCGATGTCAACCACACCTGCCGAAGCGTGCCGCTTCACGGGCACGCCGAGCTCGCGAAACACTCCGAGCATCTCGGTGTTGTCCGACAAGACGTCTGCGTGGACCCAGCGGTAGCCGAGCTGGGCCGCCGCGGCGAGCAGATGCTCGATGAGCAACGTGCCAATCCCCCGACCGTGGTGCGCCTCATCGACCAGGACGGCAAGGTCGGCTCGATCGGTGCCCGCGTTCCGGACGAGGTCCCCGACGCCGATTGCCATCCCATGATCGAGCGCGACCAGGGCCATCTGGTTGTGACCCGGGGGCCGAATCATTCGCGCCACATCCTGCTCGGCGACGCGCTTCGAGTACGAGAAGAAGCGACGACGCATCGACTCGGCGCTTGCCCGGCCGTACAGGTCTCGTAGCGCGGGTTCGTCGCTCGGGACGATCGGTCGGATCTCGATCACTGTGCCGTCGGTGAGCATCGCGTCTTGGGCCGCGATGTCGAGCGGGTCGACCAAAGCGTTCACGGATCCAGCCTGCCCGCCTCCGACTCCAGGAGGCAGAGCCGAAAGGCCCAGATCCAAGGGCGAAACGAATCTTCCGCTGCCGCCGCGGCGCGGGGACCGTGGGGTCGTGCCCTCACGTGTGACCACCACTCGCGAGGAGCGCTCAGGAGCACGTCATGAAGACCGAAGACCTGCAAGTGGTCGCAGAGTTCGCGGCTCTCGCGCCGAGCGTGCACAACACGCAGCCATGGCGATTCGTGTCAGGACCCGCATCACTCGAGATTCACATTGACGCAGACCGTGGCCTCGACTACCTCGACCCTTGGCACCGGCAGATGCTCATCAGCTGCGGGGCCGCGGCGGAGTTCGGTCGGCTCGGCATCCGGTCCCTGGGCGTCGCATGTATCGCGCGGCTGCTGCCGGACCCTTCGCACCCGACCCTCGTCGCCAAGCTGATCAGTGGCGCCGCCGAGCCATTGACACCCGCGGAGCAGCGGCTCATCGACGCAGTTCCGCGGCGCTACACGGACCGCGGACCGTACACCGACGAGGCGGTCCCCAACGCGATGTTCCAGACGATGCGCGAGACCGCCGGCGAGCGCAATTGCTGGCTACGCGTCGTCGATCGTCCCGAGCACCGCCAAGCCTTGATCCAACTGCTCGAGACCGCGGAGCGGATCGAATCAGACGACCCCGTCTACCGGACCGAGATCCAGCGCTGGCAACGTCATGGTGCGGCGCACGACGGCATTCTGGTGGACGACTACGCCGATTGGGCGTCACAACATCGCATGTCTGACGTCCCACTCCGTGACTTCAGCGGATATGGCCGTCATGACCGGCGGGGGGCGCTCGACCCGCGTCACGTCGAACGAGACCCGGTCGTCGTACTCGGGTCGGACCGGGACGACCCGCTGAGCTGGTTGCAGTCGGGACGGGCGCTCGCCGACATCGTCCTCGTGCTCACCGACGCCAACCTCGTGTGCCAACCGCTCGGGCCGGTACTCGACGTTCCTACGACCAGGGAACAACTGCGCCACGAACTGGGCTTGATCGGCTACCCGCAGATGCTGCTTCGGATCGGACACGGTCACCGGACGCCAGTCGCCGGTCGCCGAGCGGTCGAAGACGTGTTCAACACCGTCACCGCGCCCTGATCGCCGACCCGGGACGTTACGCCTCGCGGCTCTTCCCGCCCTCGGCCTCGAGCCTGGCCACCAGCGCAGCGGCTTGCGTTCGTCGTTCCATCCCGAGCTTGCCGAGCAGATGAGACACGTAGTTCTTGACGGTCTTCTCTGACAGGAACATGCGCTCACCGATCTGGCGGTTGGTGAGCCCTTCACCGATGAGATCGAGGACTTTGCGCTCCTGGTCGCTCAGTGCGGACAGCGGGTCGTCCGTGGCTTTGCCCGCCTGGCCGCGCAGCCGCTCCATCAACCGCAGCGTCGTGCGCGGATCCAGCAGCGAGCCGCCGGCAGCCACCGTTCGCACTGCGCTGAGGATGTCAGCGGCGCCGACCTCCTTCAGGAGATAGCCGGCGGCTCCGGCCATGATCGCTTCGAAGAGCGCCTCGTCGTCAGCGAACGAGGTGAGCATCAGGCAGGCGAGGTCAGGCAGTGCGGACTTGAGATCCCGACAGACCGTCACTCCGTCGCCGTCAGGCAACCGCACGTCGAGGATCGCGACCTGCGGGCGAAGGGCCGGAACCCGCGCACGCGCCTCACTGGCCGTGGCGCCCTCGCCCACCACCGAGATGTCGCCTTCGGATTCGAGCAGCTCGCGTACCCCGCGGCGGACTACTTCGTGGTCGTCGAGCAGGAACACCTCGATCGACCGGCCTGGCACGTCGCCATTGTTACATCACGGCACTCACGCGGTTAGGGCCGAACGGCACTGGCCGCAGTACCGTCCGGGCGGGCTGAGCGGCGCCCACAGCCTTCTTGCCGCTGGCCTTGTGCGCGTGGGATGCCGCTACGTAGTCAGCTCGATGACCTCGGACGCTGCACGCCGTGGTGTGGCCGGTGCATCGCGGGCGTACCCGAACCGAAGCAGCATGTGAGGATGACCTGAGGTCCCGAGCGCCCGCCGCAGGTCTGCGCGGATACCAGGAATCTCAGTAGCTCGACTGTGCAACACGGCGAATGACCAATCCCGTGCCGCGGTCAGCAGCACTGCCTGCAGCGCCTCTCCAGCGGTCAGCCAGTCTCGCAGCGTGTCACCGTCAGTCACCAGCGCGGCGATGCCGCCGACCGGCAGCGCAGTCGGCTCCACGAGTCCTTGGTTGCGGTCGAGGTCGAAGTCCCTAGAGGCCAGCTCGTTGCCGTCGACAACCGCGGTAGGGCGGTACGCGCGAGCGGGCACGCCATCGCGGCGTTGGCTGTCGGGCGGCGGCGTCCACCTCTCGGTCTCCGCGCGAGTCTCCGGATCATCCCGGCGAATCTGCGATGCCGTCAACGCCAACTGCAGGATTTGGCGTTGCGGTCCAGGGTCATGGACGAACAGCAGGCGAGCACCCTGGCCCCATGCAGCCTGCTGTAGGCGCACGGCCAGATCCGCATCGATAGTCAGGCTCGAAAAGGATCCACGTCTCGTGTGGCGACGCGGAACGGCTTTGAAGAGCGCCTGCTCGTCTTCGCTCGGCGGCTCACCCGGCCCGACCGTGACGGTTGCGAGAAGGCGGTCATCGTCCTCCTCCGGGACCCGCGCGACCGTCACTGATAGCCCGAGCTGGCGGAGAGCAAGACGTAACGTGTACAAGACGGCGCCGCAGCTGATCACGAGTTCCCGGCCTTGCGGGTCACTGGCAACGAGCCCGCGGCGAAGGTCGGCGTACAGGGAGATCGTCTCCCCATCCCACCCGAACCGCCACGGCTGCGTGTTGTCGACAGACGGGGCCCGCACCGCATGCTCGATGGCCCATGCCAGGTCGTCGTCGCTGAGTTGGCGAGCACTGGTCCCGGATGCCATGGCGGACACCTCCTTACCTGCCGAGGTGAAGGTCACTCGGCTCAATGGTCCACCCGGACAGCGCTACTGACCAGAGTCCAAGGTCACCTGGACTCAGCCGTAGAGAGCGGGCGTGTCGTGCTCGGGCTGACGGCTCCGCGGCAGCTCTATCGGCAGCCGGATCAAGTGGTCGGGATCCCGGAGCAGATCGCTGATCCGATGCGCGTCCGTCGGCCGCGCGAAGAAGAAGCCCTGCACCGCATCGCAGTCCGCTCGTTGCAGCCACTCCGCCTGCGCCCTCGTCTCAACGCCCTCCGCCACAGTGACCAGGCCGAGCGACCTGGCAAGTGCCAGGCAGGCGGCAACGAGCGAGGTCGACGGTTCGGTGCCGATTCCCGCGACGAACGTCCGATCCACCTTGATCCGGTCAACCGGGAACCGAGTGAGGTATCCCAGCGAGGAGAAGCCCGTGCCGAAGTCGTCGAGCGCGATCGAGACGCCGTACGCACGAAGCCGGCTGAACTGTTCCTCGACGAGCTCGGTGGACGCCATGAGCACCGTCTCGGTGATCTCGACGCCCAGCGACGTCGGGGGAAGCCCGCTCTCGTTGAGAACCCGCTGCACGGTGTCGCAGAATCCCGGATCGGCAAACTGCCGCGCCGACACGTTGACCCACACCTTGAACCCGCGGGTCGCCAGGTGGACCCACTGCCGCGCGTGGTGGCACGCGTGCGCAAGCACCTGTTCCCCGAGCGGGACGATCAGCCCGGTGTCCTCGGCGACAGGGAGGAACTCGTCCGGGCGCAACCGGCCCAGCGCCGGGTGGTCCCAGCGCGCCAGCGCCTCGACGCCGGTGATCGCACCAGAGCGCAGGTCCACGATGGGCTGGTAGGCGACACCGATGTCCTTGGCGGTGGCGAGGGCGTGACGCAGCTCTCGCTCCACATCGAGCCGAGTCTTGGCCACCTTGCGAATGTCCGGCCCGAACACGACCACTCGGTCTCGGCCTTCTTCCTTCGCCCGGTACATCGCGGCGTCGGCGTCCCGAAGCAGCGACACCGGGTCGCCACCTCCTCGGGTGAGCACGATTCCGATGCTGGCGCGAACGGAGTAGTCCCGGTCGCCAACGATGATCGGTGCAGACACCGCCACCCGGAAGCGGTCGCCGAGCGCGACGGCCTCCGCCTCGTCGCCAACCTCTGCGAGCACCGTGAACTCGTCGCCTCCGAAGCGGGCGACGGTGTCGGCTGCGCGGGCGGTGGCAAGGAGCCGCCGCGCCGTCTCGGCGAGCACCTCGTCACCAGTGGCGTGGTCCACTCCGTCGTTGACCAGCTTGAACTGGTCCAGGTCGAGGAACATGACGGCGAGGGCAGACGACTGGCGCCGGGCGCGAGCGAGCGCGTCGTTGAGTCGATCGGAGAACAATGACCGGTTGGGCAGCCCGGTGAGCTCGTCGTGCGTCGCCTGATGCGCCAGCCGGGCCTGGGCCTCTCGTTCGCGTTCTAACAGCTCGCATCGGTCGATCGCCAGACCGACGAACTCGGCCAGGGCGTTCAGTGCGCGGAACTCGGCTCGCGCGAAGAAGGGGAGGTACGGGTCGCTTCGCACCACGAGCCGGTGACCCCGTCCAACGGGCACCTCGATCGGCACGGTGCCGCTCGCGACTTCGTCGGCCGATCGCTGCGAGGCGAGGTGTGGAGCGCGATACTGGGCGATCTGGACGCCCTCCGCGTCGACGAGCGCGATGTCGGCGGCACCTGTCAAGGCGGCCACGTGCGGGAGCAGTCCGGAAGCGACATCAGTCGCGGAGTACGCGCTCACCAGATCCGCAATCGCGACCTGCATGGCGCTGCGATCGTTGTCGCGCCACCAGGAGCGGAGCGCGCCAGGCATGACGAGCCCGAAGCCGAACAGACAGGCCATCACGTCCGTGTTGATGGCACTCGCCAGCTGCACGTTCGGGTGGTAGCTCAAGCCGAACGTGCTGAGAATCACCGGGAGGTCGAGACCGGCTGCCGCAATCGCGAGGATGCGCATCCGATAGCGAGCCGCGCGGGGCTGATGCGTCCCCGCACGCCACATGCGCAACGCCACGAAGCCGAACAGCAATCCCCACTGCAAGGTGATCAAGAGGCGGTACGCGAAGAAGCCCGGCGGGTCGTCCTGGCCGGGATAGGGCAGATACGGGATGAGCACAGTGCCGGCCACTGCGGCCACCGTCAGCCACTCCGCGAGGTTCCGCGCCCAGCTTCGTACCGGAGCGAAGGTGGCGGCGAACCGATACAGCGCGTAAGGCACGAGCAGAACCGAGCAGAGCACGGTCTTGATCAACCAGTCGGGCGGTGTCAAGACGCCGGTCTGTTGCAGGACCAGACTGGTGACGCCGAGCCCGGCGAGCAAGCCGAAGGCGCCGGCTGCCCATCCGGCCCCGCGCGCGCGGTAGCGGCGCCACTGCCACACCGACAGCGCGAACAGTACGACGAACTCGCCGGTAGCGATGTCGGTCAGGGTCTGTTGCCAGCCAGCCACACGACCCCCTCGGTGATCCACCCGAACTACCGGGAGCAGATCTGTCAATCACCACAGGTTGGCGACCTTCGCCCATACCGGGCAATAGCAAAAAAGGGCTAGTGCAAAGGCCTAAATCGCGAGCAAAACCGACGAACCGTGCCCGAAGAGGCCTTGATTTGCGGTAATTCCGGCCGTCGCGCCTTCGACCTGCCGAGCCCCGGCCTGGCCGCGCAGCTGCCACACCACTTCACAGACTTGCGCGAGCGCTTGGGCAGGGACCGCCTCCCCGAAGCACGCGAGGCCACCCGACGGGTTGACCGGGATCCGGCCCCCGATCGTCGTGTCCCCATCGTGCAGCAGTCGTTCCGCCTCCCCGGCCTTGCACAGTCCGATGTCCTCGTACCAGTCGAGCTCGAGCGCGCTCGAGAGGTCGTAGACCTCCGCCAGCGACAAGTCCTCGGGGCCGATCCCAGCCTCTTCGTACGCCGCGTGGGCGATCGCCGACTTGAACGGCATCACGGCATCGGGTACCGCGACGCCGGAGTCCGTCGAGAAGTTCGGCATCTCGATGACCGTCTGCGGGAAGGCGGGAGTCACCGTCGAGACGGCACGAACCGCGACCGGCTTCGCGACGCCGTGCTTCGCCGCCCAGTCGGCACTGGTCAGCACGACCGCGGCGCCGCCGTCACTCGTCGCGCAGATCTCGAGCAGTCGCAGCGGATCCGCCACCATCGCGGAGTCGAGGATCTCCTCGACCGTGAACGCCTTGCGGTAGCGCGCGTTGGGGTTGTCCAACCCGTGCCTGCCATTCTTGGCACGGACCAGCGCGAAGTCCTCCTCGGTGGCGCCGTACAGCGCCATGCGACGACGGGCATAGAGCGCGAAGTACGTCGGGTTCGTCGCGCCGAGCAGTCGGAACCGCAACCAGTCCGGATCGTCGGGCCGGTCTCCCGCATTGGGCGCGAGGAATCCCTTCGGAGTCGTGTCGGCGCCCACGACGAGCGCGACCTCACAGCGACCGGCGAGGATCTCGGCGCGAGCGACCTCCAGGGCAGTCGCGCCCGACGCGCACGCGGCGTACGAAGACGCGACGCGGGCGCCGGTCCAGCCGAGTGCCTGGGCGAACGTCGCGCCACTGACGTAGCCGGGATAGCCGTTGCGCATCGTGTCGGCGCCGGAGACGAGCTGCACGTCGCGCCACGCGACGCCGGCATCTGCGAGCGCGACGCGAGCCGCGGCCACGCCATACTCCACGAAGTTGCGTCCCCACTTCCCCCAGGGGTGCATGCCGACACCGGCAACGACGACGTCTGCGGACATCAGCTGCTCACCTCCGCGGCCGCCGGCTTCCAGCGGTAGACGACGTACTCCTTCTCGTCATCGGAGTACAGCGTCTCGATGACGAGGTCGACCTTCGCTCCGACGGAGAGGTCGGCGACGCCGAAGCCGTCGGCAATCTGGCCGAGCACGACCATCTGCTCGGCCTCGAGCTCGACGGCGGCGAGTGCGAACGGTACGTAGGGATCGGTGTGCGGGATGTACGGCGGCGGCGGCTGGTACTGCGCGTCGGTGAAGGACCAGATCCTTCCGCTGCGCGACAGCTCGGTGTCCTCGAAGGCGTCGCCACTGCAGTCAGGGTTTCGGCAGAAGTTCGATGCCTTCGGGAAGAAGACGGTGCCGCACGATGTACAGCGATTACCGACCAGTGCCGGGTTGTCGTCGATGGTGAACCAGCCCTCGACCGCTGGCACCCGCAGCTTCGATGCAGTCTCTCCCACGCTCGCACCATATCTGACGACCCGTCAGATTAGGATCCGGGCATGGCTCCGATCGTTCCGCCGGGCAAGGTCGTCTACGGCATGCAGCTGCCCGTCCAGGCGCAGAGCAAGTTCTTCGTCGAGCCCTGGGAAACCGAGGCCGGACCGAGCGAGATGCTCGCCGTGGCGAAGGCCGCCGACGAGGCCGGCTTCTTCTACATCGGCGTCTGCGACCACGTCGCGATCCCCGACGACCTGTCGCCGAAGATGAGCGCGGTCTGGTACGACACCGTCGCGACCTTGGGCTGGCTCGCCGGCCAGACGAAGCAGACGCGCTTGCTCTCCACGGTCTTCAACCTCGCCTACCGGCACCCACTGGTCAGCGCGAAGTCGTTCGCCACCCTCGACCTGCTCTCCGGCGGCCGGGTCATCGTGGGGCTCGGCGTCGGCCACGTGGACAAGGAGTTCGCCGCCCTGGGTCTCGACGTGAGCCAGCGCGCGAGGCTGACCGATGACGCCTACCCGGTCTTCGCTCAGGCACTTGCCGACGGCAAGGTCGGCGAGATGGAGGTCGAGCCACGCACTGTGCAGCGACCGCGCCCCCCGATCTGGTTCGGCGGCGGCGTACCGGCAGCGGTGAAGCGGGCCGCAAAGGCGGACGGCTGGATCCCGCAGGGCACTCCGCAGGAGCAGCTGCCCGACCTGATCGCGCTGTTCCGGGCCGAGCGGGGCGATGACACCGGCGACATCGGCGCGATCAGCGAATGGATCTACGTCGGCGAGCCGGCGTGGGATCTCGGCAGACCCGCCGTCACCGGGTCGCCTGAGCAGATCGCCGAAGCGATGCGGGCCTGGACCTCCCTCGGCGTCAACCACTTGCAGGTGCGGTTCCCGAGCCGCTCGGTCGAGGAGCTGGTCGACCAAGTCACCGCCTTCGGAACGACGGTCGGCCCGCTGCTCTAGCGGGACCTGGACATGCCGGAACGATCAGAGCGGCCCGGGCCGCCCAGCAATCGACGACCCGGCGACTCCGCCCGGGCGGCAATCGACGTCGACCGCACCACCCTCACCGAGCGCCTTGCCGGGTTCGAGCGAAGAGAGCACGAGCTCGGCGAACGGCGCGCGGCGGCAGTGGCAGTCGCGGTAGTCGAGAGCGATGACGGCCCGGGCATCCTCGTCACCCGGCGGGCAGCGAGGCTGCGGGCACACCCGGGGCAGTGGGCGCTTCCCGGCGGGCGGTTCGACGACGGCGAGAACGCCGAGCAGGCCGCCCTGCGCGAGCTCCGCGAAGAGCTCGGCCTCTCCCTGCCGCCCGACGCCGTACTCGGCCGCCTCGACGACTACTCCACACGCTCCGGCTACCGGATCACCCCCGTCGTGCTGTGGGCGGGTGCCGTAGTGGCGGAGATGACCCCGAACCCCGACGAGGTGGCCGGCGTGCACATCGCCCACGCCAGTGACTACGACGTCGACCCGATGTTCGCCTCGATCCCCGAGTCGCCGGACCCGATCATCCGGGTCCCGATGCTCGGTGCCTGGATCCACGCCCCAACGGGCGCGGTGATCTACCAGTTCCGCGAGCTCGCACTCCACGGCCGCACGACGCGGGTCGCCCACTTCGAGCAACCCGTCTTCGCCTGGCGCTGAATCCGCGCGGTCCGAGCCCTGCAGCAGGTTGGGCTGGCCTGACGTCACTCAAGCAGCGGTGAGGACCCGCCTGCGCTCGGCAACCACACGCTGTACCTCGAAGGCGACCTCGGGCTCGGCGAGGATGCTCGCGAACTCCTGGGCGCTCATCACGAGGGCCTGTACGTCGCCGGCCGCGGTGACCGTCGCGTTGCGGGGGGCGTGACCGAGCAGCGCCATCTCACCGACGACCGAGCCGGCATCGAGGGTCGCGAGGTGCTCCTCACCCCGGCTGACCTCGACCTCGCCGTCGACGATGATGAACGCCTCGCGGCCGGGTTTGCCCTCCGCACAGAGGACATCGCCGTCATGGAACTCGACCGGCGTGAGCAACGCATCCACGCGCCCGACGGCGCGGCGGGACAGCCCGGCGAAGACGGGCAGCTTGCGCAGGTCGGCTCGGATGTGTCGAGCCATGGTGCACCTTCCTTGTGGGAGAGAGAACACGTTCTACTGCTAACTAAAGCAAGCAATTGCGCCCAGATATTTCCTGATGGGCAACTTCTTGTGTGACCTCGCCCACAGGCGCCCCGAAGTAGCACACGAAGCCGGGCAATACCGCCCAGTAATGACCTAGTTGTCCGGTTCGAGGGGCGCGCGATGTGCTACTTCGTGGGGGAAGCGAGCTACCAGAGCTGGTCGGTGTAGGTGTCGGTGCCGACGATCGTGCGAAGGAACGGCGCGACCAGCAGAGTGTCGGCGAGGTCGAGCTCGTTGATTGCCTTCGTGTAGGCACGGAACCAGTCGATCGACGCGCGCACGTCACCGCCGACGAACGCGACCTGGCAGAGCCGGTTCGCCTGCCCGCCCGGCGAGCCGAGCGACATCGGCGCGTTGTCGCGGGAGTTGCGGAACTCCGGACGTGGCGTCCATGACGACACGATCTCGATGTCGGACCCGGTGAACAGGTCGCGAGTTGCATCACTCTGGGCGATCCGCTCCTGGAGCGCAGCCGCGTCGAGACCGTGGCGACCATCAAGCCACAAGCAGACGATCCCGTCGAAACGGTGGTCGAGCGCGAGCTCGACCGGCACCGGGTCGGCGTCGCGGTACACCGCGCCGACGTGGTCGAAGGTGGCGGTGTGAACGTGCGACCGCTCACCGAAGCCACGGCCGTTCGCGTAGAGCTGCTGCACCTGCGGCAGCGCCCAGTCGTCCCAGTCCTTGTGGTGCCCGGCCTCGACCCAGTAGATCGCGACGTACGACCCGGCATCCAGCGGGTTCGCGACGTCGGTTCCGCCCCACCGCAGGTTCTTCATCTCGCGGGTGGCGACCCACCGCGAGCCGGCGATCTGCCACGGCCCTTCCATGCAGCCGGCATAGAAGTGGTCGCGCTCGTACCAGCGGTTGTAGGCGCTCTCGAAACCCTTGTGCGGGTCGACCAGAGTGAGCAGCATCGAGCCGACCTTGACCGGGTAGTCATCGACGCCCGCAGGGGTCAGCGGGTAGTTGTCGGGGGGATAGGGCATCTACGACTCCTTGAACCGGTCCATGACCTCTGCGCGCACTACTTTGCCAGTTGCGGTGCGTGGGAGTGCATCCGACGTGATCACCCATCGACTCGGCACCTTGAAATACGCGAGGCGCTCCTTCACGTAGCCGGCGAGGTTCGCCTCATCGAGATCGACCCCTTCGGCCGGTACGACGATCGCGCCTACGATCTGCCCGAACTCCTCATCCGGCACCCCGACGACGACGACCTCGGCCACGTCGGGATGTCCCTCGAGGCAGCTCTCGATCTCCGCCGGGTAGACGTTCTCGGCGCCGCGCAGGATGAGATCGGTACGACGGGTCGTCAGGTACAGCAGACCGTCGCGGACCTCGCCCAAGTCACCGGTGCGGAGCCAGCGGTCCTCGCCGATGACGGCGTCGGTTGCCGTCTTGTTGTTCCAGTAGCCGAGCATCACCATCGGCCCGCGAAGGTAGATCTCACCGGCCTCGTCGACCTTCAGCTCGACGGTCGGCACCGGCCGACCGACGGTGTCGGGATGCTCCTGTAGCTCGGCGAAGGAAGACGTGGTCGACAAGCCGCAGGCTTCGGTCTGGCCGTAGCCGATTCCCCAGCTGATGTGCTCGCCGAACGTGTCACGGATCGCCCGTTGCAAGGCAGCCGACCAGGCCGCGCCACCGCCGCCGATGTGCATCAGCGAGGACGTGTCGTAGTCCTTCGCGGAGGGCTCGTGGACGACCCTCCAGAGCGTCGTCGGCATCGTGGTCCAGGTGCTGCAACGCTCGCGCTCGATCACCTTCAACGTCGAGATCGGGTCGAACCTGCCGTTCTGCCACACCGTCGTGTTGCCGGCGCCAAGGCAGGCGATGACCCCGCTGTGGAGCCCTGACACATGAAACAGCGGGGTACTCGTCAGCGCGCGGGATGGCGGAAGCGTGATACCCGCCGGCACGCGCGCGGCGATGATGCACTGTTGCGCCTGCACCAGACAGTTGAGGTTGCGGTGCGAGTGCGTCGCACCTTTTGGCCGCCCGGTCGTACCGGACGTGTAGAGGATCAGTGCCGGATCGTCCTCATCGACCTCCACCATCGGACGCTCGACCGCGGGACCGTCGAGCAAGGCCGTGATCGGACCCATGTCCTTGACGACGAGCTTCGGCGCGCAGTCGGCGATTGCGTAGTCGAGCTCGTCCTGCGCCCACCAGACGTTGAGCCCGACGGCGATTGCGCCGATGGACACCGTCGCCCAGAAGGTCACGACCCACTCGATCGAGTTCTTGCCGAAGATGGCGACCCGGTCGCCCTTCCCGACCCCCTGCTCGATCAGGTACGCCGCGACCCGCGCGACGGCCGCATGGTGATCGCCGTACGTGAGGCGACGGTCGCCGTCGACGATGTACTCGCGGTCCGCCCATTGCAGCGAGCGATCCAGCAGGGCCGCCATCGTCGGAAGCCGGTCTGCGAACACCGTCATCCGGGTGCCGAGGACGTCCTCTTCACTAAGGTCAAAGTTCATGACAGCCACTGCCCACGAGGAGATCCGCAACCTGCTCGGGCGCTACTGCGAGCGCATGGACGCCGGCGACTTCGCCGGCCTGGCGGCGCTGTTCGCAGACGGCCGCCTCGCCGATGACGCGGGCAATGTCTTCGCGAGCGGTACCGAGCAGATGCAGGCGATGTGGGAGTCCCAGACCAAGATGTACGACGGTTCGCCACGAACTCGTCACATCACGGCCAATCCGGTGATCGACGTGGACGAGACCGCCGGTACCGCGACGAGCTCCTCGTCGTACGTCGTGTTCCAAGGCATGGCGGACTTCGCCTTCCAGCCGATCGTGAGCGGCCGCTACGCCGACCGGTTCGCCCGGGACAGCGACGGCCGTTGGCGCTTCATCGAGCGCCGTTACGCCGTCGACCACGTCGGCGACCTCTCCCATCACCTGAAGTTCGACGTCAGGCTCAGTTGACCATCCGGGCGCCGTCGCCCCAGTACTGCGCACGCAACGCCTTCTTGTCGGGCTTGCCGAGCGCTGACAGCGGGATCGCCTCGACGAAGTCGACGCTCTTCGGCGCGTGAGTCGCGCCCTTGCGCTCCTTCACCAGGTCGTAGAGCTCTGCCTCGCTGACGGTCTGCTCCGGTCGCAGCACGACGACGGCCTTGACGGCCTCGCCCCACTTCTCGTCAGGAACACCGATGACGGCAACCTGGCCGACGGCGGGATGGGTGCCGATGACGTCCTCGATCTCCCGCGGGAAGACGTTGAAGCCACCCGACACGATCATGTCCTTCTTGCGGTCGACGATCGTGAGGAAGCCTTGCGCGTCCTTCTTCGCGATGTCGCCCGTGTGCAGCCAGCCGCCGGCGAGCGCCTCGGCGGTCTGCTCCGGCTTGTTCCAGTAGCCCTTCATCACGAGCGGCCCACGCACGCAGATCTCGCCCGGCTCGCCGTCGGGGACCTCGTTGAGATCGTCGTCGAGCAGCTTCACGTTCAGCCACGGCACCGGACGCCCGCACGTCGCGAGACGAGCCAGGTCATCGATGTCGTGCTCTTCCTTGCGAAGCACCGAGATCGTCATGCCGCACTCGGACTGGCCGAAGAACTGGAAGAAGATGTGGCCGAACTTCTCGATCGCTTCCTTCAGCCGGGTCGGCGAGATCGCAGAGGCGCCGTAGTAGACCGTCTCGAGGCTGGACAGGTCGTACTCGTCGATCTTCGGGTGGTCCATGAGGATGTAGAGCATCGTCGGGACGAGCATCGTCGCGGTGATCTTGTACTTCTGAATCGTCTCCAGCACTGCGGTCGGGTCGAAGCCCGGCAGCACGACGATGCTGCCGCCACGAAGGAGCGTCGGGACGAAGAACGCCGCACCGGCGTGCGAAAGCGGCGTCGCGATGAGGAACCGCGTCTCCTCGGGCCACTCCCACTCCGCGAGCTGGATCTGCGTGAGGGTCGCGCCGCTGCGATAGGTCTGCATGACGCCCTTGGATGCGCCGGTCGTCCCACCGGTGTAGGTGAAGCCGCTGATGTCCTCCGGGTCGACGTCGGGAGCGACCAGCGGCTTCGGCTCGAACGTCTCCGCCAGGGCAATCAGGTCGACACCGACCTCGGACGGCCCGAGCGACAGCAGCGTCTTGAGCCCCGGCACCCGCTCCCGCAGCTCGGCCGCCCGATCCTCGAACGCGCTCGGGTCGAACACGAGCGTCTCTATCTCGGCGTCCTCGAGGACGTATGCCTGGTCATCAGCCGAACCCATCGGGTGCAGTGACGTGCTCCGGCACGGCGTCAGCTTGTTCGCGCCCATGGTGAACAGCACCTCGGGCCGGTTCTTCGACAGCATCGCGATCGGGTGATGCTCGGAGATCCCGAGTGACGCGAACGCCTGCACGTACTTGCTCATCTGCGCCGCGACCTGCGATGCGGTGAGAACCTCGTCGCCGAGATAGACCGCGGGCCTGTCGGCGTGCCGGGCCAGCGCCGCAACCAGCAGGTTGGGCATGAACGCAGACTTGTGCAGATCAGAGCCTGTCGACATGGCCTGAAGATATCTGAAAGGGTGTCAGAAACCGTCGGGGAGGTAGGCCCAGTGGCGACGCTCAGCGTCGGCGTATCGAACTTCGGCGGCTGGGCCGGCGGCGACTGGCGCGGCCTCGTCGACGTCGCGCGGATCGCGGAAGACTCCGGCATCGATCGCATCGTCGCGGTCGACCACGTGGTGATGGGGCGCAACACCGACGCCTACCTGTGGGGCCGGTTCCCGGTCCCACCCGAGGCGCCGTGGCTCGAACCGCTCACCGTCCTCACGGCAATGGCGGCTGTCACCACCAAGCTCCGGCTGAGCACCGGCATCCTCATCGCACCGCTGCGCCCGGCCGCGTTGCTCGCGAAACAGGTGGCGACCCTCGACGTCCTGTCCAACGGCCGGGTCGATCTCGGCGTCGGCGTCGGATGGCAGAAGGAGGAGTACGACGCGCAGGGCCTCGACTTCGCTCGACGGGGGACGATGCTCGACGACACCGTCGCCGCGTGCCGCGCACTGTGGTCGGAGCTGCCTGCCGGGTTCGAGTCGACGACGGTCAGCTTCGAGGACACCTACTGCTCGCCGCAGCCCGCGCAGGAGCGGCTGCCGGTGTGGTTCGGCGGCTCGCTGACCGATCGGATGCTCGCCCGCATCGTCGACCTCGGCGATGGCTGGATCCCGATCATGGGCGCCACGCTTGACGACGTCCGCGACGGCGCGGCGCGGCTGGCAACAGCGACGAGCCGGCCGCTCGACGTACAGATGCGGGCCACGACGGTGATGGGTGACGCCGGAAAGCCGGACCCAGTCGGCACAATGGCTGGCGTGCCCGAGCTCATCGCCGCCGGCGTGACGGACGTGACCGTCAACCTCGCCGCGTTCGCCCCCGCACTCACGGATGCGCCCGCCGCGCTGAGCGCGCTCGGCAAGGCGTTCCGAGCGGAAGTCTCGTGATCGACTTCGCGGCCAGCTGGGAGATCCGCCAGCTCGTCGAGCGTTACGCCGCCGCCGCTGATCGCGGCGACGGCGCGACGGTGGCTCGCCTGTTCACCGAGGACGGCGAGTTCGCGATGTGGCTCGACCCAGAGTCCCCTGACCCCACGTCGCTGCGTCGCGGCCGCGCCGAGATCACAGCATCCATCGACCGAATCCGCGACTACAGCCACACCCACCACACCATCGGCAGCCACACCTGCGAGATCGCCGGCGATCGGGCCACCGGCGAGGCGCGGTGCGAGGCGCACCACCTGGTCGGCGCGCCACCGAACGTGAAGGACCACGTGATGTTCGCGTACTACCTCGATGAGTTCGTCCGCGAGGATGGCATCTGGTTCTTCAAGCGACGTGAGCTCCGGGTGAACTGGATCAGCATCCTGCCCGTGGAGAACTAGCCGCGATGCGCGCGTACCGGTTGCTCGACTGGCAACGAGCCGACTTCGACGACATCCCTGTCCCCGAGGCCGGTCCCGGTCAGGTGCGGGTGCGCATCGGCGGCGTCGGGCTTTGCCACTCGGACGTGATCTTCCTCGACTCCCCCGCCGGACTGCTGCCGTACGAGCTCCCGTTCACCCTCGGCCACGAGATCGCCGGCTGGATCGATGCCATCGGCGCCGGCGTTGATGGCGTTGGCCTCGACGAGGCCGTCGCGGTTGCATGCATGGCGCCCTGTGGCGAGTGCCGGTGGTGTCGTCGGGGGCAGGACAACTACTGCGTCGACACCTGGCACGGCCGCGGCTTCGGCACTGACGGCGGGCTGGCCGAGTACGTCCTGGTGGGGGCCGGGCAGGTCGTGCCGCTGGGCGATCTCGATCCGAAGCTCGTCGCCCCGTTGACCGACGCGGGCGCCACGTCGTACCACGCCGTGAAGAAGGTGCTCCCCAAGCTCTACGACGACTCGACGGTCGTGGTGATCGGGGTGGGCGGGCTCGGCGCCTACGGCGTGCAGTGGCTGCGCATGCTGTCGTCGGCGCGCATCATCGCGGTCGAGGCGAAACCGGAGCGCATCACGGCCGCCGCCGACCTCGGCGCGCATGAGGTCATCGAGGCCGGCGAGGGACTGTCGAAGCGACTGGCTGCGGCGATCGGCGACGGTGGTGCCGACGCGATTCTCGACTTCGTCGGCAGCGATGCGACGATCCGCGCTTCCATGCGCAACGTCGCGAAGGCTGGGGCCATCGGACTCGTCGGCCAAGGCTTCGGCTCCGCCGAGGTTCGCTACGGCGCGTGGGCGCACGACGCCGACCTGTTCAACCCGCAAGGCGCGACGATCGCGGAACTCGGCGAGGTCATCGCGCTCGCGAAGTCAGGCGACGTCGTCGTCGAGGTCGAGCAGTTCGGCTTCGACCAGGTCGTCGAGGCCTACGACCGCCTGAAGGCCGGCACGCTGAACGGCCGCGCCGTCGTACTCCCCAACGGCTGATCACGATTGCGATCTGAGCACGCTCTAACGTGCTCAGATGGCAATCGTGGGTCAGCCGGTGTAGCGCTCAGCCCGTGTAACCCATGGGCATGAGGATCGACTTGAGCTCGCAGAACGCGGCCAGGCCCTCGGGCCCGTCCTCGCGGCCGATGCCTGAGCACTTGTAGCCGCCGAACGGCGAGCCCATGTCGAAGGCGTACCAGTTGATGCCGTAGGTGCCGGTCCGAACCTTCGTCGCGATCTGGTAGCCGTGGTCGACGTCCTGCGTCCACACCGAGCCGGCGAGGCCGAAGTCGCTGTCGTTCGCGATCGCGACGGCCTCTTCCTCTGTGTCGTAGGGAAGCAGTGACAGAACCGGGCCGAAGATCTCCTCCTGCGCGATCGTCATCTTGTTGTCGACGTCGGCGAAGACGGTCGGCGCGACGTACCAGCCGGTGTCGAGACCGGCCGGTCGCGTGCCGTCGAGCACGAGGCGGGCGCCCTCGGCCTTGCCCTTCTCGATGTAACCCTCAACCCGGTCGCGCTGCCGCTCCGCGACCAGCGGACCGAGCTGCGTCGCCGGGTCCGACGGGTCGCCGACCACGAACATCTTGGCCGCCTCGGTGATCGCCTCGGTGATCTCGTCGTAGCGAGTGCGCGGCGCGAGGATGCGAGTCTGCGCGACGCACGCCTGGCCGCTGTTCATCAGACCCGAGAACGCGATCATGAATGCGCTCGACGCGAGGTCGACGTCGTCGAGCAGGATCGCCGCCGACTTGCCGCCGAGCTCGAGGGAGACGCGCTTGAGCCGCTCGGTCGCAAGCGCGCCGACTTTGCGACCCGCAGCCGTCGAGCCGGTGAACGACACCTTGTCGACGCCGGGGTGCGTGACGAGGTACTCGCTCACCTCACGGTCCGCCGGTACGACGGAGATGACGCCTTCGGGCAGTCCAGCCTCCATCAACAGGCCACCGAGCATCAGCGAGTCGATGGGCGTCTCGGGCGCCGGCTTCAGCACGACGGTGCAGCCGGCGAGCAGCGCCGGGATGATCTTGTTGACCGCGATGAACAGCGGCACGTTCCAAGGGATGATCGCGGCGACGACGCCGACCGGCTCGCGGCGCACCTTGCTGATGCCGAACGCGCCACTGCGCTGCTCTTCCCACGGGAAGGTGTCAGCGAGCCCGAGGAACACGTCGAGCGCGCCCTTGGCGGGCGTCCACATCATCATCTCGACGGTGGTCGGGGGCGCACCCATCTCGGCGGAGATGACGTTCTTGAAGTCCTCGAGCTTCTCGCCGAGCAGCTCGGTGAACTTCGCGAGCACCTTCGCTCGCTCACTCGGCGGCGTCGTCGGCCACGGGCCGTGGTCAAACGCCTGCCGGGCCGCAGCAACCGCGGCGTCGATGTCCGCCTCGACGCCCTCGGGCACTGTGCCGACGACCTGGAGGGTCGCGGGCGAGCGCACCTCGAAGGTCTGCCCCGTCGATGGCGCGACCCACTGTCCGCCGATCAGCAGCTGGTCGTACGACGTCATTGCGCGCCCCTGTCCATCGAGGAACCTCCGGCATCCACGCTAGTCGCGGCGCCTGCTGCAGCCATTATGTGACGACCCGTCAGATTTGTCCTACTCGGGTCCAAGGCCTCTTCCGCAGCACCAGTTTCGCGGTTACTTTCCGACCATGAAGATCGCCTTCCCAGCCCTCGGCCTTGCTGTCGTGCTGGCGCTCGCAGGTTGCGGCGGCAGCAGCAGTGGTGCTGACACGCGCAACACGCCGACCGCTTCGGCGAGCGCGCCCGCCGACCAGGCCAAGGCCACCGCCGACATCACCACGGCGTGGCAGACGTTCTTCCACACCGGCACCGCACCGCAGCAGGCCGCACAGCTGCTCGAGAACGGTGACCAGCTCGACGCCGCGATCAAGGTCGCCGCCAAGATTCAGAAGAAGCAGAAGATCACCGAGGACGCCAAGGTCCTCAACGTCGCCTTCAGCAGCCCCACCGTCGCGACGGTCACGTACAACCTGCTGAGCCACGGCACAACGCTGCTTCCCAACGCAACCGGTCAGGCGGTGTTGCAGGACGGCCATTGGAAGGTCTCGCAGGCCACGTTCTGCACGCTGGTCCAGCTCGGTGCCGGAGGGACCAAGATCCCCGGCTGCTGACCTCGCCGTATAGTCCGGGGCACCCCCTGCGCTGCTCCGGAGGACACCGTGTCCGGGTTCAATCTCGCCGATCTGTTCGAGCGGGTTGCTGACGCTGTCCCGGACCGAGAGGCCATCGTCTCCCCGGCGCGTCGGCTCACCTTCGCCTCGCTCGACGAGCGCGCCAACCGGCTCGCCAACACCCTCCTCGATCTCGGCATCGAACGGGGCGAGCACATCGGCCTGCAGTTGCTCAACGGCTCCGAGTACATCGAGGGCATGCTCGCGGCCTTCAAGATCGGGGCGGTCCCGGTCAACGTCAACTTCAGGTACGTCGAGGGGGAGCTGCGTCACCTCTACGACGACGCCGATCTGGTCGCGGTGATTCATCACCAGCAGTTCTCACCGCGCGTCGCGGCTGTGATGCCGAAGGCCGAGACGGTACGCAACCTGATCGTCGTCACCGAGAACTCAGGCGCGGACATCGCGCCCGACTCCTTGGACTACGAGACGGCGCTTGCCCAGGCCAAGCCTGCCCGGCCCGACGGCAGCGAGCGGACCGGTGACGACCGTTACATCGCCTACACGGGCGGTACGACCGGGTTGCCGAAGGGTGTCGTCTGGCGACAGGAAGACATCTTCTTCGCCGCGATGGGCGGCGGCGACGTGTTCCAGTCGGGCAACTTCATCGCCTCCCCCGAGGAGATCGTCGAGCGGCTCCCAGAGGTGGGCGGCACGATCCTCACGACCCCGCCTCTGATGCACGTCAGCGCGCAGTGGGGCGTCTTCCACTCGCTGTTCGCTGGAGGGCGCATCGTGTTCCCCCCGCAGGGACCGTTCGATCCCGACGGGATCTGGTCACTGATCGCCAAAGAAGGCGTCAACATCCTGACGATCGTCGGCGACGCGATGGCCCGTCCGCTGGCTGACGCCTACGCCACGGCACGGGAGGGCGGTAACCCGCACGATGCGTCGTCCCTCTTCGTCATCGGCTCCGGCGGCGCCGTACTGTCCACCCAGGCGAAGGCGAGACTGACGGAGCTGCTTCCGTCGCTGATGGTCGTCGACGGCTTCGGGTCCTCCGAGACCGGAATCGTCGGCAGCAAGCTGCATGTCAGCGGCGACACGACCACCGCACCGACCTTCACCGTCAACGCCCAGACCCAGGTGCTCGACGAGAGCGGGAAGCCGGTCGAGCCGGGATCCGGGCAGGTCGGCCGGCTCGCCCGGAAGGGCTACGTGCCCGTCGGGTACTACAAGGACGAAGCCAAGACCCGCGCCACCTTCCTCCAGATCGACGGGGAGCGATGGGTGCTGCCTGGCGACAACGCCACGGTGTCGGCGGATGGCACGGTCGTGCTGCTCGGTCGTGGCTCGACGTCGATCAACACCGGCGGAGAGAAGGTGTATCCGGAAGAGGTCGAGACCGCCCTGATGACGAATCAGGCGGTTGCCGACGTCGTTGTGGTCGGGGCACCGGATGAGCTGTGGGGTGAGCGAGTGGTAGCGGTCGTGGCAGCGACGCGCGGCGCGACGCCGACCCTGGAAGCGCTGCAGCAGCATGCGCGGGAGTCGCTCGCCGGGTACAAGCTGCCGCGCTCACTCGTGCTCGTCGAGAAGGTCGAACGCACGCCGGCCGGCAAGCCGGACTACGCGTGGGCGAAGAAGATCGCCATGGCGGAGGGAAGCTAGAAGTGGCCCACATCAACCTCGAGGCCGTCGCCGACACCCTCGCGATCCAGCACCTGCTCGCGCGGTACCCGGTGCTCGTCGACAGCGGAGACCTCGACGCCCTCGACGACCTGTTCACCGCGGATGCGCACCTCGACTTCTCGGGTTTCGGCGGCCCCAACGCCGGCTTGACGGAGATGAAGGAGTTCCTGAAGGGGAATCTCGCGCTCTTCGCCCGGACGCAGCACATGATGGGCCTGCCGCTGATCACTCTGAACGCGCACACTGCGACGGCCCGGACGCCCTGCCACAACCCGATGGTGATCGAACAGAAGGACGGCACCACCCAGGCGTGGTTGATCGGGCTGGTCTACGACGACGAGTTCGTGGAAACAGCCGAGGGCTGGCGGTTCGCGTCCCGTACCGCGACGCGGGTGTACTCCGTCGTGGGGCTGGCCGACACCCCGCTCAGCGGCTGACCCGTGACGTTCACCCGATGACCGACTTCGTCTCGGTCGCACGGCCGCGACCGCACGTCGCCCTCGTCACGCTCGACCGGCCTGAGCGCATGAACGCCATGGCCTTCGACGTGATGATCCCGCTGCGGGAGGAGCTCGAGCGGATCAGCGCCGACAACGACGTCCGCGCGGTCGTGCTGACCGGGGCGGGTGGCGCGTTCTGCTCCGGTGCCGACTTGGAGAACCCTGGGCGACTGCCGGACATCGAGGGCCTGACGCTGCCGACGATCGCGCTGCGCTCGATGGAGCTGCTCGAACGCGTCATCACGACGGTCCGCACGATGCACCAGCCCGTCATCGCCGCGGTCAATGGACCGGCGATCGGCGGCGGCTTCTGCCTCGCCCTCGCCTGCGACCTGATCGCGGTCGGCGAGTCGGCGTACTTCCGCGCCGCCGGGATCAACAACGGGCTCACCGCGACCGAGCTCGGCCTGTCATACCTGCTGCCGCGCGCTGTCGGCTCGGTACGTGCTGCCGACATCATGCTGACCGGGCGGGACATCGACGCGACGGAAGCGAAGGCGATCGGGCTCGCATCGCACTCCACGTCCGATGCGGAGCTCCTCACGACCTGCTACGGCGTCGCCGAGCGCATCGCCGCGTTCAGCCGGCCCGGCATCGAGCTGACCAAGCGAATGCTCGCAGCCAGCCTCGATGGTGGCAGCCTCTCCGCCCATATGCGCAATGAAGGGCTCTCACAGCTCTACGTCCGCCTCACTACCCGTAACTTCGAAGAGGCGATCACGGCGCGCAAAGAGAAGCGCCCGCCGGACTTCAAGGACTGAGGCATTGTCAGAGGACCCGCAGCTCGAGGCGGACAAGGCTGCCGCGCAACGGCTCGCCGACGCGATGCGCCGGATCATTGCCCGCCTGGTCGTCGTACGGCCGCCCGCGGATCAGCTCGACCGCGCCGCTGAGGCGGCGAACCAGTTCGCCGACACCCTCGAGGACCTGCCGCAGCGGTCGAAGTCCTGGGAGGTCAGCGAAGCCGGGCTGCAGCCACGTGACTTCGTCAACCACAGCCCGCTGTCCGGGATGGCGAACCCGATCGCACCACCACTCTCGATGTGGATCGTCGACGACGGCCCCGGCGAGTACCACATGGAAGGCACGGTCACGTTCGGCCCGGCCTACGAAGGTCCGCCCGGGCACTGTCACGGTGGATTCGTCGCTGCGATGTTCGACGAGTTGCTCGGCTTCGTGCAGCTGATGCCTGGATTCACCGCGTTCCTCCACGTCGACTACCGCAAGCCGACCCCGTTGAACCGCGAGCTCGAGCTACGCGGTTGGATCGAGTCGATCGAGGGACGCAAGCGTCGGATCCGCGGCGAGTGTCATCTCGACGGCGTGCTCATCAGCGAGGCACACGGGCTGTTCATCGCACCACGCGAGGGCCAGGACTATCTCGGCATCTTCGGACAGCCGGCGGGAGGGACCACAGAATGACGCAGCGGTTCGAGGGCAAGACGGCGATCATCACCGGCGCGGGCTCAGGCATCGGTCGCGCCACCACGCTGCGGCTCGTCGAGGAGGGCGCAACGGTCTTCGCTCTCGACATCGATGAAGGCCGGCTGAAGGAGACGGCGGAGCTCGGCGGCGCCAACGTCATCATCCGGCCGACTGATCTCACCGTGCCGGCCGAGTGCCATGCCGCAGTGGCCGACGCGGTCGGGAAGCACGGCAAGCTCGACATCCTGGGCAACGTCGCGGGCATCGGACGCAACGAGCACTTCACCGATGTCACCGAGGCGGCGTACCGGCAGATGTTCGCCGTCAATGTCGACGCCTACTTCTTCAT
>Ga0164242_10000706_pt1 | contig 40266 bp, 27 predicted proteins | sample OricomgcompostMG_FD_108783 | JGI IMG/M metagenome (GOLD analysis project Ga0164242, IMG submission 108783) | Miracle-Growth compost microbial communities from Emeryville, California, USA - Original compost - Miracle growth compost (MG) ... | reverse complement strand
GGCTTAGTGCCCAACAGGCTGGACTGTTCCACCAGATTGCTCATCCACGCCCCACCGGACTTATTATCACGTTTGAAATAATCGCAGTAGAATAACCCCAGGGGCGACCCATCCTTGTCATGCACCTCAAAAACCCGTACATCCGGTTGATATACCGGCAGATCATGCCTTTCTTTAAAAGTGAGTCCGTAAAGCTGGTTGGCGGCATAGAACACCCCGTTCTCCAATACACTGTCCAAGACAAAATAAGGCTTAATCTCGTCTTCGTTCAAATCAAACTCCGCCTTACGGACCTTTTCTGCATAATAGTTCCAATCCCAAGGTTCCAATGTAAATCCACCATGCTGCTGATTAATGACCGCCTGAATCTTAGCCGCTTCTTTACGGGCTTTGGCTGTGGCCGGCGGCACCAGACCAGACAAGAAATTTTCCACAGCCTCGGGCGTCTTAGCCATCTGATCCTGCAGTTTCCAGGCGGCAAAGTTGGGGAAGCCCAACAGTTTAGCTTGCTGAGCCCTGATCTCTGCCATCCTTGCTATCGTAGCACGCGTGTCATTGGAGTCTCCCTTCTCAGCGCGTGTCCAAGACGCTTCAAAAAGCGCATGACGCACGTCGCGATTCTGCAGGGAAGCCAGGGCAGGTTGCTGAGTAGTATTCTGCAAGGGAATAAGCCATTTCCCGGCCAATTCCCTTCCCTTGGCATCCTGAGCCGCGGCGTCAAGCTGTCCTTCAGAAAATCCTGACAGTTGGGCGGTATCGTCTACCACCAGGGCGCCGTTCTTGGCTGCAGCCAGCAGCTTATTGGTAAATTGGGCGCTAAGTGTCGCCAACTCGGCATTAAGCTTTTTCAAAGTAGCCTTGCTCTCATCAGAAAGGTTGGCGCCGGCCAGAATAAAATTCTGATAATAATATTCTACCAGACGAAGTGATTCTTCGTCAAGCTGCGAGGATTCCCGTTGGTCGTATAGCGTTTTAATGCGCTGGAATAATTTTGCATTCAGGTAAATAGCGTCCTGATGCGCTGCCAGTTTCGGCGCCTCTTCCTCCTCCAGCCGTTGTAAGTCTGGATTGGTATTGGCTCCGCTAAGTGCATAAAAGATATTCAGTGCCCGGTATAATAACGTTCCACTCTTCTCCAAAGGAACCAAAGTATTGGCAAAAGTGGGCGCATCAGGATTATTGGCGATCTTCTCGACTTCCTCTAATTGCTGCTGCATACCTGCTTCAATGGCCGGCTTAAAATCTTCATTATGGATCTCGTCAAAAGGCGGTGCTTGAAAAGGAAGCGTACTGGCATGCATTAGTGGGTTGCCAGATGTATCTGCCGATTCGCCGGACCGGTTGCCCGAATTGACACAACCCGCCAGAAAAACTACACCAGCCGCTAAAAGTAAAATAGCACATTGGTTCATATATCGTTGGTTTTTTACCTCAGGAATAAATCACCCCCCGGACTCATGAACAAGCCAGCGGGCCATTTGGGTGTATGAATGTACGTAATCTTGGGGACATGCGATAGCGTGTATGGGAGGCCACTGGCTGGAGTATGCGGGAAGCTGTATTTTTGTGTCTATGGCGCTAATCACCGATGCAGATCAACCGCAATTATTAATCATCCATCAACTTGCAGGAGAAATATGGCCCGAGGTATTTGCTTCAATTCTCAGCCCGGAGCAGATAACCTACATGCTCAATTGGATGTACAGTTTACCGGCGCTTGAATTACAAATGCAGGAAGGACATCATTTTCTTCTGGTAAAAGAAGGTGAGGATTTTGTGGGTTATGCCTCCTATGCCATCGATCCGGCGCACGGGATCGCCTGGTTGCACAAAATATATCTAAAGGCCGATAAGCGGGGCGCCGGCCTTGGAAAAGCACTTATCGCCGAGGTGATTGAACGAACACGAAATATAGGGGCACGTGTACTTCACTTGAATGTGAATCGGCATAATCCGGCAGTCGGGTTCTATCAAAAATTAGGCTTTCGCATCATTAGGAAAGAAGACAAGGCTATTGGACAAGGTTTTTTCATGAACGATTACGTCATGGAACTTCCCTTATCAAGATAGGAATGTCCCTATATTTAGACAAAAGGATACAAACAACTAAACCGTGAAATGCTTATATTTGTGTACTGATTATCTATCTCTGAGTACAACATACAGCCATGGAAGCAGACACCCAACCGCAGGAAAAAAAAGCCGTTCACTTGGGCAGGAATACGCAAAGGATCCGGGAAATGATCGGCATGAAGCAAAGTGTGCTGGCCAGCAATACCGGATACAGCCAGCAATATATCTCCAAGCTGGAACAAAGCGAAAGCTTCGCCGACGAGGTATTGGAGAAAATTGCAACCGGGATGGGAGTTAGCCCAGAGCTGATCAAGAACTTCGACGAAGAAAAGGCGGTTAATATTATCTCAAATACGTTTAATGATCATGCTATCTTAAACGGAATTAACTACAACCCTACTTTCAACCCATTGGACGAATTAAAAACTGCTTTAGACGAAAACAGAAGATTGTACGAGGCCCTGTTGCAGAGTGAGCGCGAGAAAATTGCCTTGCTGGAAAAAATGCTGGGGAATAAAAGAAATGGGGGATAATCACATCCCATGTGGGGAGACAAGGTCCCAATCGTTATTGGATACCCCGGTAAACAGACCATGAGTTCATGGCCCTTCGTGTATGGCGGACTATTTCTTTTTGCTGTATTCGCATCTGCGTAACCACCACAACTTCTGCTTCTTGCTACCGTGAGGGCACCTTAGTGGAAAAATTTCTGATTTTGCGACGTCCTGCCTAGCCGGCAAATTATTTTGCCCCATCAATTTTGCTTCGGTTATCCACCTGGCTTTCTTTCACAAATTCTGCATTTTCAATCTTGAGTACTACGGCGTTAGGCCACTGATTATTGGTATACAGTCGCTGTCCGTTTACTGCGCTTACTATTAAACCAGCCGGGGTGGAGGAAGTGTACACTTTGGCGTCAAAACCCGGCTTATATTCTACCAATTCGCTTTTGTATCCCAGCACGCTTACTTTGGTATTGGCTGTACCGCGGAGCCGAGAAAAGGTAAACGCCTTCCGCGTCCCGTAACGCCAGTCATTCGGGCTAGATCTTACTATAAAAGCATAGATATCCTTACCGTCATTAGATTGGGTATACCAGATATTTCCCTCATGCACTACCGGCAAGGGCTTCACATCATAAATCGCCTCTCCATTCACAAAATTCCAGGTGGCGATTTCCCGTAAAAGATCTTCTTGCTTTACTTGTAATTCGCCATTAGGCCTCGGTCCCACGTTTAATAAAAAGTTTCCACCCTTAGCCCGAATCTCAATTAACTTATTAATGATCGTTGTTCCCGATTTCTGCGGATCATTGGTGGCTTTATATTGCCAGTCTGTGCCCATGGTATAACAAGCTTCCCAAGGGCGAGGCAAAGGTTCATTAGGCGTATTTTGCTCGGGGGTCTCCATCGCACCACGGGTAATGACCAAATCGGGATTCAGTTTCCATGCATACTCCCTTAATCCTTCTGGTGGACCATCAATGAAGAGGATGTCAATTTTCCCATAGTTGGTCAATAACTCTTTTAATTGCTGTTTATCATAGGCCATTAAATCCGGATTATTCGCTGGATATTGTTGAGGGAACTGCAGCCGTCCGATCGGAATATGATGGTGCCAGAAATAGTTGAAGTCTTCTGGAGAAAAATAAATGCCAATCGCTATGCCCTGCTTGCGGAAGGCCTCGATGACCTCTTTGACAATATCTCTTTTAAACGGCGTGTTCATTACGTTAAAAGACGTAGTCTTTGTATCGAACATGCAGAATCCTGAATGATGTTTGGCGGTAAACACCATATACTTCATGCCTGCGAGTTTGGCAAGCTTGGCCCATTGATCAGGATCAAACCGCTCTGGATCAAACATACCGGGCAATTCGGACATATACTTGTTGACATACTCATCTGAGGCCCCAGCCAGCGAATGGCTGATCACTGCACCCAGCGACACATCTACCCCCCAGTGAATGAATAATCCGAAACCGAGATTTTCAAACCAGCTTACCCGTGCAGGCTTATTCGCGGACTGTACCGCCTGCGCCCTCGCCGCCCCACTACTAAAAATAAAAATGGCCACCAGGCCCAATAGCACGATGTTCTTTTTACCCTTGATCATATATGCGGTTATATAATAAATGAGCATCTTGTATTTTAAACGTTCCTTCCCCTGAAATTTGCCCGCCAAAGGTAATAACATTGTCATGGAGGAGCAAACATGGAGTTCAAGCGAGTCCGTCTGCCCGAAGTTACTTTGCCGGATACGATCAGGGAAACGATTTGAGGCCCCGCGACACCGCGGGGCCTCAAATGACCTCAAGCTGTTTAACCTTGAGACAAAGGCTTGACTGGTTTTTTACTGCTTGTCAAAATCCGGATAAGGCAGGCCCTTCCCTGTTTCACACCACAATTTCAGGCTACGGAAAAAAAGCGCCCAGGCGTAGGTGCATGAAGCCATCTCCGGAGTATAATCCTTCCATCCTTCATGGCGGAAGAACAGCACGCATCCTTTGGCATGGGCCTCAAGGTCAAAAGTAAGTGTAGTGCCAATCCATTCTTCCTGGGCAGTAAGACAGACCCATTTTACCCGGCTGTATGGCTTCAGTTCTTCAACTCTCATCTCCTTAAAATAGTCGGGGCCAAAGGTAAATCGTAAGACACTGCCTATCTCGGGTTTTGCTACAGTATCGGGCGTCCACCAGCCTGCGAGGCCTTCCTGGGTAGTCAGCGCTTTATACACGGTTTCTACCGGAGTATCGATACGCAACCTTTGACAAATGCTCTTGAGATTTCCCTGTGGAGTGTGATCTGGATCCTGTAGGGAAGATGCCTCGTTGCTTCCCCCGTCGACATCCTTCGGTGTTGCCTCTCCCTTTCCCGTCTGGATCAGGCTCTTCAGACTTCCCTGGATATAATGCGTCCACGCATCATGGCAAATCTGATAGCATTCATAATCAGGCACCAAACCTTTGTGCGTAAATTTCACCTGGGTCTGACCCTCCTTTTCTGAAATCTCAAAGATCACATCGGTATCTTTCCATTCTTGTGGGTCTTTGGTAAATTTAAAGTGATTGTCCAGTACATGCCAGACTACCTTTTCTCCCGGAACATACTCTGTGATTCTCATTTTACAAAGGTGTACATCCTGATAATGATAGGAAAATTCACTGTGGAGCTGGTTTGTATGTCCCTCAATGTTTTCCGACCACCAGCCTCGTACATTATTGATGGCATTAAACACATCTTGGGCTGGGTTATTCACAGAAAAGGTTGTGGTGAAATCTTGGCTTTTCATGACAATAGACTTTTAAGTAAAGAATTGAGGGCATGATTCCGTAGCTGCTGCCTTTCATGATCAAAGATATAGCCAGATATATTCCTCAACAGGGTGTAAAATAGACATTATAACGGGCGCATTTAGACAATGCGGCAGGGCCAGAAAATCACCCGGAAACCAGGTGGTATGGATGAATGAGAACTGGATATGGTCGGTCAGGGGAAAGCCACGTAACAAAACACAGTATACCTGCCTATCCGTAGTTAGTCCTGGCGTGGATTTTTACTTCCAGGCCAGAATATTACTGTTCAGATGGTCAGGGGACGGGTGTCAAACGAAGGCAATATCAAAATGTACGAGGTCAATGAACTGCCGGATACGCTGTTCAATGTCTTCGGAAGAAAGATCACGAAGCCGTTCACTTCCGAATTTTTCCACACAGAAAGAAGCCATGGCGGATCCCACAATAATTCCTGTCTTCATATTTTCAAAAGAGATATCCCGGGTCCGGGCAATGTGTCCCATAAATCCTCCGGCAAAGGTATCGCCGGCGCCCGTGGGGTCAAATACATCTTCCAGGGGAAGGGCCGGAGCATAAAATGCGCTGTCTTTATTAAACAGCAGGGCACCGTGTTCTCCTTTTTTGATCACGAGATACTTGGGCCCCATCTCGAAAATCTTGTTTGCCGCTTTCACCAGTGAATATTCTCCACTAAGCTGACGAGCTTCGCTGTCATTGACCAGGAGGACATCCACCAGGCTGATCGCTTTTTGCAGTTCCTCCATAGCGGTGTCCATCCAGAAGTTCATCGTGTCCAGCGCGATAAGCTTGGGGCGTGTCTTCATTTGTTCGATCACGCTAATCTGGACCTGCGGGTTCAAATTGCCTAAAGCGAGAAATTCGCTTTGTTGATAGCTTTCCGGTACCTGAGGTTCAAAATCAGCCAACACATTGAGTTCCGTCACCAAGGTATCCCGGGTATTCATGTCCATGTGGTATTTTCCGGCCCAGAAAAAAGATTTCTGGTCTTTTCTCTGCTGCACTCCTTCCAGGCGAATCTTCCGGGATTCCAGATCTTTAAGCTCTTCTTCAGGATAATCGTTGCCAATCACTGAAATTACATTGATCGGATGGGTAAAATTAGAAGCAGCCAGCGCAATATAAGTAGCTGCACCACCTACTATTTTTTCCGACTTGTGAAAAGGAGTTTCAATCGCGTCAAACGCCATGGAGCCTACCACCAACAGGGACATAGATCAGTCTTTAGTTTACCGGTTAAAACTGCCAAATTAGTAAGTACGCAGCAAACGAACAAACTTAATCAGCTAGGAGATTCCCGATGAGACACTTTCTGCTTGATTGACAGACGACCATCTAAGTCCGCCTTCCATTATTTCACCAACCGGCTTTGATACACTGCTTCGGAAGGAGGAGGCAGTTTATCCAAGCCAAGGGGCTTACTGATCAGTATTTTTGTACCCGACCGGCGGGTTGTAAATTTCTTTTCCAGCACATCCTTTTCCCGAAATCTGGCCATCAACACTTCTCCTTCCGTACTTCGATTGTGATCATAAGAAATATAGATGACACCGTTTTCATCCTCAAATCCATCGGGATAAGATACTCCTCTTCTTTCATCCAGTATGAGTCCCCCCTGCCAGGTTTTTCCTTCGTCCATCGATATATAGGCAGTGAGTTCCGATCGGGTATGGGGTCGTTGATCGATATGCATACCATTTTTGACCAACAGGATATGGCCCGACCGCAAGCGACGGATAAAATGCCGGGCGTTGATATTGTCGATGGAAGATTTTTGAGGGGGGGACCAGGTCGCGCCTTTGTCATTAGAATAACTCTCCCAAATACCTTTCTTCGTCCTGGCCGTCATCCATAGCCTGCCGTCTTTCAATTCGATAAAAGAATGCTCGTCAAAATCCGGCCTGGGAAACGATACCCTGCCCCGCCAGTGCCAGGTCGCTCCCTGGTCCGTGGATGCCAGCACATTTGCTCCACGAAGGGAATCCAATTCATGATACCGGTCCTCGTAAGCATCTGTGATCCGGCTTCGGTCCCAAAGCGATACGGGTAACAGCCAGGTCCCGTCTGATAAAACGAGTGGCTTATTGAGGGAGCAACCATGCCAGATGCGCTTAGGCGTCGACCAAACCGGATGATCACTGTCGGGGTTTTCACAAATGGAATACCAGGCTCCTGCCCGGCCGTCATAGTAAGTCATCGATTGATCAAAGAAAAGCCATAATCGCCCTTTCGGATCCAGCCAAAGGTTTCCGACAATGGTTCTGCGCGTTTCGTTCAGCCGCGGGTCATGCGGATCCACTACGGCTCTGGGCTTCGACCAGGTCTTACCATGGTCATCGCTGGTGGCCAGCACAAAAAAGGCATCCCCGTTGTCACCTCCGCCTACCCAACAGGCCCATATCCTTCCCTGGGGCGTCCTTTCAATGCCAATGGTCATCCCGAAATCCAGCCGGTCATAATCATAATACGGTAAGGGAGATGTGTTCACCTCAGGAGTGACGAGGGCTGGATCCGTACCCGGAAGAGATTCGACATTTTGTGCCTGTCCCATACTGGGGAAAGGTCTCATGAACAATCCCAGGTTGATTACTAAAACACCCAGATACCAAGAAGTCCGAAGGCAATGTTTGATGTGCATAAAAGAGCTGATTATGGAATGAAAATTGATCGATTGCGTGTCGAGTATTCAGGGCATTGGTTTCGCCGCGTCTGTCAACTGCTGGGCAGCCCGGTGGAATCCTTCCTTGAGCACCGTAAGATCCGAACCATACGCAATAGTGGTAAATCCCATTTGACGATATCGGTGAACGTCTTCGGGGCTCCTGGCCAAGATCCCCGGGATCTTCCCCCAAGCCTGGGCAGCCCGCACCACTTGTTCCAGCGCAGCATCAAACGCTCCGGTTTGTCCCTTACCCCCGGCGTTCAGGTCCATGCGGAGATCGGAAGGTCCCACAAAAAGCACGTCGACTCCCTGTACTGCGGCAATGGCGTCGACATGGTCTATCGCCATTTGTGTTTCGATCTGCGCAAAAAACAAGGGAGCGGCCATTTCGCCGCTATATTCGTCCTGTCCGAACGCATACACCCTGGCCGAGGAAGAGAAACCCCTCTTCCCCTCCGGCGGATAGCACATCGCCTCCACACAGGCCTTTGCCTTGGCCGCAGTATCGACATGAGGCAACATGATGCCATGGGCGCCCCAATCTAGGATACGGGCTATCCACGCGGGCTCTAATTGTCCCACCCGGACGATCAGCGCCACACCGGAATTTCGAACGGCCTGCATATTTGACAACACATCCGATTCGCTGCAATAGCCATGTTCCAGATCCAACAGCAACCAATCAAAGTTATACTGAGTGGCCAGTTCCGTAATGACAGGTGCGCCGACGGTCATCCAGGTACCTCCTCGCATCTCCCGGGAGCGCATTTTTTGTAGGGTCGTCTGATTCATGAAACAATCTCCTCCTTTTTATTTTTCAACATCTTGACTGCCAGAAAAATTTTTTCGCGGGTGACTTTTTCCAGGGAATCTCCCATCGTCCCTGAACCGATCAGAAAGAAGTCGTCGGACTTTTCAAAATAATGGGCCAGCACACGGATCACTGCCTTGACTACCATGTTGCGCAACAAGTGCAGATAAAACCGCGGAAAAAAGTCCTGTGGGAGCTCTCTTTCGCGGACGTATCCTTCTACCGCTGCTTCCACTACTTCTCCAGAATGAAAACATCCCAACAAAGACAGGTCATCGGTAGGGTCTCCGGAAATGGCATCATCCCAGTCAATGAATGCCTTGATCTCGGTGGGAATCCCCAGGATATTCCATAAGGCCAGGTCCTTATGCACCAGGCATCCCTGCTTTAGATCCAGATGGTGTTCCCTGTCCTGGACCAACCGGAGGATTTCTGAAGATTCCTTTGCACTCAGGAAATGTCTCGCGACCAGAAAATCCAGGTGTCGCTTCCAATTCAGTAAAAAATAATCGCGATAAGTGCGGTGAAATCCCTGTAAGTTTCCGCGGTTGCGAAAAACCTGTACGTCAAAGGGGCCGTATCCTTCCGGCTGAATGGTTTGCCACCGGGCCACCTGCGCTCCGATCTTTGCCGCTACCTCAATTAAGTGGATATTCCCTTCTTTGTGTAATTGATTCAGGTCAGGGTAATCCATAAATTCGAGGACCTGGTAGGCAAACGGTACTTCGGTACGCGTGACGTCCACCCGGTATACCGCCGGTACCGGCACCCCTAAAGCACCTACTTCCTTGATCACCTGGGTTTCGATCTCCATATAGTCATCTCCCTCGGGACCGTTTTCCAGGCGCAAAAACAATTTCCGGTGATTGTTCACTGCAAGATACGTCAGGTGGTTTCCCTGGCCTCCGCCCGGGAATATCCGGTAGGAGCCCTGCCTTTCTTCACGATTCACCAGCCGATCTAATATATGGGAAATCTCTTCTGAATTTTCCGGCGGACGTTTTTGAGTTAACTCCTGGGCAGCAAAAGGACGGTCACATTTCCAATAATAAATATCTCTCCGATCCGACATACAATAAATAACTTTTTTTGTTTTCTTAAGATAGTGATGCCTTCTTGGCAGCAGCCGCACTGCCACGGGGGCGTATTTTTCTTGGCGGATTTCCTCCTTTGGGTTCCGCGAGTCTTACACGAACATTGACGATCAAGAAGGTTGCAAAGACATGTCTTCTTTTTCTTTGATCTCCTCAGGCGGTCGTTTATGCCACCAGGAGGCCAGCACCGATCCGGTGACGTTCATCATCGATCCAAAAATGGCAGGCGCCAATCCTACTGTGGCAATCTTTCCCATTTGCTCGGCGATGCCGGAAGCCAGACCTCCGTTCTGCATCCCCACTTCGATGGCGATCGTCCTGCAATCCCGGCGGTTCATCCGGAACAAGCGTGCGGACCAGTACCCGAGAAAATAGCCGGCCAGGTTATGGATCAAAAGCAGCCCCAACAAAGCTGGTCCTATCCTCAGCAAGCTGTCGCGACCAGCGGCTACGATCACCACAATGGAAAAAGCAATGCCGAACATAGAGACCAGTGGCATGGCTTTATCCAGCCATTTGGCCTTACCGCTAAACAAGCGATTAAAGACCAGTCCCGCTCCTATCGGGATAATGACCATCTTGCTGATGTCCCACATCATATCCAGCACGTCTATTTCAATGAAAGTACCGGCCAGGAACTTCATCAGTATAGGTGTGAGAAAAGGAGCCAGTAAGGTGGAGATGGCGGTAATGGTGATGGATAAGGCCAAATTGGCCCGGGCCAGGTAAGAGATGACATTGGAGGCCATGCCGTTGGGAGAACAACCAATCAGGATAATGCCAGCGGCAATCTCAGGGGGAAATCCGCTCACGCTTGCCAGGGTAAAACCCACCAGTGGCATAATGATGAAGTGGCTCGTCACGCCGATAAAGACGCCTTTCGGCGTCTTCACCACTCCCACAAAATCATTAAAGCTCATCGAGGTGCCCATCCCAAACATGATCAGTTGAATCAGGGGCGTAATCAGGCCGGATACTTTGAAATCACCCCATTGCACGAAATATTGGGGATAATAGAGCGCCATCGCTACCGAGGCGAATATCATGATCGTATAGGTGTATCCCTTCAAGGTAGGGCTGGTCTGGAATACCACCGCCAGCAACAAAAAGAATAACAGGATCACAATCCCGGCATGGGCGATATTTCCGGAAGCGATCATGGCCAGGGAGATGATCAGCATAGTCCCTGATGCAATGGTGGCAATCTTCGATACGGTCATGTTGATGCGCGGTTTTAAGTGATCAGTTCAAACGGTCTGTTGTTTCAATAAGCGTTTAGCCCTACAGTATCCATAACACCTGGGAAACCCGGCCCGCCAGCCCCCACATAGCCCCCGCTGGCTCCGCTGCGATCCTGGCTGACCCAGAACGCATACAGACTTCCCTGTGTCAGGTAAAACCGGAAATGTACAGGCCGGCCAGCCAGCGAAGACAAATCGCTGTCTCCTTTCCAGTGTACAGCTTCGATGGTGCTGTTGGTTTGAATCCCGACACAATCTTTTCGGGAAAAGCCAGGAATCACCTTCCCATTTTCATCCAGGATCTCTACCTGCAAGCTTCCGTTGGGGCAGTCTATATTCACGAACAGATAGCGGCCTTTAAACATCACCCGGCGTGTGGTCAGTGTACCCACGGACGTTCCCGCTTCCATGGACGCAAATCCGTCCCGTCTCAGGGTAGCCATTCCTATGGATGCACCGACATACATGCCTTTGGATCCGTTTGGACTCACCCCCGAATATGCGGTGTAGGGAAACCAAAGCTTGTCTCCGATGACCAGGCATACACCCGTGGTTCCATGGATATATCCCCGATCCCAGGCAGTGTCTCCCCGGGTGGCCGGAATAAACGGTCTCCGGTCGGGGCGGTACCAGTGAAAGCCATCCCGGCTGAACCCCAGTTTGATTTCCGTGATCTTCGGCGTCTTCGCCTTCTCAGCGATGTCATTGGAAGGCCCGAGGTGAATATAGAACTCACCCAGGAGAATGCTTTCATAAGCCACAGCGTTCAGGCTGTACAATTGGGGAGCGTCCCCGATCCCCCGATCAGGCTGATCCAGGCTGTCCGCATTGACCCAGTATACGGCCTTCGTCCAGTCTGTTCCTTTTAGAAAATCCCGGTTTTCCAGATAATACCGGGATCTTCCCCGGGGTCCGTTTCTTTTAATGCTATATACCCAAACCTGGCGAAAAGGATTGTAAAAGAATGAACAGTAATCGCCCGCGGGGCCATGTACGCCGATCCCCGTAGACCAGATCTTCCCGTCCCGGGAGACCTGCAGGGTATGGGATGGCACATCTGAAGCACCGGCAAAGTACTTTCTCCAGGAATGGTCAAACAATCGCTCCGCCATAAACTTGTACCGGGCCATGGAATCCCGGGCGTTCAGATCCAGCCATATGGCATTGTCGCCTCCGGCAAAGTACACCCCTTCCGGAAGGATAAGGTTCTCATCCACCAGACCTAGGTTGGGCCGTTGCCAATGGATCAGGTCGCGACTGGTCGCCAGAGCCAACCCGCCCCGCCAGCCGGCGGTATAGAACATTTTAAACAGGCCATCCCGGGGATCAAAAAAAACGCCCCCATGGCCGAGGTAGCATACGGCTTCCTGGGATCCGTCTGGCCTTTCAGCCAGTTCATACCGGGTGGTGGGAAAAAACACCGGATTGCCGGTATATTTTTCCGCAGCGTGATATACCCGCGTCAGGTTGGTCTTTGCAATCAGAAAATCGTCTACAAACAGTTGTCTTCCCACATCAATCGGGAGGATGGCGGGAGGATGGTTCAGGTAGGGAAGGTCCATGGGCGCTCTAGAAGCGGGATCTGCCGACTGCGGTGGCCACACCGCAGGTAACCGGATACCGTTATAGAGTACTTCCCCTCCCGGCAGGCTGTCTGCCGATAAGGCTTGCCCGGGGCGACCGGCAGCCGAAGAAGCTAAAAGGAAGACCCCTGACAGCCCTATCCAGATGCCAAGCCATGCCCTTGTCCATGCCTTAAATCCTACCTGGGGTTTGATTCCCCGGTCGTTTGTGTTCATGTCGTTACTATCAGGTTTTGTTCTTGCCCACTTTCGCCCTTCTTATTATTGTGGTAACCCCAGGGCCGATAAAGGCACCCGCGTAATGGCCATATCTTCTTTCCCTATCGAATATAAGACATATAACCACCCCTTATGTACCAAGGCGCTGGGATAAGCAAACCCCGGATTTCGTCCTCCAATGCCTGAAAAACGAAACCCTGCAGGCGATCCGGTACGTAATGCATACACTTTTTCGAAAGTATACCCGTCCCTGCTGACCGAGACCGTCAGGGGATCCCGATCCAGGTATGCTGCTTGATCGAACTGAGAAGCATTCTGATTTCCGATCAACAGCACCGTGCCGTCATCTAGGGAAATGGCCTGCGCCCGGCTGGGCGCATCGGGAATGTCGCTGGGATACGGGGCTTCCCAGCTCCCTTTCCCATCATTGAAACTGACGTACATGCGGTTGTTGTGCACTGGATTACTGGGTGTACCCCAATTTCGCATGCAAAGCACCAGTTCCCCGTCGGCGGCCTGGTAAGTAAAGCTTTCAATCAATTTAGCGCCGTCTATCCCTTTACTGGGAATCCCTTCACCGGACCAGGCCCACCAGCTGATCTGGTGGTGAGCACTATACCAGCCTTTGATCCGAGCGGCTGAAGGAAAATCACCCCGGAAGCTATTGAGGTCTTGCATGAATACCGGAAGGGAGGCTCCGGCGGGGAGCTCCGGTATCACGAACGGCTTGCCCAATACCCCCGCTGCACTGACCGACCGGGCGATCGGATAGCGGCCCGCACCATGCACATAAACAATGCTGTATAGCGTATCATCTATGATGGCCCAACGGTCCGGCTTCAGGTGAATGCCTTTATCATGGCGTGCTTTTACCGGACCAGGGGCGGGGAACAATTCCCGGGGAGCAGACCAGCGGCCCCACTGATCGGACCAGGCAAACAATACCCGTTGGCCGGGCGCATCTTCTCCTTCGGTATTATTGCCCCACATGGCAAAGAAGCGGCCTTTATAGTAGATCAGCGCGGCATAATGATTATAGGCCCCGTCGCTGCGATCCGAGGGCTGCCATACCATCGCATGCTGGGCTCCATTTAGTACCGTAAATCCAGCCCCTTGCCGGATATCGGTGGTGGGCATCGCGGCCTTCCACATCGGTACCACAGGCGTCCCTTTTAGGGTGTGGGCCGTCGTAGTCACCTCGCGGGACCCCACTTGCACCCTGCGCATGCTATTTACCGATTTGGACTGGCCATCCAATTCCTGATGACATGACAGGCTTAACCCGCAAAGGCCGGCCAGAAAGCTGGTGATGAGGATACTTCGTTTACTCATCTTGGATTGCTTTAATATCCTGGCGTTTGTTCCAATACAGCGGAGAAGTTCGCATCAATGGCAGATTGGGGGACGGGCCAGAACCGGTTGTAATCCTCAATGGAAGTCCTGGTGATCTCACGGATGTTGTATTTGCGGGTTCGCTCCACCAATTTTCCCAGCCGTACGAGGGTGCGGCGCCGCGGTTCCTCCGTGATCAGTTCACGAGCTCTTTCATCCAACAGGTAATCCAGATCCACATCCGCAGGATACACCGGATCGGCATGGGCTCTTGCCCGGACGACATTAATGTCTGCGGCAGCATGAATCTTATCGTGTTTATCCAAATAGGCTTCCGCCCGTAACAGATAAGTTTCAGCCAGGCGATACACCATAAAGTCCTGATAGGTCCTTCCCGCCCAGCTGGTGCTTGTATGGGTCAGCGTGCCCACATTTCCTTCGATCTTACGCGGATAGGGATAGATGTTCTGCATGGTATCAATCTCGCTGGTCTTCGGTTCCACCATTTGCCCGAAGTAATCTGACTCCGGGTTCGTATAATAAAATACGCGGCGCATATTGTAAGCGGAATTACGCATGTCTTTGTCCCAGTCCAGCTGCCAGATGTCATAGAGGAAATAGTTGGTCGGTCGGACTTGCCCGACGCCTCTTCCCAGGCTGTCCACGACGACCATTCCGGATTTTCCATCGGGATCCTTCAGGCGCTCATACCAGGGCCCCCAGTTTCTGAGGCGGTTGTTGCCATTGGTCTCTCCCTGCCCACCGACGGTCATGTCTTCAAATTGCCAGACATAGATGGATTCCATGTTTCCGGAACTTCTGTTTTGATTTCCATCCCGGAAGAGGTCGGAGAACACATCTCCCGGCTGATCTTTTTCGGAACCGAAGCGTTCGGTCATCAGGTGATAGAGTCCTGAGTTGATCACCTCGTTCGCGCTGGCTATGGCTTTATCATAGTTTCCCAGGCTGATATATACCTCAGTCAACAGATGATCAGCGGCAGCCTTTACGATCCTTCCTTCCTCGGATTTGTCAACGGTAGGAGGCAGCCATTGGGAAGCAAATTCCAGATCCCGCCGGGCAAAATCCAATACTTCTTCCCGGGTAGCCCGTACAAAATCAGTTTTGGGTTGCGAATAGATCGTATCCACGATAGGTACGCCTCCATACAAGTTGGCGAGCATGTTATAGGTATAGGCCCTGAAGAACCGGGCTTCGGCAATGATCCTATTCTTGTCTGCATCATTGCTCCAGATGTGGCTCAGCTCGGGTTTGTGGGCATATACAATGATCGTGTTGGCCCGGAGCAGCATCTTTTTATAGGCCCAGTCCCAGACCCACTCCACCGCACTGGCCGAGGGCGTGAGCAGGTTGTGATAATCGGTGTTCTTGATGGTGCTGTTGCCGAATGCGGCCACGTCGGTTCCCGCCTGCATGATATAGAAGTAAGTACTTCCGTCCTTCTGCGCCATTTCATCCCGTGCTGCCTGATGCAAGGCTGTCATGTAGTTCTCAAAACCGGACTTTGTGGATAACACTTTATCGGTGCTCAGGGAAGACAGCGGGGTTTCGTCCAACAGACTTTTCTTACAGGATAGAAAAAGCAGGGATAGCAAAAACGGAAAAAAGATAATCCTTACATATGTAGTCCCTTTCATAGTGCAATGTTTTTAACGGTGATCGTTCTCAGAGAACTTAAAATCCGACTTTGACGCCCAGGGTAATGGGCCGTGACAAGGGGTAGCTGCTGTTGACCTCTGGATTAGTACCCAACCAATTGGTAAAGGTGGCCAGGTTCTTACCGCTGACGAAGACCTGCAGGTTAGCGATCCCTATTTTGGAAAGCAACGGTTCGGAGAAACGGTAACTTAAGGAAGCATCCTGAATGCGGACAAAACTCCGGTCGGAATACCAGCTATGGCCCACAAAGGACCGCATGTAGGTGAGGGAGGGAACCGTATTGGATTTGTTCGCCTTGGTCCACCAACCTACATCGATCATGTTCACCGGCCGTATCGGATTCAGGTTATGATCAAAATGATCAAAGGCATTGTAGGATCCCAGTATCCCATGTACGGCATTAACGAATACCGACAACTCAAAGTTTCCATAAGTAAAGGTGTTGGTAAGTCCCCAGGAATAATCCGGTTCGGCCGAAAGGCCGAGTATGGTGCGGTCCTTATCGGCGGTCAGGTCTCCGTCGCCATTCAGGTCTTTGAACCGGGCAAACCCGGGCTGATAACCATCGGGTAATTTATCCCCTTCCTGATAGATGCCATCAAATACATAATCATACTGCACATTCATGGGATGTCCGATAAACCATTTGTTGGCTACGTCGTCGTCTTCCTTGCCGTCTCCGTTGGTATCGGAGCCGTACAAATGAACGATCTTATTTTTATTGCTGGAGAAGACTATGTCACTGCTCCAGCGGAAGCGGCCCGCCTGCACATTGACGGTATGCAACGCGATCTCAATACCTTGGTTATTGGTCTGTCCCAGATTGGTCCAGATCGAATTGTATCCGGTCATTGAGGGCAGAATCCGGGTCACCAGCAAGTCTTTGGTGTCGGAATGATAGACATCGATACTTCCCCCGATCCGGCTTTGTAACAATTCGAAGTCAACGCCGATATTGGCGGTATAAGTGGTCTCCCACTTCAAATCCGCATTGGACATATTGGATGGATAAATGCCCAGAGAAGAGGCCCCCCCGTCGCCATATACATAATGGGTAATACTGGCGAGGCTCAGGGACTGATAAGGAGAAATGGCTTGATTCCCTACCGCCCCGTAAGAAGCCCGCAGCTTCAGGAAATTAACGGCCGGAACACTCCGGATAAAGGATTCTTCTGAGGCGATCCAGGACAACGCTACCGAGGGGAAGGTGGCGTATTTATGATTCTGGGCAAACACAGAGCTGCCATCTCTTCTGGCAGTGAGGGTAAGCAGATATCTTTCTTTAAACCGATAATTCAAACGGGCCATGGCCGACACCCCGAAAGTTTCTTCCGCTTCCGACGTATTAGTCATTAAAGCTCCCAGCTCCAAGCTGTTCCACCCCAATGCATCGGAAGAAAGCTGCTGGGAGGAGGCAGTCGTCGTCTCATAGCCGGTCCGGTTGACCCCATACATCAAGGTCACATCAAATGCATGGTTATCGGTGATCCGCCGGTTGTACTTAAGAATATTTTCCACGGCCCAGTCATTCCCGTTCCAGTTCCGCTTGGAGGCACTGGTGGTATTGGCATCCGTAATATGCGGATCTTGCCTCTGATATTCATACTCCCGCACCCAACGATAGTTATTGGAATAATTCACCCGGAAGGTCAGGCCTTTGACATGGGGAATGTCGATTTCGGTATAAAAATTGGCCATCAGGTTATCATACAGGTGCAGGTTAGTGGTGTAATAAGATTCATATAGCGGATTGACTACGGCTTGGTCCTCTGTCACCGTATATTGGGTGGGAGAACCGTCATCCAGGAACCAGGTGCCATAGGGGCTCTGCCGATAGACGACATTCAGATTGGCAGGAATGCCCGACTGATCCCGGTTGGTAAACATGCTGTTCACCCCGATCTTAAGCCAGCTGGCCACTTTATATTCCAGATTGGCCCGGAGCGATATTTTCTTGAAATCATCGTGAACGACCAGTCCGTTTTCTTCCGACCAGGAGCCCGACAAATAATAGTTGGTTCTGTCGGTGTTTCCCGACAGGCTGAGATCTGTTGAAAAGATCCGGGCCTGCTGAGATACTGCCGCAATGGGATCAACCACCTTTCCCTCTTCATAATTTTTGGCTTCGGACAACGTCAAATAGGTAGTGGGATCTGCCGGATCATAATCAATGCCATTCTGATCCCGGGCATCCATGGATTTCTGAAGATATCTTTCCGGAGAAAGCAACTTGGCTTTTTTTGTACGGCTGGCCAGTCCGTAAAACGCCGTGAGGTTAATGCGCGGTTTTCCGGTCGTGCCTCTTTTTGATGTGATGAGAATCACACCATTGGCAGCCCTGGATCCATAAATAGCTGCGGCACTTGCATCCTTGAGGATATCGATGGACGCGATATCATTGGGGTTAATGTCGGACAGGCTACCATTGTAATAAATGCCATCCAAAACAATGAGGGGGTTATTTCCGCCACTCAGGGAGCGCGGCCCGCGGACGAGGATGGAACCATTTTGCCCCGGTCGTCCATCGTCTTTAAAGGTCACACCGGCAACCCGTCCCCTAAAAGCCTGGGAAATATTGATATTGGGCATGTCCTCAAGCGCCTTCATGTCTACTTTGGACACCGAGCCGGTAACATTTCGTTTGGATTGCGTGCCATAGCCAACAACCACCACTTCACCCACGCGGGTGAGGTTCTTTTTCAAGGTCACCTGATAGAATCGTCTTCCGTCGACCGGTATCTGCTGCTGATCATATCCAAGGCCCCGGAACACCAAGGTATCTCCTTGGGAAACCTGAAGCGTGAAGGCGCCGTCTGCTCCTGTCACAGTACCCTGCTTGGAAGGCATGGTCAATACCGATATCCCGGGAAGCGCGCCATCTTCATCCTGGACGGTGCCCGACACCGGATGGCCGGTCTGAGCGTGAGCTGCCGTGGTGAGGCAAAGCATGGCCACGATCCAATATAATGGGCCGCTTTGCCATGATAAAACAAATGTATTCATACGCATGGGCTTTAATAATCTTCTGAAAAGGAATCGGGTGATTTGATGGAAAACAGTCTGCTTTCTTTGTATGCCACAAAAGTCCCCGAAAGAAAATTAAAAGCTGTTCTTTCAATTATCCGCTATGTATACAAATTTGTCATACCTGGCCCTCCTTCCCTGATTTTGCCGCTTTTTCTCTCAATAATTACGGACAGTCCGCATTTTTTCTCTCTAGGAGAATAGCTCCTGGCTTTTGAGCATGCAAACCACGCGATTCGTGCACATCTCGCACGGAAGCGCGTTTCGCCCAACCGGTCATAAAAAAATAACCCTATATTTGTTAATGAGGATTATATGGTGAACCCTTTGTGCAGGCGTATGAAACCACACTTTCATTTAATTCCCAGGAACTTAGAGAATGCCTACCTCACACGGCATCACATTGTGCCCAACCTGGGCACAGTATGGCATTATCATCCGGAACTGGAATTGCATTATATCATCCGGGGAAAGGGGGTGCGCTTTGTGGGCGACAACATCAGCAATTTCGATGTAGGAGAGTTATTGCTGTTGGGGGAAAATCTGCCCCATATGTGGCGATGTACCGAAGAATATTTCCGTAAGGATCCATCGATTCAGGCGGAAGCCATTGTCGTCCAGTTTCTGCCGGATTTCATCGGCCAGGATTTTCTGCAGAAATGGGAATCTGAGCCGATCCTCCGTTTATATGAGAAGGCCAAAATCGGGTTGGTGGTCACCGGAGATACCAAAAAGCAAATCATTGAGTTGATGAAACAAACGGTGGAGGCAGAAGGAATCAAGATGATCATCCTTATCCTCACCATGCTGGAAATTCTGTCTCAAAGCAAGGATCTTCATCCGATCGCCTCGAAACAAACGCTCTATCAATCGAGCAAAGAAGAAACCGACCGGCTCAACCAGGTTATTGCCTATATCCTGAATAATTATAAAAACGAATTGACCCTGGAGGAAATCTCCCGGGTAGCCAACTTACGCACCACTTCGTTTTGCCGGTATTTCAAAATGATGACCAAAAAGACGTTCCGGGATTTTCTGATCGAAATCCGGATCAGTCACGCCAAGCGTTTATTGATGGAAAACAGTGAACTGACGACAGAAGCAGTGGGTTACGAATGCGGATTCAATAATCGCTCGAACTTCTTCCGGCATTTCAAAGCCATTACCGGACATACCCCTTCGGAATACAAAAGGGAATATGCCAAAGAGAGTTTTCTGGTCTAAAGTAGATACCGCTGATCTATCTTCTGCCCACCACCCCATAGAATGAAATAGGTTGCTTGTGGTTGCTAACCACCTGAAGGGTACCGTATCCCGCCTCGGAAACCGTCAGGACCATTTGACGGACGTCTTTTTCATCTTTAGGCTGTATGGTGATCCGCCAACCTCCTTTCCGAAGGTCATCGACCCTGTACCCGAAGTCGGTAGAAGTGAATTGTATGCCGCCTTTTGAAGGATCCATAGGAGCGGTATAAGCCCTCCCAAAATAGGGCAAATAAGAGACTATAGAATCCCGACTCACGCTCAGCTCATATTCTGAGGTTAAATTCCGGGAACTACCCCGCATGGGAAGCGCTGTCCTTGCGGTAAACACAAACTCACCCGACTTAATCAGGCTAGCCGTCTTTTCCTCTGTAGTAGTGGACTGACCCTGGGCAGCTGCAAATGTGTAGTTGAAAACAACAATCACAGAGGCCATTATGATCCATATCATTAATTGAACTGATCTGTTTTTCATCGCCCTATATTTTAAGATCTTATTTTCAATAAAAATGCCAATCTCGGGGGTGATAAAGCACGGCATCGCCGACAAGGAGAACCCCAAGCCATCAAATCTATTAGACAGGCTTGATTCATAAACGTTTAAATCGAAAGCACAATATAGCAGTTTCAGGCTCTAATCTGTATATTTTGCGGGTATTTCCTACCTTTTCAAACAGGTTTTCATGCAATGCAAGGCCCTGCATCTAATTTAACTAGTTGGAAGGAAAGCTGTTGCGTATATTTACTCGCGCAGCAACCCACCAGCTGACAACACGGACAGCGATTTATAAATTAAAAAAACATGGCCACGGAAAATAATTCAAAAATTACTGCTAAATGGCTTTACACAGTGGGACGTGTGTTACTTTTTAGTTTAGGATGTGTGATTATCTTGATATTTTGTTCAGGATTGGCTCAAAACGTCTCATTTAAATTTAATGACCACTTATCAATTCTCTCAGCCGCGCTTCTGACTTTTTTATTAATACTTTTATTTTTAAAGTGGGAGAAACTTAAGCTAGATAATGCAGGTACGATACCGGGGAAATATAGCATTTCCCGTTTCTTATGTGGTTATATTATTGGGTTTGGAATGGCTGCCTCACAGGCATTAATAGTTCTAATCTACGGACATTTTCAATTAAAACTTGTGCCCAAAATTTCAATCATTGATATACTTTCACCCTTGCTTCTGTACTTTTTTATTGCATGCAGAGAAGAATTAGCTTTTCGCTCTTATTCCTTAAGAAGTCTGAACATTTCATTGGGACCTATTTTGGCATTAACTATTATAGGAATCATTTTCATTATTGAGCATGTTGCAGGCGGCATGACTTGGAAAATGGCAATATTAGGTTCAGGAGCGGGAGCAATTTTATTTGGTGTGTCTGCATTAAAAACAAAAGGACTTGCGCTATCTCTTGGACTCCATAGCGCATGGAATTTTGGGCAATGGACATTTGGTTTTAAAAATGAGCCGGGGATTTGGCAAGCAGTTGTTGAAAAAGGTTATGAATCTGAAATTGAAAATGTTGGCTTGACTGCTTTTTTACTGGTCATGGGAATTGCCATTGCCGGGGTTCTCTTCTATTATCGAAACAATAAATTGAGTGAATAAATTGGTATGCCGCATACATAAGACATGCTGCTATGCTGGCTGACGAATAAATCCTTAAAGGGACCGGAATATGGCCATATCTGGACGGACGACAGAAGCAACGACAATGGTATTTATCTTTCATGCGAACTGGGGGATAAGGACAAGATCGCTGTTCTCCGCTGGTGTGAGCTATGGCTTGACCATTCCGTCAACAAGATCAATGCTACCCGTCCTGATTCGGATACAGGAGCAGAACAAGACCTGAGTCCAGCGCCAACCAAAAAGCCTTGGTGAAAAATCTGGTAAAATGCCGTTACTTCACTTTCCTTTAAAAATCTGTCCATGGAGATCATACTCCAATGCGGATGACACGCCCACAGCGCCCTAGGGAAAACTATCGATAAATAACTTAGGCTTTATCAGCAGCCTCCACATACTGATGTAAATACTGATTTTTCTGAAACGACCCGATGAGAAACAGAATAATGACCAGTCCAATCAGTGCCAACACCCCATACCCCAGAAACAAATAGTTATATCCCACCACATAGCTGGAAGAAACGGCCACCTTCATTAAAATAACGCCTGACAGGGCTTGAAAAACTGCACCGCCGATACCTGTACCGACGCTACCCACACCCCATACCGAGGCGGTAGAGTCTTTAGGCACGACATCGGGGACAAGCGCCAGGGAATTGGCGTTATAGGATGTGTATCCGAATCCCACCAGGCTGAACACACCCAGCGCAAATACGGGAGAAAAAGGAATGAACGGGGCGGCCAGCAATGGAAGTGCCATAATCCCCAGGGAGGCACCCAGGGATATTCTTCGGGCCTTCGCAATAGGGACGCCCTTTTGAATGATGAATTGAGTAAAATATCCTCCTAACAAGTTACCTACGTCCGCTACAATAAAGGGAAGCATGGCATACCAGCCGATCTGGGCTAAGTTAAAATGATACACGTCGACCAGATAACGACCGATCCAAAAAGTCACAAAATACCATATGGGATCAATAAAGAATTTAGACAAGGTAAACATCGTGACAAACCGGGTTCGGAACAACACTTTAAAAGGAATCACCCGGGATTTGTCCTTTTTTAACTTCTTTCCAGGCGTATGATAAATAAGCCAGAATGCGATTAACCAGATATAGCCCAACACGGCAAGAAACACAAAGGTGTTTTTCCATCCATATTTGAGGGATATATAGGCCACCAAGGGAGGCACGATGATCGAGCCAAAAGCTGAACCCATGTTAAAAATGCCTGAAGCCGTCGATCGTTCCTTGGCAGGAAACCATTCACGGGTTAATTTCAGGGCAGCCGGCCAGTTCCCGGCCTCTCCCACGCCCAGAAAGAAGCGTACCGCACCGAATTGCATCGGGCTTCGGGCCAGGGCGTGAAACAATCCTGCTGTATTCCAGATCAGCATGCACAAGGAATACCCCACTTTGGTACCGATCTTGTCAATCACAAATCCCGAAAAGGCATTGGAGAGGGTATAGGCGATAAAAAAGCAGGAGCCGATATAACCGAAAGCCTCGTCTGAAATAAGATCCCGCAGATCACCCACGGAGCTCAAATAATTGAAGGATAAGCGATGCATATAATTTAACACGGTCGCTAAAAAAGCAAAGCCTATCATCACCCAGCGCATTTTTAGCGGCTTCTGGGTAGCGCCTACAAGCTGATTATCCATATTGAAGTATTAGTGCCTCGGCAGTTATTGCCCCGGGATTCCCATACATCCCTTCAGGTAATCGGACTAAAAAGGCAGGTCCCTGCCTTGCATCAGGGCCAATTCAGCTTTTGATGCAGAAAATCGAACGTCTCATCATTTTTGGAGGTATGTCCGCCGTTAAAAAACTCGATCTTGACTTTATCTGGCATGCCGAATTGCGCGTATAGGTATCGTACTTTGGCAAATTCCGACGCTACCCAGTCGTCTGGCTGCACCAGGTCATGGTGGCCCCGCTCCACCATAAAAGGACGCGGAAAGATCAGGTAAGCCATTTCTGCGTAACTGAAGGTTGTTCCCATATTGAAATAAGGCATTTCCCATTCAAAACTGTTGACAAAACTCTGATCAAAGTGCGTATCCACTACCTTTCTGGTCCAGTCTCCAAAGTCTCCGGAACAGATCGACAGGCAATACCCCTGTAATATGGAGGGCACCCGCATGGCCGTTTCCCCTCCATAACTCTTGCCATAAAAAGCAATCCGGGTACTGTCCACAAATGGCTGTGTCTTAAGCCAGTTGAGATATTGTTCATTTTGCGAGAGGATAAAGGAAAACAGCGTCTTGCCGACGGCATTAGCCTTACGGCATAACCAGCGATAGCGATCTTCGCCACTGAAGAGTCCAAAGGTGGCAAACACAATAAATCCCTGGTTGGCCAGTTTGGCCCCAATGTCATTATAGCTGGTATGTCCTTCAATGACCTCTCTGGGCACACCATTTCGTCCGTGTTGAATAACGATCACAGGGCGGCGTTCGCCTTTTCTTAAGTCCTTGGGCAAAAGCAATACTCCTGCAGCATACAAATGATTATATACGGGCAACACCACGCGATAGCCGGTCCACCGCTTATCCTCCATCACCTTCTTGGTACGGGCATCCGGAGGCCTCATGGGTTGTTCAAACTTGCCGATGATTTTTTCCCAGAAATAATTCCGGTACCACTTGGATTCCCGGATAAACTTGTCGGGCGCATAATAGGGCTCGTATAATTTCGTGGTCCAGTTCACATTTTCTAACTGGGGCATGATCTTGTATAGGAAGAAATCATTCCGGATGTAGCCGGAGATCTGCGCCAGCGCCTGAATGTTGTCTTCCAATTGCTTCATCTGGGCGTACATGCGTGCCTGGGGGTCAAAGGTCCGCCTTTGATCTACCGGCAAGACGCTCGAAACCGGCAAAGGTCCCCCGCCTCCCAATACTTTGGCAAATGCTTCCAATGCCTTTTCGGACCCGAAGGGCACCGGAGTATGATGAGCCCCGGCGATGAGAAACTTCGGTTGAAATCCAGGCTTTAGCAACTGATCCACGCGATTCACTTCGGCTTGCACGTCTGTAAAATCGGGCATAGGGATGGCCCCTTCAAACCGGGTATGGGAAAAACGTTTCACCATTTCCATAGGAGGGGCCGCTAACTTGTCTCCAGTGGAGGGGACCGGGCTGTATTCGACCACCATTGGCCGGGGCGCAATCAGGGTAGCGATTTCTGCGCCGCCAAATTCGGTGAGTAGATTCCAGACATTCCGATAGATGGGCCCCAGCCATGCCTGCTGCAGCGAATGAAAATACCCGCTGACCATCACCGCATCAATGGAAGTATCCAGGGCTGCGGCATAAAACGCCACCAGCCCTCCTTCTCCATAACCGGCTACTCCCACCTTCATACCCGGATAGGCTTGCTTGAACCAATCCACCGCAGCCATAGTTTTCTGTACGCCGAAGCCGATAATATGGCGACCCATATGAAAGGCTTGCCGGTAAATCCATTCCCGGTAGGTCTGCTGTTTGGGGGTTCCCGGATACATGATCTCCCGGCTGATCAGCAGGGGAACCAACACCCGGTAACCGTTTTCTGCCAGCCTCCGGGCAAACTGGGATTCCATCGGAACACCCTCGGCAAGGCCCAAAAGTTGTTCGGGACTGATGCTGGCATCGGGCAAGGCCACGATATTGGCTTTGGCAGTCCCTTTGGGTTCCACCAACAGGCCGACGCCCCATACTTTATCCAGGGCAGGCCACCTCACCTGGTATACCCGGTATTGGGAAGTCTCCGCCACCAGGGAATCCTGATACTGTCCAAATCTTTCCATGGAAGGGGCGGGATAGCGATCGGGCAATCCCACATCGTAATTAGGGAAGGGTTGGGTTTTATCCACCACCCCTATGTCATGCATCAGCGCTTTGCGATTCGGAGCCACCGACGCATTATACGCCTGGGGAGAACTGAAGTCGCGTGTCCAATACTGCGCACGCTTGGCTACCGATGCGCCGATCAGCGAATCTATAAACTCATGGGCGCCATCCAATAATTTTCTGGATAATTCTTTATCGGAAAGTCCCCAGTTAAGAGGTTCCGTACCCGGCAGGGTTTCCCCCATCTTTCGATAAGGATATATTATTGTGTCCCTTGCCACCCTCTCCGGCATCGCTTTTACGGACACCGTTCCCGTTACCCCCCAGACCACCGTGCAGACCAATATGGCTAAAGTTTTCATGATACCCTGTTTATTACTGCTCGCGATAAAGACATGCTTTGTTTGAATAGTCCCTGCATCTGGCTGACATGCGTTCACATGCAATACACCCCGCCATTGATATCGAGTGTGGCTCCCGTAATGAATCCATCATACTCGGAAGCCAGGAAAGCTACCGCCCGCGCCACATCGTCGGGACGACCCGAGCGGCCAAGCGGTATTCCGCTGATGGTCTTTTGGGCGGATTCGCGGGTGGTAAAAGTCTCATGGAAACGGGTGCCTTCGATGAAACCGGGGGCCACCGCATTGACGCGGATGTTCCGGGGACCGAGCTCATTGGATAAATGCCGGGTCCAGGTCAATACAGCACCCTTCGCCATCGAATAGACCAGCGAACCTGTGTGGCCGCCTTTGCGGCCGGCCAGAGACGAGACGTTCACAATGCTGCTTCCTTCTGTGGTGTTTAGTTGCGGCAACAAATACTTGGTAACCCACATCATGGAGGTCATGTTCAGGGCTATCACTTTTTCCCAAAAAGCCAGGTCGATTTCCCCCACAGCTCGGCGCTCCACCAAAGAGCCGCTGTTATTGACCAACACGTCAAATGAACCGAAAAAGGCGGCAGCCTGCTCCACCAGGTTTATAACCTCGGCTTCCCGGGTTAAATCCGCCTGCAGGCAGAGGGCCCGGTAACCCTGGTCCTCCGCTAACTTTTTGAGCTGTTTCGGTCGTTCCTCCGAACTGAAATAATGCAAGCATACGTTACATCCCCGTTCAATGAGGGCCTCGGCAACGGATGCACCTATGCCTTGTGATGTGCCTGTGATTAATGCGTTTTTCCCTGTAAGTGTTCCCATGGCTTTTTGTTTATTCGTGGACTGGCTTGTCATTCCCCGGATGAAAGGATCGTTAAAACGTGTAGATACCGGCCTGTTACTGCAGCGTGACCACCACAGCCTGGTAGGCTTCGATACTCGGAAAAGAAACCTCCACATACTGACCCCTAACCGCTTTGCGGTAATCTCCAGGGACAATTGCAGCAATCTGCTTAACTTTTTTCCCTTCGGGAATGCGTATTTTCAGCGACACGTCGTGAATCGGTGACAGGTAGTATTCATTCATGAGGTTCTTCTCGTATTTATCACCGGTCCAGTTAGTCATGTGAAGCACCAGCGTATTTTCTTTTTGAGTAAGGTTAGCCATTAAGCCGTCGGGGGCATCCAGGGTGTACGGCGCAGGCTGATCCGCCACCAGGCGGACAAATTGTTTGATCAACGCGCCAATCACGTCGGGCTTGCTGTTTTGGTAAAAAGATTCCAGCCCCGAGGCGCAATACAGCACTGTGCCCTGACCAAACCTGGATAGCACTACGCCGGGCAGGATCGTATGCAGGTCATTTCCGGTCACGATGTTCATCAGGATCTGGCCGTCTTCCAATACCTCTACCGGCTGGTAATACCACAAGGGAATTAATCCTTCCGCTAACGAAGATCCCTGGAGGTGATCTTTCACCGGCAGCATATACAGGTCATTAGGTCCGCCGATCATGGAAGTATAGCTCTCCATAATATCAGCCAATTGTCCTTCAGGTTTAATCGGCCGTACTTTCATGACTTGTTCCAGACCAAAGGCAGATTGCGGTTCCCCGGTCTCATCAAACAACGTGGTGGCATAGCTGGTAATTAATTTTCCGCCCGCTCTGACGTAGTTCACGATATTGTCGATACGCGTCTTACTCAGAACCGGCACATTGGCCAGATACAAAATGGGGTATTTGCGGAGCCTGTCGGGATCATCCAACACAAATTCGCTGATCGAGCCGACCTGAAGATGATTATAGAGACAGGCCGAAAAAGCACCCAGCGTCGATGTATGCGCATCCGTCACACCGGTATGCCAACCTGTTTGTATGTGTTTTTTCGGGCTTTTATAGGAGAACAGTACTCCGATATAGGGATAGTTCTGCAGCCCTTTATAGGTGCTTTCATGCTGTTTGATGATGCCAAACGGATAGCTGACATACTTGCGGTTGCGGGTGTCTTTCACATATCCGGTGGGCTGGGCAATGATCGAACCGGCCCCAAAAGAAAGATTGGCAAATATCTGCTGCTGATAATTGGCGCCCTGAAAAGCCAGGCGGGGCCAGCTGTGGTAGGTACCCACATAAGGCCAGATCGATAGCCCCATGGAGCGGGGCACCCCTATTCCCTGGGCGCGCTCCAACAGTGATCTTCCCCTTTCATACAAGAAGGCATCCATGGCGTTCATGACATGAGGATCCATCGTGGCCATCCATTCGGGATTGTTGATGTTGCACATCAACGGAATGTCTTTATAGGATTTGACCAGGCCCCTCAGCTTGCCAATCACTTCCGTGGAAAACTGCCCGGTGTACCAATCGTGGTATTTATCGATTGTGTCCAGGTCTTTGGAGGAGTAGTCTTCTTCACGTGCCTGATAGGGAATCTCCAGCCCCGTCGCCTCGTGAAAACCTTTTCTGCAGGCATCGCAATAACACAATTTCTTACCGGTCCAGAAATAAAAGGGGACCAGCGTGTCAAAGTACATGCCTTTGACGTGATAATCGCGCACCACATGGGTCACATAATCAAACCAGGCCTTCCGGTAAGGTCCCATCCAACAGATCGTTCCCATATCTTCTCCCACATACATATGACTGCGGTTGGGAGGGCCTCCCGGCGTGGCCTTTTGCGCATACTCGGGATGGTCCTTGGTCACCATGGTCCAGGCCAGTTTATGCCCGGTGGAGATGTAGGGAAATACGTCGATACCATAGGGAGTACATGCGTCGATGGTTTCCTGCAAAAGGTCTCGACCCTGCATTTCAGGGATAGGTGAAAAACGGACTCCCTGGATGGTGGCATATTTGCCCATGGTACCGAAGCGAATGATATTGACCCCCATATCCGCCATCATCCGGGCCCATTCCCGGGCGTCATACTGAAGATCCGGCACCAGGGGAGGCTGATATGCATCCAGCAAAAAAGTCCGGGCCGTCTGTAGCCAGTCTACTTCGGGCTTATCCTTAAAAAGGCCTTCTAGAGCGACTGTGTCATCCTCATTTAAACGGCGGGCTCCTTCGGCGTTTCCTATTGCTCCCATGCCACTGCCTAACACCGCCATCCCTCCCGCTGTAAGTAATGACCTTCTCAAAAAATCCCTCCTTGAATAGTCGCTTGCTTTTGCCATTGATCAATGCCGTTTTAAATATGGGCGATTGGACTTATATTTCCTACCCTGCCATGTACCCTGGGTGACGCTTACCCAGACCTCATCCCTACCCTGACACCGCATCGGCGGGTTATGGGTGAATTTCCGGCCTACCAGCCGGGATTTTGTGAAAGTTTGGTATTCAAGGTCAGTTCATTGAGGGGAAGGGGCCTTAAATAGTCGCGGTCGGCTTTGAACTGAAAGCCGTTTGGCAATACCTTCTGATAAATGTCTACGTAGCCTTTGTCGTCCACAAATATGTCTTTGCCCACGGTGAGATTTGGATAGTTCGAGGCGATATAATACACTCCCTTGGGGCGCTTGCCGATGAATAGTTTGGCGGCAGCCCAACGCATCAGATCATCAAGCCGGTATCCTTCACAGGCCAGCTCTACCCGTCTTTCCCGCCTTACTTCATTGATGATGGGGGAAAGGTTCGGAAAATTCCAGTTCGGGTCGTGGGTAATGTGCTGCAAATCCAGGTGCGTCATCCCCACCCGGTCCCTGAGTACATTGACCGTCTCGTCCAGATCAGCCTGGCTAATCGTGCCCAGTTCCGCCTTTGCCTCGGCATAGTTGAGCAGACACTCCGCATACCGGAAAAGTATGGCGGACATTTCCCCTTTTTGCTGCTGGGGCTGGATAAAGTGCGGATCCAATCCTTTTTTGATTCGATACCCTGTGCGGCTGTTGTTAAAGTCATCAAAGGTAGGCTCGGTAAACACCTTAGTGGTATCATCCCCGGCCTCTATCTGTACCGGATCTCCGGGCTTGAAAATGGTCTGGCCCAACCGTGGATCCCGGTTAGCAAATACATCCTTTAGGGTGTGGTCTCCCTGATACTCGGAAGATACCGATATCGGTTCGCCATCCATACATAAATAGGAATCGACCAACCATTTCGTAATTCCGCCGTAGCCGATCCAATCATACCAGCCGATCACGGCCATTTGAGAATAATTAGTTTTATCCAAAGCAAGCGAGTACTGTTTCCAGAGCATCACTTCCGGATTCCCCGATAAGTCGATCTGATTAAATAAATTCTGGTAATCGGTACCTGGCTGACCCGACGTATAGATGCCATAGGCATGTGTGTCCATAAGCGCTCTGGCTGTTTGCTCCGCCAGTTGCAAATATTCGGTGCCGTCTGAGCCTTGCACGCCAAACGGGGTTCCCTGATGATATTTCTCCCAGGTTCCCTCATACAGGCAGACCCGCGATTTAAACAACTGGGCTACGCCTTGAGTCAGCCTCGATGCGCTGACATTTCCCTTGGTATAGAGATACTCAATGGCCTTATCGCAGTCCTGGAGAATGGAATCTACGATTACATTTCTGGGAAGCCGGGCAGAATACAATGCCTCCGACTGCGGAGTCAATGGTTCATTGATCCAGGGCAGGTCCCCATAGAACTTCAACAGGTCGAAATATAAATAAGCCCTGAAAAAATAGGCTTCTCCCACATATTGCCGGACATTGTCCCATGGGGCCTCCACCGCAGAGTAGTGCTGCAAAAAGATATTGACGTTTCGGATCCAGTCAAAATTATAGGAGACATCAAAATTGGCATACCAGGTCTCGTCATAGTGCGGACCGCTCGCTGCCCTCGGAGGTGAAAGCAATCCGGCTAACCGCTCATCGGGGGTTTCCCTCGCCATATTATCACTGGCATAATCCGCCTGAAATTGACCCATCCCCCTTCCCTTATAGGCCGGAAATATGATATAGAATTTGTCCATATAGGCTTCCAGGCTCTGTGTAGAGGTCCAGAACGTTTCGTTGGTCACCTGGTCGAGAGGTGGTCGCTTCAAAAAATCCTTATTGCAGCCGAAGACTACAAACAGGCAGAATATGCAAGCAATATTTACAGATATCTTGATGATCTTCTTCATGGCTTCTTGTTTTGCGCTTTAAAATGAAACTTGGCAGCCGATGGTCAACACGCGGCTCACCGGATATACGGATTCAGTCGTCCCATAGGTAGTCTCCGGATCCACTCCATTGGGAAGGCCGGTAAAAGTCAGCAGGTTCTCACCGCTTAAGTATATCCTGAGTCGCCTTGCGCCTACCTTGTTTAGCAGTTGGCTGGGCACATTATAGCCAAGTTGTAAGTTCTTGAGCCGCAGGTACGCGCCACTGGTCAGATACCTGGTTTGAGGCAATTGATTTTTCGCATTTTCGTCCGTCACGTACGGCTTGGGGTAAAAGGCATTTTGATTATCGGGGGACCAAAAGTCCAGTTGATAGTCTCTTATTGTACCGTGTTGAATGCCCTTGGGACTGAATCCAAACAATACGGCGTTGTCCAGAATCACATCTCTTTTGAGTATCCCCTGGAAGAAAAAGCTGAGATCAAAGCCTTTATAACTGGCGAATCCGCTTAATCCCAGCGCACTCCTGGGATTGCTGTTGCCGATAACCACCTGATCACCCGGATCCGTAGCGGTATTCTTCCCATAGGAAATTTCGCCGTCTCCATTGACGTCTTTATACCGCATGTCTCCGGGTCCCCATTTTCCAAATAATTGCGTTTGGCCTGGAGATTTTGCCACCTCCTCGTCGGTCTGAAAAAGGCCCGCACTCTGAAAACCCCATATTTCCCCAAGGGTCATCCCCTGATAAAAGGTATTCAGGATCTTGGTGGGGTTGTTATACTCCAATACTTTGGACCGGTTATCCGAATAGACTAATCGAACGCTGTAGTTAAAGTCATTAATTACCTGTTGCCATCCGATGGTAAGTTCAATCCCCTTGGTGGCCAGGGTGGCGTTGTTTGCCTGAGGGACACCGGTTCCCAATACATTAGGCAGGGATTCACCTGGCCCGAACATGTTCACTGTCCGACGGTCATATACATCGGCAGTTAAACTGAGCTTGCTTTCCAGGGCGCGGACATCAATCCCGAAATTGGTCGTCTTAGCCGTCTCCCAGGTTAAACCATAGCTGCCCAGTCCGGGTGCATCTGCATAAGTGGGCCGCACCCCGTCAAAGATATAGCCGAGATTAGAATGTACGGGAACGACCACATAACTCAGGTTACCCGGCACACTTTGATTGCCCAGGGCCCCGTAAGATGCTCTCAGCTTAAGAAAGTCGATCACCCCCGCCAGTGGCTGCCAGAAATCTTCTTTCGAAATCACATAGCCGACCGATGCCGAAGGAAACAGCCCCCAACGATGCCCTTCGGCAAATTTGGATGACCCGTCGTATCTCCCGTCCACTTCCAGGAGATATTTTCCTTTGTAGTTAAAATTGATCCTCCCAAATATGCCCTCCGTGGCCCATTGGGAAAGGCGATCCCCCACACCATAATCTCCAGTGGCCGCATTAATGCTAGTCACCTGAGAAGATACCAGATCCTTTTTCCAGCCACTCAACTCCTTATAGTCATCCTTCTCAAGCTGGAACCCGGCCATCACATTTAAAAAGTAATTCCCAAATTGCTTGGTGAAATTGGAGAAGACATTTCCAGACATATACTCCTCATGGGACATATTTCGGGTCACCTGGGAAAACGTACTGAGATAGTTGACGATCGGCTTTCCCGTGACTGAAGAATCATACACCACTTTGTCGACCTGCATGGACTGGCCATTAGTGGCGAAATAGCTGAAATTGGCGGTGAGATTCCAGTCATCGGTGAGTTTAAAATTCAGTTCCGGCGTGATAATGACTTTATTTCTTCTCACGGACTCCTCGCCACCCTTGGCCAAAATCTTGAGCGCATTGTAGGCGATATCCCCATTGGGCGTATATACCGGCATCGTAGGCCACACATCCTCGGGAATGCCTGCTCTTGTGCCGCCATATTTATTCAGGGCACTGATAAACCGGACATTTAATGAGGCGGTAATCCAGGGGGCCGGATCCATCCGCAGATTGGATACAATGTTGTAACGCGTATATCCGTCATTGGCAAAATTCATTAACCCGTCTTGCTGCAACACGCCCATGCTCACATAGTAGGTGCTATGTTCCCCCCCTCCTCGCAGGCTCAGATTGTGGTGCTGCCTGAAAGCCATATTCTTAAAATAGACTTTATACCAGTCTGTGTTGGCATTGGAATATCCTTTTCCGCCTCCCCCAGTGCCGGCCCAGGTATCCGTACCGGGAATGGGCTGCAACCCCGGTGTATGCTTCGGGTCTTTCTGATACTCCTTAATTTTTTCAATGATATCGTCATCGAAGACGGCGTCCGCCCCTGAATTCTGGGACGCATAATTGATCGCATTGGCGAAGTCCAGCGAATTGGCCAGGCGAGGCAGCATGGTAGGTCCTTGCCAACCAATGTTCCCGGAATAGGATACGATTGGCTTACTGTTCTTCTTTCCACGTTTTGTGGTGATCAAGATCACTCCGTAGGCCGCTCTGGCTCCATAGATCGCTGAAGCGGCAGCATCTTTTAATACCGTAACCGTCTGAATTTCGCTGGGGTCAATCTCATTCAAACTCATAGGCACCCCGTCGACTAAGATATAGGGACTACCACCGGAGAGTGACCCCACACCCCGGATATTTATATCTTTTTCCACTCCCATTTCGCCCCCTAAGGTGGAACTGATGTTTAATCCGGGGATCACGCCTTCCAAAGCAGAGGCGATATCCGACACTGGACGATCTCCTAAGGAGGATACATCAATTTGGGTCACTGAACCGGTGAGATTCGCCTCTTTCTGCGTCCCATAGCCGACTACCACCAGCTGGTTTAATTCGGAGATTGATTCCCTCAACACGATATCGATCCTGGTTCTGCCATTCACGGGAATCTCCTGGGTCTGATAGCCTACATAGGAGACTTCCAGCACCGCATCATCCGGCACTGTAATCGAATAGTTCCCACTCGCACCGCTCACCGCACCGGTACCTCCCTGAGTCGCTTTAATGGTGACGCCAATCAGCGGATTACCCAAACTGTCCGTCACCTTTCCGGAAATCTCTATCGGCGCTGTCGTCTCCATGGGGGGCGATTCGACCTTAGGCTTCCTTTTCACAATCACGGCATCGCCGATGATCATATAAGTAAATGGCTGGTCTTTGAAGCAGCTCTCCAGGACTTCTTTTAAGGGGGTGTCTTTGGCATCAATGGTCACTTTATTGGCTTGATGCATTAAATCGAAAGTATAGACGAACTGGTAGCCCGTTTGCTTGTAGATGTCCTCAAATATCTTTTCCAGAGAGGCATTTTTTTTCCTGAGCGTCACCCCCTGGGAATACCCTATGGCATGGACTTGCAGGCAGACAACGGTTAAAAAAAGCACAAGCAATTTCATGACCCTCAGGTTTTGCCGGGTTAAATATTTTTGCATAACTTGCCTTGCCTGCCTAACCTACAGGCGGGTTTATCCGAAGCGCGACGCCCTTTCGGGCGTCCTTCGGAGGGTTTAGAAATAATTGACTTCCAAGGATTTTGTTTCTAAATCAACCTTTTATCCGGGTTCCGATCGTACTCGGAATCCGGTTTTTTGTGTCATAATTTTTTTATTTTATTTAGGGTTTCTGCCCGTTTATCCTCTTGGGCGCGACACGGCTACTCCGTAGCACATTCGAAATAACGATAATACTGTACTTAACTGGAAAAAGACATCACACTGTCCATAGACCGGTGAAACGGAACAAAATACTTCGTTCTCATCCCGCCGCCGTTATTTGTAGGCGCCTCCGTGTTCGCTGGACAACCCAAAGCTGCTCTGTTCATCCCCTCCTCTACCTTTGTCCGCAACAAGGCTGGGATCAACAAGAGCACTCTTCAATTCAAGGGCTTCTCTATCTTAGCCCGATCTCCTTGTGATTAATCACATATGTGATTGAATATTCTTTCACGTGATGTGTCCTATGGTCCTAGAGCACCATATGTAATCGACCTTGAATTGTAAGAGAATCCCTTCCCAGGGAAGTACCTCCTATTCTCTTATTGGCATACGGCTGGCTTCAAACCGTTCTTTTATAGTAAGAGTCTCTAAAAAAAGAAATGTACTAGCAGGTATCAAAAATTTAGTTTAGACCCTAGGGCGGAGCACCTAGGGAAAGTTTAGGGGTGGCCGAGTTCGCCAATAAGATTGATCTTCTTGTCGCCCATGGGCTGGAGAAGCGTCTCTATGCTGTCTCAAAGCTACCAAATCGCATTCATGGATCTGGCAGAGCCCAGATGGCATCGATATCAAAGCAATGAACGCAGGAACACGGCTAGCGCTATAGCTACTCTATCGATCTAACCGAGGTAATCGTTCCAGGCTGTTTTTGGCCTTAAATACTATCTCGGCTTTCACAAAAAATAACTATATGCTATGAAATCATCACAAGTAATTATAATTTGGTAGGCAATATAGGCTCCGTTCAACTATTCATTAAAAATCTACACATGGAAAACAGAAGACAATTTCTTAAAAACGGTGTGGTGGGTGCCGCGGGTCTGGCGATCGGCGGTGTGGGCCTGAGTGCAAAATCCTATGCTTCCATCCTGGGGGCCAACGAAAGAATCAACATTGCGGTTATCGGCATCAATGGCCGGGGACAGGCGCATATCGATGCCTGGACAGGAATGAAAGATGTGAAAATAAAAACACTTTGTGATGTGCATACCGAACTTTTTTCGTCTCGAGCGAAAAAGGTCAGTGATAAGACCGGATCAACACCGTTAACAGAATGGGATATGCGTAAAGTATTTGATGACAAAGAGATTGACGCTGTCTCCTTTGCTACCCCCAATTTCTGGCATGCCCTGGGCACTATCTGGGCTTGTCAAGCAGGCAAACATGTCTATGTGGAAAAACCGGCCATGCACAATGTATGGGAAGGCCGTAAGATGATCGAAGCCGCGCGAAAGTACAACCGGCGGGTACAAGTGGGCTTCCAAAACCGCTCCATTACTAATGTGATGCAGGCGATGCAATTTCTGCATGACGGCGGAATAGGCGATGTGTTTATGGCGCGTGGCCTTTGCATCAAGCCGAGAAAGTCTTTTGGTATTGCCAAGGACAGTCAACCTCCCAAGACGTTGCACTATGATGAGTGGTTAGGCCCTGTCACCTGGCGTCCTTACAACGAAAAAAGAGACCTATATAACTGGCACTGGTTCTGGGATACAGGCAATGGCGATACGGGAAACCAGGGACCGCATCAGTTTGATATTGCACGCTGGGGGCTCAACAAGCTGGAACACCCGGTTTCTGTATTTTCCACCGGGGGGATATATGGATGGAGGCCTGATCAGTGTGCCCAGCAAACGCCGGACACCCAGATATCGGTATTCAAATATAGTGACGGGAAGGTATTGGAATTCGAAACTAGAGGCAGGGCCTCCAATGGCGAAGGTGATTTAGGCATCAAGATCGGTAATATTTTTTATGGCACAGAAGGATACCTCGAAATCGACGGCTCTACCTGGAAAGCGTTCCGGGAAGGAGAAAAAGAACCTTTCACGGGGTCCACAACCCCGGGGACCAGTAATGAGAGTATCTCTCTCACCGGTCCGACATCTGAAGGACATTTTGCCAACTTCATCGCAGCCTTGCGATCCGACAAAACTGAGGATTTGCATTGTGATATTCATGTCGGGTTTACTTCGACAGTATTACCCCTGTTGGCTAACATCTCTTATCGCCTAAAAAGGGAACTGCAATTCATGGGAGGAGACATGAAAATGGAAAAATTTGTCAACGATCCCGAAGCTGATGCGCTGCTTACGCGGGCATACCGTCCTCCCTATATAGTCCCCGACCAGGTATAAAATGTCCGATGACTTTCCCTGATTAATCATTAAAAAAATAATCTATGAAATGGTTATGCATAAGTGCTCTCTGTGTATGGGCAGCATTGCTGGTCTCCTGTAATTCATCTCCTGAGCAGGCGAACAGTATCAAAGACTCGGTGGGCACTACCGGTCCCAGAGTAGAATTAACCGACAATAAAAGTGCCCAACAGATTGATGTGGTGGTGGACGGCAAGCCTTTTACCTCGTATTGTTATTCGGATACGCTGCTCAAACAGATTCTCTATCCCATATATACGGCAGGAGGGCACTTTCTCACCAGAGGTTGGCCAATTAAATCGCGGCCTGGCGAGCACACCGATCATCCCCATCAGCGGGGGATGTGGCTGAATTACGGCGATGTAAACGGCTATGACTTCTGGGGCAACTCCTATGCCATCCCAGAACAGGTCCGGAAGACCCAGAAAGGCACGATCAAGCACGTAAAAATTGAAAAAATAACTTCCGGAAATGGTGGGGGTACCTTAGTCACAGATGAAAGCTGGGTCAGCCCATACGGCAATGAGCTTTTGGCGGAGAAGACCACCTACCATTTCATTACTGATGGCAATACCAGGATCATAGACCGGATCACCACACTGACCGCTACGGATAGCGCTGTCAAATTTGGGGACACTAAAGAAGGGATGTTTGCCCTCCGTTATAACAAGGACTTACACCTACCTTCGAACCAACCAGAAACATTTGTAGATGCTCAAGGCAACAAAACTACAGTCACTCCGGATTCAAGGGACGCCACCGGAAATTATGTGAGCAGTGAAGGTGTTGCAGGTGACAGTGTTTGGAGCACGCGGGCCAGGTGGATGGATTTGTACGGAAATATAGAGGGGGAAGACGTCTCTGTAGTAATCTGTGACCATCCCAGGAATTTTGATTATCCCACTTATTGGCATGCCAGAGGTTATGGCTTGTTCTCTGTCGATCCATTTGGCGCCCGGGATTTCACCCAAGGGAAGCTAACCATAGACTATACCCTGCCCAAAGGACAGTCCCTAACCTTCCGCTACCGGGTAATCATCAGTCCTACGGCTCACTTACCTACTGACCAGATCAATCGCTATGCCAGTGAGTTTTCCGAAAAATATGAATAACCAGAAGTGTTATTAAACTATGAATTAGTATTGCAAGCATAAGGGAGAAGATGCATACTTCGGTGAGCGATACGCTTGGGTCTGGAGTAATACCAAGCAAACAGACCTTCCTGGTATTTAGGGGGACAAATTGACCAGTGGTACAGAGTATTGTTGCTCACAACATATTTATTTAAAAACGTTACCGTTTATTCTTCTCAAGGATATAAGTTTTAAATCCTAAATTTAAAACTTATAAGGATGGACTACTTATTGATTTCATAAATGACAAAACAAAGTATACCAAGAATATGACTGCCTCGAAGCACCTGGATTATTGACGTTAGTATTAATCAAAAGGGACGAACAACCAATTACACACAAACCTAAATTGCAAACTACACATGCAAATTCAAATTGAGGATGATCCTGCTGCATTAGGCCGTGAAGCAGGAAAGAAAGCAGCTTATCTTATCCGCCAAGCTATTGCGACAAATGGTGAGGCTCATATTATCTTGGCCACTGGCGCAAGTCAGTTCGAAACATTAAAACGGCTTGTTCTTGAAAAAAATATTGCCTGGAATAAGGTTGTGATGTTTCACCTGGATGAATACATTGGCTTGCCCGAGTCTCACAACGCAAGTTTCCGGAAATACCTAAAGGAGCGCTTTCTGGATTTGGTCCCCGCGCTCAAAGCAGTCTATCTAATCAATGGCGAAAATGATCCAGTGGCAGAATGCCGAAGAATCAACACATTGATTCTGAAATATCCGATTGATGTCGCCCTAGTTGGTATCGGTGAAAATGGTCATCTCGCATTTAACGACCCACCGGCAGACTTTGAGATTGAAGATCCATATATTATTGTTCACCTAGATCAAGACTGCCGGAGACAACAGATGGGGGAAGGGTGGTTCAATGCTTTGGAAGAAGTGCCAGAAAAAGCTATCAGCATGTCCATCCGTCAGATATTAAAATCAAAATCCATTGTATGCTCTGTACCTGATAAACGGAAAGCTGTGGCAATTAAAAATTGCCTGGAGGGCGAAATAAGCAATCAGTTTCCCGCAAGTATATTACAAGATCATCAAAACTGTATTTGCTTTCTGGACAAGGATTCAGCCTCCCTACTCTCTAAACATGTAATAGCCACTACTTGATCTGACAGTACAAGGATATTTGTTTGTTAAGTAGTAACTAAAGATACATCATTAATTTGCTTTTCTTCAGCTAGGTATTTAGACGATAAAAAAGTTTCCATAGGTGTTTTACCGTAGCAATACTTCCCGCTGTGAGGCCTTTGGTTATTATAGAACTCCAGCCATTCATCCAGATCTGCCTGTAGCTCTTCTAAAGACTTATAGAGCTTTTTACGGAAGGCAACAGCATAGAATTCTTCTTTAATTGTCCTATTGAGTCTTTCGCAGATGCCGTTAGATTGAGGATGACGTACTTGGGTTTTGCTATGTTCGATACCCTCAATGGTCAAATAGAGTTCATATTCATGGTGCTCGTACTTGCCTTTGTATTCTGAACCTCGGTCGGTCAAAATGCGCAATAAAGGAATATGCTGCTGCTCAAAGAAAGGAAGAATCCGGTCATTGAGAATCTCAGCAGCCACCAGAGCCGTTTTACGATCATAGACCTTGGCAAAAGCCACCCGGGAATAGGTATCTATAAAAGTCTGTTGATAAATTCTGCCTACTCCTTTGATATTGCCCACGTAGTATGTATCCTGGGCTCCAAGATATCCTGGATGTTCTGTTTCAATTTCGCCTAAGGCGGTCTGCTTCTCCTTCTTGCGTTCCATGGCTATCATTTGGGCTTCTGTAAGGATAATACCATCTTGGGCTACTCTGGCTTCCAACGCCTTTAATCGCTTGTCAAATACCTCAAGATCACAGTTGGAGAGCCATGAACTTATTGGGCACCTGGTACAATCAGAGCAACTCAACCGTCACAACGAAAAGACGGCCTATTATCTCAAATTGGCCAAACTGCGTCTTCCTGCCATACTCGAACAGATAGAGTGCAGCGCTTCGCGCAATCTCTCTAAACAACAACTGGCTATGCTGGCAGAAGGGATT
>Ga0164242_10000705_pt1 | contig 40280 bp, 39 predicted proteins | sample OricomgcompostMG_FD_108783 | JGI IMG/M metagenome (GOLD analysis project Ga0164242, IMG submission 108783) | Miracle-Growth compost microbial communities from Emeryville, California, USA - Original compost - Miracle growth compost (MG) ... | reverse complement strand
GCTCGGCCCCGCGTTCGACTACGAACTCGCGCTGGAGGAAGGCAAGCTCGACATCGTCGTCGGCAACTGGCCGGAGCCGCCCGAGCAGCTGCATCTGTCGAACCTGTTCGTCGACGAGATCGTCTGCCTGATGAGCAGTTCGCACCCGTTCGCGAAGCGCGGCGGCCTCACGCTGGAGCAATACCTGAATGCGCCGCACCTCGCGCCAACGCCGTACTCGGTCGGCCAGCGCGGCGCGATCGACGTGCATCTCGCGCGCGAGCGGCTCAAGCGCCACGTCGTCGTCACGCTGCCGTACTTCAATCTCGCGCCGTACGTGCTGGTCAAATCGGACCTGATCTTCACGACGACGCGCCTGTTCGCCGACCACTACGCGCGCTTTCTGCCGCTGACCGTCGTGCCCGCGCCGCTCGACTTTCCGCCGATGCAGTACTACCAGTTGTGGCACGAGCGCTGCCACTACTCGGACGAAGTGCGCTGGCTGCGCTCGGTCGTGGCCGAAGCGACCAGGACGCTGGTCGACAACGCGTAAGCGCCGGCCGCGCGGCCCGCAGCGCGTGCGCTCGCGTGCGCGCGTTCGCGCCGCTGCAACGGTCCGGCGGCGCCGCGCACGGTTTTGTCGCGGCGCCTGCCGGCGCGCCGGTTGCGGTGAACGCGCATCCGTCAGCGCGCCGCTTCGGCGAGCCGCGCCGCGAGCCGGTTGTGGCGCCCGACGAGCGGCCCCAGGTCGACCGTTTGCAGCACGCCGTCCTTCACGACGATGCGGCCGTCGATCACGCTCAACGCGACCCGCGACGGCGCGCAGAACACCAGCGCCGCGAGCGGATCGTGCAGCGCGCCCGCGAACTGCGGCTCGCGCAGGTCGAACGCGACGAAGTCCGCCGCCATGCCCGGCGCGAGCGCGCCGATGTCGTCGCGGCCGAGCACCCGCGCGCCGCCGAGCGTCGCGATTTCCAGCGCGTCGCGCGCGCTCATCGCATCGGGACCGAAGCCGACGCGCGCGAGCAGCATCGCCTGGCGCGCCTCCGCGACCATCTGCGCGCCGTCGTTCGACGCCGAGCCGTCGACGCCGAGACCGACCGGCACGCCCGCGCGCCGCATCCGCCCGATTGGCGCGATGCCCGACGCGAGCCGCATGTTCGAGCACGGACAATGGGCGACGCCGGTGCCGGTCCGCGCGAAGAGACCGATGCCGTGATCGTCGAGTTGCACACAATGCGCGTGCCACACGTCGCGGCCGACCCAGCCGAGATCCTCCGCGTATTCGGCCGGCGTCATGCGAAAGCGTTCGCGGCTGTACGCGACGTCGTTCGCGTTTTCGGCGAGGTGCGTGTGCATCGACACGCGGTAGTGCCGCGCGAGCTTCGCCGATTCGCGCATCAGGTCGCGGCTCACCGAGAACGGCGAGCACGGCGCGACGACGACGCGCAGCATCGCGTAGCGGCCGGCGTCGTGATACGTCTCGATCACGCGCTGCGTGTCGGCAAGGATCGCGTCCTCGCGCTCGACCACCGCATCGGGCGGCAGCCCGCCGTCCTTCTGCCCGACGCTCATGCTGCCGCGGCTCGCGTGAAAGCGCATGCCGATCGCGCGCGCCGCGCGAATGCTGTCGTCGAGCCGGCTGCCGTTCGGATACAGGTACAGATGATCGCTCGACGTCGTGCAGCCCGACAGCAGCAGTTCGGCCATCGCGGTCAGCGTCGACACTTCGATCATCTCGGGCGTCAGGTTCGCCCATACCTTGTAGAGGCCGGTCAGCCAGCCGAACAGTTCGGCGTCCTGCACGCCCGGCATCGCGCGCGTCAGGCTCTGATACATGTGATGGTGCGTGTTCACGAGCCCCGGCAGCAGCAGATGGCCGCGCAGATCGAGCACGTCGTCGGCGCTCTCCGGCAGTTCGTCGCTCCGGCCGACCGCGACGATCCGGTTGTCCTCGACGAAAAGGCCGCCATCGCGGATCTCGCGGCGCTGCGCGTCCATCGTCGCGACGACGTCCGCGTGCTTCACGAGCAGCGTCTTTTTGTGCGCCGCGCGCGGCGTCGGGTCTGCCATCGGTCGTATCCGTTCCAGTCGATGAATGAAAGCCCGTGAAAACCCGGGCCGCGCATGTCGCTACCTTCGGCGGTCAAAAACCCGCTGGCAATTCATGCCGCGCCGATACCGAAGTTCAGCGCGGCGATATAACGGGGAATTTTGACATCGGTACGATCGGTCGTGGGCGCCCGTCGCCCGCCGCGGCGGTCCCGCGTTATGCCGCTGCCCTTATGTTTCCTATCGGAGACGCGCGGGACGCGCGATCGTTTCTACAATGCGTATCACGGCGCTCGCATCGATCCGCCGACGGGTATGTAGCCACGCACGTGGAGCCTCGATCCGCCGCAACGTCTGACGGGATCGAGGCTGTCGTCGTTTTTCGCAACCACACAAGGACCACCTGCGTATGGGCAAGCTGACTACCCACGTGCTCGATACCGCGAACGGCCGTCCCGGCGCGGGCATCCGCATCGAGCTTCATGCGCTCGCGGGCGACACGCGGCGGCTCGTGAAAACCGCGCTGACGAACCCCGACGGCCGCTGCGACGCGCCGCTGCTCGAAGGCACCGCATTCGCCGTCGGCGAATACGAACTCGTGTTCCATGCGGGCGACTATTTCGCGGCGAGCGGCGCGGCGCTGCCGCAGCCGCGCTTCGTCGACCGCGTCGTGCTGCGCTTCGGCGTCGCCGATGCCGATGCGCATTACCACGTGCCGCTGCTGGTGTCGCCGTGGGCGTATAGCACGTATCGCGGCAGCTAGCGGCGCGGGCACGCGCGACGGCGGCAGTCCGCATCGATTGCGCATACGCAGGCGATGGGACCGGGCGAGAACGCCCCGCTTGCATCGGCCGCGCGACGCGCCGTGTCGACAACCCGCAACAACGAACATCCGGCCACGGCCGCCTCGACGCGTATCGATAACACACGCCGCACGCGCGACAGGCGCCCCGCTGCGCGGCCCGTTCGCCGCGTCGGCCCGGACTCAGGAGGGGAGACATTTCATGGAAGGCTTTATCACCGACTGGCTGAACCTCGCGCTGCGATGGTTCCATGTGGTCGCCGCGATCGCATGGATCGGCGAATCGTTTTACTTCGTTGCACTCGACAACAGCCTGAAGCCGCCGACCGATCCGAACCAGCGCCGCCGCGGCGTATTCGGCGAGCTATGGCACGTGCACGGCGGCGGCTTCTACAACATGCAGAAATACACGGTCGCGCCGCCCGAGATGCCCGACGACCTGCACTGGTCGAAATGGCCGTCGTACACGACGTGGCTCTCCGGCGCGAGCCTCTTCACCGTGCTGTACCTGTTCGCGCCGAACACCTACCTGATCGACCGCAACGTGCTCGACATGGGGCCGGTCGTCGCGATCTTCTCCGCGCTCGGCTTTCTCGCGGCAGGCTGGATCGTCTACGACACGCTGTGCCGTGTGCTCGGCGCGCGCGACCGGCTGCTCGGCGTGTGCGTCGGCCTGTACGTGCTGGCCGCCGCGTATCTCGCGTGCCATATCTTCGCGGGCCGCGCCGCGTACCTGATCGTCGGCGCGATGCTCGCGACGGTCATGTCGGCGAACGTGTTCTTCGTGATCATTCCCGGCCAGCGCAAGATGGTCGCCGCGATGCTCAACGGCGACGCGCCGGATCCGGTCTACGGCAAGCGCGGCAAGCAGCGCTCGGTGCACAACACGTACTTCACGCTGCCGGTGGTGTTCGCGATGCTGTCGAACCACTACGCGATGACCTATACGCATCCGTACAACTGGGCGGTGCTCGCCGTCATCATGCTGGCCGGCGCGCTGATCCGCCAGTTCTTCGTGATGCGCCATCGCGGACAGGTGCTGTGGTATCTGCCGGTCGCGGGCGTCGCGCTGATGGCGGTCGCGCTCGCGTGGACGCTGCCGCGTCCGGTCGTGCCGCAGGCCGAAGCCGCGAACGCGCCCGCGCCGACGCTCGCCGAGATCATGCCGATTCTTCAGCAGCGCTGCGCCGCGTGCCACTCCGCGCATCCGACGCTGATGGGCGCCGCGCCCGAAGGCGTGATGTTCGATACCCGTGAAGAAGTTACACAGAACGCGCAGCGTCTTTATCAGCAGGCCGTGATGCTGAAGGCGATGCCGCTCGGCAACGTCACGCAGATGACCGACGCCGAACGGCAGAAGATCGCCGCGTGGTTCCAGGGCGGCGCCGCGCGGTGACGGCCGCCGTGGTGACGGCCGCGCGGCGCCGCTACGGCCGTTCCCACGACGCGAGCGGGCGCGACGGCCGCGCCCGGTTCTGCGCAACCGAGCGCTCGAACCAGCGCCGCAGCCGCCCGAAAATATCCGGCTTCGCGAGGCCGCGGTGCGCGACGACCGTCTTGCGCGTGCCGGAAGCGCGCGCCACCAGCCGCTGCGCTTCGCGGCTCGACCGGTCGACGTTCGCGGCCCGGCTCGCGTACTGACGCACGCAGACCCATTCGCCGCGGTGCGCGCACAGCCGCGCGTGACGGAGCAGCGCGTCGCGCTCCCGTTCGCGCGAGCCGAGTTCGGCGAGCAGGCGCTGCGCGTCGGCGTTGCCGGGCTGGAGGACCAGCGCGCTGCGAATCGCACGCCGCGCCGGCCACAGGCTGTTGCGGTTCAGATCCGCACGCACGATCGCGAGTTGCCGGACGACGTCGGCGCGGGTAATGGTCCCGTGCTGGGACTGAGCGGCAGGTCCGACCGAAGCCCTTGCGTCGCCGGCCAGGTCCGGTGCGGACCTGCCGTCGGAATCCTCCGGCGCAGCGGCGGGCGCACCGAAGCCCTGGCCCGCCAGCGACTCGGGCGTGTCCGGATCCGTCGACGGATGCAGCGCCGCCCGCACCGAGCCTTCGATCGCCGGCATGCCGGCGGACAGCGAACCGATCACGCTATCGTCGGGCACGATCGCGTACGCGACGAACACGACCCCGGACACCGCGAGCGCGCCCCAGAACACGCGCCGCCAGCGCGCGCGCGTCAGTTCGCGTTCTTCGTCGATCGGACCGTAATCGAAAGAATAGCCGCCGCCGATGCCGACGCCCGCCGCGCCGAGCAGCGCACGCCAGCGGTCGAGAAAGCGCCGCCGCGGCATATACGACGCATACGGATCGGGCTCGCGCTCCGTCGCCATCGGCGCACGCGGCGCGCGTTGGCTCGCGCCGCACGACGGACAAAACAGCAGCGGCGCCGCAAACCGCGCCGCGCAATGAGCGCACTGCCGCGGCCCGGCATTGTCTGTACCAGACTCATCTAACATGGAAACCACCACATCAAACGTGGACTGACGAACGGGGATGTGTGGTCCTTGAATATGGGCTACTTCATCGCGAAGATCAAGCAGCCCACTCAGCCGCGACGGCGCACAAGGACAGGAAGCTGTCCGACGAAGCCGCTAGCGCAGCGCCGCGCGCAATGCCGCGTCGGTCAACCAGACCGGACTCAGCAATTGTTGTTCCTGGAGATTCGCGCCGTCGCCACCGCGATCGATCACGACGAAATCGCTGACCTCGCCGAGCGCGAGCAGCGGATGATGCCAGACGCCTTTCGCATAGTTGACGCCCTGCCATCCGCGTGTCACGAACGCACGAAGTTGCGCCGGCAGCAGCTCGCCCGCCGGCGCGACGACGATCAGATACGGCCGCGCCGACAACGGCACGAACGCCTGGCTGCCGAGCGGATGCCGCTCCATCATCGTGACCTCGAACGGCAGCGTGCGCGGCTGCCCGCGAAACACGTTGACGAGCGGCCGGCCGCCGCCGTCCGCGACGTCGATGTGCGCGAGGTCGTGATAGCGGATCGTCGTGCCGAGATTGATCGGGATCTGCTTCGCGCCGTCGAGTTCGATCACGTCGCCGAACGGCGCGAACGCTTCGCGCGTCAGCGGCTCGATCGCGACGCGGTGCGCCGGCTCGCCGTCCATCGGCGTCTGTGCGTTCATGCGAGCGTGCCCCACAGACGCACGCGCGACACGCCGCCGTCCGGATAAATGTTGAAGCGCACGTGCGTGACCGGCCCGAGCGACGCAAGCGGGTTCTCGAAGTCGTGCTGACGATCCATCTGCAACTTCTGTTCGTCGAGCAGCACCGGCCAGAACATCGCCTGCGTGACGAGCGAACTGTCGGTGCCGCCCGTCACCCGCGCGGCCTGGAACGAACAGCGGTCCGGATAATTGCCCTTGAAATGCGCGGTATCGACTTCGATCCGGCGGATCACACCCGGCTGCGCGAGCGCGATGATCGCCCAGTCGTTGCCCGGTTCGCGGCGGCGGCGCGTCTCCCAGCCGTCGCCCATGTTCACGCCGCGGCCCGGCATCAGCAGCGTCGACGCGAGACCGAAGTGCTGGTTGTTCGCGGCGACCACGTACGCGCCGTTCTCCATCGCCGCGAGGTCGAATAGTTCGGTGCGGCTCGCGCGGTTCCAGTCCACCTGCGGCTGGCCGTACACGCGCAGCCGCGCGATGCCGCCGTCCGGATAGATGTTCACGCGCAGATGCGTATACGCGGCGTCGACGCGGGCCTCGACGTAGTGATGGCTGTTGCCCTGCAACGCCATCGACGGCACGACCTCGGTCCATTGTGTCGACGCGTCGGGCTCGCCGTCGGCGACGAACGCCGCGTCGATCGACGCGGCCGGCGGATAGTTGCCGGTGAAGTGGCTCGTGTCGAGGTCGAAGCCCTTGATCACGCCCGCGCGCGCGAGCTTCACGATGCACCAGTCGTAGCCGGCCGTACGCTTGCGGCGCGATTCCCAGCCGTCCATCCACTTGCCGTTGTCGTCGTACTTGCCGGGGATGAACACCGGCGGCTCCGGGTTCAGCATCCGCTCCTTCGGCGCGAAAAAGTCGTCGCTCGCTTCGAGCGCGCGCGCGCCGAGCCGCGGATCCGCGAGGTTCACGTAGCGGCGCGTGAAGTCCGGCGCGTTGGGGTCGAGTGTCGGAAGTGCCATCGTGGTCGTCCTTCGTGTCGGTCGTGATTGCGTGTTACGCGCCGCTCAGGTCGTCGAGCCGGAAACGCGCGATGCGATAAATCTGGTCGAGACTCGCGCGCAGTTCGTCGTCGCGGCCGTTGCGCACGCGCGCCTCGAAATTCGCGATGATGGCGCGCCGGTCGTAGCCGCGCACCGCGAGAATGAACGGAAAGCCGAACCGCTCGCGATACGCGCGGTTCAGGCGCTGCAACGTGTCGAATTCCTGCTGCGTGCATTGGTCGAGGCCCGCGCCGCTCTGCTCGCGCGTCGATTCGGCGGTCAGTTCGCCGCGCACCGCGGCTTTGCCGGCCAGTTCCGGGTGCGCGTTGATCAGCGCAAGCTGCCGGTCTTCGCCGGCCGTCTGGACCTGCTGCACCATCGCGCGATGCAGCGCGTCGATGCTGTCGAACGGCCGCTGCGGCGCGACCGCTTCGGCCACCCACGGCGAATGCTCGAAGATGCCGCCGAGCGCCGCCACGAATGCGTCGGCCGGCATCCGGTTCAGTTGTTCGATCGACGTGCGCATCGGCTTCACCGCGGCATCCCCGGCTGAAACGGATGTTTTTCGCGCCAGTGGCGCGCAATGTCGACGCGGCGCGTGACCCATACGCGGTCGTGCCGCTCGATGTGGTCGAGGAACTGTTGCAGCGCGCGAAAGCGGCCCGGCCGGCCGAGCAGCCGGCAGTGCATGCCGATCGACAACATCTTCGGCGTATCTTCGCCTTCCTCGTACAGCACGTCGAACGCGTCACGCAGATACGTGAAAAAGTGCGCGGCGGTGTTGAAGCCCTGCGGCGTCGCGAAGCGCATGTCGTTGGTGTCGAGCGTGTACGGCACGATCAGTTGCGGCACCTTCGCGCCGCCCGTCACCTCGACTTCCATCCAGAACGGCAGATCGTCGCCGTAGTAGTCGGAGTCGTACAGGAATCCTCCATATTCGGCGACGAGGCGATGCGTGTTCGGACTGTCGCGCCCCGTGTACCAGCCGAGCGGCCGCACGCCGGCGACGCGTTCGATCGCGTCCATGCCGAGCCGCATGTGCTCCGCTTCGAGTTCGACCGGCGCGTCCTGATAGTGAATCCAGCGATAGCCGTGACACGCGATTTCGTGCCCCAGTTCGACGAACGCGCGCGCGACCTCGGGATGGCGTTCGATCGCCATCCCGACGCCGAACACCGTCAACGGCAGCCCGCGCTTTTCGAACTCGCGCAGAATCCGCCACACGCCGGCGCGCGAACCGTATTCGTAGATCGACTCCATGCTCATGTGACGCGCCGGATATGACGCGGCGCCGACGATCTCCGACAGGAACTGCTCGGAGCCCGCGTCGCCGTGCAGCACGCAGTTCTCGCCGCCTTCTTCGTAGTTGAGCACGAACTGCACCGCGATGCGCGCGCGGCCGGGCCAGTCGGCCTGCACCGGATGGCGGCCGTAGCCGATGAGATCGCGGGGATAGCTGGGATCGAGTGTCATGATCGACGACGCAACGAAACGATGACGGAACGGGAACCGGCAGCGCCACCGCCACGACGACGACGACGCGACGACGCGCGCTTCCGGTGCGAACCAGTGTAGCGAAATCGCCGTCACGCGCCCATACGGCGGTTCGGATAGTGCGGCTCACCGAAACGGTATGAACCGGCCGCACCTCGCGTTTACCCGAAACGCAGCGGCCGTGCCGGCGGCGGTATCTCGCCGGGGTCGGCCGGGCTGAAGCGCGCAAACTCGCCGTCGTAGCGCTTCGGCAGCGGCCGCGCGAAGTCGCCGCGCTTCGCCGTCGCAAGCCGCAGCGCGACGAGCGCCTCGACCCATTTGACCGCCGCCGTCACGCCGTCGACGACCGGCACGCCGAGCGTGTCGCCGATCCGCGCGCACAGCGTCGTCATGCCCGCGCAGCCGAGCACGATCGCGTCCGCGCCGTCCTCGTCGAGCGCGCGCCGACATTCGTCGACGATCGCGCGCTGCGCGCGCGAGCCGGGCTCGTCGAGTTCGAGCACCGCGACGTCGATCGCCCGCACGTTGCGGCAGAAGCGGCGCATGCCGTAACGCTCCGCGAGATGCCACGCGATACCCCTGGTACGCGCGAGCGTCGTGACGACCGAAAAGCCCGGCGCGAGCACGCTCGCCGCGTGCATCGCCGCCTCCGCGATGCCGAGCACCGGCCCGCGCGCGAGTTCGCGCGCCGCGTACAGCCCCGGATCGCCGAAGCACGCGATCACGTAGCCGTCGAAGCCGTCGCGTTCGCCCGCTTCGATTTCGGCGAGCAGCCCCGGCGTCGCGAGCGCCTCGTCGTAATAGCCTTCGATCGACGGCGGCCCCATCGGCGGACTCACCGCGACGACCTCGGTGCCCGGCGCGACCACCGCGCTTGCGCACGCGCCCATCGCGGCGGTCATCCGCTGCGTCGTATTCGGATTGATCAGCTTGATGCGCATCGCGCCTCCGTTATTCATGCATCGGCGCGGCTCGCGCGCGCGCTCACGCCGACGGTCAACACGCGATAGAACAGCGCGCCGAGCGCCGCGCCGACGAACCACGAGAAATTCGCCGCGCCGGTCAGCGTCGGCACCATCACGCACAGCACCGCGATCAGCGCGGCGGGCAACAGCGCGGCGACCGCGCGCCAGTTCACGCCGTTGCGATACCAGTAGGCGCCCGACGGCGACACCGTATACAGATCGTCGAGCGCGAGCCGGCCGCGCTTCACCAGATAGAAGTCGACGACCAGCACGCCGTACAACGGACCGATGAACGCGCCGAGCACGTCGAGCGTGTAGTGGATCACCGCCGGATTGTTGAACAGATTCCACGGCGTGATGAACACCGACGCGACCGCCGCGATCATGCCGCCCGTCCGCCAGCTGATGCGGCGCGGCGCGACGTTCGAGAAGTCGAACGCCGGCGACACGAAGTTCGCGACGATGTTGATGCCGATGGTCGCGATCGTGAAGGTCAGCGCGCCGAGTATCACCGCGGTCGGATGATCGATGCGCCCGACCGTCTGCACCGGATCGGTGATCAGTTGTCCGAACACGGGCAGCGTCGCCGACGTCGTGATGACGGTGACGAGCGAGAACGCGAGGAAGTTGACCGGCAGTCCCCAGAAGTTGCCGCGGTGCACGGTCTTCAAGGTCTTGCCGTAGCGCGAGAAGTCGCCGAAATTGAGCATCGGGCCCGAGAAATACGAGACGACCAGCGACACCGCGGTGATCATCACCGGGATCACCTGCGTGCCGTGATATCTCACGCCGCCAAGATTCAGCCCGATGTTGCGCCAGCCCGCGCGATACACCATGTAGCCGGTGAGCACGAACATCACGAGGTAGACGGCCGGCCCCGCGAAGTCGATGAACTTCCTGATCGTCTCCATCCCGTTCCAGAACACGAACGCCTGCAATACCCACAGCGTCATGAAGCCGGCCCAGCCGAGCGACGACAGGCCGAACATGCCGTGGCGATGCACGTCCGCGTACGGCATCAGTTGCGGGACGAATTTCAGCACGACGATCACGAGCGCGCTCGACGCGAGATAGGTCTGGATGCCATACCACGCGACCGCGATCAGCCCGCGGATCACCGCCGGAAGATTCGCGCCGAGCACGCCGAAGGTCGCGCGGCACGCGACCGGATATGGCACGCCGTGCCGCTGGCTCGGTCGCGCGATCAGGTTGCACAGCAGATTCACGATGCCGATGCCGACGAGCAGCGCGACGAGCACCTGCCAACTGGTGAGCCCGAGCGCGAACAGGCTGCCCGCGAACACATAGCCGCCGACGCTGTGCACGTCGGACATCCAGAACGCGAAGATGTTGTACGCGTTCCACGTCTGCTCGGGGAGCGGCGCGAGGTCGTGATTGTAGAGACGCTCGCTGTAGCCGGCCGGCAGGCGGCCGTCGTCGTCCGCTGCGAAGCCGGGAACCGCGGAACCGCCGGATGCTGCGCTGAACTGAGCCATGATCCGCTCCTCGAAGGTGGAAACGCCGACACGGAAAGGACAACGGGCACGACCGCCTGCACGGCCTGTGCCGGACATCGCGAGCGGCCGCACGGCGAAGCCGGCCGCGCGCTGCGCAGGCTGTCGCGACGTCGGCGCGGGCGCAGGCGCGGCGCCCGGGGCATCAGCAGCATCAGCGCGACGCGGCGGCATGCTCGCGCACGCCGAATACCTCGTGCAGATCGACGGCCGCACGCGCCGGCCGATCCAGCATCTTCAGTTCGACCGCCTGCAGATGGCGCGTCATCGAGTCGGCTGCCTCGTCGGCGCGCCCCGCTTCGAGCGCCGCGAGGATCTCGTCGTGGTCGTCGAACGAACAGGGGCTGCGGCCCGGCGACTCGTACAGCGCCGAAATCAGCGTCGAACGCGCGACCAGACCGTTCAGGCAATCGCACAACACCGTGTTGCCGGTCAACGCGGCGAGCGCGGTGTGGAATTCGCCGGACAATCTGATCCACGACGGGAAGTCCCTTGCCTCGAACGCCTTGCGCTCGCGGCGGATCGACTCGCCGATGCCCTTCAGGCGCCGCCCGGCGTGGTGCGCGCTGCACACACGCCCGACGACCGCGAGTTCGATGATCCGCCGCATCTCGAACACCTCGTGCACTTCCTGTAGCGACGGACTCGCGACGAACGCGCCGCGGTTCGGCTCCAGATCGACGAGGCGATCGGTGGCGAGCAGCGCGAGCGCCTGACGGATCGGCCCGCGCTTCACGCCGAATACTTCGCATAACTGCGCTTCGGTCAGCTTCGCGCCCGGCGCGAGACGGTGCTCCAGGATCGCGGCGCGGATGCGCGCGGCGATCGCGTCGTGCTTCGTCGCGGTCGGATCGGCGTCGGTCACGGGGTCGCGCAATCGGTTTGGCTTCGTTGGATTCATCGTAGGCCGGCCATTAACATTGTCAACAATTTGTTCGCGGTGTTCGGGAAATTACCGAAGCGTCGGTCGTCCGCAAGCATGCGTTGTTTTGGGGAAAGACGCATGATTTCTGGGATATTTGCACCGACATGGTGACAGCATTCACCGCGTGGCGACGCAAATTTTGTCAACAATCTTCAGATCAACCGATAATGCCGGCCTGCCGAAGGACTGTGCCGTTGGGGCCGTTAGTTGCATAGTTATCGAAAAAAAGGCGCTTCGTCATCGAAGCGCCCGGCATCCGAGAAAACCCGCGTTAACCCAGGTGCGGATAACCGTCGACGGTCAATTCGAACCCGTGCGCGTCCGCTTCCAGTTTCGCCCGCGCGCCGACCGGCAGCGTCACGAGGTTCGGCACGTGACCGAACGGCAAGCCGGTCAGCACCGGACTGCCGATCACCGAGCGCACTTGCTCGATCATCGCGTTCAGGTCGTAGCCGCTGTCCGATTCGAACTGCTTGCAGCCGGTGAAGCAGCCGAGCACCAGCGCCTTCTGCCGTTCGAGGATGCCCGCGAGGTGCAGTTGATAGATCATCCGTTCGAGGCGGAACGGCTGCTCGTTCACGTCCTCGATGAACAGGATGCCGCCCTGCACCGCCGGCATGAACGGCGTGCCGACGAGCGACGCCATCGTCGCGAGGTTGCCGCCCCACAGCGTGCCGGACGCGCTGGTCGGCTGCGCCTGCGGCTCGCTGATCTTGAGCGTGAACGTCGGCGTGGTCAGCGCCTGCCAGAAATGCGCCATCGCGAAACTGCTCAGTTCCACCGCGCCGAAGTCGCTGACGAGCATCGGACCGCCGAACGTCGTGAGCCCCGCCTGCGAAAGCAGCGCGAACTGGATCGCCGTGAAGTCGCTGTGACCGACGAACGCGATCGGCTGACCGGTCAGACGCTTTTTCAGCCCGTCGTAGTCGAGGCCGTGCAGCAGCCGGATCGCGCCGTAACCGCCGCGCACCGCGAGCGCGATGTCCGGCAGCTTCAGCGAGCGGTCGGCGAAACGGTTCAGTTCGGCCGCGCGCTGCGCGTCGGTGCCGGCGAAACGCTGGTAGCGCCGCTCGGTCGCCTCCAGTCCTTCGACGCGATGCCCCTCCTCCCGCAGCCGTTGCAGCGCGCGTTCGACGGCGGCGGGATCCTGCGGGCAGCCCGAAGGGGCAATCAGTTCGATCGTGCGTGATGCGGCCATGAAGGGTGTCAACCGGCTGGGGAATCGTTGGACGAATCGTCGGGGGCGGCATGCGCGGCGGCGGCGGCCGCACCGGCCGCGCGGGCGAGTTGGCCGGCGCGCCGCCGTTCGGCGAAGAACGCGCGCAGCGCGGCGCCGCATTCGTCGGCGAGCACGCCGCCGACTACCGTCGCGTGATGATTCAGTTGCGGGTTCGCGAATGCGTCGACGACGCTGCCGCACGCGCCCGTTTTCGGATCGTGCGCGCCGAACACGACGCGCGCGATCCGCGCGTGCATGATCGCGCCCGCGCACATCAGGCAAGGTTCCAGCGTCACGTACAGTTCGCAGCCCGGCAACCGGTAATTACCGAGCGCCGCGGCGCCGGCGCGCAGCGCGGCCATTTCCGCGTGCGCGGACGGGTCGTGCGCGCCGATCGGGTGATTGAAGCCCGTCGCGATCACGTCGTCGCCGCGCACCAGCACCGCGCCGACCGGCACTTCGCCGGCCGCGCGCGCGTCGTCGGCGGCGGCCTGCGCAAGCCGCATGAAGTGGCGGTCGCGCTCGGCGACCGGCGCGGCCGGTGGAATGCCGGACGGCGCGTCGGACGGGGCATTGGATCGGGTGTCGGATGCGGCCGTCGCGGCGTCGTCAGGCGCCGCGGGGACCGTCCCGACGGCGGCGGCGGTCGTCGAGCAGGTAGCGGTCACGGCTTGTCCGCCGCGTCGGCGCCGTCGGCGAGTGCGCGCCCGGACAGCCGCTCGGCGATGCGCCGCCGATACTCGTGCGGCACCACCATCGGGCCGCCGCGCAGCGATTCGAGCGCCATGTCGAGCGCGAGCATCTTCGCGCGCAGGCGGCAGCGTTCGGCCTTGTTGTCGCCGACTTTCGCCAGTTCGCTCTCCAGGTCGCGCAGCGCGCGCAGTTGTTCGACGGCGGGCGGCACGAAGCCGGCATTCTTCAGGATGCGGTTCGCGACCCGCACTTCCTCGGGCACCAGCGGCTCGTCGTCCAGATCCTGCGGCGCGCCGGCGCCCGGCAAATCGTCGAAATCGCCGCGCGCGGCCGCGGCGGCGATCCGTTGTTCGACGAGGGCATCAAGCAATTTCATCTGCGATCCACTACGTTACGGCTCACGCATTCTAGCAGGGTCATCCCGGGTTGGCCGGCGCCCGCCGCGCCGATGCCCGGCGCCGCCCGGTGCCGTTGCGCACGCACGTAATGGGGACGGAAAGCGAACGCGGCGACGGTCCGCGCCGGCGGCGACCACGCCGGCGCCGCGCGCCGCAGCCGCTAGCCCTTTGCGGCTTCCAGCCTGTCCTGCGTGCGCGTGTCGAAGTCCGATGCGTCGTGCCGTTCGTGAAGCTGGCCCGACAATTCGCCGAACGTGCGGTTCACCATGCGCCCGCGCCGCACGGCCGGCCGCTGGCCGATCGCGTCGGCCCAGCGCCGCACGTTTGCGTAGTCCTGCACCGAAAGAAATTCCGCCGCGTCGTAGAGCCAGCCGTCGACGAGGCCGCCGTACCACGGCCAGATCGCGATGTCGGCGATCGTATAGTCGTTGCCCGCCACGTATTCGCTTTGCGCAAGCCGCTTGTCGAGCACGTCGAGGAGCCGCTTCGTCTCCATCGCGAAACGGTCGATCGCGTACTCGATCTTCGTCGGCGCATACGCATAGAAGTGACCGAAGCCGCCGCCGACATACGGCGCGCTGCCCATCTGCCAGAACAGCCACGACAGACATTCGGCGCGCGCGGCGGGCTCGGTCGGCATGAACGCGCCGAATTTTTCGGCGAGATACAGCAGGATCGCGCCGGACTCGAACACGCGGATCGGCTGCGCGCCGCTGCGGTCGACGAGCGCCGGGATCTTCGAATTCGGGTTGATGCCGACGAAGCCGCTGCCGAACTGGTCGCCGTCGCCGATGCGGATCAGCCACGCGTCGTATTCGGCGTCCGCCTTGCCGAGCGCGAGCAGTTCCTCCAGCATCACCGTGACCTTCACGCCGTTCGGCGTCGCCAGCGAGTAAAGCTGCAACGGATGCTGGCCGACCGGCAGTTCCTTTTCATGCGTGGGGCCCGACACCGGGCGGTTGATGCTGGCGAAACGGCCGCCGTTCTCGCGGTTCCAGGTCCAGACCTTCGGCGGGACGTAATCGGAAAGGCTGCTCATGCGCGTGGCTCCTGTGGGTAGTCGAATCAACGTCGGTGCGAGCGTAGCAAAGTCGCGCGGAATCTGCTGGGGCGGATGTCGGCGCGCGGGCGAATGGCTGCTGCCGACGAAGGCCGTGCACGCACCACGCGGAAAAACTCGATCGCGAAAACCGGTTGCTACGGATCACGAACCATCTCGCGTCCCGCGCGCGTGGGACCGCTCAGTCCGTCCGGCCGCCGCCCGGCAACGACCATCGCCCCGCTACGTCGTAGCGCGTCTCACCGAGCCAGCTATGAATCAGCAAGAATTCGCGCACGGTCCACGCGACCGGTTCGATCGCGCGCGGATCGATCCGCGTTTCGCCGTACAGCAAGGTCAGATGCGGCGTGAAGCGCGCGCGGGTGCGCCGCACGAGGCCGGCCGCTTTCAGCACGCGGGCGAGGCGTTGCTCGAAGCCGATCAGTTCGTTCGTGCCGTCGCTGCCGGTCAGCACCCAAGGCCAATGCCCGTCGCGCCCGTTGAAGCTGCCGACCCGGTCGAACGTCACGCCGAACGGCGGCGCGTCGATCGCGGCCGCCGCCGCACGCGCCCGCGCGACGACCGCGTCCGGCAATTGCACGAAGTCGCCGAGCGCACACAGCGACACGTGCAACCGCTCGGTGCGCAACGGCCTCGCGTTCACGTGCATCGCGCCGCGCAACGATTCGGCGACCTGCGCCGCGCGCGCGGCGGTGGCCGGATCGGGCATCGCCGCGAAAAACAGACGATGCCGGCGCACCGGCTGCGGAACGTCGAACCCGTCGAAACCCAGTTGTTGCGGCGTCACGGCGCCGGCGCCGCGTGCGGCGGCGGCAGGACGCTCATCGTCGTCGGCGCCGGGGCGCCCGGCCAGTGCGCTCCGCCGCGATGCGCCTGCGGACATTCGTGCCGATACCAGCCGTCGACCCGACGCTGCGCCGCGTGCAAATCTTCCGGATACTCGGGATCGAAGCGCAGTTCCGGGTGGTAGCCGGCCTCTTCCAGCGCCGCGAGTTCGCTCATGTTGCGCGCGTGGTTGGGCGGCGCGTTTTCCCGCAGCGCGGTCAGGTCGCTGCACTGCGTCGCGCTCAGATGCGGGCTGCCCGAGGCCGTGCCGCCCGCGGCACAGCCCGCCAGCAGAAATGCCGACGCACAAAGCGCCGGCCCGATTCTCGACAGGTGCGTCATGTCAGTGCTCCATGAACGGCCAGCGCGCCGTCAAGCGTCCGGACTGCCGCCATCGTTCACCGGCTGCATTTCCGGCGAAATCGACGCGTGATTCAGCAGGCCGACGAGCGCTATTCCGCCGACCACGTTGCCGAGCAACGTCGGCGCGAGAAAGCGCTGCAGATAGTCCGCGATGCCCGCGTTGCCGCGCAGCACCACATACGCGGCTTCGACGGAACCGGCTATCACGTGCGACAGTTCGCATACCGCGACCACATAGGTCAGCAGTCCGATGATCAGCACCGCCGCCGACCTCGCGTTCGGCAGCAACCAGACCATCAGCGCGATCAGCCAGCCCGCGAGGACAGCCCTCAACGTGGTCGCCGCAAACCCCGAGCCGAACGCGCCCTGGCCCACCTGGTCCAGCACCGGCGCGAGCCTGCGCGTAAATGCCGTCGGCGCCGCGAGCAGCGACGCGAAAATCCAGGTGCCGACGAGATTCGCGGCCAGCACGATCGCCCACAGCCGCAGCGCGGCCGCCGCCGTGCGCCAGTCGCGCCGCGTGAGCACCGGCAACACGACCGTCAGCGTACTTTCGGTAAACAGTTGCTGGCGCCCGAGCACGACGATGATGAACCCGACGCAGTAGCCGGCCGCGCCGATCAGCGTGACGCCGTCGTGCCCCGGCGACGCCTTGCTCTCCAGCACCGCCTGGGTCAGAAACGAGAAGCCCATCGACAGCCCCGCCGCCAGCGCGGACCACATCAGTGCGAGCGGCTTGCGCTGCAGTGCCGCCTCGCCTTCCTCGCGGATGATCTCGTGGATCACCAGCGCGCGCGGCGTACTGTGCGCGGACGCCTGGTCGCGCTCCTCTTCATCGAGGTGCGGGGACGCGTGCCCCGCGCGATGCTCGTCGTCGCGGTCCGGTTCGTTTGCCATCGTGGTGCTCCCGGTTCGTTGCGCTGGTGATCTACGATCAGCAACGGCGGTGCCCGCATCGGACGTGCCGGGCGCCCGGCTGCCGTTTCATCACGTGTTCACCGCATCACCACTCGACGACGATCTTGCCGAAGTGGGCGCCGCTCTGCTGATAATGGAATGCGTCGGACAACTCACCGAGCGGGAACCGGCGATCGATGACCGGACGGATGCCGGTCTGCTCCAGCGCGGCCACGAATTCCTGCTGCTGCCGCCGGCTGCCTACGATCAGTCCTTGCAGGCGCGCCTGCTTCGCCATCAGCGCGGACGTCGGCACGTCGCCCTGGCGGCCCGTCAGCACGCCGATCAGCGCGATATGCCCGCCGACGCGCAGCGCGTCGATCGACTGCGCGAGCGTGCCGGGGCCGCCCACTTCGACGACGTGATCGACGCCGCGGCCGCCGGTGAGTTCGCGTGCCGTCTGTCCCCAGCCGGGCGTGCGCCGGTAATTGATCACGTGGTCCGCGCCGAGCGCGCGTGCACGTTCGAGCTTTTCGTCCGACGACGACGTCGCGATGACGCTCGCGCCCATCGCCTTCGCGATCTGCATCGCGATGATCGACACGCCGCCCGTGCCGAGCGTCAGCACCACGTCGCCCGCCTTCAGCCGACCGTCGCCGACGAGCGCGCGCCACGCGGTCAGGCCCGCGGTCGTGATGGTCGACGCGTCGGCGTGACTCCAGCCGCGCGGCGCCCGCGTGAAGGCGCTCGCCGGACGTACCGCGTATTCGACCGCATAGCCGTCGATGCCGTCGCCCGGCGTGCCGCGAAAATTGCCGACCTCGGCGAAAGCCGGCCCCGCCTGCCATTGTGGGAAAAAGCCCGACACCACGTGGTCGCCCGGCTCGAACTCGCTGACGCCGGCACCGACCGCTTCGACGACGCCGGCGCCATCGGCCATCAGCACGCGCCCGTCAGCGGTCGGGCTTTTGCCCGATGCGACCAGCAGATCGTGAAAATTCAGCGAACTCGCGTGCAACGCGACGCGGATCTCGCCGGCGCCGGGCTGACCCGGATCGGGCAGATCACGCCATTCGAGGCGGTCGAGGCCGCCGGGTGCTCGTACGACGAATGCCTTCATGGATGGATCTCCGTTGATGGGCGCGACGACATGGTAGCCCGCCGCGCCGATCGGCGCGTCGATTGAGGTGCCGATCGCGCGTCGCTTGCGGGCTCGCGTGGCGCCTCCACTGGGGCGTGCGTCGGGCGCGCGTTGGCGCATGGCACGCCGCGGCATCCGTCACGGGCGGCCGCGGCGCGCGGCTTTATGCACCACGCCGGCGCGTCGTCGCACGCGGCGCAACGGTCGTTCCCGCGCCGGCGCGCGAGCTGGCGTGCCGACGGGAACAGCGCTTGCCGCATCGTCCGGCGTCCACACGGAGAAATGCGAATGAGCAAGCCAAATCAACCCGAGGTGCCGGGCGTCGGACCGTACGGCGGCCCCGCCGGCGGCTGGGGCGCGTTGCAGGCGGTCGCGCGCGCGTTGCGCGAGCAGATGGGCGTCGGGCGCGACGCGAAAATGCTGCTGAAGGTCAACCAGCCGGCCGGATTCGACTGTCCGGGCTGCGCGTGGCCGGATCCGCGCAGCACGTCGTCGTTCGAATTCTGCGAGAACGGCGCGAAAGCGGTGTCGTGGGAAGCGACGACCAAGCGTACGACGCCCGACTTCTTCGCGCGCCATCCGGTCAGCGAGCTATGGCAATGGAGCGATTTCGCGCTCGAAGACGAAGGGCGTCTCACGCACCCGATGCGCTACGACGCGGCGACCGACCGTTACGTGCCGATCGAATGGGACGACGCGTTCGCGCGCATCGGCAAAGCGCTGCGCGCGCTGCCCGATCCGGACATGGCGGAGTTCTATACGTCCGGCCGCGCGTCGAACGAAGCGGCGTTTCTCTATCAACTGTTTGCGCGCCGCTTCGGCACCAACAACTTTCCCGACTGCTCGAACATGTGCCACGAACCGACGAGCGTCGGCCTGCCCGAATCGATCGGCGTCGGCAAGGGCACCGTCACGCTCGCGGACTTCGATCATTGCGACGCGATCTTCTGCATCGGCCACAACCCCGGCACCAATCATCCGCGCATGCTGGCGACGCTGCGCAGCGCCGCTCGCCGCGGCGCGAAGATCGTCGTGCTCAATCCGTTGCGCGAGCGCGGCCTCGAACGCTTTACGTCGCCGCAGGATCCGCTGGAGATGGTCACCGGCCGTTCGACGCCGATCGCGACCGACTACGTACAACTGAAGATCGGCGGCGACGTCGCGGTGCTGAAAGGGATCATGAAAACGCTGCTCGCGCTGGACCGCGCGGCAGGCGACGACGGCGGCGAGCGCGTGCTGGACCGCGCGTTCATCGACGCGCACACGACCGGCTTCGACGAACTCGTGCGCGACCTCGATGCGACCGCGTGGGACCACATCGTGTCCGCGTCGGGCGTCGCGCGCGACGAGATCGAAAGGATCGCGGGCCTCTATGCGCGCGCGAAGGCCGTCATCGCGTGCTACGGAATGGGCATCACGCAACATCGCAGCGGCACCGCGAACGTGCAGCAGATCGCGAATCTGCTGCTGTTGCGCGGGAACATCGGCCGCGACGGCGCGGGCATCTGTCCGCTGCGCGGCCATTCGAACGTTCAGGGCGATCGCACCGTCGGCATTACCGAAGTGCCGCCGCCCGCCTTCCTCGACGCGCTGCGGCGCGTGTTCGGCTTCGAGCCGCCGCGCGCGCACGGCCACGGTGCGGTGAACGCGATCGAAGCGATGCGCGACGGACGCGCGAAGGCGCTGATCTGCCTCGGCGGCAATCTGCCGGTCGCGATGTCGGACCCGCTCGTGTGTTTCGATGCGGTCCGCCGGCTCGACCTCGCCGTGCACATCGCGACGAAGCTGAACCGCTCGCATCTGCTCGCCGCGAAGGAAACGCTGCTGCTGCCGTGTCTGGGGCGGACCGAACTCGATCTGCAAGGCGGGGTGCCGCAGTCGATCACCGTCGAGGATTCGATGTCGATGGTGCATGCGTCGCAAGGATCGCTGCCGCCGGCGTCGGAACAACTGCGTTCCGAACCGGCGATCGTGGCCGGCATCGCGAAGGCGACCCTCGACGATCCGACGCTCGACTGGGACGGCTGGGTCGCCGACTATAGCCGCATTCGCGACCTGATCGAAGCGGTGTTTCCGTCGTTCGCAGGCTACAACGAACGGATCCGCGATCCCGGCGGCTTTCGTCTGTACAACGCCGCATCCGCGCGTCGCTGGGATACGCCGGACGGCCGCGCGCGTTTCATCGCGCACAAGGGCGTGATGGAGGACCCGCGCCTCGATCGCGCCGATGCGCTGGTGCTCGCGACGATACGCAGCCACGATCAGTACAACACGACGATCTACGCGCTCAACGACCGCTATCGCGGCATTACCGGCCGGCGCGACGTCGTGTTCGTCAATGAGCACGACCTCGAAGCGCGCGGGTTGAAGCACGGCGATCTCGTGGACCTCGAAGCGATCGGCGATGCGGTCAGCGTACGCGGGTCGCGCCGTCTGTGCGGCCTCACGGCGGTCGCGTACGAGCTTCCGCGCGGGTCGATCGCGGCTTACTACCCCGAAGCGAACGGGCTCGTCGCGCTGCGCGACAACGATCCGCGCAGCGGGACGCCTTCCTTCAAGTCGGTGCCGGTGCTGCTGTCGCTGAGCACGGGCGACTGCGTGCCGGCCGGCTCCGCGTCGACGTGGCAGCAACACGACGTATGCTGCGATCGCACCGGGGCATCCCTCGCGGCCGCGGAACCGGCGCGGCCGAACGACGGGACGACGCCGGCTTGAGCGAAAGCCGTGCGAGCGGCGCCACTCGCGCGGTGCGGAAAAACGCACCGGCTCGCGCGCCAGTCGCGCAGCGGCTGAAGCGAACGGCGGGCGAACGGTTAGACCGATGGCGAACAGACGGGCGGCAAGGCCGGCGCCGCCGCGTTTCGGCGTCGTCCAGCGCCCCGTCGCTGCGCCGAATTCGCCCCAAAGGCGTTCCGGTCAGCACCGCCCGTTCGTCGCTTCATGCTCGCGAGGAATGACAGTTATCGACGCGCGCGCCCTTCTGCGCGCCGGCCCCGCCGCTCATCATCTCCTCCATCGTCAACCAGCGAGGAGCGCACGATGCCCCCCTTTCAGTCGTACACGATCGACACCGCCCCGGCCGCCTCGAAGGCCGGCCTCGAAGACACGCAGCGCGCGTTCGGTTTCGTGCCGAACCTCCAGTCGTATATGGCCGAATCGCCGGAACTGCTGGCCGGCTATTCGGCGCTGTGGGACCTGTTTTCGAAGAGCACGCTGACGCCGCACGAACAGCAGGTCGTCTATCTGAGCGCGAGCTTCGAGAATGGCTGCCACTACTGCGTCGCGGGCCACAGCACGCTCGCGCAGATGATGAAGATGAACGACGACGTGGTCGCCGCGTTGCGCGCCGGCACGCTGCTGCCCGAAGCGAAACTCGAAGCGCTGCACCGGTTCGCGACCGCAGTGGTGCGCGAGCGCGGCCTGGTGCCGGAAGCCGACGTCGACGCGTTTCTCGCCGCCGGCTACACGCGCCGCAACGTGCTCGAAGTGGTCCTCGGTGTCGCCACCAAAGTCATCAGCAACTACACGAACCACATCGTGCACACGCCGTACGACGGGTTCATGAAAGGCAACGAGTGGACGAAGCCGGAACGCGCACCGGCATGACGGCACCGCCGGATGGTCGCGGCAGACCGCCTGGCAGATCCGCTCACTCTTGACCGCACAACGACGGAGAACCTCATGTCACTGCAGGAAAAACTCGACGCCTTCAAGGCCGATTTCCGGGCCGGCAAGCCCCCGTTCCACGCACCGCCGGACATCCATCCGATCATGGAGCGCGCCACCGCCGAACTGATCGCGAGCGGCCAGGCGAGCCGCGCGATCAAGGCCGGCGATCGCGCGCCGTCATTCGCGCTGAAGGACCAGAACGGCGACGCGGTGTCGTCGGCCGATCTGCTCGCGCAAGGGCCGCTCGTCGTCACGTTCTACCGCGGCGTCTGGTGTCCGTACTGCAACATCGAACTCCAGGCGCTGAACGAGATACTGCCGCAGATCCGCGCGCTCGGTGCGAACATCGTCGCAATCTCGCCGCAAAAGCCGGTCAACAGCCGCAAGTCGGTGCGCGAGAACGGGCTCGGCTTTCCGGTGCTGAGCGACGAGCAAGGCGAAACCGGCGCGGCGTTCGGCTTGCGCTTCGCGCTGCCCGACTATCTGGTCGCGCTGTACCGAAAGCTGAAAAACGACCTGCCCGCGTTCAACAACGACCCGTCATGGACGCTGCCGATGCCGGCGCGCTACGTGATCGGCCAGGACGGCATCGTGCTGTACTCCGAAGTCAACCCCGACTACACGCATCGCCCGGAGCCCGCCGATCTGCTGCCGGTCCTCGCCAACGCGTCCAGCCGCGTCTGACACGCCGGTTCACGCACCTTCCGAGGCGCCGTGCCACGCGGCGCCTCCTGGAGATTCAGCCCATGACTCAACGGACTTTCCTGATCACCGGCGCGACCAAAGGGATCGGCCGCGCGCTAAGCGAGCGGCTCGTGCAGGCCGGTCACCAGGTGGTCGGTCTTGCGCGCGGCGACGCCGACTTCCCCGGCGAACTCGTCGCCGTCGATCTGGCCGACCGCGCGGCGACGGACGCCGCGCTGCACGACCTCACACAGCGCTTCGCGTTCGACGGCGTCGTCAACAACGTCGGTCTCGTGAAGCCGCAGCGCCTCGGTCAGGTCGAACTCGATGCGCTGGACGACGTGCTCGCGCTCAACCTGCATCCGGCGGTCCAGACCGTGCAGGCGTTGCTGCCCGGCATGCGCTCGCGCGGCTGGGGTCGCGTCGTCAACATTTCGAGCCTGACGGTTCTCGGCATCGCGGAACGCACCGCCTATGCGGCCGCCAAGGCGGCGCTCGTGAGCTTCGCGCGTTCGTGGGCGCTGGAACTCGCGGCGACCGGCATCACGGTCAACGCGGTGGCGCCGGGGCCGACCGAAACCGAACTGTTCCGCGCGAACAACCCGGCCGGCAGCGACGGCGAGCGGCGCTACCTGTCCGCCGTGCCGATGGGCCGCTTCGGCAAGCCCGACGAGATCGCGGCCACGATCGCGTTCCTGCTGTCGGACGCCGCGGGCTTCATGACCGGCCAGACGCTTTACGTGGATGGCGGCGCGTCAATCGGCAGGCTGAGCTTCTGACGCGCGCGACGGCGCGGCCGCATCGACCGTCGCGCCCAATACCTGCTCGACGAACGCAACGAACGCGCGCGCCTTCGACGTCGGCATCCGGCCGGCCGGAAAGACCGCCCACAGGTCGACGGGCGGCAGCGTCCAGTCGGTAAGCACCGCGCGCACCGTACCGTCGGCGAGTTCGGGCGCGAACATCCATTCCGACGCGACCGCGACACCCATATGCCCGAGCACCGCCGTGCGGATCCCTTCGGCGGCGCTCACGCGCACCCGCCCGGACACCACGACGGCCACTTCAGCGCCGTTCTGGCTGAACGACCAGGATTGGCCGCCGCCGCGCAGCGAGTACACGATGGCCTGATGACGGCTCAGTTCGGCCGGCGTCGCCGGCACGCCGAACTGCGCGAAATACTGCGGAGTGCCAACCACGACGCGTCGGCTGGCGGAAATGCGGCGCGCGGTCATCGACGAATCGTCGAGCGCGCCCATTCTCAGCGCGACGTCCACGCCCTGTTCGAGCAGGTCGATCGACCGGTCGTCGAGGATCACGTCCAGTTCGAGGCCCGGATGACGGTCGAGAAAGGTCTTGAGCGCCGGCAGCACGTGCAGCCGCGCAAAGGTCACCGCCGCGCTGACGCGCAGCCGGCCGGACAGCCCCGCCGACGATTCGTGCACGGCCTGCTCCGCCTGCGCCGCTTCGTCGATCGCGCGGCACGCGTGTTCGTAGAAACGCTGGCCGGCGTCGGTCGGCGTCAGGCCGCGCGTCGAGCGCAGCAGCAGGCGCGCGCCGAGGCGCTCCTCCAGTTGCGCGACCGATTTCGACACCGCGGGCTGCCCGAGCTTCAGACGCCTCGCGGCGGCCGAAAACGACCCGGCTTCGACCACGGCAACGAAGGTCTCCATGGCTGCCATCCGATCCATGCCATTCTGTCCTGTTCTGGTGCGTCGCGAGCGACGGTGTTGCCAGTGTACAGGCGGCGGTGAACGGCAGCGTCGCTCGCCAGAATCCCGGCGATTTACGCACTCAGCCGGAGGTCGGCAGCATGGTCGGGCTTGCATGCTGCCGGCGCTCCATGACTACGCGTCCCGCAGCACCGGCGTTCCATCCACGCGACGGTCGAGTCGCAAGGGATTCGCGGCTTTCAACGCATCCGGCAATAGCGTGTCGGGTACGTTCTGGTAACTCACCGGCCGCAAAAAGCGATGGATGGCAAGACTGCCGACCGAACTCGTCCTGCCATCCGATGTGGACGGATAGGGGCCGCCGTGAACCATCGCGTGAGCGACCTCGACCCCCGTCCCGAAACCGTTGACGACAATCCGGCCGGCCCGCCGCTCAAGCGTCGGCAGGAGCGCCCGTGCGGCCGGATAGTCCGGTTCATCGATATGCAACGCGGCAGTCAACTGCCCTTCCATCGACTCCAGCAACTCGACCATCGCGTCGACAGAAGGACAGCGGACGATCAGCGACGCCGCGCCGAAGATTTCCTCGCGCAGCGCGGGAAGTCGGCGAAATGCTTCGGAATCCGTCACAAACAGCGCGGCGCGAGCTTCGCTGTCGCGACCCGGCGCGGCGCCGCGTCCGACCGTCTCGACGGCCTCCTGCGCCTCCATTCTCGACACGGCGTCTTCGTAGCTCCTGCGGATGCCGCCGGTCAGCATCGTGGCCGCCGGCAGCTTCGCCAATGCCGCGACCGCGGCCGCAACGAAGCGATCGAGGTCGGGACCGTCCACCGCGAGAACCAGCCCGGGATGGGTGCAGAACTGGCCGGCGCCGAGCGTCATCGACTTCGCGAATTCCGCGGCGATCGCGTCGCCGCGCGCGGCGAGCGCATGCGGCAACAGCACAACCGGATTAATGCTGCTCATTTCGGCGTAGACCGGGATCGGTTCGTCCCGCGCCGCCGCGACTCGCATCAGGTCCGTACCGGCACGCCGCGATCCGGTGAAACCGACCGCCTTGATGTGCGCGTTTGCCGCCAACGCCTGACCCGTGTCGCGGCCGCTGCCGAACAGCAGCGAGAACGTGCCTGCGGGCAGGCCGCAGTCGCGAACCCCCTTCTGCACGGCCCGCCCCACCAGTTCGGACGTACCCGGATGAGCCGAATGCGCCTTCACGAGCACCGGGCAGCCGGCCGCCAGCGCCGACGCCGTATCGCCGCCGGCCACCGAGAACGCGAGCGGAAAGTTGCTGGCGCCGAACACCGCGACCGGACCCAGCGGAATGTGTCGAAGCCGCAGATCGGCGCGCGGCAGCGGCTGCCGGTCCGGCATGGCCGGATCGATTCGCACGCCGAGAGCATCGCCTTCGCGCACCACGCCCGCGAACATGCGCAGTTGCGCGACGGTTCGCGCACGCTCGCCTTCGATGCGTGCGCGCGGAAGTCCGGTTTCGAGATGGCAGCGCTCGACGAGTTCGCTGCCCAGTTCCAGAATCCCGGTTGCGATGGTATCGAGAAACGCCGCCCGTACCGCGAGGCTCGTCTCGCGGTACACGTCGAACGCCGCCCACGCGAGCGCGCAAGCGCGCTCCACGTCGGCCGCGCTGGCGCAGCCGAACGCGGGCTCCATGCGCTTGCCGGTAAACGCATCGACGGCATGCAGTTCGCCGTGGGTGCCGCGAACCGGGTCCTGCCCGATCAGCAGGTTACCTGTGATAGTCATTTCGTTATCCTGTTTGTGGATTTGTCAGGTGATCGCACCGATCGACCAGGGGACGAATTCGTTGTGTCCGTAGCCGTTCAGCTCGCTGCGTGTGCGCTCACCGGACGCGAAGTCGAGCATGAGGCGGAAAATCCGTTCGCCCAGCGCGCCGATCGAGTCGCCGCGGCTGATGACGGTCCCGCAGTTGAAATCCATGTCGTCGCGCTGGCGCTCCCAGAGCGCGTCGTTGGTGGCGATCTTGAACGATGGCGCAGGCGCGCAGCCGAACGCCGACCCCCGGCCGGTCGTAAAGCAGAGCAGATTCGCACCGCCCGCCACTTGCCCGGTGGCCGAAATCGGGTCGTAGCCGGGCGTGTCCATGAACACGAGCCCTCGCGCATTCACGCGCTGCGCGTATTCGTAGACTTCGACGAGGTTCGACGTACCCGCCTTCGCGATACCGCCAAGCGACTTTTCCAGAACGGTCGTCAAACCGCCGGCCTTGTTGCCGGCCGACGGATTGTTGTTGAGCGTCGCCCGGTTGCGCGCGCAATATTCCTCCCACCAGCGGATGCGCCCGACGAGCTTTTCGCCGACTTGCGGCGTGACGGCCCGGCGCGTCAGCAAATGCTCGGCGCCGTAGATTTCCGGGGTCTCCGAAAGAATCGCGGTGCCGCCGTTGCGTACCAGCAGGTCGACCGCCGCGCCGACGGCCGGATTGGCGGAGATCCCCGAGTAGCCGTCCGAGCCGCCGCACTGCAGGCCGACAAGCAGGTGACTCGCGGGAACCGGCACGCGCTCGACCTCGTTGGCCCGCGCGGCCATTTCCCTGACGAGCGCCACGCCGCGCTCGATGGTTTTCGACGTGCCGCCCGTGTCCTGGATGGTGAACGTGCGAAGCGCGTCGCCTTCGGCGAGCCCCTGCGTTTGCAGTATCCCGCCGATCTGGTTCGTCTCGCAGCCGAGGCCGATGACGAGCACGCCCGCGAAATTCGGGTGAGTCGCATAGCCCGCGATCGTGCGCTGCAACAGCACGAGCCCTTCGCCGTCGGGATCGACCGCACACCCTACGCCGTGCGTCAGCGCGACAACGCCGTCCACGTTCGGATACGGCGCGAGCGCTTGCGGATGGATATCGCGGCGAAAGCGGTCGGCAATCGCGCGCGCTACGGTCGCCGAACAATTGACCGACGTGAGGATGCCGATATAGTTGCGCGTCGCCACGCGCCCGTCGTCTCTCACGATGCCGCGAAACGTGACAGGCGGCGTGGGTCCCGCCGTCCCGCCCGTAGCCGTCGCATCGATCCTGTCCGCGCAGAACGCGTAGTCACGCGCAAATTCCCCCATCGCGAGATTTTGCGTATGCACGTGTTCACCCGGCTCGATACGCCGGCTCGCGAAGCCGATGATCTGCCCATAGCGGCGCACGGCCTGCCCGGTCTCGATCGCGCGCGTGGCGAGCTTGTGGCCCGGCGGGATCAGCCCGGCCACCGTGACCCGTTCCGCTTCGATGCACGTTCCACCAATCAACTGCGACCGCGCGATGACGACGTCGTCGTCCCGATGCAGCCGGATCACCGGACTGCGCGACAAGTCAGCGTCCGCATTCACGTTCCTGTTCCCGGCGTTCATACCCGCGTTGTATCGTCAGTTGCACCGGCGCGTACGCCGTCGTGCGCGTTACCGGGCGGCGTCGCCCGGAGCGTGGCGCCGTTGACCCGCCCGCGCGCGTCGAACGGAGACGGCACGAACCTGTCGCGATCGCCGGGATGGGCCGCCACGCCGTTGGCCTTGTTTTCCATCTGCTGCCTTCCTTTTGAATAAACGCCGGCTGGACCCGCGAGTGTCGGCCGCCGCTCAAACACGCGTCGCACGACCGCCGCGGCGTCCACCGGGTAACCGACGCGACGGCCTCGCCGGCCGCCGCTGCGCATCCGGCGCGATCAGGCGGCGTACGCGGCGAACACCTTGCGGACGGCCGTCGCGATCTGCTCGATATGCACCTCGGTGAAACACTCGTTCCACCAGATGCAGACCGTTTCCGTGCAGGCTCGCTCCGCCTGCGGACACACCGGTTGCCGCCGGCCGGCGCTGTCGTTCACACCGGGCAGCGTGTACGGAAAACCCGACGTGCCAAACGTCGCGGCATCCTGGATCACCGGATAGCGATAGAGCGGCACCTTTCCCGGATAGCCGAGGAAGCAGTCGATGCCCTCTGCCACCAGCGCCTTGACGAAGTCGGCGGTCGAGACGCGGATTTCCGCGGAATCGAGCCGAAACGTATAGAAGAAAAACGTGCCGGTCGTATCGGGCAGGATTTTGACGGGCCGGGCCTTGCTGCCTTCGAGATGCGCGGTCAGCTGAAACGCCGATCGCCGGCGCGCGTCGACCATCTTCCGGAGCTTCGCAAGCTGCGCGATGCCGACCGCCGCCTGCAACTCGGTCATGTGATAGTTCGGCGCGAGGAACAGATGATCGCGGCCGCCCTTCGTGCGCGGCCACCCCTTGTCCGGGCACTGGCGCAGTTCGCGCCCGAAGCGGTGGTCTTCGTTCGCGATGACCATACCGCCGTCGCCGGTCGTCATGTGCTTGGACTGCTGGAAGCTGAAGCAGCCGAGATGGCCGATGGTGCCGCACAGCCGGCCCTTGTAGGTGGCAAGATGCGCCTGCGCGCAATCCTCGATCACGAACAGGTCGTGCCGGTCCGCGATGGCCATGATGGCGTCCATGTCCGCCGGATTGCCGTAGATGTGCGTGACGAGAATCGCCTTCGTGCGCGGCGTGATCGACGCCTCGATTTTCGCGGGGTCCATGTTCTGCGTGAGCGGATCGACGTCCACGAATACCGGCACGGCCAGTTGCGCGAGAATCGGGATGACCGATCCCATGTCGGTGATCGGCGAGACCAGAATCTCGTCGCCCGGCTCCGGATTCAGATACGTCACCGCCGCATGCAGCGCGGCGGTGCCGCTGCTCACGGCCACGGCGATTTTCGCGCCATAGACCTCGGCGAACCGCCGCTCGAACTCCGCGGTTTTCGTGCCCGACAGGAACGACAGCGAGCCCGACTGGATCACTTCGGTCAACTGTCCGATTTCCTCGGCGCCCAGCGAGCGGCCCGATGCGTCGCGAAATGTGGGAAGCGTGCCTGCAATGGCCTTGCGGCCGCCGTCAATTGCCAACTTTTCCATTTGGAATCCTGATTGATTGATCTGGGCGAGACCGTCGCGTTCGCCCTGTTCCGGTCAGCGATGGCTGCCGGACGTGAAACGGCCCCCGCGCCACGCGGGGGCGGCCTGCCTTTTATCCGACCGTGCGCCGGGGGCGCGTCTGCGCGTTGCCGGTCGGGCCAAGCTCCACCCCTTCCATGATGTGCGGCTCCAGGAATTCGAGGATGGCGTCGAGGTCCTTCTTCCTGAACAGTTCGACGAGCCTCACGTGCTGTTCGTAGATGCGGTCCTGATCGTTCGCGTACCACGCGATCCCGACGATCACCTGGAACTTGCGCGCGAGCGTCTCCCAGATGAAGGTCAGCGTGTCGCTGTCCGCCACGTGCAGAATGGCCCGGTGCAGCCCCACGTCGCTCGCCGCCATGTCCGCGGCGGAGCCGGATTCGTGCGCGCGCTTCATCGCATCGAGCGCATCCAGCAGGCCAAGCAGATTCTTGCGGCCGGAGCGCAGATTCTTGACGGCGAGCTTGACCGCCAGCGTCTCCAGATGGTGCCGTACCGTGAGCGTCTCGTTCAGCATGCGGTCGTCGACCGTCATCAGGCACATGCCCCTGTACGGCTGGTTCTCGACTATTCCCTGACTGCACAACAGACGCAGCGCCTCGCGCACCGGCACGCGGCTCACGTTCAGTTCTTTCGCGATCTCCGCCTCGACGAGGCGCGCGCCGAACGGAATTCGACGTTCGATCGCGCCTCTGAGGATCGCGTCCAATACCTGGTCGGTGAGCGTTGCGCTTCTCTCCGGCGCAGTCGTGTCGTCACTTAAAATTGCCATAGCGCTTCCAGTTCCCGTTGGGCCGAAAATTCGGAGTTCGTCAGCTTACCCGTGGCCACAAGAGTACGGTATACAATTCTCAATAAAAACTAGGGTTAACGCTTATTTTCGCATCGAGGCGCGACGAACGAAACGAACGAAGCGCGCAGCCCTACAGCCGATAGAGGCGCATCGCGTTGTCGCGATAGAACTTTCTGAGATCCGTTTCGGATACGCCTGTCATCAGTCCATCCAGTATCTCGACGAACTCCGCATAGCCGTGCGTGAGTTCGGCCACGCTCCAGTCGCTGCCGTACAGGATGCGGTCGAAACCGAACCGCTCGATGACATGCGCGATATACGGTTCGACATCGTTGCGCGTCCAGCGTGCATGATCGGCCTCGGTGATGACGCCCGAAATCTTGCATACGACGTTCGGCAACGCCGCCATCTCGCTGATCTGGCGTCGCCACGGCTCGACCAGACCATTGCGGACATCGGGCTTGCCGATATGATCGAGCACGAACGTGACTTCCGGACAACGCCTCGCCAGTTCGATCGCATACGTCATCGCCCAATGCTTGACGCACAGGTCGAAGGTAAAACCATACGCGGGCAGCAGTTTCAACGCGCTCACGAACCCATCGGCGACGCAGAACGACGGGTCGCGCTCGGTCTCGATGAGGCGGCGAATGCCGCGCACGCTGCGAAGCGCGGCGAGCTTATCCAGCGTCTCCTCGACCTCGACACCCCGTTCCAGCGGCGCGTGGGCGATGATGCCAGCGAGCCTCGCATCGCCGTCGGCCAACTGCTGGATGAACTGCGCCTCTTCGAGGTACGCGTCGTCGGACACCGCGACCTCGGCGAAAACGAACTTCTCCACGTCGACGTTGCCGCGCGCGGCGTCGAAGTCCGGAATCAGGCAGGTCCGGTTGATGCGCGGCACGGACGACAGCCACGCGTAGCGAAAGCGCTCGATATCGTACAGATGAACGTGCGTATCGACGATCGGGAAATCTGGCATGCGGGGCTCACCTGCGGTACGGGTCGGTCAATCGGGGTCAATCGTGAAGGCGCCGGTCGATCGCGGGCCCCAGCGTGAAGTCGCGGAACACGACCTCGAAGCCGCTGCGCTCCGGCGAGCAACACATCACGCCGACGTCCGCGCGCTCCGTGGGCGGCAGATACGCGAGGCGCACCAGTTGCCACTGATCGTCCGACTCGCGCAGATACTGCACGCGCACCGCTTCGCCGTGCCGCGTCAGACGCAGCCGCAATCCGCCGGAAAGCGCGGGCAGACGCTGCATCGACCAGTCGGAATGATCGTTCGTGACGACGACGGACAGGCACACCGCGCCGTCCGAGAACTCCGTCCCCGCCTTGATCCAGTGCGATTCGCCGACGCGGATCATCAGGCCCGCCTGGTCGTACAGCGTCTCGTAGCGACCGTCGATCGTCACTTCGACCGAAAAATCGCCTTCGACGCCGACGTGGCCGAAATGGCCGCTGTCGCGCCAGAAATCATAGAACGTGCCGCGCCAGAAATCGGTGCGGTCGCCCGTTTTAACCCATAGTCCGTCGCCGCGCATTTCCGATGCGAGCGGTGCGTTGAACCATTCGAGATCCTGCAAAGCCGTCATGTTTCATCTCCCGCAGCGATGCCCGTAGGCGAATAGTTTGAAATGCCGGCGCCGTTCACTTGCGCGCCGCGCAAAACGGATCCGCAACCGTGCCCTTGCGCACGATCACGTTGCCGTAGAAACCGGTCTCCCCGGTCGCGACCACGGCAAACGCGCCGGACGCGCGCCGGTAGAACGCATGCCGTTCGAGCAGCGGCAGCCGCCCGGAGCCCGTGGCGTCCTTCAGTGCGTCGGCAATCACGCGGTGCATCGGCACGCGCTCGTCCGGCTGGCCGATGACTTCCATGCCGAGTACCGGATCGGGCTCCGATTCGTCGATCGGCAGCACCGAAAGCACCGCGCGCAGCGCGTGATCGAGATCGACGCCGTCGAGCCGGATGAGGCGCCGGCCGACCGTCGTCGCGGGAAAGCTGCCGTCGGCGATCACGAGTTCGTCGCCGTGCCCCATCGCGCGAAGCACGGAAAGCAATTCGGGGCTCAACACAGGGTCCAGTCCAATCAGCATCTCGGTTCCTTTCGATAAATGACGCCGGTCACGCGCGAGCCCGGGCGGACATCGGCACCGGCGCGTCTTCCGCCAGATAGCCGGCCTCTTTCAACGCGCTCCACAGTTCGCCCGGAATGGGAAACGCGTACATGTCGAGGTTTTCGGTGATCTCGGCCGGCTCGCGCGCGCCGGTCAGCGTCGACGCCACCACCGGATGCGCGGCGGCGAACTGCATCGCGGCCGCCTTGAGCGGTACGCCATGCGCGGCGCAGATCGCCTCGATCCCGAGCGCGCGCTCGATCAGTTCCGGTGCGGCGTCCGTGTAGTTGAACTTCGCATTCGCGCGCGGGTCCGCGAGTATGCCGCTGTTGTACACGCCCGCCGCGATGATCGAGATATTCCGTTGCTGGCACAACGGAAACAGTTCGCGCAACGCACCCTGTTCGAGAAGCGTGTAGCGACCGGCGAGAAGAAAGCAGTCGAAAACGCCGTTGCGGGCGAATTCGGCGAGCATCTCGCTCTGGTTCATCCCCGCGCCCACCGCCTTGATCGCGCCGCTGCCGCGCAGGCTGTCGAGCGCCTTGTACGCGCCGTCGATCGCTTCGTGGTAGTGATCGTCGGGGTCGTGAATATGCAGGATGTCGATGCGATCGGCGTCCAGACGCCGAAGGCTTTCCTCGAACGAGCGCATCACGCCGTCGTAACTGAAATCGAAAACCGGACGCTCAGGCGGCGTGCCTTTGTAGAAAGCGTCTTCGCCTTGCGGCTCGACAGGCACGCGGAGCAGCCGGCCAACTTTCGTCGCGAGCACGTACTGGTCGCGCGGTTTCGATTTGAGAAACGCACCGAGCCGGCGCTCGGACAGTCCATTGCCGTACTGCGGCGCCGTATCGAAGAAGCGCACGCCGCGCGCCCACGCGGCTTCGAGCGTATCGAGCGCGCTCGCGTCGTCGACCGACGAATAGAGGCCGCCGAGCGGCGCAGTGCCAAGGCCGATTTCGCTGACCTCGCACGTGGTGTTACCCAGAGGCTTACGCTGGTATTGCATTTTCCCTCCCGCAAAACGTCAGTGCCGCGCGCCGCGCGCGGCGTTCAATGGTGGCGCCGCGCCGTTCAGGCTGCGCCCTTGCCCGCGATGCTCCGGCGCATCAGCGACGCACCCGTCGCCGCGAGCAGCATCGTGCCGATCAGCACCACCGTCACCAGCGCGTTGATTTCCGGCGGGAAACCGACGCGCATCATCGCCCACAGCCGCAGCGGCAACGTCGGCTCGTCGCCGACGAGAAAGAACGTCACGAGCGTTTCGTCGAAGCTGATCGTGAACGCGAGCAGCGCGCCGGTCACCATCGCCGAAATGAGCTGCGGCGCGACGACGAGCCGGAAGGTCTGGAAATGGCTCGCGCCGAGATCGGACGACGCCTCGATCTGCGAGTTTTCCAGCGCTTCCAGCCGCACCATGACCATCCGGTAAATGATGCCTACGACGATCACGATGTGTCCGATCGCAACCGTAAACAGGCTGCGGTCCACGCCCAGTTGCCCGAATACCGTCAGCAGCGAAATGCCCGTGATGATCGCCGGCAGCACGAACGGCAGGAAAATGACGAACTCGACGTAGCCGCGCCCACGGCGCTTGTCGAGGCGCATGTAGTACGCGAGCGCCACGGCCAGAATCGTCGCGACGACCACCGATACGACGGCGACTTCCACCGTGTTCGAGAGCGCGGACAGGATCGCGTCGTCGGAAAAGAGGCCCGCGTAGTGCTTGACCGAAAACGTCGACGGGTCGATCAGCGAGCCGCGATGATCGAAAAACGAAAACACCATCACCAGCGCGGCCGGCCCATACAGCATCGCGAACACCATGGCCGCGAAAATCCACAGCACGCCTATCGTTATGCGTTCCCTTGAAATCACGACGACCTCCCCATTTTGCTCAATACGCGCGCCACCAGCAGGATCACGGCGATCGCGAGCAGCAGCATCACCGCCAGCGCAGCGCCGAACGGCCAGTTGAACGCCATGCCGAACTGGCTCCAGATGGCCCGGCCGAACGTGAACCCCTGGCTGCCGCCGACCATTTGCGGCGTCAGGTAGTCGCCGAGCGCGAGCACCATCACGAACAGCGCGCCGACCACCGAACCCGGCAGACTGAGCGGCACCACGACGCGCCAGAACGTCTGGCCCGCGGTCGCGCCCAGATCAGCGGAAGCAGCCAGCAGATTCAGCGGAATCCGCTCGAGAGAAAGAAAGATCGGCAGGATGGCGAACGGCAGATAGATCACGCACATCGAGATCAGCACCGCCGTCTGGTTGAAGACGAACATCTTGCTCGGCTTGTCGAGGATGCCGGCGAAAATCAGCGCGTCGTTAAGCAGCCCGTTGTAGCCGAGGATGTTGCGCATCGCGAACACCTTGACGATATAGTTCATCGCCAGCGGAATGACGCTGAAAAGCAGCAGCAGGTAGCGCAACTGCCCCTGCTGGCGCCAGATCAGATACGCGAGAATGTAGCCGCTGAACAGTCCGAACAGCCCCACGTACGCGGCAAGACGCAGCGTTTCGAAGTACACGCCCCAATAGCTGACGTCCGCGAAAAAACGCGCATAGTTTTCGAGCGTGAAGTGGCGGTTCAGATTGCCGTCGTGGATCGACCAGAAGCTCGACACCAGAAACAGCAGCATCGGGCACAAAATGACGACGGTCGGAATCCCGTACACCAGGCCGGCCACGAACCGCCCGACAAGCGGCTTGCGTTTGCGTTCGACGCTTCCGAGGACAACCGGGCCGGCCGGCCCTCCCATCATCTGCGGACTTGAAGTTTCGGCGCTCATCGATATCAGTGCAGCAAAGTGAGGTTGTCGAGCGAAAACGCCATCTTCACGCGGTCGCCCGCGGTGAAATCGACGCATTCGGTCGTGGGCAGCGAAGCGCGCACTTCGGTGCGCCCGGCTTCGGGCAGCGCGAGGACGATCTGCGACGTCGCGCCGAGAAAATCCACCGACCTGACTTCGGCGGCCACGGAAAACCCGGCATCCGCGCCCGTCTGCGGGCGGACGCGGATGTGCTCGGGACGCACCGCCAGCGTCACGTTGGCGCCCACGCCGAGCGCCGCGCGGTCTTCCATCTCGACGCGGCCGAACGGCGAGCCGATGGCGATGCGCCCATTCGAGCGGCCCTCGACCGTACCGGGCACCAGGTTGTTTTCGCCGAAAAAGCGCGCGACGAACGGGCTGCCCGGACGGTGATAGATTTCCTTCGGGGTGCCAACCTGCTCGACGCGGCCATGGTTCATCACGACGATGCGGTCCGACATCGAAATCGCCTCGTGCTGGTCGTGCGTGATGAAGACGAAGGTCGTCTTGATGCGGCGCTGCAGTTCCTTCAGGAAGTCCTGCATGGACCGGCGAAGCTCGGCATCGAGCGCCGCCAGCGGCTCGTCGAGCAGCACGACCTTCGGCTCGCAGACGATCGCGCGCGCCAGCGCCACGCGTTGCCGCTGGCCGCCGCTCAGTTCGTGCGGATAACGGGCCGCCTTGTCGGCGAGCCCGACGAGCGCCAGCACCTCGCTCACGCGGCGGGCGACCTCGGCCTTGCCGACGCCGCGCACGCGCAGCCCGTAACCGACGTTCTGGCCAACCCGCATGTGCGGGAACAGCGCGTAATCCTGGAACACGGTATTGAACGGGCGCTGAAACGCCGGCAGGCGCGAGACGTCCTTCCCCTGAAAGAATATCTGGCCCGTCGTCGGCGCGGTGAACCCGCCGATCATGCGCAGGATCGTCGTCTTGCCCGATCCCGACGGCCCGAGGACCGTCACGAACTCGCCGTCCTCGAACGTCAGGTCGACCGGTTCGAGCACCTGCACCGCACCGTAACGCTTGCTGACACCGGCCAGCCTCAGACTTGCTTGTGACATCGACTTCTCCCTCTGGCGGTCAACCAACCGGTGTCGCCTTGATCTCATTCCAGAGCGCGATGCGCTTGCCCTGGTCCTCTGGCGCCTGCAGGAACACGAGCTTGTCCGCGTAGGTCAGTCCGATCTTGCGGCTCGCGTCCGCATCGGTGGTATTGCCATAGCCGGTCTTTTCGCTGATGTAGCGGCCGACGCGCTTGTCGAGCATGAAATTGACCCAGGCGTGCGCGAGTGCCGGGTCGCGCGCGCCGGCGCTCACGGCCCAGCAGTCGATCCAGCCGATCGCGCCTTCCTTCGGAATCGTCAACGCGGCATCGATGCCGCGCTTGCGCAGCATCTGCACCTGCGGTTCGCCCATCGACATCATCGCGTCCACGCCGCCTTGGGCCATGATCGAGACGCCGTCGTCGAAGCCCGAGTAGTACGTCAGCATGTACTTCTTCTGTTCGAGCAGCTTCGCCTTCACCGCAGCGAACTCGGACACGTTCATGTTGAACGGGTCCTTGATATGCAGCAGCAGCGCGGTCGTAACGATGAGATTGGTCGCGTCGTCCATCGCGATCACGCGCCCTGCGTATTTGCTGTCCCACAGCACGGACCAGCTTGCCGGCGCCGACGGGAACGTCTTGCGGTCGTAGATCAGCGGAATCGAGCCCCACGCGAACGGCGCGGCGTAGACCTGCCCGCCGAAGACGATGGACTTGACGTCCGTGAAGACCGGGCTGAGATTCGCGCGGTTGGGCAGCAGCGAAAGATTCAGCGGCTTGAGCACCTGCTGCTGGACGAGCCGTTTGTACGACGAAGTTTCGACCGCGATCACGTCGTAGTCTGCTCCCTTCGTCGCGAGCATCTTCGCGAAAATCTCGTCCACGCTCGCGATGTAGGTCACCTTGACGGCCACATTGTTGGCCTTCTGGAATTCGTCCACCCAGGGTTTGTCGGCGTAGCCCTCCCAGGTCATGACACGCAGTTCGCGCGTGGCGGCCCGCACCGGCAGGCTCTCCATCATCAGCCCGGTGGCGGCGGATACGGCCAGCGTGCCGCCCGCTGATAGAAATTGACGTCTGTCCATCTCATTCCTCTGATCACATGTGTCTGGTGCAGTTGACTCCAGCGAGTCCGGGCACCTGCGGGGACCGCGCCCGCCCCTCGCTTTTCCGCCGCCGGCAGCTTCCGTCGCTGGAGGTCGTGGGATCGAGTCTACGGTATACGAAAATGATGTAAATTAGGTATTTATACCTACCTGCCTGTTGCTTGTCTGCGGCGACCGCTTCGGGCGATCAGAAATGCTGAACCAGCGCGACGCGGTAGACCATCTGGTTGCCGGTCGACGACGGTCCGGCCGCGCCGATGAGGTATGCGTCGTCAAAACCGGTCCCGGTATGGGCGTTGGTGTGCTGCCATGCCCCCTGCACATAGATGGCGGTGCGCTTGCTGAGGCTGTAGTTCAGCATCAGCGAAACCTGATGCCAGTTCGGACTATCGTCGTCGGCCGTCGACGCGAGTTTTCCATGCGTGAACGTGTACGCGCCGATGACCGAGAAATCCGGTGTGAAGAAGTACTGACCATTGAGTTCGATATTATCGAACTGCCACTTCGACCAGTTCTGCTGGCCGACGTCCGGGGCGAATTCGTTGCCGGTCGGATTGTCGACGTTCACGTGCGAGTAAGCCACCGCGACGCTGGATCCGCCGGAGAACGTCCACCTGACGCCCGCGTCGAGGTTCTGCTGACGCGCCGCGAGAAAGACGGAATCGGAACCGACGGCGCCGTCCGGCGTGCTGCCGCCCCCGTTGAGCCGCATGTAGGCCAGCGCGGCCGACAACGGGCCATTCGAATAGGCGCCCGCGACGCTGTACGCGCGATTGCCCGCGAAGCTCGATGAATTGCTGAATCCGTAGGTCGCTTCGGCCCGGAATCCGCCCCAGGTCGGCGTGCTGTATTTCACCGAATTGTTGATGCGGAAATCGTAATCGGCGTTGTCGTTGTCGAACGGATGAGCGGCGAAATCGCCGATCGTCGTGCCGGCCGCTGTGAACGGACTCCAGAAGTCGATCGTCGCATCGTACTGACGGCCCAACGTGAATCGCCCTGCCCGCGCGGAATCGATCCCCACGAACGCCTGTCGCCCCCAAAGCCGGCCGCCTTCGTTGAGTGCGCCGTTGGTGATGTTCACGCCGTTTTCGAGCGTAAAGACCGCACCGAGACCCCCGCCCAGATCCTCGCGTCCGGTCAGGCCGAAACTGGTTTCCGCCGTATCTCCGCTGACCATCGCGAACGCGTGATGGCCGCCCGCATTGTTCGTGAAGTTCACCCCTGCATCGAGCTGGCCGTAGAGCGTCACCGAGCTCTGCGCATGGCTTTGCGCCGCATAGCTGGCCGCAGACAGGAATACCGCCGAAGCAATCATCGTTTTCACGCTTCCTCCAGGATGTACCGTAGTTTTTTAATAGGGATAACGAAACAGTCAGGCGGCACGAGTCCCGCGAACATCGCGTTGTCGACGACCGGTGCCAGAGAGTTCGCCGCCTTCGCTCGCCATCCGCAAATCGATCACCGAAGCGTCGGGCGACCGCGCGCGTCACTTTTCGCGCCCCGGCCTCAGGGATTGAACCGGAGTCTACGGTATACAGAAATAACGGATATTAGGTGTTTACACCTAATTCATCATGCAGGATCGGCCTCGTCGGCACGGCGGAATGTCGGTCTGTGCGTAGCAGATCAGTTGATTCGACACGGAGCATTCATGCTGGCTCGCGCTGATGGCGAACGCGACGGACGCCGCTGCAAAAGGCGGCGTCCACTCGCGAAACGGGCAACAGGAGCAGTGCATTCATTCGGGCAGAACGTGGCTGCCCCGATGAAAATGCACGTCGGCGGCCGCGCACCGCCGGAAAGCGAACCCCGCTGCGCGGCGCACTCGCTGGATCTACACGCGTAGTCGCACGGACCGTCTGCGACGGTAAGCGCTGCGCACCGTTTTCTTATGCGTTGTCGGAGCGAACTTCGGTGTCGGTGAGGCCCAGTTCGACTTTCTGGTATTCCGCGGTGCTGACCGAGCCGTCGCCGCTGGCATCCATCAGATGCATCAGCGCCTGGGAAGTCGCGCTGTCCGGCGCGGACTGAATGTTGCCAAGCGCCGTATAGAGTTCCGAATCCGAAATGAAACCATTCGCGCTGGTGTCGATATCGGTAAACAGCGCGGCGGCCGAAGACTCGCTGCCGCCAAGATGTTCGACCTCGTTTTCGAACGCCGACTGCGATATCACGCCGACATGCTGTTGCGTGGCTTCGTCGAACGGACGGTTGATGTACTGGAACGCTCGCGCGGCAACCGATTTCACCAGCGATAGCGGGTCGCTCGTCGACGATCGGCTGTTGCTGTCGTCCGGCGAAGACAGGACGCTGACCGCGACGCTCAGACCGACCGCATTCGCACCCGCCAGCATGGTGGCGTCCTCGCTCAGCGTGACGATGGACGACGCGTCGACAGGATTGCCCGTATTCGCTTGCGCGCCGATGGCGGACGTCTGTGAGGAGGGCGCCGCCGGTGTCTCCGCTGCGGCCGGGACCGGTGGCTGGCCCGTAGCGGCCTGCCCATGAAGCGTGTTGTGACTCAACGATGAAATGACCATGTTCGCTCCGAATGAATGGCGAATTCGTTCGCCGTAACGTGCGTCTACGTTTTGTGAAACCGCAGGCAATGACGTTTACGGCCGGTCGCTGAAACAACTTTAACGCGCGTGATGCCGAGCGTCGGCGCGCACGAGTCCGGAAGGAAATTACAGAACGCTTCCGGCTTCGCGACCGTGCGTCTTGCGCCGATCGCACAGAGATTCCGCCGGAAGATTTTCTGCGCGCGTCGCCCTCCCATTCACCTGTAACCAATGCATGAGTTGCGTCGATCTACTTTTCAGTGACCGCGACGAACGACGTATTCCGCCACGCCGCGCCTCTCCTCCACTGCAAAAGGACCGAATCATGCCACTCCGTC
>Ga0164242_10000704_pt1 | contig 40291 bp, 30 predicted proteins | sample OricomgcompostMG_FD_108783 | JGI IMG/M metagenome (GOLD analysis project Ga0164242, IMG submission 108783) | Miracle-Growth compost microbial communities from Emeryville, California, USA - Original compost - Miracle growth compost (MG) ... | reverse complement strand
TTAATAGCCTTCAGGTTAATGCGGTCAATTGTCGATTTTCAAACCATCGTCCTGGTATCATTATCGTTAGTAATGGGCATATCATTGGTAGCCAGTTACCTGGATCTGTCTATCCCGCTGGCTGTGGTATCGGCAGGCCTAATGGCCGGTAACAAGTCCATCAACCTGGAAGATCACGACCATTCGCAGCAGGCGCTGGAAAAATTCTGGCAATTGGTTGATGAATTAATGAATACTATCCTGTTTGTAATGATTGGCCTGCAGGTGGTTAATTTCCCTTTTCTGAATAATTATTATGTAACAGGCAGCCTGGCTATAATACTGATATTGGCAGCCCGCTGGATAAGTATCATGTTGCCCCTTATCTTTTTGCGGCATAATTTAAAGGTTAGCTATAGTAGTGTAAATATTTTAACCTGGGCTGGCCTGCGCGGTGGTATATCTATTGCGCTTGCCCTATCATTACCACATACCAGGTACCGCGAATTAATACTGGCTGGAAGCTATTTTATTGTTATATTTTCCATTATAATACAAGGCCTTACGCTAAATCGGGTTATTAATTCGGCATATAAAATGAGTGATAAATAATTTGTTGTTTATACCGGTTAAATGATATTCCAGCCGGCTCATTATAAGCCGGTACTTGTAATTATTGTAACAAATATATTATTTATTACACCAATAAGGGATACACAATAAGTAAGATTTTGCAGGATTATATATATTTGACGCTTCGCAACGTAAAGGTTAAAAAAATGTTCGTTTGTAACAAGTTATTTACAAAAATAATCTTATCTTGAATCCTAATAGGAAGCCGCTTCGTATTTATCGCAATTACGTGCGGATACACCCACCTAATAATTTGAACAATGAGATACCTAATTTACATTAGCACGGCAGACAGGCTATTGACTGATCCTGAACTTTTGGAGATCATTAATGTAAGTCGGAATAACAACGGAAAGAAAGATATTACCGGCATATTACTATATAGTGAAGGAATGTTTATCCAATTTTTAGAAGGCCCCGCTTATGAGCTTAATGAGGTTTATAATGCTATTGTGAATGATACAAGGCATAAAAACATTATTAAGTTGGTTGAAGAGGATATAATCTATCGTAGCTTTCCGAACCGGGCGATGGATTTTCGCTCAATTAACACTCATGAACTGGAAACACTGGCCAGCTATTTTGACCCCAATAAAAAGGTATTTGAAAACGATGACCAGTATCCGGGCCTTGCCATTCTGAAAACATTTGCAGAAAGCGCTTAGGTAATTCTTTTTTTATATTTAACCATTCATTTAAGCTATTCAAGCTTACGGCATAACATTTAATAATACCTTAACAGGTTATTTGTATTTTAGAGCGGGGAAATCCTGATATGAAAAGTATCCTTACCGCCTTGTTATGTATTTTTACCTTAGCTGTATCGGCACAGCCCAATACTATTCAGCAAATTGTAAAGGGAAGAAACAACAGTAAGCATCAACAACAAAAACCATACGTTATCCTGATATCGGCCGATGGTTTCAGGTATGATTATGCCCGTAAATATCAAGCTAAACATTTATTGGCGCTAAGCAGCGCGGGTGTAAGCGCTGCTTCAATGCAGCCGTCGTTTCCATCTATAACTTTTCCAAATCATTATACATTGGTAACCGGTTTGTATCCTGCGCATCATGGTTTGGTAAGTAATAAGTTTTACGCGCCGCAATTACATCGTAACTATAATTACAAAAGCGCGACGGTTATCGAAGGGCTGTGGTATGGCGGTACGCCTTTATGGGTACTGGCCGAGCAGCAGCAAATGCTAAGCGCCAGCTTTTATTGGGTAGGTTCCGAAGCCCCTGTTAAAGGTGTTTTGCCTACTTATTACTATCATTATAATGAACAGATTAATATTCATGATCGTATTGAAGCGGTAAAGGCCTGGTTGCAATTACCTGCTGCAAAACGCCCGCACCTGATTACCATATATTTCCCCGAAGTTGACCACGCCGGTCATAAATACGGGCCCGAGTCAAAAGAAACAGCCAGGCAGGTTCATTTTATTGATTCGGCGGTAAATGAGTTGGTAAAAGCGGTTAATCAAACCAAATTAAAGGTAAACTACATTTTCGTTTCCGATCATGGGATGATTACCGTGTCCAATAAAAATGCCCTGCAATTGCCTTCCGTAATTGATACCAATAAATTTGTGGTAAGCGGCGACGCGGCATTGGTGGAACTATATGCAAAGAAGGCCGATGCCCGTACTATTAATAATACCTACAACGCTTTGTTAAGCAAGGCTAAACGCAAAGGATATAATGTGTATTTGAAAAGCAATATGCCGGCATATTTGCATTACGGAGAAAAAGATGACTGGCATCACCACATCGGCGATATTTTGCTGGTCCCTCGTTTTCCATACACATTTCAATTAGGCAAGGGAAAAGTTAATCCGGGTTTCCACGGATATGATCCACGCGCGGTTAAAGCTATGGGCGCCACTTTTTATGCCTGGGGACCGGCGTTTAAAAAGCATTTAAAAATACCATCCTTTGAAAATGTGAATGTTTATCCTGTAATTACCCGCATACTGGGCCTTCGTTATACCGACCGGATAGACGGCACAATGAAGGTGGCGGATGAGGTGTTGATGAGTAAATGAGTGGGTGAAAGGGGTTTAATGAGAAGTATTCATTTTGAGGATAGCTTACATTCATTCACAACTTACCCATTCAAAATTCACTCATTGCGATGTGTCCAACTTCCATATAACGTTTAAAGTTTCCGATGTCATTTTCCACCATTTTCCGGAACAAGGGGTTGAGCAGATAAGCTAAGCCCGCGCCAAATCCACCGGCAGGCGGGAGGTAGGCAATGGCTACGTGGATCATGGTTTCACCATCGGGGGTATCTATAAAGCGTATTTTACCTTCATTACGGATCATGGACCCGGGTAATGATTGCCAGGTTATCATTTTTCCGGGCTCGTCGCCCATTATTTCGGCGTCCCAGGCTATATCGGCAATATCGGTTGGCACCTTAAGCGTCCACCTGGACAGGTTATTATCAATTACCTCCACACTTTTTAAATGCGACATAAAAAGGGGTAAATTCTCCAGCTTCCGCCAAAAATCATATACTTCCATACGAGGCCGGTTAACGGTTATCGAGGTGCGGATAGCTTCGATAACATCACCTGTGCCGGTTTTGCCAGCCATGCTATACAGATCGCAATGCCCGGTTAGCCCCCTGTTAAGCAGGTAACCACCCGCGCCGATTTTTAAAATACTGCCAAACGGACTGGAAAATAAATGTTTTATGCCCGAAAATCCGATTTTAACGCCGGCGATAACGGATATATAACGTTCGGGCCATGTCAGGTTAATAACGGCCTCATCCGTGGCGGGTTGCGTTTCAATACACAGAATTGATGCTTCCATAGTTAAAATACAACCATTCACCGGCTTAAAGGTTTTTATCAAAAACTGCTTAAACGGATATGTTGTTATTATCAAATCTTATCCTACTTTTGTAGTGCTTATGGTTCCTGCTGTTCTGCAGCAGGATTAAAAGGGAATCCGGTTAAAATCCGGAGCTGACCCGCAGCTGTAAACTCCAATAACTAATGTCCATCCAAGTCACTGACCGTTAATGCGGCCGGGAAGACCGGGCAAAGGGGAGTGAGCCAGAAGACCTGCCCAGGCAAATATATATTCACAGCTTTCGGGGATTGAAGCTTGGATGTGGATGCTTTCCTTTCTATTGGGTGTGTTTTCACTTCAATTTTTCCCTGTTTGCTGCGAGTTTTTGACTTGCAACATGAAACAGACATCCCCCCATTTTTTTAAAAGCCTGCGGCCTTTGCCCGGATGTTTAGCCGTATTTTTGTTTTTTGTTGTTACGGCAAACGCATTTGCACAAAATGATACTACCGCGAAGCTGCATGAAGTAAAAATATCCTCTTCATTAGTACCTCAGCTACAATCAGTTGCGCCAGCTCAATCTATTTCGGCAAGCGAGTTTAGCCGGTACAATGCCGTCAACGTTGCCGATGCTATACAGCACTTTGCCGGCGTTATAATTAAAGATTATGGCGGTATTGGCGGATTAAAAACTATATCAGTCAGGGGATTGGGCGCTAATCATACCGCCATTTTATACGATGGTATGCAAATTAATGATGCTGAGAATGGCCAGGTTGATTTAAGCAAACTCAACTTAAACGGCATACAATCCATCACCTTATATAACGGCCAACCATCCAACATACTTCAAACCGCCAGAGCGTTCGCTTCGGCAAGTGTGCTGGATATACATACGGTGGAACCACAGCTCGACGCTGCCAGACCGTATCAGATTACGGCCGGAATTAAAACCGGGAGTTTCGGACTGATCAATCCTTATTTGCAATGGCAGCAGCGTTTGGCCGAAAATTGGTCGTTAGTTATCAACTCCTATACCGAGAATGCCAATGGCCGTTACAAATATCTGATTAGTGACGGCGCCAATACTTCAACCCAAACACGGGCAGGGTCGGATATAGCCGCGCAGCAGGTTGACGCTTCCCTGTATTGGAGGGGTACCGATAGCAGTAAATTTAACTTACATGCTAATTATTATAACTCGGACCGCGGCTTGCCAGGCCCGGTGATACTTTACGTACCGCCGGCATCAGGACAGCATTTGTGGAACCAGGACCTGTTTATACAAGCCGGATACGAACATCGATGGAAGTCGGGTTTTAATTTGCTGTTGAACAGTAAGTTCTCTCATAATTACCTGCATTATTTCGATCCGGAATTTGAAAGCGCTTCAGGCGTTTTAGATCAGCATTATACCCAGCGCGAGTTTTACCAGTCGGCAGCTTTATCGTATACAGTATTACCGAACTGGGATTTTTCTTACGCGACTGATCTGGCAATAAATAATATGGATGCCGATGTGGCCAATTTCCGCTACCCAAACAGGGTAACGTTATTAAATGTATTAGCCACCAGCCTGGTATTAGGCAATATCACTTTACAGGCCAGCTTACTGGATACCCATATTTCCGAAACCATCAGTACAGGCAGCACTATACCCAACAGGAATATTTATTCGCCAACCATTATGGCTGCCCTAAAGCCTTTGAATGATAAAAATTTCCAGGTAAGGGCGTTTTATAAATCCATATTCAGGTACCCTACGTTCGAAGACCTGTACTATGGTTTTGTACCTAATACTAAGCTAAAGCCCGAGTTTACCCGCCAGTATGACCTTGGTTTAACCTACCGCAAAAACCTAAATAGTTTATTAGAGTACTTCGCCTTTACCGCCGATGCATACTATAATAAAGTGACTGATAAAATTGTATTTATTCCCAGCCTGTATAACGGCTCAACGCAAAATTTTGGCGATGTTGATATCAAGGGGCTGGATTTAGGCCTGAAAACACAAGTCAGGCTTGGCGTAAGCTATAAAGCATCATTATCGGCAACGTATTCATATCAGCAGGCACTTAATGTTACCGGGCCGGTAACCGCGTCCACCTATTTAAATCAATTACCTTATATCCCGGAAAACACCGGATCGTTAAACGCGGGCATTAACAAAGGAGCAATAGGCATGTACTATAACCAGTTATTTTCATCGTCCAGGTATTATAACAACAACAACAATTCCGACGATTACCTGCCGCCTTATTCAATAAGCAGCGCGTCGGTAGTTTATACCGGCAGCATAAGCAGGTCAAAAGTTGTTATATCCGCACAAGCAAATAACCTGTTTAATAAAAGCTATGTAGTGGTGCAAAGTTACCCCATGCCTGGCCGTTCATTCCAATTTTCATTCCAGATAACTATATAAAACAACAATTAAATCCATGAAACAAATTAAACTCAATTACCTGTTTATCGCGCTTGCATTTACAGCAGTACTGGCGTCGTGCCATAAGGATAAACAAACGGAACCGGTAGATAACCCCACAGCCGAAAGAGCCGGTATATATATATTAAACCAGGGCGGTATAGGTCATAATAACAGTACGCTTACTTATTATGATTATACTACCAAACAATTAGTACCCGATCAGTTTACCGTTGCCAATACCGAAAAACTGGGCGATACAGGAAACGACTTAGGCATATATGGTTCAAAAATGTTCATCGTTGTTAATGAATCGGGGCGGATAGATGTGGTAGATCCTAAAAGCGCTAAGATCATGAAGCAAATTACGCTGGACCAGCCACGCAGCGTGGTGTTTTATAAAAGCAATGCCCTGGTAACTTCTTACGATGGAACAGTATCGGTTATTGATACGGCTTTGTTAACTATTACAAAAACCATTACAGTAGGACGCAACCCGGAGCAGATGGCTATATCAAATGGTAAATTGTATGTAGCCAACTCTGGCGGTTTAACATTTGGTAACCCCGATAAGACGGTATCTGTAGTAGATTTGAATACGCTGACCGAAATTAAGAAAATAGATGTTATTGCCGATCCTGTTTCGATCATTGCCGATGCCTATAATAATATATATGTATTATCGTACGGTAACTACGATGATATCGCGCCAGGCATGACCATTATTGATGCTAAAACTGATATTGTAAAATCGGGTCCTTCGGTTAGCTTGGGCTATAGCATCCCAATTTATACACAAGGCGACTTTGTTTATTATGCTACCGCAGATAATAAAATAGCGGTATATAATGCCAAAACGCAAACCAGCGAACGGGCTGACTTTATTACGGATAATACAAGCCTTCAAATACCTTTCGCTATATCCGGTGATCCGCAAACAGGTGAAATTTTTATAACGGATGCTGTAGATTATTCATCGGACGGGACGCTGTATGCCTTTGATAAAAATGGTAAAAAGGAATATACGATACGGGTAGGTATAAGTCCGGGTAAAATAACATTGTTAAACAAATAATTGCCTTTTACTAATTTGTATCCTAATTTTAAGATAAATAAGTAATTTTACCGTTATGACAGCACAAAAAATAAACACCCGCAACATCATACTCATCCTGATGATTTTGTTTGCCATGGCTATGCGCCTGGTAAGCTATAAATTCCAGTTCCTGAGTAATTTTACACCCGTGGGCGTTATCGCATTATTTGGGGGCGCCTATTTTAATGATAAATGGAAGGCATACCTGGTGCCGCTTATCGCTCTTTTTGTAAGCGATGTAGCCATTAACTCCCTCTACGCGTCTAAACTGGTTATATGGTATAGTGGGTCGGCTTACGTTTATGTGTGCTTCGCTATAATTGTATTTATTGGTACAATGATTAAAAAAGTAAACATAGCCAACGTATTTCTGGCCTCGCTCGCGGCAGTTGTAATACACTGGTTAATTATGGATATGCCGTGGTTATACGGCACGCTGTATCCGCATACGCTGGCCGGTTATGGCCAATCGTTAGCAGCCGCTATTCCTTTTGAAAGAAATATGGTTTTAGGCGATCTGGTTTACGGCGCGTTGTTGTTCGGCGGTTTTGAACTGGCCAAAAACAAATATGCCATTCTGCGCAGCAAAACGGAACTGGCATTATAACAGGTTCAACAAATAGTATCAACGCGGAAACAAGTAACCGCCATACTGTACAATATACCTGATGCACAAATAATTGCATTTGCGCAGATGGATTAAATAATAAAAAGGGCTTGCCACTATTTTGGCAGGCCCTTTTTTATTAAAATATATTTTAAATAAGTAATAATAAACCAGGTTAAAAATGAGTTCTGTACTGGTTATACCACCAAGTATAACCCCTGATTATTTTTTTCTTTTTTGATTAATTAAACGTTATCGTTTAATTTTCAAATTGTTAAGTGAGTTTAATTGTATCTGTAAAGTTACAATCAGGACACTACATGACAATGTTGTTAAAATTAAGCTATACGTTCGTGGTATTATTATAAGGAAAACTCTACCGAGTATTTAGCCCCTAAAATTAACTTTTATGAAAAAACAATTTATTCATTTAATGAAGATGCTATTGCTATTGCTTTTTTTTAATGCAATATGTGCACATAGCGTATTTGCTCAACAGTTAACCATAACAGGTACTGTTACCGACAGCAAAAGTCAAACAATTCCCGGAGCCACCGTGCAGGTGAAAGACACGCAAACGGGTGTCGCGGCCGATATGGACGGTAAGTACAGCATTAAAGCTACCGCCGGCCAGGTATTGGTATTCAATTCTGTAGGTTATACGCCTAAAGAAGTAGCCGTAGGCACAAGTACAGTAATTAATGTAAGCCTTGAGGGAATAAACGCCCAGTTAAATGAGGTGGTTGTTATTGGTTATGGTACGCAAAAACGCGCCAATGTTACCGGCGCTGTAGCTGGGTTGAAAAATGAAAATTTGAACGAGCGCGCCATTACCCGTGTCGACCAGGCTTTGGTTGGTCAGTTAGCCGGTGTTGATGTGCGGCAAACCACCGGTATGCCGGGCAAGCCATTCAGCATCCAGATACGCGGTTCGGGTTCCATAAATGGTGGTAACGAACCTTTATATGTTGTTGATGGTTTTCCATTAGCAGTTTCTCCGCAAAGCAGCTCAGGTGGATTTTCCAGTAACCCGCTGGACAACATTAACCCCAACGACATTGAATCGGTACAAGTATTGAAGGATGCCGCCGCCGCGGCCATTTATGGTTCCAGGGCTTCAAATGGCGTAGTGCTTATTACCACTAAACAAGGCAAGGCAGGAAAACCACAGATTAATTATAACGCTTACCTTGGTTATAACGCTGCCGATAAATATCTGCAAATGCTTACCGGACCGCAGTGGATTGACCGGGCCACAGAAATGATCAATTCGGCTTATGTGTTGAAATACGGCTCAAAAGGCGCAACCGCTACTGATGATGCCGCCACACGCATGGGCATTGTAGGTAGCTTTAACGCTTCTTATTTTTTGGATCCTCGTTGGTCGCAGCCAGGATATCCCGGGTTGGAGTTTGTTGATTGGGAACATGCTATTGAACGAAATGGTTTAATGCAAAACCAGGAGCTTTCTGCAAGCGGTGGAACAGATAATGTAAAATATTTTGTTTCAGGTAACTACGCCAACCAGGATGGTTTTATAAAAGGTGTGGGGTACAAAAACTACTCGGCAAGGGCCAATGTGGAAATTAACGCCAGTAAAAACTTAAAGCTGGGTGTTAATATCGCGCCAAGCTATTCTATATCCGAAGATCCGGGTGTGGAAGGTAAAGATGCTATTTTTCATCAGGCCATAAGCTATACGCCGGTACAGCCCGATAGCGTAGGCTTATATTCAAATGCTTTTAACAACACGGCTTACCAGTGGAGCAACTCGGCTAACAGCCCGGTAGCCAAACTGGAAAATAAGATAGGCGAAACTAAAAAATACCGGACATTGGCCACCATTTATGGCGAGTACCAGCTAATGAAAGGCCTAAAGTTCAGAAGTTCAATCAACTTTGATAATACCGATAATACCTCGGCAGGTTACACGCCTTATACGGTATCGGGTACCATCATCAACAGAACTTTTAATGCTGCAACCAACCCAAATCTGGCTGCAAATACGTCAGGTTCCTACAATACTTTTAAGCGGCAAACTTTCGTAAACGAGAATACGCTTACTTATAACACTACTTTTAACAAGGTACACAGCCTTACAGTGTTGTTGGGTCAATCCTATAATGTCGATCGTACGGATAACTCCAGCTTATCGTCATCGGGGGGATATACCAGCAGTGTGATACGCACCCTTAGCGCCGCGGCAGCTACCACCGGTAGCTCAAGCGCGACTAAAGACGTGTTGCTGTCGTACTTCAGTCGTGTGGAGTATGCTTATAAAGATAAATACCTGCTGACAGCCAGTTTGCGCGAGGACGGCTCATCCAGATTTGGATTAAATACTCAATATGGCGTATTTCCATCCGCTTCAATAGGCTGGCGTGTTATCGAGGAGCCTTTCATGAAAAAGCTACCGGTTATAAGCGATTTAAAGCTGCGGGCCAGCTATGGTGTTAACGGTAATAATAACGTGGGCGATTATGGAAGTATATCAACATTAGGTAGCTATGGCTATGTTTTAGGTTACCCGGGGCAGGTCGCAGCAATTGGGCAGGCGCCAAACGTATTAGCCGACCCTGATTTGAAATGGGAAAGATCGCAAACCTATGACCTTGGTTTTGATTTTGGTATTTTGGCCAACCGTATCACCGGTTCATTCGACTATTATAATAAGCTGAACAGCGATTTGTTATTTAGTGTGCCAATTCCTGAAACAGCTGGATTTACAAGCTATCTGACCAATGCCGCTTCGGTAAGAAATACCGGTGAGGAACTGGAGCTGACATCACGTAACCTAATTGGTAAGTTCCAATGGTCTACCACGGTTAATGTGAGCCATAACGCTAATAAAGTAGTTTCACTTTATCGTAACCAGGATGAAATTATTATTCCAAACGGTTTTGATGTTTCTGATGCTATTTTAAAAGTAGGCTATCCTATAAATAGTATTCGGGTAGTAAAGCAAAACGGTTTTCTTACCCAGGCGGATATTGACAATCATTATCCGGTATATGGAACCGGTGAAACTGTTGGCGATCCCAAATATGTTGATTACGACGGCAATGGCGTAATTACCGAGGATGACAAGCAAATTGTAGGCCATCCTAATCCAAATTATACCTGGGGAGTTACCAATACCTTCCGTTATATGGGGTTTGATCTGAGTGTTTTAATTCAGGGCCAGGACGGCGGAAATATTTATTCATTATTAGGCAGGGCTATTACCCGTACCGGGCAAGGTTATACGGATAACGCCCCTTATTTTTATACCAACCGCTGGCGCTCGCCTGATAATCAGGGCGCGGGCCGTGTAAGTAAAGCTTACTCCACATTTGGTTTTGTAGCTAATACAGATTGGTTGTACTCATCAGATTATTACCGGATCCGGGATATTACGCTGGGCTATAATTTAAAAAATCTGATTAAATCAAATAAGGTTTTCCAGGCTATAAGGATTTATGCCACAGCCGAGAACTTTTTCGGGCACGATAAATATTATGGTGGTTTAAATCCCGAAGCTCAGAACACCAGCATCTCCAGTAATGGTTCATTACCTGAAGCGGGCGATTATGGTGGCCTTCCGCTGGCCAAGTCCCTTATTTTCGGTTTAAATGTTACTTTCTAAAATTTAAAACTATCAAATAATGAAAAAGATATTTTTTCTATCCATCATAACCACATCGGTCTTTATCACTTCCTGTAAAAAGGAACTGGATCAAAAGCCTTTGTCATCAGCTACTACGGAAACTTATTACCATTCGCCAAGCGATTTTTTACAGGCTACCAATGCGGTTTACCAGGCTTTACATAATTATCCTATACGGCTGGCCAATTTGTCGGAAATCCGTTCGGATAATATTTATGGCGTTTCGGTTACCGTGCGCGATTGGGACCCCATTAATGATTTTTCGTCGGGTATCGCGGCAAACTCCTATGTTGAAGAAGCGTGGAGCGCCGACTTTAACGGCATATTCAAAGCCAATACTTTACTTGACCAGTTAAATAAAAACGGCAACTTCGTGGGCTCAGACGCGCTGGCTACAAGGTTTCAGGCCGAAGGCAGATTTCTGCGTGCGTTCTATTATTTTGATCTGGTAAGATATTTTGGCAAAGTGCCGTTAGTAGATCATCCGCTAACCCCAACCGAGGCTAATACAATTGGCCGCAGTTCGGTGGATGATGTTTATAAACTAATCATCTCCGATCTGCAATATGCTATAGCCAATTTGCCCACCAATTATATCAATTCGGCAAGTCCCTCCAAAAGCGTAGATGTAGGCCGTGCCACAAAATATGCAGCCGAAGCAGAATTAGCCTTGGTTTACATGACCCGCTCTGCCCCGACTTATGGCATTGACGGCCCCGGTTTAGGGTTGAACGAATGGGCATTGGCTGTGCCTTTGCTGGATGATATTATTAATAGCGGCGCTTTTGTTTTTAATCCTAACTATGCTAATATCTTCTCGTATGCTAATCAAAGCCCTGTTTCCGATCCTGCACCAACCACAGGCGTTAACCGCGAAGCCATATTTGATGTGATGTACGTAAGCGGCATAAGCGGTACGTCCGATAAATATGGCGCGCAATATCCATGGACGCTTACCCCTAATGGTTATTTCTTATCCTTGGGGGATAATAAATCGAACGGTAGTCTGGAGATCATCCCGGTATCAAACGACCTGCTGAATGATTATGATCCGGCCGATGTACGTAAGGCTGCTACTATATATACTGCCGGGTATACCAACGCGGGCAGTACGGAACTGCGCCCGTTCTTTAAAAAATGGCTGGATGTATCTAAAATACCCACCACAAGCCGTTTTGATTGGGGGATCAACTTTATAGCCATCAGGTACACCGATGTTTTAATGGAAAAAGCCGAATGTATTTTACATGGTGCCGGCGGCGCGCAGGGCGACGCGGACGCTATTGTAAACAAGGTACGGGCCAGGGCTGGTTTAACAACGCCATTAAGCGGTGTAACGCTTGCACAATTATTTGATGAGCGCCGCAGGGAATTTGCCGACGAAGGTTCGCGCTGGTTCGATTTACAACGCAGCGGCGATTTATTAACTGTAATGAACAATTGGTTAACTGCTGAGGATCCACAGCACAGGATAAACCCTATAGTGGCCAATTATATAATATATCCGGTTCCGCAATCGCAATTGAACGCGGCGCCTGGCTTGTATTCAAAAAACCCAGGATACTAATATTAGGTAAATCCTGATTTATCAATCTTTCCAATAGCGGCCCCTGGGCCGCTATTGGTGTTTTATCAGGACGCTTGCAGGATGGCTTTTGCGGAGTTTATTAATAAGTTCGTGCTACCAATTACAACGCAAGTAATATAAAAAAGGGTGTTTCTGCCTGAAAATTGTAACGTTTATGATAGGTGGTTTGAAGGATGTGTAGTTTTAAACATCTTTATCAGCCGATATTAATATGCATAGATTAAAGCTTTCCAAAAAAGTGATGGGTATCGTTTGGGTAAAAAAAGTGCAAGCTGTAAGCCTGTTGTTTTTTGTTAGCGCCTGCGCTTTTGCCAATGTGAGCCTGCCTGCCCTGATAGCGGATAACATGATGCTGCAGCAAAAAACCAGGGTTACACTTTGGGGCTGGGCCTCGCCTGGCGAAAAGGTGGAGATAACCGCTGGCTGGCTAAAAGCGCCGGTTTCAACCGTAACGGATAAAAAAGGGGATTGGACAGTTAATATACCTACCATTGCCGCCGGCGGCCCTTATATCTTAACGTTTAAAGCATCAAATACCATAACAATAAGGAACGTGCTGCTGGGCGAGGTTTGGATCTGTTCCGGGCAATCAAATATGGAATTTACCATAGCTAAAGGTCCGCGCAGTTGGGAAGCCGGTGTAAACAATTATGAGCAGGAAGTAGCCAAAATTAATAATCCTAAAATAAGGATGTTTACGGTAGAAGAAGTAGCAACCGATACCCCCAAAAAAGATACAAAAGGCGAATGGCAGGAAGCCAACCCGCAAAATGCCCGTTTATTTTCGGCTATAGCCTATTACTATGGGCGCGAAATATTTGAGAAAACCGGTTTCCCCGTTGGCTTCATCAACTCAACCTGGGGGGGCACTCCGGCCGAATCATGGACCCGGAAAGAGGCGATGGAAACCGACCCGGATTTAAAGGTAATAGTTGACCGGTTTGAAAAGCAAAAGGCACATTATCCGCAGGCCATAAAGGATTACGACGTGGCACTGGCCAAATGGAAAGCCGATACGGCCGCTGCAAAAAAGCAACATATAAAACTGCCTAAAGCGCCCTCCAAACCTAAAGGCGGAAGCGTTAATAATACAACCCCCGGGGCGCTGTATAATGGCATGATAGCGCCGCTTATACCTTATACCATAAAAGGTTTTATATGGTACCAGGGCGAAAGTAATGCCGATCGCGCTTATCAATACCGTAAATTATTTCCTACGCTGATTAAAAGCTGGCGGGCCGACTGGCATAATAATAATCTGCCGTTCTATTTTGTACAGATCTCCCCGCATTACACCCAAAATGGCGAGATCCGTGAGGCGCAGATGCTAACGTATAAAACCATCCCGCATACCGGCATGGTAGTAACTACTGATAATGGCGATTCGGCCCTGGTGCATCCGCGGAATAAAGAGCTGGTGGGCAAACGCCTTGCCCTTTGGCCTTTAAAATATGATTATGGCTTCAAGGATATAGTTAGCTCCGGCCCGATATACAGATCAATGAAAATTGAAGGCGATAAGATCCGCATATTTTTTGATGAGGTAAATGGTGGCCTGATGGCTAAAAATGGCGATCTGAAAGAATTTACCGTAGCCGGCAGCGATCAGGTATTTCATGGCGCGCAGGCTGTTATTGACGGCAATAGCGTGGTGGTATCAAGTGCGCTGGTGAGCAAGCCGGTAGCGGTGCGTTTTGCATTCAGGGCCATCCCATTGCCAAACTTATATAATACGGCAGGGCTGCCCGCATCACCTTTCCGTACAGATAGCTGGCCGGTAATAACGCAAGGCATTAATTAAATAATTATAATTAAGACCTGCAGATAATAGCATTAAAAAGAAAGTAAGTAAAACCCAATAATACCCGATTATGAGAAAGAACTACATTTTATTATTTTTTATACTATGCGCCGCTGTAGTAGTTAAGGCGCAAACGGCAACCCAGCCGCGTAAAATCAGTTCGTTTGATAAAAACTGGCTGTTTTTTAAAGGCGACGCGACCGGAGCGGATCAAACTGTGTTTTCCGATTCCGAATGGAGGAAATTGGACGTTCCTCACGATTGGATGATAGAAGGGCCGTATGACCGGGCCAACCCTACAGGCCGCGGCGGCGGCTACCTGCCCGCAGGCATTGGCTGGTACCGTAAATACTTCACCGTAGATGCGGCCGATGCGCAAAAAAGAACCGCCATTGAATTTGATGGCGTAATGGCTAACAGCGATGTTTGGATAAACGGCTTTCACCTGGGCAAGCGCCCGTATGGATACATCAGCTTTAGCTATGACCTAACCGGGCACCTTAACTATGGTAAAGGTAAAAGCAATGTGATAGCTGTACGCGCTGATAACAGCCTGCAGCCTGCATCGCGTTATTACACAGGCGCGGGTATTTACCGGCATGTGCGTTTGGTAATTACCAACCCGGTACATATTGATACCTGGGGCGTATTTGTAACTACACCTAAAGTAACCGCCCAAAAAGCCACCGTACATGTTAAAACATCGGTTACCAATACTTCCGAAGCTGGTAAAAGCGTAGTTATTCAAACTAAATTGTACAATCAGGCTGGTAAGGTTGTTGGTGCAGCTGTTAAATCATCGGCACAGCAAATCGCTGCCGGCGAAACTGCTACTTTTGAGCAGGATAACACGGTAACCCGCCCTAAATTATGGAGCGATAAAACACCTGTATTATATAAGGCGGTTACACAAGTATTAGTTGGCGGCAAGGTAATTGATAGCCAAACCAGTAATATTGGTATCCGTAGTATCGAATTTACATCCGACCGTGGTTTTGTGCTGAACGGCAAAAAAGTAATGATAAAAGGCGTGTGCCTGCATCATGATGGCGGCGCGGTAGGTTCGGCTGTGCCACTGAGCGTTTGGAAACGCAGACTGCAATTATTAAAAAATATTGGTGTTAACGGTATCCGTACCTCACACAATCCGGTTGCGCCGGAATTTTTAGATCTGTGCGATCAGATGGGCTTTTTAGTGATGGACGAAGCTTTTGATACCTGGGAAGCCAACAAAGTTGGCCGTGGTAAAAGTGGCGGCACCGGTGGCGGTTATAACCTTTACTTTAAAGAATGGGGCCTGACCGATTTGCGCGACCAGGTTATGCGCGATCGTAATCACCCGTCAATTGTAATTTATAGCGTAGGTAATGAAATTCATGATAACCTGAGAGATTCATCGGGCTTTAAAAAATACCGCGACCTGCAAAACCAGGTGCATGTTACCGATGCGACACGCCCGGTTACCATGGCTATATTGCAACCCAATGGTACACAGCAGGTTTATAAATCGGGTTTTGCCGAAACAATGGATGTTGTTGGCCAAAACTATCGTGAAAACGAATTAGTTGCCGCGCACGAAGCGCATCCAAACTGGAAAGTGATCGGTACCGAAAACGGCCATACGCTACAGGCCTGGTTGGGTATGCGGGATCATCCTTATGTAGCCGGCCAGTTTTTATGGGTTGGCGTGGATTACCTGGGTGAGGCCGACTGGCCAAACGTAATTGATAACCAGGGCGTTTTTGACCATACTGGCGGCACCCGTGCCTTAACCTTCCAGCGCGAAAGCTGGTGGTCAGAGAAACCGGATGTGCATATTGTGCGCAAAGGGGATGGCGTAGGCGGCCGTGCCGGAATTCAGTTAGTAGCTGATTGGTCGCCTGCCGACCCTGCCAGCTATACCAATGCCGCTGTATCCGTTTACAGTAATTGCGACGATGTAGAACTATTCCTGAACGGCAAATCATTAGGCTCGAAATCAAAACCGGCGGATGATTCACCACGTAACTGGGATGTGCCTTTTGAAAAAGGCACCCTAAAAGCTGTAGCAAAAAATAAGGGTAAAATAGTTGCTACCGATCAATTAAAAACCGCCGGCGAACCAGCTAAAATAATACTTACTGCCGAGCGGGCAGCCATACATAATAACTGGGACGAGGTATCGTATGTAGATGCCAAAGTTGTTGACGCTAATGGCGTAGTTTGTCCGAAGGCTACTAACGAGCTTACTTTCACCGCATGGGGCCCTGGTGTAATTGCGGCTACCGATAATGCCGATAATGCTAATCATGATATCTACAGCCTGCCCGTAAGGCATGCTTACCATGGCAAAGCTATCGCACTTGTTAAAGGGAAGGGTGTTGGTAAAGTAACTATTAAAGCTACTTCGCCAGGTTTGTCTGCCGGCATGGCAACGGTTACTATTTTGAAATAACTTTAAACAAAAAATGATGAAGGCGCTAAAATATGTATTCGTCCTGCTGATAGCAGGAATAATCGGGCTGGCATTTACCATGCAGCAAAAGCCTACTATTTATATTATTGGTGATTCAACTACGCATAATACGCTCCCAATGATGGGATGGGGTACGGCCTTGCCCGATTTTTTTGATACCACGCAGATCAGTATAGCTAACCACGCTATGGCAGGCCGCAGTACCCGAACCTTTGTAAAAGAGGGGCGCTGGGATAAAGTAACATCTCTTTTAAAACCAGGCGATTATGTAATGATGGTTTTTGGCCACAACGAGGGCGCAAAACCAGGTGTTACACCACCTAATGCCGACGCGAAAGGCCGGGCTACCGGCCGCGGGGTATTAAAAGGTACCGGAGAGGATACCGTACATGTTAACTGGCCCGATGGTACGGTTGAGATAGTACATACTTTTGGCTGGTATTTCCGCAAATTTATCAGGGAAACCAAAGCTAAAGGCGCTACACCGATCGTGTTGTCCATGATACCGCATAACATATTCCGTGATGGTAAGGTGCCCCGCGCCGATAAGAATTATGGCCTGTGGTCAAAACAGGTGGCTGACCAGGAGGGCGCAATTTTCATCGATATGAATAATTTAAGTGCCGACAAAATGGAAAAATGGGGCCCTGATTCGGTAAATAAAATCTTTGCGGCCGATCATACGCATACGCTGCCCGCCGGTGCGCACATGAATGCCCAGTCGGTAGTGGATGGTATAAAGGCTGATCCTAAAAATCCTTTAAATAAATATTTACTTAAATAAATTTAGATGATGAAAATACTAAAATATTCCTTCTTCGTGCTGATAGCCGTTGTTATCGGCATGTCGTTTATTATTCAAACTAAGCCAACGCTGTATATGATAGGTGATTCTACCATGCACAACAACAATAAAGAGCTGTGGGGTTGGGGCACCACCATTGCTTACGAATTAGATAGTACAAAGATCAATGTGGTGAACAGTGCAGCAGCAGGCCGCAGCACACGTACTTTTGTAAAAGAGGGCCGTTGGGCCAAAGTTCAGCAATCATTAAAACCTGGTGATTTTGTAATAATGGGTTTCGGCCATAATGAAGGCTCAAAGCCTGATACCACCCGTGGCGGTTATCGTGGCGTGCTACACGGTATTGGGGAAGACTCTGTAGTACTGCAATGGAAAAATGGCCCGGAAGTGGTACATACTTATGGCTGGTACTTGCGTAAATTTATCCGTGATACTAAAGCAAAAGGTGCTTTCCCTATCGTTGTATCAATGATTCCGCGCCGCGAGTGGGATAAAGATGGCAAGATCATTCTGGCTAATAAAGATTATGGCCTGTGGGCACAGCAGGTGGCCCAACAAGAGGGGGTGCCTTTTGTTGACCTGAACGGCATCACCGCCGCCAAATACAACCAGCTGACCCGCGATCAGGTTTTTGCACTGTTCGGTACCGACCATACGCATACCAATAAAGCCGGTGCGATTATCAACGCGCAGTCTTTTATAGAGGGATTAAAACAGCAGCCTAATGTACCGCTCAATAAGTACGTTAAAGGAAGATAAACGATGAAAACAAAAAAAATCATGCGTAAAAATACAGGCATATCCTTGCTGTTCAGTGCAGTGGTGTTGCTATCGTCGTTTATGTTTATTAAACAGCCGGCTAAACCTACTTTTTTCCTGATCGGAGATTCTACTGTGAAGAACGGGCGGGATGACGGACAGAAGAAAGGCCCGGATGGACAGTGGGGCTGGGGGCACTATGTAGCCGATTATTTTGATACCACAAAAATCAAAGTAGAAGATGACGCTTTGGGCGGAACCAGCAGCCGCTCGTTCATAAATATGGGTTTATGGGATAGGGTACTGGCTAAAATGAAACCCGGCGATTTTGTGATCATGCAATTCGGTCATAACGATGGCGGGAACTTTATGTTTGATTCCACCCGCGCCCGCTCTACGCTTAGAGGGGTAGGCGACGAGCAGCAGGAAGGTTACAACCCCATGAGGTATATGAAAAAGCAGGAAGTGGTTCACACTTATGGCTGGTACATGCGCAAGTATATTAATGATGCCAAAGCCAAGGGAGTTACCGCCATTATTTGTTCGCCTATCCCGCGTAATGATTGGAAGGATGGTAAATCGGCCGGACGTAACATGACAGATAGCTATGGATTGTGGGCGAAGGAAGTAGCCACGCAAACTGGGGCTTACTTTATCGACCTGAACACCATGATCTGTGATTTTTATGATAAAGAAGGCGAGGCCAAAGTACGTGCTACTTATTTCCACGAAGATCATACCCATACTATTGAAGCAGGTGCCCGGGTAAACACAAAATTTGTTATCGACGGCATTAAATCATATAAAGATTTACAATTGAATAAATATTTGAAATAAGGGTGAGAAATAAAAGATCCAAGCTTTTATCTGCCGGTTTGTTGGCCATATCGTTGTTTGCAAAAACAGCATATGGCCAATCTGCTGTTGAAGACCACCAGGTGGTTTTAGGCGCCGACCCGGTTTACATCGAGAATAATCATTTTAAACAGGGTACTAATACCAACCCCAAAGGGGAGAAGCTTGACCTGAATAATTATTTTCTGCGTAAGGGCGGCAAACCCATTCTGCCTATCATGGGCGAGTTCCATTACTCGCGTTATCCGCGTGCCGAGTGGGAGCAATCCCTGCTGCAAATGAAAGCCGCGGGTATCCAGATCATCGCGCTGTACAACTTCTGGATCCATCACGAGCAAGAAGAAGGCAAGTTCCGTTTTGACGATAACCGCGATGTGCGCTACTTTTTGCAGCTATGCGCCAAACACGGTTTAATGGCTGTTGTGCGTATTGGCCCCTGGGCGCACGGCGAAGCACGCAATGGCGGTTTCCCCGATTGGTATGTGAAGAAAAAATTGAAAAGCGGTACCGACCGTTCCTCAACAAATGGCAGCATTCAGCCCGAGGTAGCGGCCTGGTATGCCGAACTGGCCAAACAATTTAAAGGACTTTATTATAAAGATGGCGGCCCTATTATTGGCTTGCAGGTGGATAACGAGGTACGCAGCAACGGTCCGCAAAGTTCGGGCTATCAGTATATGGCGGCCCTTAAAGCCCTTGCGGTTAAGGATGGTATGGACGTGCCTTATTACGTGGTAACGGGTTGGCCTGGCCCGGTAGTGCCTGAAGACGAGGTTATGCCGCTTTGGGGCGGTTATGCCGCTGCTCCGTGGACGCAGAATACCAAAGAGTTACCAATTAACAACCTGTACACTTTTATCACCGACCGCCGCGATAAAAACATTGGCAACGACCTGATTAAATATGGCAACGAAGCGGATAGCAAACCGGTTTACCGTCATCCTTTTTTAACGGTGGAGATGGGATCGGGCATTGAGCCAACTTATCTGCGCAGGCCGGTTTTAAGTACGGGCGATATTATGGGTTTACTATACACCCGTTTAGGTACAGGTGCCAATATGCTGGGCTATTATGTTTTTCATGGCACACAGCATCCGTTAAGCTGGAACCAGGAATACCCGACCCAGGAATCTAAAACAGGCATTTATCCTTATCCTAACGATTATATGTTAATATCCTACGATTTTGAAGCGCCGCTAACCGAGTGGGGCTACATCAGGGATTATTATCACGATTTGAAATTACTGCACCAGTTTGTTACCGGGTATGCTGAAAAGCTGGCGCCAATGGCAAGTACCATACCGGCTGATAACCCGGCTAAGCCCGATGATCTTCAAACGCTGCGCTACTCGGTGAGGAATAAAGGGAATGCCGGTTTTGTTTTCTTTAATAATTACGCCCGTCACTATAAACTGGCCGATCATAAAGCAGTAGCTTTCACCATAAAAACGCCAACAGAAACGATACGCATCCCCGAAAAGGGAGGCATCAGCATTAATAACGGTGTATACGGCGCCATGCCTTTTAATGATAATGCGGGCGGGGTGCTGATAAAATATGCCACGGTTCATCCCGCGGCTGTATTGGGTAATAATACTTTTGTTTACTACGCTATTGATGGAGTTACACCGGAGATTAAACTGGATGAAAGCAACATTTTAAAAAGCAGTATTACGGAAGGGGCGATAACTATCAGGAATAAAGCAATCTATTTAACCAAACTCACCCCGGGTAAAACCTGTATCGCCGAATTGACCACCAATAAAAATAAAAAGGTTAAACTGATCATACTTTCGCATAATGATGCGAAGTACAGTTATGTATTTGATGTTAAAGGCGTTAAAACCCTGCTGCTAACCAGCAACCAGGCATTTTATAACGAGGTGAAAGATTCATTAACCATACGTTCCGTGGGCGAACCTTCTTTTACTTTTTATACTTACCCGGCTATGCGGATAAGAAACAGGCAGGTACGTGCGGATGGCCTTTCAGGAGTATTTAACAAATATAACGTCAGCTTAAAAGCTGCCGGGCCTATCAACATCCCTTTCAAACAGGTATCGGACGACGCACGGTTTAATAAATATGTATCGGCTACAGCCGAGACCCCGTTAAAGCCTGCTTATACCATTAATTATATTGATACGTTACCTTATAAAGCCTACGAGTTGAATTTACCGAAACGCTTACCCGCTAATGTTTATGATGTTTTGGCCTCATTTAATTATCGTGGGAATACGGCTGCTTTATATGCTAATGGTAAAGTAATAGCAGATAATTATTACCTTGGCGAACCAATGGCTTTCAGTTTAAGAAGGCAGCAGGATAAGTTAGCCACTAATAAATTTATTTTACAGATCAGCCCGTTGCTAAGCAAGGCGGCTATCTATTTTGAACCGGGCACTGATCTTGATTTTAAGAATGCCAACAAAGATGGCCTAAGAGATATTACGGTGAAACCTGTTTACCAGGTTGTTTTTTGATGCACTATTATTAAAGATGGAAAGAAGGGATTTTATACAACAATTAAGTTTAGTTTCGGCAATGGCCATATTGCCGGAGATAGGACTGGCTTTTGATAAGGACGCTCCTGTGTCTGATTTTGCGAAAAAGTTGAGACCGATAGGCCGTACCCTGGAAATGGAAGGCTATTACGTATGGTGCAACAGCCCGATTGAAGGGCCCGACGGCAAGATCCACGTGTTTTTTTCGCGCTGGGTGGAAGCCAAAAAAATGAGCGGCTGGATCCATGGCTCAGAAATATGCCATGCTGTGGCCGATACGCCCGAAAGCGAATTTAAATTTAAAGAGGTGATACTGGCGCCGCGCGGCCCAGGTTTTTGGGATGCTACAACTTGCCATAACCCTTCAATTAAATTTATAGATGGCAAATATTGTTTGTTTTTTATGGGTAACTCCAACGGCAAAACCAATACCAAGCGTATTGGCTTAGCCACAGCCCCTACCTTAGATGGCCCCTGGACACGCCCGGACGAGCCTTTGCTGCTGCCCGGCCCAACCGGCGCCTGGGACGATCATTGCACCACCAACCCCTCGGCAATGAAAATGCCTAACGGAGAATACTGGTTGTTCTATAAATCGTGGAATACCAACGATGAGCGTACCGGAAAATTTGAAATAAAAGGTAACCGCAAGTACGGATTGGCAATTGCCGATAAACTGGAAGGCCCATATATAAAATACAGCGGTAACCCCGTGGTTGATTATTCGGGCATGGGCAATAACCAGCAGTTGGAAGACGCCTTTGTATGGCTGGATAAAGGCCGGTTTAAAATGATAGCCCGTAACATGGGCGTGTTTAACCAAACCTATGGTTTATACATTGAATCAAAAAACGGCAAAAAATGGTCGGCGCCTGAAATTGGCTATTTTGATATGGCCTATTACCATATTAACCAGCCGCCGCCACCAAAATATTTAACCAAATATGGCCGGTTTGAGCGCCCGCAGTTATTGTTTCAAAACGGTAAGCCTACCTATATGTTTACCACCTCGCAAGGCGGCAAGTATATGACGGCCGCGCCTTTTATTTTTAAAATCGAATCCTAAACCAAAATCAAAAACAATATATATGAAGAGTAAATTATGGTCTGTATGTTTAATGTTATCTGTCTGCCTGTTGCCGGCCTTGCTGAAGGCGCAAACTAAGATAGATCGTAAAGCAGTAGTATCAAGACATAATGTAATTAACAGGGGTACCGATACCTTATCATCATTATCAGTAGGTAATGGCCGTTTCGCTTTTACGGTTGATGCTACCGGCCTGCAAAGCTTTCCGCTGCATTACGCTACAGGCATACCTTTGGGTACAGAATCTGAGTGGGGCTGGCATAGCTTTAAAGATACCATGGGCTATAAGTTTGAAGAAACGCTGAAAACATATAACCTGAATGGAAGAAGGTCTACTTACACCATGCAATTGAAAGGGCCGGAACATGCTAAAGGCGCGGTAAACTGGTTCAGGGAAAATGTGCATCGCCTGCAATTGGGTAACCTGGGCTTTGTATTGTTGCATAAAGACGGTACCGAGGGTACTATCAATGATATCAAGAATATTAACCAGGTGCTGAATTTATGGACGGGCGCTATTAACAGTACATTTACTTTCGACGGCGAAATGGTGAACGTGCAAACCTATTGCCACCAGGTACAAGATTTGGTAGGAGTAAAGGTACAATCAAAGCTATTAAGCGAGGGCCGCTTAAAGGTGAAACTTAAATTCCCTTATCCAACTAACCAATGGAGCGATTTTGGGGTTAATTATAAAAACACCAATAAGCATACATCGTCTATTATATCATCAGCCGCTCAGGCTGCTACCATTATACATAAGCTGGACACCAACCAGTACTATGTACGCCTGGCCTGGCAAGGAGCCGCATCGGTTAAAAATACCGGTGTACATCAGTTTACGCTTTCCCCGCAGGGAAAAACCGGCGTGCTGGAATTTTCCTGCTTATTTAGTCCGCGTAAAAGCGCGGGTGTGGCGCCAACCTTTGCGCAAACACAAGCCAATAACGTGCAGCAATGGCGGGCATTTTGGATGAGCGGCGGCGCGGTTGATTTTGCCGGCAGTACCGACCCGCGCGCCAAAGAGTTAGAGCGCCGTGTGGTATTATCTGAGTATCTGACCAAAATACAATCATCGGGCCATTACCCTCCACAGGAAACAGGCTTAACTTATAACAGCTGGTATGGCAAACCTCACCTTGAAATGCATTATTGGCACAGCATGCACTTTGCGTTATGGGGCAGGGAAAATTTACTTGAACCCAGCATGGACTGGTACCATCATATAAAGGCTAAAGCCGTAGGGATAGCTAAAAGGCAAGGGTATGATGGCTTGCGCTGGCCAAAAATGACCGACCCGGACGGCAACGAAAGCCCATCTTCGGTAGGTTCTTTCCTGATCTGGCAGCAGCCGCACTTTATTTACTTTGCCGAGCTGGATTATCGCGCGCATCCTAATAAGCAAACGCTTAATAAATATAAGGACCTGGTATTGGCGGATGCTGATTTCATGGCAGCATTCCCAACTTACGATAAGGAACATGACCGGTATAACCTGGGTAAAGGTTTGATCCCGGCGCAGGAAACCTATAATCCGGAGCAAACCTTTAACCCTCCGTACGAATTGCAATACTGGCGCTGGGCATTAACCACTGCCCAAAATTGGCGCAAGCGTTTAGGTATGGCCCCTAATCCGAAATATACATTGATCTTACAAAAGCTGGCTGACCTGCCGCAGAAGGATGGGGTATATATTTCTACCGAAAGCACGCCGGATTGCTATACCACACCTAAATTAATGACAGACCATCCAGCGGTTTTAGCCGCTTACGGTATGATGCCTTACAGCCCGAAAATGGATACCGTGGTAATGAGAAGAACGTTTGACAAGATATGGAACATCTGGAGCTGGAAAGATACCTGGGGATGGGATTTCCCGATGACGGCAATGAGCGCCGCCCGTTTGGGGATGCCCTCAAAAGCGATTGACGCTTTATTTATGAATGTAACCACCAATACTTACCTGCCTAATGGTCATAATTACCAGGATGGGCGCTTAACTTTATATTTGCCGGGTAATGGCGGCTTGCTGGCCGCTGTAGCCATGATGTGCGCCGGCTGGGATGGCAGCAAAGGAATAAACCCGGGCTTCCCTAAGGACGGTAGCTGGAAAGTAAAATGGGAAGGTTTAAAGAAAATGCCTTGATTTAGTGAATGGTTGATTAAGTTGAGTGAGTGGTTCGAAAAGGATTTTAACTATTCACTCAGTCAACTTAATCAACTAACTGATAATTAATAAACTAATAGTAAACCTAAAGAAGTAAATAATGAATAACCTGTTTGCAAGTGTAAAAACAATAACGTGCGCTGGGGCTGCTTTAGCGCTCACAGTTAGCGCCTATGCGCAAAAATTGCCCGCTAAAAAGAAAATAATGGCCGATATGGTTTTGGCTAACGATTATTTTATGAAAGAATGGCCCGATCCGGGTGCTAAAGTGACCGTAAAAGGAGTGACCCGCGAAAGTACTTTATGGACAAGGGCCGTTTATTACGAAGGCCTGATGGCGATGTACAAGCTTGACCCGCAGAAGAGATATTACGATTACGCTGTAAGTTGGGGAGATACACACCAATGGGCGCCGCGCGACAGCAGGATCACCCGCAACGCGGATAATCAATGCGCGGCCCAAACTTATATTGACATGTACCTGATTGATAAAAAACCCGAACGCATTGCAAAAATGAAGCAATGTGTGGACCTGATGGTTAACAGTGATAGAAGCGACGACTGGAACTGGGTGGACGCCCTGCAAATGGCTATGCCGGTATTTGCCCGCTTTGGTGCAATTACTAATGACAATAAGTACTACGAACGTATGTACGATATTTATAATTATACCAAAACCGTACACGGCGGCAAGGGCTTATACAACACAACCGATCACTTATGGTGGAGAGATAAGGATTTTGTGCCGCCATACAAAGAGCCTAATGGCGCCGATTGTTACTGGTCGCGCGGTAATGGCTGGGTAATGGCTGCTATGGCGCGTGTACTGGATGTAATGCCTAAAAGCGCGCCTCACCGCGATGAATATAGCACTGTATTGAAAGATATGGCCGCAGCCTTGATCCCATTGCAACGCGAAGATGGTTTCTGGAACGTGAGCTTAAAAGATCCGACCCATTTTGGTGGTAAAGAACTTTCGGGTACGGCATTATTTACCTATAGCATGGCCTGGGGTATTAATAATGGCTTTTTAGATAAAAAAACCTACCTGCCTGTTGTAACCAAGGCGTGGAACTCGTTAGCTAAAGATTGCCTGCACCCTGATGGTAAACTGGGCTTTGTACAAGGAACCGGTAAGGAACCAAAAGATGGCCAGCCTGTTAGCTATGACAGTACCCCTGATTTTGACGATTACGGCTTAGGTTGTTTCCTGTTAGCAGGTACCGAAGTTTCCAAACTGGCGAAATAATATTAGAGATTAGTTAATCAGAGATTAGAGATTAGTTAATCAGAGCTTGGTAAGCATCTAATATTTAATTAACTACAAAAAAGAGAAAAAGCGATAGTGTAACTATCGCTTTTTCTCTAATCTCTAATCTCTAATCTCTAATCTCTAATCTCTAATCTCTAATCTCTAATCTCACTTAGCCGAGAACTTATAAATGCTCACTGTTTTATAAACCTGGCCAGGTTTCAACTCGGTTGAAGGGAACGATGGTTGGTTTGGCGAATCGGGATAATGCTGTGTCTCCAGGCAGAAACCGGTACGGTGGTCATCTTTAGCGCCGCCTTTAACGGTGTGTTTGCCTGCCATAAAGTTACCGCTGTAAAACTGGATGCCCGGCTCCTCGGTAAATACCTGCATTTCTATGCCTGTTTTATCACCGGTTACGGTAGTAATTGGTGTGGTGATGTCGTGTTTGTTCAATACAAAGTTATGATCGTATCCTTTGCCATTCTTTAACTGATCGTTAGCTTGTTCAATGCGTGCGCCAATAACGGTAGGAGTGGTAAAATCAAAAGGGGTGCCTTTAACGGTCTCAATTTTACCTGTAGGTATTAACGCGGTATCAACCGGGGTATAATTGTCGGCATCTATTTGCAAGGTATGGTTCAAAATGGTACCGCTTCCGCAGCCATTCAGGTTCCAGTAAGCGTGGTTGGTTAAGTTCACTACAGTTGGCTTATCAGTAGTAGCTTCATAGCTGATCTTTAGGCTGTTATCATCCTGTAAAGCATAAATTACCTTAACTTTCAGTGTGCCAGGGAAACCCTGATCGCCATCTTTAGAAACATAATCGATCTCTAACGAATGATCGTCCAGTTTTTTAGCGTCCCAAACATGCACATCGAACCCTACTTTACCGCCGTGCAGCGTATTGGCCCCATTATTTAAGGTTAACTGGTAGCTTTTGCCCTCCAGTTTAAACTGGCCCTTGCCTATGCGGTTGCCGTAACGACCGATGGTTGCGCCATAAAAAGAGTCAGCGGCGTCCTGGTAAACTTTTACGCTGTCAAAGCCTTCTACTACATCAACCATTTTGCCTGTCTTATCAGGTACTAACAAGCTTACCAGGCGGCCGCCAAAGCTGGTGAGCGCCGCTTCCATGCCATTTTTATTCTTCAGGGTGTACAGGTCTGTCTTTTTACCCTCAATGATTCTTTCAAAACCTGTTGAATCGGGGATGTAGGCCGCTTTTACCGTAGTGGAATCAGTTGCAGCGGCGCTGCTGCTGCTTTTAATCTGGTTACAGGCAGTTAACCCGGCAATACCGGCTATAAGTAGCCCGGCAGATAATTTTTTTGTGTTAATGTTCATTATTATATGGGGTTATATGGTTGGTTATAAATGTAAATTTAACAGTAAATATTTCACATATGCTAACCTGCGGAAAAAGTTTTTTGTTTAGGTGAATAATATACATAGAATTTCTATGTATATTTGATTTATCATGACAGCACTTAGCAAAGACCTTATAGCGGCCTCATCCATCCCCATCATCCTGGCGGTATTGAATCAGGGGGAAAGTTATGGCTATGAAATTATCCAGAAGGTTAAGGAAACTTCAAAAGGTATGTTACAATTTTCGGATGGTACCCTATATCCCATTTTACGTAAGTTGGAGGATAAGGAACTTATCGTATCGGAATGGCGGGTTGCCGATAACGAAAAGCGGCGCAGGTATTACCGCATTACGCCCAAAGGACATGACCATTTTAAAACCGAACAAACCGCATTGCAATTAATAAATCAACTCATAACACAATTATGGAACCAACCCAAACCGGATTTAGCCTGAACAAGGAGATAAGCAACTGGCAAAACATAATGCTTAACGGCGCTTTAACACCCGATGATGTAACCGAACTAACTCAGCACCTGAACGACGAGATTGCCGAATTGCAAAGCAAAGGATTAAATGATGAAGAGGCCTGGCTGATAGCTCGGCATCGCATCGGCTCGCCGGTAATGATTAACGAAGAATTTGAGAAAGTAAACCCCGATTTTATTGCCAGCCGTAATTGGCTGATGCTGTTTTGGGGCGCTACGCTATTTATGATATTGCAAACATTGGTTATTGTTGGGCCGGGTGTTTTAAGGTTTATTGTTATTCGTGATAACACCGATCAACGTAAATTGAAACCGGTAATGAATGACACTACGCTTCAGCTTATATTATGGGGCCTTTGCATTGCATTGATAATTTTGTTAGTTGTTAATTTAACAAGGGCAAACAAAATATCGGTTTGGTTTAATAAGCTATTGATGGATTATAGCGCTCCCATCAGCCTCATGCTTATTGTAGCGGGTTCGTTTATCGGTTTCTGTAATTACGCATACGTGGGCGATCAACTGAACGGTTCGTCAAAATTTTGGATGTCGAAAAATGCGGAAGATTTGCTTGCTATTATATTCTATGGCTCCCTTGTCTTTTCCACGGCTTATTTTACCATGCGTTACCGTAAGCAGGAACTACGCAGTTTCAGGAGTTTTTGCAATCAGATTACCTGGCCGGTTACCCTTATAATGGGAATGATATTTCAACTGATGGTTAACAGCACATATATGTTCCATTTGGATGTTATTTCGATAATTATTACTTGCGCGCTATTTGGTTTACTGGGGTGGATGACAGGGCATTCCCGAACATTTATTACTAACTTACTTAGTGCGCAAACATCGGCATTAGCTATTTTTATTTTTGGATTTTCTGTTAATCCGGCTTCCAGGCTTTTCTTTTTTATGATTTACCTGGTTGCGCTTGCAACTTTAATTATTGGTTGTTTCATCAGCCGGAGAAATAACTATCAATCGCAGGCAGCGTAATTCCACCTCATGGGTAACCCGATAGCTATTGGGTTACCCTTGACAAGTTTAAAATGGATGACATTGCATCCTGGCCTGTCGAACCACGGCGGAAAGGCCTTCTGCACTATCCTTCGACAGGCTCAGAATGACACTTGTCATTGAACCCTTAGAGAGCCCCCGGATTTTAAAACTCAGGATGACGTTTTCTTCATACATTTATATTAAAACAACCGCCGGCACATTGTAATCACCCATTTTATTTTCCACATTTACTAATCTTTACGTTAGCATAACATTAAATCATTAAGGCTATTCGCATAAACATGCTACATTTGCATCGAAAAACACATTGCGATGCTTTTTGCATCATATGCCCGTGAATGAATTAATAATTAATGGATAGCCAAACTAATACAACCATACGACCGCGAAGGTTTAAATCCATCAAGCGTACACTGAACGATTTTTTCCTGAGCATTTATAACATTTACCTTTTTGTCGCCCGGTTTTTTAAGGAAGTTTTTTTACCTCCTTATGAGTGGAACGAAGTGGTTAAACAATGTTACCAGGTAGGCGTGCGCTCGTTTACGCTCATCACCGTTACCGGTTTTATTGTAGGGGTGATATTTACTAAACAATCGCGCCCTTCGCTGGCGGAGTTTGGTGCTACCTCATGGCTGCCGTCTTTAGTCTCTATCGCTATTATGCGGGCCTTGGCACCGTTGGTAACCGCGCTGATAGCTGCCGGTAAGGTAGGCTCCAGCATAGGCGCCGAATTGGGTTCCATGCGCGTAACCGAGCAGATTGACGCTATGGAAGTATCGGGCACCAAGCCTTTTAAATTTTTGGTTTGTACCCGTGTTATAGCCACCACTATAGCCATCCCGTTATTAGCCACCTATGTGGGCTTTATTGCCTTGTTAGGCGGTTTTTTAAATGTGTACCAGGGCGAGGGTACCAGTTTCAGCACTTATATGCAGCAGGTATTTGAGCCGCTTTCCTTTATTGACTTTGAGGCCTCGCTGGTTAAATCCATCGTGTTTGGGTTTACTATTGGCGTGGTTAGCTGCTACCAGGGCTATTACTCCACCAAAGGCACCGAAGGGGTAGGGAAGGCTGCTAATGGCTCGGTAGTTACCGCCATGTTCCTGGTGTTTATTGAAGAAATAATTATAGTACAGATAGCCGGCTGGTTCCGTTAATTTATGAAAAAGATTAAAGGGCATATTGATTATAACGATGAGGTGATCCGGATCCGCGGACTGAAAAAATCATTCGGCGATCTGCATATCCTGCGCGGTGTCGATCTGGATTTGTACCAAGGCGAAAACCTGGTAGTGCTGGGGCGTTCAGGCATGGGTAAATCGGTACTGATCAAAATTATATCAGGTTTATTGAAAGCCGATAACGGCAGTGTGGAGGTGCTGGGCCATAACGTAATGAATATCAGCGACAAGGAATTGCAGGAATTACGCCTGGATATTGGCTTCTCGTTTCAGAACAGCGCTTTGTACGATAGCATGACCGTGCGCAAAAATCTGGAATTTCCGCTGGTGCGCAATCAGCGCAACCTAACCCGGGCCGAAATTAACCAGGCGGTTGAAAGGGTGCTTGACGCCGTCGGACTGTCGCAAACCATTAACCAGATGCCCTCTGAACTTTCGGGCGGGCAGCGTAAGCGGATAGGGATTGCCCGCACGCTGATATTGCGCCCGCGCATTATGCTGTATGACGAGCCCACCGCCGGATTGGACCCGATTACCTGTATCGAGATCAATGAACTGATTAACGAGGTGCAGGAACGGTTTAAAACATCATCCATAATTATTACGCACGATATGACCTGCGCCAAAAGTACCGGCGACCGTATTGCTATACTGCTTGATGGGCAGTTTGAGCGGCAGGGCAGTTTCGACGAGGTTTTTGACACGGACGACGAGCGTGTTAAACCATTTTTTGACTATAACTTTATACAATAATCACAACCATGGATTCAGGAGAAAATAAACGGGCCGTTATAGTCGGCATATTCATAGCCTTAGGTATTGTTATATTTATATTGGGCATATTTACATTAGGATCCAACCAAAAAAGCTTTGGCAGCGGCATTACCATTAACTCGGTATTCGATGATGTATCCGGCTTGAAAAAAGGCAACAGCGTTTGGTTTTCGGGTGTTAAGGTAGGCACCATCAGCAGCATACGTTTCACCGGTATTTCGCAGGTGGCGGTTAAAATGAGCATTGATAAAGCTACCCAAAGCTATATCCACCGCAACGCGGGCGTTAAGATCAGCTCAGACGGGCTGATCGGCAATAAGATCATTGTAATTGATGGCGGCAGCCCCAACGCCCCAATTGTACAGGATGGGGATGTATTGCAGGCCGAAAAACTGCTTTCAACCGATGATATTATGAAAACCCTGCAGCTGAATAACCAGAACCTGTTATCCATCACTACCGATTTTAAAAAAATAAGTCGGGAAATTGCCGATGGCAAAGGTATGGTTGGCGCGCTAATGGGCGATAGCGCCCTGGCTATGAAATTTCGTGGTATTGTACAAAATTTGCATAATACAACGGCTGCTACCACCCGCATGGCTTTGGAGTTGGATAAATTCGGCACCAAGCTCAACAGCAAAGGTACCCTGGCCGATAACCTGCTGACCGATACCAGCACCTACCGTAAGTTGAGATCAACTGTCGATAATTTCCAGAAAAGCTCGGCCAGTACATCCGAACTGATAGAAAACCTTAATAAAGCCAGCGGCAAGCTGAACGGTACCAATAGTGCCATCGGTGTTTTACTGAATGATCCAAAAGGCGCCGCACAGGTACAAAACACGCTTAATAACCTACAGTCGGCTACCATAAAACTCAATGACGACCTGGAAGCCGCCCAGCATAACTTTTTTCTAAAAGGTTTTTTTAAGGACAGAGCGAAAGCCCAGGCCGACAGCATAAAAAAAGCGAATAAAAAATAATTTCTTACGCCTGTATAACAAGTGACGCCTAACCCGATAGCTATGGGGTTAGGCATCACTTGTTTATACCCATACGCAACTTCCCCAATACCGCCTTTCTCGCGCAAGTCTCTCTCGAAAATATTACAGTGTATTTGTCAGCATATTAATTGTGTTTACTACATTTAACATATTTTATAAACCAATAATACCGTTTACTGAACACCTATTATGAGAGCACGATACTTTGCCTGGCTGCTACTGCCATTTATTAGTCTTTGTTTTAATTGCGCCCGCGCGCAACAGGCGCCTGTTGCTAATGTGCAGGTTGATTTTGCCAAACCGGTTGGCGATATGACACCTATCTGGGCCTGGTTTGGTAATGACGAACCTAACTATGCCTATATGAAGGATGGCCGCAAACTGCTGACCGAAATATCAAAACTAAGTCCGGTGCCGGTACATTTCAGGACACATAACCTGCTTACATCCGGCGATGGTACTGCCGCGCTTAAATGGGGGTCGAGCAATATTTATACGGAAGATGCCAATGGTAAACCCATTTATAACTACCATATTGTTGATAGTATTTTTGATACTTATATTAAGCGGGGTATGAAACCATTGGCGCAATTAGGTTTTATGCCCGAAGCGCTGTCTACACACCCCGAGCCTTACCGGCACCACTGGAAACCCGGCGATAATTACAGGGATATTTTAACCGGCTGGGCTTACCCGCCAAAAGATTATAAAAAATGGGGCGACCTGGCTTACAACTGGGTAAAACATTGCGTAGCCCGTTATGGCGCTAAGGAAGTATCCTCGTGGTACTGGGAAGTGTGGAATGAACCCGATGGCCTTTACTGGAAAGGTACCGTCCCCGAATTTTACAAGTTATATGATTATGCGGCCGATGGTGTAAAAAGAGCCCTGCCCACGGCTAAAATTGGCGGCTGTAACGCTACCGGGGGCGGCATGAGGTTTTTGACCGGCTTTTTAAATCATTGTTTAAAAGATACCAATTATGTAACCGGTAAAATAGGTTCGCCGTTGGATGCGGTGCTGTTTCATGCCAAAGGTTCGCCAAAACTGATTAACGGCAACGTGCAGATGGGCATTACCAACCAGTTGCGTAATATGAACAATATGTTTAAGCTGATCGCATCTTATCCGCAGCTGAAAAATATACCGGTTATCATCGGCGAATCGGATCCTGAAGGTTGCGCGGCTTGCGGGGTGGCTACCAGTCCGGAAAATGCTTACCGTAACGGCACCTTGTATTCCAGCTATACCGCGGCCCAATTCGCGCGGGCGTATCAACTGGCTGATCGATATCATATTAATTTGATAGGGACCGTAAGCTGGTCGTTTGAATTTGAAAATCAGGCCTGGTTTGCCGGTTTCCGCGACCTGGCAACTAATGGGGTAGATAAACCGGTATTAAATGTTTTCCGCATGTTTGGCATGATGAAGGGCAAACGGGTAGCCATACAGGACGCCGAAATGTACCCGGTACAGCGAGTGCTCGATTCCAGCATCCGCAAGCAGCCTGATATTGGCGCGCTGGCATCCATTGCCCCCAAAACCGCCGCCGTAATGTTGTGGAACTACCACGATAATGATGTAACACGTATTACCCGTCCGGTATCTTTAAAACTGGAGGGCATCCCGGCAAAAAAAGTAACCCTTACCCGTTATATAATAGACAGCGGCCACAGCAACTCGTACGAAGTATGGAAAAAAATGGGATCGCCGCAACAGCCTACAACCGCCCAGATAGCGATACTTGAAAAAGCCGGTATGCTTAAAAGCGAGGGCCCGGCCCAAAAATTAGCTGTAAATAACAAAACCCTTACATTAAAAAGCAGCCTGGAAGGCCAGGCTGTAGAATTGGTTAAGCTGGACTGGCAATAAAAATTATGTCATTTCGAACGGAGAGAGAAATCTTATACAGTATACTTATCGCGTTTATAAGGTTTCTCTCTCCGTTCGAAATGACATATACTCATATAAAAATATATACATGAATAAACTCTACTCAATTGCTCTTTTAGTATGTTCCGCGCCATTATTATCACTGTCGCCCTTAAAAACCACGGCAGTAAAAGGTAACGCGGCCGATACCGTTTTCCATTCCAACGGTAATCCCGTCATTACCCATAAATATACCGCTGACCCCGCCGCCCTGGTTTATAATAACACCGTATATCTGTATACCGGGCATGATGAAGCGCCTGCCAAAGTAAGCAGCTACCGTATGCACGATTGGCTGTGCTTTTCATCAACCGATATGGTGAACTGGACCGAGCATAGCATTCCTTTGCGTACCAAGGATTTTGCCTGGGCGAGTGATGATGCCTGGGCCGGGCAGGTAATTCCGCGTAACGGTAAGTTTTATTGGTATGTAGCTATTAGCCACGGCGCTATCCATGGCAAAGCTATTGGCGTGGCCGTAGCCGATAAACCCGAGGGCCCGTATAAGGACGCGCGAGGTTCGGCCCTGATCACTAACGATATGACCACCGCTCAAACCAAAATTAGCTGGGACGACATTGACCCTACCGTTTTTATTGACGATGATGGCCAGGCCTACCTGATATGGGGCAACACCGCCTGTTATTATGCCAAACTGAAAAGTAACATGACGGAATTGGACGGCCCGATAAAAACCTTCAACCTGCCGCACTATACCGAAGCGCCATGGGTCCACAAACACAACGGTTGGTATTACTTGTCGTACGCTTATGATTTCCCCGAAAAAACGGCTTACGCCATGAGCAAAAGCATTACCGGCCCCTGGGTATACAAAGGCATTTTAAACGAGATAGCCGGAAATTCAAATACCAACCATCAGGCTATAATTGACTTTAAGGGTAAAACCTATTTTGTATACCATAACGGCGCCTTAACGCCCGACGCGGGCAGTTTCCACCGCTCGGTATGTATTGATTATTTGTATTACAATCCCGATGGTACCATGAAGCGCGTGGTGATGACATCGGAAGGTGTGAAACCGGTTAAATAAACAGACATGAACAGATTGATTAAACAATTCCCCCAATTTTTAATGATACTGATCTTAGTGACGGTATCATCCCGTTCGCTTTTCGCCCAGGATACGCCTTTGCAAGGCGACCTTAGAGTGCATGACCCGGTGATGATAAAACAGGGCAGTACCTATTATGTATATCATACCGGTAAAGGCATCAGTATAAAAACCTCTCCAGACAGGATCCACTGGACAAATGCGGGGCGTGTTTTTGATGTCTCCAATACCCCCAGCTGGTGGAAAACCGATATTCCTAACCAGGATGGCAGCATCTGGGCGCCCGATATTCATTACTATAAAGGCAAATATTATCTGTACTATTCGGTATCGGCCTGGATGAATTTTAACTCGTCGGTAGGCCTGGCCACAAATACCACGCTCGACCCTAAGGACCCGAAATACAAATGGGTAGACCAGGGCCAGATCATCAGCTATAAAAATGGCGGAACGAAAGTGAATGTGATCGATCCGAACGCTTTTCAGGATAAGAACGGTAAGGATTGGCTGATCTATGGCTCGTACCAGGCCGGCCTGCGCCTGGTTCAGCTTGACCCCATGACCGGAAAACTATTACAAGATCCGCCGGAGTTAACCACCATTACCACCAAATTAGGTGAAGGCAGCTTTATAATTAAAGGCCCTAAATACTATTACATATTTGCCTCAAGGGGTATTTGCTGTAAAGGGATCAATAGTACCTACCAGGTAGTTATCGGGCGCGCTAAAGATATTAAAGGACCATACCTGAATAAACAGGGCGAAAGCTGGGTTGATAATAAATACACCCTGTTCCTGGAGGGTAATTACGAGGAGCCCGGGCGAGGCCATAACGGGTTTATTACCGACCATGATACTACTTTTATTGTATATCATGCCTACACCCGATCGGCTAACGGAGCATCATTGCTCAATATTAAACCGATGTATATGGACGATCAGGACTGGCCATCTATCACCCCAACTAAAAAATTATTCAAGGCAGATATTTATAAAAACTAATCATGCGTATTAAAAACCTGTTATCCCTGTTATTATTGATGCCGCTATCGTCTGCCTTGCATGCGCAGGCCCAATTACAAAGCCAGTGGCAAAAAGTTACTTTGCCAACCTACCGGGAAATGGCATCACATATTAATACTTACCCCGCCCCCTATACCGAAACGCTGACTTACGGCCTGGCCGGCAACCTTGACCGGAACAGCGTAAGCAGAGATCTGGACGCCATAAAGGCGAAAGGCATCCGCACGGTAACCATTGAAGGGGGCCGTATGCCGAACAGTCCCTATCTTTCTCCCGAATACTTTCAACTGGTCAAAATCATTGTAGAAGAACTGAAAAAACGCGATATGCACCTCTGGATTATTGACGAAGGTAAATATCCGAGCGGTTTTGCCGGAGGTAAATTCAGTCAGGAGCGCCCCGATCTGCGCATGCAAGGTTTGGTGATCTTGAAACGTATCCGTTTAAACCAGGGCGAAACTGCTAACGAAAAATTAGATCCGTCGGTAATCAGCGCTATTGCTACCAACAACGCTACCGGTGCCAGCCAAACCATCGATGTAAGTAACCATACCCTTAACTGGACGGCTAAGGAAGGCAGCTGGGAGGTGTTACTTATCCAGCATCGTTTTAAAACATCGGTAACCCGCGCGGCCAATAACCCAACCGGCGGTAAGGACACTGTAAATTCGCTTTGCGATTATCTGAACCCGGTGGCTTCCAGGCAGTTTCTGGAATTTACGCATGTACAGTACAAAAAGTACATTGGCGACGAGTTTGGTAAAACGGTATTAGGTTTCCGCGGCGATGAACCGGAATATAACTTTACCCCCTGGACCCCCGGCCTGGATGATATTTTCAAAAGCCGCAAAGGATACGATATTAAACCGTACATAGCCTCCTTCTTTATAAAAAACCCAACCAGGGAACAAAATCTGGCTAAAGCCGATTTCTGGGAAGTATGGTCGGACCTGTACCGCGATAATTTTTTTAAAGTGGAAGCCGATTGGTGCGCGCAGAACGGCATAGAATACATGGTGCATATTGACCATGAGGATATGCTGATGAGCCTGGCCAAAACCGAAGGCGATTACTTTAAAGATATGCGCTATGTGCAGGTACCGGGTGTTGACGCGATATGGCACCAGATATGGTATGATAACGTAGCCGATTTCCCGAAGCTGGCTTCATCGGCTGCGCACATGTTTGGCAGGCCACGGGCATTAAGCGAAAGCTTTGCCGCCTACACTCCAAAACCAACTGTTGACGATGCCCGCTGGATAGTTAATGAGCAGCTGGTACGCGGCATTAACCTGTTCGAATTCATGTTCTGGTCGGCCGGAAGCCGCGGCACAAACGGTTACATGGGCGATGCCCGGTTCCCTGACCTGGAGGCATACAGCAACCGCGCCTCGTGGCTATTGGCCAATGGGCATCCTGCCGCGCAGGTAGGCGTTTATTGCCCTACCGAAAGTATGTGGTTGGGTAATAAACAGTCTGATACCAGCCTGCTTGCTATCAGTAAGCAATTGCTTGAGCACCAGGTTGATTTTGATTATGTAGATAATCAGGGCCTTTCAACGGTATTCAAATTAGGTAAGGGTTTATTTACCAACCTGAGCGGCCAGCAATATAAAGCTATTATTATTCCTACCGTCAGCACTTTAACGTCGGCAGCTTTGGCCCGCTTAAAAGCTTTCGCCCAATCGGGCGGTAAAGTGATATTCGCCGGCGCGCTGCCCCAAATGATATCCGGTAAAACTTATCTGAACGCCACACCGGCGCCATCACTGGCCTGGGCCAAAACCGGTACACTGACTGACGATTTGATTAAAACCCTGCCTATGGACGTGCAGCTAAACCAACCAGTCCCGGCAATTAAATACCTGCACCGTAGTTGGAAGGATGCGCAAATGTATTTCTTCTTTAACGAGGGCGACCAGGCGCAAAACGTATCGGCCACACTTTCGGGCACCGGTAAAGCCGAGGTTTGGGACGCGCAGACCGGCAAAATAAGTCCGCTTGGCAGTACCGCCGCTAAAGCTGGTAAAAGAAATGTGCAACTGGATATGGGTGCGCATCAAACTAAATTTATCATTATTCACGCCGCTAAATAATATTGTATGAAAGCTATTTATAGTATATCTGCCATTGTGCTCATCGTTTGTTCGTCATTTATCGTTACGCGTAGTAACGTGGCGAAGGATTATAACATTACCAACTACGGCGCCAAAGGCGACAGCAGCACCAATAACACCAAAAGCATACAACAGGCCATTGACGATTGCTCGGCAAAAGGCGGCGGGACGGTAGTGGTGCCTAAGGGCATATTCATCAGCGGTGCTATATTCCTTAAAAAAGGAGTAAGCCTGAGGGTTGATAAAGGCGGCGTATTAAAAGGATCCATGCCGACCCAGGATTATCCGCAGGTACAAACCCGCTGGGAAGGCGAGGAGCGGTTATGGACATCGGCCTTTATTAACGCCGACCATACCGATGGCATCACCATCAGCGGGGAAGGTACCATTGATGGTTCCGGCGATCTGTGGCTGAAAAGAGATAAGGAAAACGGCGGTGCACGGGGCACGCCAGGAGTACGCCGGTATCCGCACCCGCGCATGATCTGCATTTCCAACTCCAAAAATGTAACCATTAAGGACCTGCACCTGCATAACCAGGCTGTATGGTGCCTGCATATTTTATACAGTAAAGATGTGCTGGTTAAAAACCTGAACATCAGCGCCGACCATGATATTTTAAGTTCGGATGGGATAGATGTCGATTCCAGTGATGGCGTTCATATTACCCAATGCACCATTGATGTGAATGACGACTGCATCTCTATTAAATCGGGCAAGGACGCGGACGGTTTGCGTGTAAACCGTCCAAGCACCAATATCCTCATAGATAAATGTCATTTTGCTTACGGGCACGGCGGCGTGGCCATGGGCAGCGAAACATCGGGCGGTATTAACCACGTTGTAGTAAAAGATTGTTTGGTTGATTCCAATAACTGGGCGCCCATCCGCTTTAAAACGCAGCCAAGTCGCAGTGGGGTTGTAGAAGATATTACTTACCAGGATATTACCCTGCATGGCACCAGGAAGGCTTTTGAATTTGATATGGCCTGGCGCATGGTAGGCACGGTTAGGCCACCATCGGAAGTACCGCCGATTGTGCGTAACATCAAGATCATCAACGTAAAGGGCGATGTAGGCACCGTGGGCGATATGCACGGCTTAGCCAACAGCCCTATAAGGGGAGTGGTGTTTAAAAACTGCGAGATCACCGCTAAAACCGGGTTCATCCTGCAAAGGGTGGAAGATATCGACCTATCCGGCCTGAAGCTAACCGTGCAAAACGGCGAGAGCATTATCAGGAAGGATTGATACGATATCTTTGCGTCTTTAAGATAAAAATAACAAGAGCAGGTTGTCGTGCTGAGTTTGTCGAAGGATAGTGCTCGTATGCAAGCCACCTACGGGATTGCCACGCTACGCTCGCAGTTGACAAATGTATGCTGTCGCTCTTGATCATATTAATAAAGCCAAAACCTTTTCACGCCATCTTAGCTTTTATTATAAAAGATAATATGAACCCGTATCAGCAAAAATGGTTAAGCATTTTACATAACGCGAATTTACCCGGCTGGGAGATCACCGAACTGGGCGACGATATACTGGTGGTAATGCCTCACATTACCGATCTGAAGGTAATCAGGGATAACCTGCCCGAAATTGTAGCGCAGTTATCGCTGGATATTGATGTGCCCAAGGAAAAGCTGCGTTTTATTATCCGGAACGGCTACGAGGAGTTTGATTATGTGATACATTAAGAGCTGAAAGCGTAAAGCAAAAAGCTTTAGGAAAAAGTTAAGTGCTGAAGGCGTAATTGGTGTGGTTACAGTTTTGTTTTGGTGGCCAGCACCACAACGCTTAAGCCCATTGCGGCTATCAGGGTAAAAGAGTAACGCAGACCGG